>Ga0315553_10000321_pt1 | contig 44131 bp, 40 predicted proteins | sample SalMarSW160140MG_FD_203099 | JGI IMG/M metagenome (GOLD analysis project Ga0315553, IMG submission 203099) | Salt marsh sediment microbial communities from the Plum Island Ecosystem LTER, Massachusetts, United States - Salt Marsh Sediment SW1601-40 ...
ACCCTGGCCATGCGCACTCTTCGCGACATGGACCGAGCGGAGCCTTGGTTTGCGTCAAGCGCGTTCCAAGCCGAAAACCATTGGAACGTCTGGAGGCGAGATTTCTCACGATATCTTTGAAATTTAAGGCGAAAAGTGGCGTCCCCGACAGGATTCGAACCTGTGACCTGCAGCTTAGGAGGCTGCCGCTCTATCCAGCTGAGCTACGAGGACCGGTCCACTTGCCTTTCAGGTTTACTTGCCGCCGCCCGCCCCGGTCAAGCGCGTAAGCCGTCGCTCGCCTTGGCGGCTGCCGCAGAGCTACGGGCTTTCGCCTAGGTAATCGGCCGGGCATTCAGCGCGGCCAGGGTTTGATATAAGCGATGGATCAAAACAAGAACATTTAGCTTCATGGCGTCGAGTTCAGCGGTCATGCGTCGGTTCCAAATCACCATTTCCAAAACAGTCGCCGCCGGCATCCTGGCGCTCGTCTTGGGCGCGCTTCCTGCCCCTGCTGCGAAGGCGGAATGTCAAGGCAAGGACGGCGGCAGCAGCCTGGTGACGGGCATCGACGGCGGCGAGACTCTCATTTTGGAGGACGGGCGGGCTGTGCGGCTGATCGGCGTCATGGGGCCGAGACGGGCGCGCAGCGGGCCGGCATCGGATGCACGCGCGAAGATGGAAGCTGCACTCAAGGCGCTGACGCTCGGCAAGAAGGTCGCTCTCGATCTTGGTGAGCGCCTCCGCGACCGCTATGGGCGCGTTCTTGCCCACGTCGCGGTGCTCGATAAGGGTGAGGCCCCGATCTGGATTCAGGAGGAACTCGTTCGGGCGGGGCTTGTGCGCGTCATTTCCTTCAAGGACAACCGCCTGTGCATCGATGCGCTGCTCGCCGCCGAGGAGAACGCCAGACGCGCGCAGAAAGGGTTATGGGAGACCGGCTTTTTCGCTGTGCGTCCGGCCGAGGCGGAAGACCTTCTCTTCCGGCTTGAAAACAGCTACGAAATCGTCGAGGGCCGGGTCAGCAATGTCGCAGAGATCAAGGGCCGGACATATATCAATTTCGGCCGGAATTGGCGCCGGGATTTTACCGCGTTCATCCCGGCAAAAAGCGGCAAGCTCTTCCGACAGACGGCGAGGAATGCGGCGCAAACCGGCAGCAGCCTTGCGGATCTGAACGGCAAAAAAGTGCGGATCCGCGGCTGGCTGAAGAACTATAACGGACCGTCGATCACCGTGACGCACCCCGAGCAGATCGAGGTCGTGAACGACAAGGCCGCAATGGTCCGATGATCCGCAGGACATCATTGGCGGCAGGCGTCCGTCCGCGATCGAGCGTATTCAGATCAAGATTAGGATGATGATGAGAAGGAAGATAACGGTGACGATCACGGCGTCACGCCGATGATCCACGAGCCACTCTAATTCGGGCCAGGCATCAATGATCTCCGATGTGATGGAGATAAGAAACAAGATGCCGATGAGCGCCAGAACATAGATCCCGACGGGGAGTTCCCAGCACTTGCATTGGCTCGACTCCAGCCACATCAGGCCAACGACCGTGCTCGCGAAAATGAAAGTCAGGAAAGCGAAAATGCCGAGCGCAATAATCAAAGCAAAACGCGCGACGTCTGCGCCAGTCATAACAACCTCACTGACTTTCTGCCAAGATACCAGACCAAGACGATTTGTCTGAAATTTTAGCGAAAATCGTTAAGATTAGGTTGTCATCGCTGGACGGCTTCGTTCGCTGATCGGAATTATGTGCGCGAACAGGCTTTTCCCCCTCAAGCCGCTTTCCACTTGATCGAGCAGCCGATCGATGCGGTCTGTTCGCGCGGGCCCTCGCCAGTCTCGGCAACCAGCCTCATCGCCTCGAACAATTCCCGCCTCGCGCCCGGCACTGGATTGCGCCCGCTTTCGTCGAGCCGCCCGCTATATTGAAGGGCCAGATTGCCGTTGAAGCCGAAAAAGTCCGGCGTGCAGATCGCGCCATAGGCTCGCGCGACGTCCTGGCTCTCATCATAGAGATAGGGGAATGGGAACCGGTGCTCGGCGGCAAAGCGCTTCATATTCTCAAAGGAGTCTTCGGGATAGGTCTGCGCGTCATTCGCGCTGATCGCGACGGCCTTGACGCCGAGGGCCTCAAGCTCGGTCGCGTCCCGCACGATCCGGTCAATCACGCTGCTCACATAAGGGCAATGATTGCAGATGAACATGATCAATGTGCCGTTCGGCCCGCGTAGATCGTCCAGCGAATAGGTCTTCCCATCCGTCGCCGGGAGGCGAAAATCCTCCGCCTTCCAGCCGAAATCGCAGATATTCGATGCTGCCGCCATGATCGCTCCTTTCCCTTGAAGGTAAATAATCACCCAAGATGGGGACCTCAAGCCTTTAAGAAAACGCCAAGCAAAGCCGAAAAAGCGTTTGACGCGAGCGGGTTCACTTTGTCATAATTCGGGCAGTCCAGCATTAGGAGGTCTAAGAAAATGACCCCGCCCAAGCAGGAAACGTCATCTTGCCAAGTTTAGCGTTATTAGGCTTCGGCAAGATATGGACAGACAATCTGATCAAATGCAACCGTTTTATCGGCGCGCTTATTGGCGTACGTCTTTGTTCGTGCAGATCAAACGGTAGTGACCGGAGGGATTCCGGTTTGGGCATCAAAGGAAGGCAACCGCAAAGTGCCGTAAGGCTGTGCTGTAATGGGTGAACGTGACATAGTATCTCTTAAAAACTGTCACCATTGTACATGACGGCTTGCAGGCGTTCGGACCTCTCCTTGCTGTAAAGCAAATTCATTGCCCTCTGACCGACCCAAGACCTCGTTGGCCGAGAGCCAACGAGGTTTTCGTTTCAAAACGCCATCGGGAGAATAGACTCTCGCTCCAAAACCCGACTGAATATCTTTGCGTTCAGTCATAAGGTCGGAGGCCGCGCATGCCGGCGAGGGGACAATCTTCCATATTCCACGCGATGCTTTTGGCCACCGCATTGGCTGCTGCACAGCTCCTGCCCGCGGCGGAGGCCGCGCCGCGCTATCTCTGGCCCGGAGCGAGCGAGAACAGCCCCGACGCGCTGCTCGACAGGATCGCGCCGCCGCAAAACTTCGAACGCATCGCCGTTGTGCCCGGCAGCTTTGCCGAATGGCTGCGCCACCTGCCGCTGCGTCCGCCGCACACGCCTGTCCGGCTCTATGACGGCCGGCTGAAATGGGCGCAGGACAATCATGAAGCCGTCATCAATATCGACACCGGCAAGCGGAATCTGCAGCAATGCGCCGACGCCATCATGCGGCTGCGCGCGGAATATCTGCTCGCAAGCGGCCGGGCGCGGCAGATCGCCTTCAACTACACCAATGGCAAGCGCGTCGCCTATCGCGGCAAGGCCTCGGACCGGAAGGCCTTTCAGCGCTACATGATCGGGATCTTCGCCTATGCGGGCACCTATTCGCTCGAACGCGAGATGGTCCCGGTTTCCCTTTCCGGGATGCGGATCGGCGATGTGTTCATCAAAGGCGGGTTCCCCGGTCACGCCGTTCTCGTGGTCGACATGGCGGAGAACAAGGCGACCGGCGAAAAGCGTTTCCTGCTCGCGCAAAGCTATATGCCGGCGCAGGACATGCACATTCTGAAAAACCGGCGATCGGCGGATATTTCACCCTGGTACAGACTTCCCGATCCGGACGGCGAACTCATTACGCCGGAATGGGTGTTCGAGGCAAAGGCGCTGCGCCGTTTCAAGGACTGATGGGCGCGGCGCCGGGATGATTCGGGGCAAAGCGGCCAATCGGCCTCGGCAGCCTGTCGAGCCGGACGGCCTCAATCGCCGGTCTTGCCGCCGTCTCGCCCTGTAATCGCAACGACCGCGGGCCACGGAAGCATGCTTTGCTGGAAATCCGGCCAGGAATCCATATGTAAGACTTGCGCCACACGGCCCTATCTACCGCCGCGTGCGATGCACAAAAGCATCGCGCAAGGGTTACTTTCTGCCCGACGCCGCTGCAAAAGCTTCGCAGCCGCCGGCCCTGCTGTTATAAGAGGGCACCCGTCTTGGCGTAGTGAGGCACTTACATTGGCTGCTTGGCTTGCAATCTTGGCGCTGATCGGCGCCGCTATAGCCCTTGTCGTATCGAACGATGCCGGCACGATCGCGGGCATGCCGAACGACGTATTTGCACGGCTCGTGGCCGGGCTGTCGATCATCATCTTCGTGGGCGGGGCGGTCGCCTCATCCTATCGTGGCCGGTTCTTCCATGCGTTGAAGCATTTGGCCGGCTGGACGGCCGCGCTCTTCATACTCGTTACGCTTTATGCCTATCGCGTCGAACTGGCGGTCGTCGCCGACCGCGTCATCGGCGAACTCAGCCCGCTCGGCACCCAGATCAATGTGACGCGAAGCTACGGCTCCGGACATGCGGTGCGGATCAAACGCGGCTGGAGCGGACATTTCGTCGTCACGGCAAATATCCGCAAAGAGCCCGTTCAGATGATCATCGACACGGGCGCTTCCACGGTCGTGCTGCGTCATCGGGATGCCAAGCGTTTAGGCATCGACATAGGCTCATTGCGCTATACGGTGCCGGTGCAGACCGCCAATGGCTCCTCCTACGCCGCCCGCATCTATCTCGATGGCGTCTCGGTCGGCAAGATCGGCGTGCGGCGCGTCGAGGCCCTCGTCGCAAAACCCGGAAGTCTCCATCAAAGCCTGCTTGGTATGAGTTTTTTAAGCCGTTTGCGCTCATATGAATTCGCAGGGGATTACCTGGAACTCAGGGGTTAGCGCAACTGTCCGCGTCCATCCCCGCTTTCGCGGGGACATGTTTGGACGCGCGTTGCGCTAGATCAACCCTCGTTCAAGTGGAATCACTTGGACGAGGTTAAGTTGATCTATTTCTATCGGTTAGCGCAACTGTCCGCGTCCATTTGGACGCGCGTTGCGCTAGGTGGTGTAGCCGGCGCGGATTCAGGATGTTGCGCTGGTCTTGCGTAGCGAGGAGCGAGAGGGGATGGCATTCCGGGGCGGGATGCGGCGCGCCGCAAAGGAGGCCGGTCTTTGGCTGGGCGTGGCGGGCACGGCAGTTGTAAGTTTTTATTTCTTCGAAGACGCCTATCGCACTCTGGAGCAGACCTGGCCGAAGCTTCAGGCAAGTTTTGCGCCTGGCACCAAGTCGGCAGCCGAAAGCGGCGATGCGGCTCAGCCGGTCGGGGTCGAGGAGACCGGATCGATTCCGCGTCATATGGCCGAGACGCCGGACCTGCGCCCGACCGATACCGGGCTCACCGAGCTGGTCAACCGCATCTCGCGGCCCAATCGCCGCGTCACCTTAAGCGCCAATACTTACGGGCATTTTGTCGCCGAAGCCGAGATCAACGGCGTCAAGGTGGAACTTCTCACCGATACCGGCGCAACCTATGTCGCGCTCAATTATGAGACCGCGCTGCAGCTCGGCTTCGACCGGCGCAAGCTGGACTTCACGAGCCGGTCCAGCACGGCGAACGGCATCGCCCGCGTCGCGCCCGTCAATCTCGACTATCTCCGGATCGGCAGCATCGTTCTTCACGACGTGAAGGCGGTCATCGCGGAACCCGGCAAGATGACCCAGAATCTGCTCGGCATGAGCTTCATCCGCCGCCTTTCCGGTTTCGAGCTGACTGGCAGCCTGCTTAACATGGTTCAGAATTAGGCAAGGGCCCGCCCGCTGGACCGGGCAAAGTGCCGGGCGCGTCAATCGTCCCCAGCTTCACTCCGTAAGCAAAATCAGGTCTGGCAATTGGGGCGGCGACCCAGTATCCCCTTGCTGTGTTCGAACGCCCTGCCGCGGCTTGCCGTTCCCGCCGAGAGGGTAATGATTTCCGCTTCCAAGGATCTGTTGATGTTTCCCAAGCCCAGAACCGACCTGCGCCCCAACACCGCCGATTTCGAGCGGCTCCCCTTCATCCGCCCGACCGGCTTTCGCGAATATGATGCGCGCTGGCTCTTCCCGCAGGAGATCAACCTTATGGGAATGCAGGCCATCGGCCTTGGCGTCGCGACGCTGATGCGCCGCCGCGGCGTCCCGGTCCGGATCGTCACCGGCCATGATTTCCGCTCCTATTCCGGCGCGATAAAGGAAGCCCTGATGGCCGGCATGCTGGCGGGCGGCGCGGAAGTGTTCGACATCGGCCTTGCTCTTTCGCCCATGGCCTATTTCTCGCAGTTCGAGCTCAATGTCGAAGGCGTCGCCATGGTTACAGCGAGCCACAATGACAATGGCTGGACCGGGATTAAGATGGGCATGCAAAGGCCGCTCACCTTCGGGCCGGATGAGATGGGCGCGCTGAAAGAGATGGTTCTGGGCGGCGATTTCGAAGCAGCGGACGGCGGCAAATATCATTTCGTCACCGATCTCGCCGAGCGCTATGTGGCCGATCTCACCAATCGAGACAGGCTGAAGCGCAGGCCGAAAGTCGTCGCCGCCTGCGGAAATGGAACGGCGGGCGCTTTTGCGCCGCAGGTTCTCGAAGCCGTCGGCTGCGAAGTCGTGCCGCTTCACTGCGAGCTCGACCACAGCTTTCCGAATTACAATCCGAACCCGGAAGCCATGGCCATGCTGCATGACCTCCGTGACGCCGTTCTCAAGCACGGCGCCGATGTCGGCCTGGCGTTCGACGGTGACGGCGACCGTTGCGGCGTGGTCGATAATGAGGGCCGGGAAATCTTTGCCGACCGCGTGGGCGTCATGCTCGCCCGCGACATCTCCAGCCTGCAGAAGGGGGCCAAATTCGTCGTCGACGTCAAATCGACCGGCCTGTTCCTCACCGATCCCGTCCTGATCGCCAATGGCGCCAAGACCTACTACTGGAAGACCGGCCATTCCTATATCAAGCGCTACAGCCACGAGAAGGGCGCCGCGGTCGGCTTCGAGAAATCGGGACACTTCTTCTTCAACCCGCCTTACGGCCGCGGCTATGATGACGGGCTGGTGGCCGCTCTTGCGATCCTCGATATGCTCGAACGCAATCCGGATAAGAGCCTTGCCGATCTGGAGCGCGACCTGCCGAAGACCTGGCAGTCGCCGACCATGTCGCCGCATTGCGATGACGAGGTCAAATATGATGTGGTCGATCGGGTGATGGCTCATTTCAAGCAGGTGGCGGAAAGCGGCGGCAAACTCGCCGGCCAGGCGATTCGCGATCTCATCACCGTCAACGGCATCCGCATTGTGCTTGAGGACGGCACATGGGGTCTGGTGCGCGCATCGTCCAACAAACCTGAGCTGGTGGTGGTGGTGGAGAGCCCGACCTCCGAGGAGAATATGCGGGCCATATTTGCCGAAATCGACCGGCATCTGCAGAGTTACCCGGAAGTTGGCGAGTACAATCAGAAGATTTGAGGCCTTGAGCCTCTCCCGGTAAGCCGCTGAGAGTTCAGCCAAAATGGGCTAAGCCCTTCCCAGCGGCGCCAATAGGCCTTAAAAGGGCAGTTACGCGTTTTTCCAGCCGTGCTGCGGCTTCCCGACCCAAACCTGCTAAAGCCAAATGATTTGGCAAGAAATCCTGATCGTTCTGCTGCTCATCCTGCTCAACGGCTTTTTTGCCTTGTCGGAGCTGGCAGTCGTCTCATCGCGGAAGGCACGCCTGCAGCAATATGCTGTGGAGGGCCGGAACGGCGCTGCGGCCGCGCTCCGGCTGGCGGAGGATCCGACCGGATTTCTTTCGGCGGTACAGGTCGGCATCACTTTGATCGCGATCCTGTCCGGCGCCTATGGCGAGGCGGCGCTGGCTGCGCCTTTCGCCGATGCGCTTGAGACGATTCCGGCGGTCGCACCGAATGCAGGCGCGATATCCTCGGCCATCGTCATTATCTCCATCACCTTCTTCTCCCTGATCATCGGCGAACTGGTCCCGAAACGGCTCGCATTGAGAAACCCCGAGCGGCTGGCCTGTTTCGTCGCGCCGATCATGCGGCTGGTCTCGATCGTCACCCTGCCGGCCATATGGTTTCTCCGGCGAGTGACCGAGCTCGTTCTGCGCCTTTTCGCACAGCCCGCCGCCGAAGATCCGCGCATTACCGAAGAGGAAGTCAAATCGCTCATCGCGGAAGGGACGGAAGCCGGCGTCTTCGCCCCTGCCGAAAAGGAAATGCTCGAAGGCGTCCTGCGCATCGCCGACCGCACCGTTCGCTCGATCATGACGCCGCGCCCCGACGTAGTCTGGATCGATCTGGATGAAAGCGCCGAGACCGCCTATGAGACCATCGCCACCAGCGGCCATTCACGATTTCCCGTCGCCCGCGACGAGGTGGATAAAGTGGTCGGCGTCGTCCATGCCAAGGACCTGCTGGAGCTATGCCGAAAGGGCAGCAAGATCGATATGAAGAGCGTTGCGCGCGACCCGATCTACATTCACGAAAGCACCCCGGTGCTCAAGCTGCTCGAAGGGTTTCGCGCATCGCCCGTGCATATGGCGGTCGTTCTCGACGAGCATGGGACGGTCGAGGGAATCGTGACGCCTACGGATATTCTCGTCGCTATCGCCGGGGATCTGCCGGAACGGGAGGGCGAGGACGAGCCGAGTGCCGTCATGCGCGCCGACGGCTCCTGGCTCCTCGATGGGCAGATGCCCGTCTATGAGGTCGAGCGGACGCTTAAGATCAAGGGGCTCAGCGCTCATGACGAGGAATATACGACGCTCGCCGGCTTCGTCTTGACGCAGCTTGGTCGCATCCCGACACCCGGCGAGACGTTCGACTGGCAAAGCTGGCGCTTCGAGGTCGTGGATCTGGACGGGCGGCGCATCGATAAGGTGCTGGTCTCGGCGAATACCACGACGCCGGCATAAGAGGAGATGCCGTGGCGGACTGACCGCCACGGATCGAGGAGAAATCGCAAGGGAGACAGGAATGAGCAAAGTTGCTTGGATCGGCCTCGGCGTGATGGGGTATCCAATGGCCGGGCATATCCGCAGCAAAGGCGGCCATGAGCTGACCGTCTATAACCGCACGCGCGCCAAGGCCGATGAATGGGTCGCCAAATTCGGCGGCAAAGCGGCCGACACGCCGGCCGATGCGGCCCGCGATGCCGAGTTCGTCTTCACCTGCGTCGGCAATGACGAGGATCTGCGCGCTGTAACGACCGGACCGGGCGGCGCGTTTGAGGGCCTGCAGCCGGGCGCCATCTTCATCGACAACACCACCGCTTCGGCCGACATCGCGCGCGAGCTCAATGCCGCGGCCAAGGCCAAGGGCGCAGGCTTTCTCGATGCGCCGGTCTCCGGCGGCCAGGCCGGCGCCGAGAACGGCGCTCTGACCGTGATGGTCGGCGGCGACAGCCAGGATTTTGCCAAGGCCGAGCCGGTGATCAATCAATATGCGCGCGCAGTAAAGCTACTCGGCCCGGCCGGCGCCGGCCAGCTCACCAAGATGGTCAACCAGCTCTGCATCGCCGGGCTCGTCCAGGGACTTGCCGAGGGCATTCACTTCGCCCAGAAATCGGGGCTCGATGTCGCCGCCGTCATCGACACGATCTCAAAAGGCGCCGCGCAATCCTGGCAGATGGAAAATCGCTGGGAGACGATGAACGAGGGCAAGTTCGATTACGGCTTCGCCGTCGACTGGATGCGCAAGGATCTGGCGATCTGTCTCGCCGAAGCGCGGCGGAACGGCGCCCATCTGCCGGTGGCGGCGCTGGTGGACCAGTTCTATTCCGAGGTGCAGAAGATGGGCGGCAAGCGCTGGGATACGTCGAGCCTGATCGCACGGCTCAATCGCTGACGGGCGCGGATGACTAAAGCCGGATCATTTTAAGCCGAATCGATCCAGCTTGCGCTGATCGCCCCCTCTCCCTGGGGAGAGGGTTGGGGTGAGGGGTGACGCACTATCAATTCACCATCCCCTCACCCGGAATGCTCGCGCATTCCGAGCTCTCCCGCTCGCGAACCCTTGCGGTGAGCGACAAGCGCTCAACTTGGAAAAGGTGAGCGGAATTCGCTAGCGCAACGCGCGTCCGAATGGACGCGGGAACAGTTGCGCTCGTCTTTTGAAATAGATCAACTTGCCCCCGTTTAATTGACTCCAATTGAACCGGGGTTGGTCTAGGCCTCCAGCCCCTGCTCCTGGGCTTCGAGCACGTGGCCGGCGAGATAGAGCGAGCCGGTAATCAGGATGCGCACCGGCTCCCTCGCCTCACGCAGGCAGTGTCCCAGCGCCTGCTCAAGCGTGGCGGCCGGTTCGGCGAGAAAGCCCTTATGCCGCGCGATCGCGCAGAGCTCCTCCGCCGTATAGGCATTCGGCTGGCCGGGAATATCGACCGTCGCGACAAAGCTCACAAGATTTTCGAAATAGTCGAGGAACGCCCTTGCGTCCTTGTTCGACATCATGCCGACGATGAGATAGAGCGGCCGGGAAACGCGCTCCTCCAGATCGGCCATCGACCGCGCCAGAACCTCGGCCGCCGCCGGATTGTGTCCGCCGTCCAGCCAGATCTCCGAGCCGGGCGACACGCGCTTGTGCAACGTCCCCTGGCTCAGCCTTTCCAGCCGGGCGGGCCAGACGGCTGATGACAGCCCTGCGGCCAGATGCTCCTCATTGAGGTCCACGCCATCAAGCGCCCTCGCTGCGGCGACAGCGGTTCCGGCATTGCCGATCTGGTGGCTGCCGGCGAGCCGGGGCAGCGGCAGATCGAGCAATTCGCGGCCATCCTGAAACACCAGCCGCCCGTGCTGCTCATAAGCGTCCCACTGCTCGCCCGCGATGATCAGCGGCGCACCGGTCTCGCGCGCCCTGGCTTTGATCACCTCAAGCGCCTCCTCGCTCTGGCGGGAGACGACGCAAGGCGTATCCGGCTTCAGAATGCCCGCCTTTTCGGCCGCAATGTCCTCGATCGTCTCGCCCAGAAAGGTGGTGTGGTCGACGGAAACCGGCGTGATCATCGTCAGCTTGGGATGCGGAACAAGGTTGGTCGCATCGAGCCGCCCGCCGAGACCGGTTTCCAGGAGAACGAAATCAGCCGGATGTTCGGCAAAGGCCAGAAACGCCGCCGCGGTCGTGATCTCGAAAAAAGTGATCGGCCGGCCCTCATTGGCTTCCTCGGCACGCTGGAGCACGTCCTGCAGAGCGCGGTCGCCGATCGGAAACGCGCCGTCCCTCGATGCAAGCGCAATCCGTTCATTAAAACAGCGCAGATGCGGCGAGGTATAGACATGAACGCCGTATCCCGCCGCTTCGAGAATTGCACGGAGATAGGCGATGACGGAGCCCTTGCCGTTCGTCCCGGCAATATGGATGACGGGGGGCATGGCTTTGTGCGGATCGCCGAGCGCGTGCAGCAGCCGTTCGGCCCGGTCGAGCGAAAGGTCGATCGACTTGGGATGCAGGCGCTCGAAGCGCGCTAGCAATTCGGCAATTCCTTCTTTCGGGGCGCTCATGTCCATCGCCCTTTCTATCGCTTCGTTGCGTTTATGTTGTGACGGGAAAGAGGAGGACGGGCCGGTCCACGCGCTGCCCGCGCCCGGCCGGCCCGGATGGCAGCTTTATTCGGCGGCGGCCTTTTCCGGCGGCGGCTGCCGCAAGATGGCGCTCACCTCATTCTCCCCATCGTTTTCGGGCTGCTCTTCTTCCTCGGGCACCTGCGGCGGCGGGGGATTGTCAGCAACAATGCGAGGCAGCTCGGGCACCGGCACCGGCGCCTTCTGCTCGGCCGCGGCGGCCTTTCGCGGCTGGACCCGCCGTTTCAGCTCGCGGCGCTCCATGAGCAGACTGCACAGGCGGCTCAGCGTCTCGCGAAGCTGGTGACGGTGAACGACCATATCCACCATGCCATGCTCCAGAAGATACTCCGCGCGCTGAAAGCCCTCGGGCAGTTTCTCGCGAATGGTCTGCTCGATCACCCGGGGGCCGGCAAAGCCGATCAGCGCCCCTGGCTCGGCAAGGTGAACGTCGCCCAGCATGGCGTAGGAGGCGGTCACGCCGCCCGTTGTCGGGTGAGTAAAGACCACCAGATAGGGCAAACGCGCCTCGCGCAGCTTCTGCACGGCAACGGTTGTACGCGGCATCTGCATGAGCGAGAGCATGCCTTCCTGCATGCGCGCGCCGCCCGAGGCCGCAAACAGGATATAGGGCGTTTCCAGCTCGACCGCCTTAAGCATGGATGCGATGATCGCCTCGCCGGCCGCCATGCCGAGCGAGCCGCCCATAAAGTCGAAATCCTGCACCGCCGCAACAATGTCCTGTCCATCCAGCGTGCCGTGGCCAGCGAGCACCGCATCGTCGAGATCCGTTTTGACCTTGGCGTCCTTCAGCCGGTCGATATAGCGGCGCTCATCGCGGAACTTCAGCGGATCGATGGGCACTTCCGGCGCGGCAATTCGCTCGAACCCCGTCTCATCGAAAACAGATTTGAGGCGGGTTTCAGCGCCCATCCGCAGATGGAAGTTCGAGCCCGGAATAACGAGCTGATTGGCCTCGACATCCTTGTAGAAGACCATCTGCCCCGTCTCGGGGCATTTCACCCACAGACTCTCCGGGACGTCCCGCTTCTGCCACAGGCCGCGTATCTTCGGTCGGACGACGTTGTTGATCCAGTTCACTTCTTTACAACGCCTCTCACGCTGAAACCGTTCTATCGGGATGCGGTCCGGCGGCTGGCGCCGGGCGCCTTTCCAGTCCCGTTGCCAGCTCTGACACAAGTGAGGTCACGCCCGCAAGCGTAGAGGGCGTCGCCGCGCCCCTTTCGTCCAGACTGGCCGCAATCGCGTTAACGAGCGCTGAACCGACCACAACGCCGTCGGCATAGGCGCCGATGGCGCACACTTGCTCGGGCGATTTCACGCCAAATCCGACGCAGACGGGTAATGCGGTATGGCTCTTAATCCGAGTGACACTTTCTCTGACCTTCTCAAGATCAGGTGCGCGCGTTCCCGTGATCCCCGCAATAGAAACATAATAGACGAAACCGCTTGTATTGGCGAGGACCTTCGGGAGACGCTTATCGTCTGTGGTCGGCGTGGCGAGGCGAACGAAATTCAGTCCCGCATCGATCGACGGCAAGCAAATTTCTTCGTCCTCTTCGGGCGGAACGTCGACAACGATCAGCCCATCGACGCCGGACGTAACGGCATCGCGCAGAAATGCCTCGGTCCCGTAAATATAGATGGGATTATAGTAGCCCATCAGCACGATCGGCGTGGCCCGGTCCTCCTGGCGAAAGAGGCGGACCATCTCAAGCGTCTTGCGCAGCGTTTGCCCGGCTTTCAGCGCGCGCTGCGATGAAGCCTGGATCGCGGGCCCATCCGCCATCGGGTCGGAGAACGGCATGCCCAGCTCTACGATGTCCGCGCCGGCGCCAGGCAGCGCGCGCAGGAGATCGAGCGAGGTCTCATAGTCGGGATCCCCGGCGGTGACAAAGGTCACCAGCGCCGGCCGGCTTTCAGTGGCTCTGAGCTTGGCGAATGTCTCGTCGATCCTGGTTCGCGGCACTGTCATAATTCGATTGGTTCGTCCCCGAAAAGGCTAGATCAACTTGACCTCGTTCAAGTGGACTCAATTGAACGAGGTCAAGTTGATCTATATCAAAAAGTTAGCGCAACTGTCCGCGTCCATTTGGACGCGCGTTGCGCTAGAGATCCATGCCCAAATGACCGGCAACGGCGAAAACGTCCTTATCGCCTCTACCACACATATTCATCACGAGCAGATTATCCTTCGGTAATGTCGGCGCAAGCTTGGCCACGAACGCCAGTGCATGGGCGGGCTCGAGCGCCGGAATGATGCCCTCCGCCCGCGTGCAAAGCTGGAACGCCTCGAGCGCCTCCTTGTCCGTCACCGACCCGTAGGTCACCCGGCCCGAATCCCGCAGCCAAGCGTGTTCCGGACCGACGCCCGGATAGTCGAGCCCGGCCGAAATCGAATGTCCCTCAAGGATTTGCCCATCCTCATTCTGCAGGAGATAGGTACGATTGCCGTGGAGTACACCCGGCCGTCCGCCATTCATCGAGGCAGCGTGGCCGTTCGGCACCTCCAGGCCGTAGCCGCCCGCTTCGACGCCATAGATCGCGATCTGCCGCTCATCGAGAAAATCGTGGAAAAGTCCCATCGCGTTCGAGCCGCCGCCGATGCAGGCGACCAGCGTATCGGGCAGACGGCCCTCGCGCTCCAGCATCTGCGCGCGCACCTCGCGGCCGATGACCGACTGGAAGTCGCGCACCATGGCCGGGTAGGGATGCGGTCCCGCGACGGTGCCGATGATGTAGAACGTGTCCTCCACATTGGCGACCCAGTCGCGGAGCGCCTCGTTCATCGCGTCTTTCAGCGTGCCATTTCCGGCCGTGACCGGCTTCACCTCGGCGCCGAGCAGCTTCATGCGGAAGACGTTGGGCTTCTGCCGCTCCACATCGGTTGCGCCCATATAGACGACGCAGGGCAGACCGAAGCGCGCGGCGACCGTCGCCACGGCAACGCCATGCTGACCGGCGCCCGTCTCGGCGATGATCCGGCGCTTGCCCATGCGGCGCGCGAGTTGAATCTGGCCGAGGCAATTGTTGATCTTATGCGAGCCGGTATGGTTCAGTTCATCCCGCTTAAAATAGATTTTCGCGCCGCCGAACTGCTCAGTCAGACGTTCGGCGAAATAGAGCGGGCTCGGCCGGCCGCCATAATGGGCGTTGAGCTCGTCCAGCTCGGCCTGGAAGCTCGGGTCGCGCTTTGCCGCCTCATAAGCCTCCTCCAGCTCGAGAATGAGCGGCATCAGCGTCTCGGCCACGAACCGGCCGCCATAAATGCCGAAATGACCGCCTTCATCCGGCCCGGTCCGGAAGCTATTCGCCAAATTTTCCGTCTGCTTATCCATTTGCGAACTCTTCCAGAGCGGCCGCGTTCACCGCTTCGACGAATCGGTGGATCAGGGCCGTATCTTTCTCACCGGGCGATTTTTCCACACCGGAGGACACATCGACGATCGCCGGACTGGTAAGCCGGATCGCCGCGGCCACATTGTCCGGCGTCAATCCGCCGGACAGCATGAACAGCATCTTGCCCCGGATTGGGGCGAGAAGACGCCAATCGAACCGCAATCCGTTCCCCCCCGGCAGCCCGGTCTTGCAGTCAGGCGGGGGCTTTGCGTCGAACAGGATCAGATCGGCCGCCGCCTGATAGGCGAATGCCCGCTCCGCGTCGCCCGCCTCGCTGACGCTGATCGATTTGATCACCGGCCGGCCGGCTGCTTTGCGAATTTCCGCCACGCGCTCAGGCATTTCGGAGCCATGAAGCTGCAGCATGTCGGGCCTGGCCTGAGCCACGATAGCCTTAATGTCGTCGTCGCTGGCGTCAACGACAAGGGCGACGCTCAGGATACGGCCCTTCGCCGCCCGCGTCAGCTTCGCCGCCTGAGCGAGCGTGAGATAGCGCGGGCTGGGCGGGAAGAACACCAAGCCGAAATGGCTCGCTCCCGCCGAGATCGCCGCTTCGAGCGCATCGACGGTCTTAAGCCCACAAATCTTTACACTGGTGCTCACGAGCGCACCGCCTTCTTACCGGCTCACCACATATTGAAGGGAAGGCTATATCAAGTGCGGCGCAACAGTTGCAAGCGCCACAAGGGGTTAACCGCAGTTTAGCGGGCACAAAAGCCTACTCGGCCGGGCCTGGAGCCGATCGCCGGGCCGTCACCTCGATTTCGAACTTCATCCGCGGATCCGCAAGGCCGGCGACGATCATCGTCGCCGCGGGGCGGACCTCGCCGAGATGGCGCCGCAGGATCGGCCAGCAAAGCGCGAAGTCCTCGCGCCGGGGCAGAATATAATGGACGCGGACGACGTCGCGCAGCGATGCGCCCGCTTCCGCCAGGGTCGTTTCGACATTGTGCAGGGCCTGGGCGCACTGGACGGTGACGTCGTCGCTGATCGTCATCGTCCGATAATCGAACCCGGTCGTGCCGGACACAAAGACCCACTCTCCATCGACCACTGCTCGCGAATAGCCGATTTCGGCTTCGAAAGATGAACCCGAGCAGATGAGACGGCGCGTCACGTGGCCAAAATTCCGACTAATGGATGAGCGGACGCTCCTGGACGTCGGCCTGGCTGGCAAAGGCTCTGATCTGCGGGGCGCGTTCCAGAACCCGCAAATGCCGTGTCAGCCGGTCATTGTCCTTCTTGAGCTCGGAGACCTGCTGGGCGCGCCGCTTCGCGGCATGGCGCCAGCGCGACTGGCCGAGCCAAGCCGCAAAGGCGCCAATGGCGAAACCGACGAGCAGCGCGCAGAACAGAAAGACGAACAACGGCGCCTCGAAGGACAAGACGCTGTCCGGTCCCGCGATCGGATCGAGCACGAAGCGGACCATGTGCCGGTTTGCGACCGCAAAGGCGATGGCCACGATCGAGATGAGGAAGAGGATCAAATAGCGTAACAGTCGCATTCGCAGCTCCAACGTAAGCCGTCCGGTTACGTTTTCTTCTTCTTCTTTGCGCCTTTGGCGCCTTTCGCCTTCGATCCCGATTTTACCTCGGCTTTGGTTTCAGAATCTTTATTCATGCGCGTCCGGAGTTCCTTGCCAGTTTTAAAATATGGCACGTATTTCTCCTCGACGTACACTTGCTCGCCGGTTCTCGGGTTGCGGCCCGACCGCGCAGGCCTGTGTTTGACCGAAAAGGCACCGAAACCTCGCAACTCTACACGCTGCCTCTGAGCCAATGCCGAAATAATTTCGTCAAATATTACATTCACAATTAATTCGACGTCACGCTGAAACAAATGCGGGTTTTGAGCCGCGATTTTCTCAATAAGTTCTGACTTGATCATATTCGCCCATTCCGCTGAGGCGCTCTTCTTCGACTTTATTGTTGTTTTTCAGGGTGCCAAAGCGAAATAAGCCCGTCAAGCTGATTGAAACGGCTTGGATCGCCGATCAATCGGACGGCGCGTTCGAAAACACCTCCAAATAGACCTGCGAACCCTCCGGCGAGACCCTTCGTCCAGATGGAGCTGTACCCGTCCTCCGTCTTGCGGTCGATGACTTCGATGCTCTCAGGAAGACCGCGTTTTTCCTTGAGCCATTTGAGCGCACTTTCCTCGTCGCCAATTTCGTCCACGAGACCGATGCGGAGCGCCTGGCGTCCGGTGTAGATGCGGCCGGTCTTGATCTGATCGAGATCGGCGGAGCTCAACTTACGCCGCTTCTCCACGATGCCGACGAACCAATCGCGGGACTCATTCACCAGTTCCTCGACAAGCGCGAGGCCCTTCGGATCGGGCGGCGTGAAGGGCGAAGGCACGGCTTTGAGTTCGCCGCTGCGGATCTCCTGGACGTTGACGCCCCAATTGCGCAACAGCTCCGAAACCTCAGCCCATTGCAGAATAACGCCGACCGAACCGGTGATGCTGTTCCCGCGCGCAACGATGTGATCGGTCGCGATGCCGGCGAGATAGGCAGCCGATGTCGCCGCCGTACCGAATACCGCAACGACCGGCTTCTTCTCGGAAAGGCGGCGAAGCGAATTGTAAAGCGCCTCGGCCCCGGCGGTCGTCCCGCCCGGGCTGTTGATATAGAGGATGACACCCTGAACCTGATTGCTTTCGGCAATGTCGGTCAGGAGCTTGCGCTGCTTGCGGTCGTCCGAAATGAAGCCCTCGACGCTCACACGCGCCACATGCGGGTTCAGGCCAAGGTCCGCCAGGAAGCTTTCGCTCCGGCTGGCGGCGAAGGCTACGATCACGACGACGGCAAGGAGAATAGCGCCGAGGCGCCAGAAGCGTAGGCGCCGCTTAAGGCGGCGGCGTTCGGCCAGGCTGTCGGCTTCGAGCGTCATAGTAAACCACTGCCCCAGCGAGATTGGAAGAAAGGAGAAGGCCCCGCCCATCCGAGGCCTCCACCCGTCTTACTCTTTGTTTTCGTCCTCGGCGTCGTCGTCCTTTTCCTGCGCTTTCGACAGAGCTGCGCCTAGAATGTCGCCCAGCGAGGCCCCGCTGTCGGTGGAGCCGTACTGCGCGACAGCTTCCTTCTCTTCCGCAATTTCCAGCGCCTTGATGGAGACGGCGATCTTGCGGCTGCTCTTGTCGATGGACTGGATCGCCGCATCGACCATGTCGCCCTTGGAGAAACGCTCCGGCCGCTGCTCGGAACGATCGCGGGAGAGATCCGCGCGGCGGATGAAGGTGGTCAGGTCGGTGTCGGCGATCTTGACATCCAGCCCGCTGTCCTTCACCTCCAGAACCTCGCAGGTGACGACCGCGCCCTTCTTGAGCGTATCCGCCGCCTTGAACGGATCGCCGCCAATCTGCTTGATGCCGAGGCTGATACGCTCTTTCTCCGGATCGGCGTCCAGCACGACGGCCGTCACCTCATCGCCCTTCTTGTAGTCTTTCAGAGCCTCCTCGCCGGATTTGTTCCAGTCGAGGTCGGAGAGATGGACCATGCCGTCGATACCGCCTTCGAGTCCGACGAACAGCCCGAACTCGGTGATATTGCGGACCTGACCGGTGATCTCGGTGCCCTTCGGATGTTTCTCGGCGAAGGCTTCCCACGGATTCTCCTGAGTTTGCTTCAGCCCGAGAGAGATGCGCCGCTTGTTCGGGTCGACCTCCAGCACCTGGACTTCGACCTCCTGGCTCGTGGAAACGATCTTGCCGGGGTGAACGTTCTTTTTCACCCAGCTCATTTCGGAGACGTGGATCAGCCCCTCGACGCCCGGCTCCAATTCGACGAAAGCGCCGTAATCGGTGATGTTCGTAACCTTGCCGGTGAATTTCGCGTCGAGCGGATATTTGGCCTCGATGCCTTCCCACGGGTCGGATTCGAGCTGCTTCATGCCGAGACTGATCCGGTGGGTTTCCGGATTGATGCGGATGATCTGCACCTTCACCGTGTCGCCGACATTGAGGATCTCGTTCGGATGGTTGACGCGGCGCCATGCCATGTCGGTGACGTGCAGAAGACCGTCAATGCCGCCAAGGTCGATAAAGGCGCCGTAATCGGTGATGTTCTTGACCACGCCCTCGACCGTCTGGCCCTCTTCGAGCTTGGCGACGATCTCGGAGCGCTGCTCGGCGCGGGTCTCCTCGAGAACGGAGCGGCGCGATACGACGATGTTGCCGCGGCGGCGATCCATCTTCAGAATCTGGAAAGGCTGCGGCACATTCATCAGCGGAGTGATGTCGCGCACCGGGCGGATATCAACCTGGCTGCCCGGCAGAAAGGCTACGGCGCCGTCAAGATCGACCGTGAAGCCGCCCTTGACCTTATTGAAGATCACGCCTTCGACCTTCTCTCCGGCATTGAACTTTTCCTCCAGGCGATTCCAGCTTTCCTCGCGGCGCGCCTTCTCACGGCTCAGAACCGCCTCGCCGAGCGCGTTTTCCACCCGCTCCAGATAGACCTCGACCTCGTCGCCGACACTGACAGTCGGCTGGCGCCCGCTGACGCCGAATTCCTTCAACGCGACCCGGCCTTCCGTTTTCAGGCCGATATCGATGACAGCGAGGTCGTTTTCGATCGCGACGATCTTGCCCTTGACGACGCTGCCTTCTCCGACATCCGACTCCTTGAAAGACTCTTCCAAAAGCGCGGCGAAGTCTTCCTGCGTCGGATTATAATTACTGGTTGACTGTTGGTTTGGTTGAGCTGAACTCATCAATTTCCCTGCCGGCTGCTTGTCTCGTGTTTCGTGTAAACAGAATGAACGATCCGGCCTCTCCTACCGGCGGGGAGAGCGCCTGACCGTCATCCATCATTTTCCTCAGTGCCAGAAAGACAAAAGAACGCCGTATGGCAATTTAGAGCGATCCGCACGCAGCCTGCGGAAACCCACTATGTCTGCGAGGACCGGCCCATCGCGGCTTCGATCAATCTCACGGCGACGAAAAACGCTGTCTCTATATCCAATTTGGTCGTATCGAGCAAGTGTGCGTCCTCTGCCATCCGCAATGGCGAGGCGGTGCGGTTCTGATCGCGTCGATCGCGTTTCTCCAGATCGGCATAGACGGCCTCCTCGGTCGTGGTCTCGCCGCGGGCAATCAGCTCCTGATAGCGCCTGTGGGCGCGTTCGCCGAGATCGGCGGTTATGTAGAGCTTCACATCGGCATCGGGGAAAATCACCGTGCCGATATCGCGGCCTTCGACCACCGCGCCCGCGCGCCGCTCGGTAAAGCCGCGCTGCATTTCCAGGAGCGCTTCACGGACGGCCGGAATCTGCGCAACGACCGATGCCGCCTCGCCCATCGGGCGCGCCCGCAGAGCCGGGTCGTTGAGCCGCGCCAGATCCAGGGAGCGCGCAGCACGCTCGGCCGCGGCGGCATCGTCGAGACCCTCGCCCGCCTCGATCAATTTGCGCGCCACGCCGCGATAGAGCATCCCGGTATCGAGATGGTCGAGCCCGTAATGCAGCGCGATGTGCTCGGCGAGCGTCCCCTTGCCCGAAGCGGCCGGACCGTCGATGGCAATAATCATCGCGCTCCGCTCCGCTGTATATGGAAACGGGCGCCGACACTTTCCATGAGGCTCCTGAAGGTGGGAAAGCTGGTCTCGATCATCGAGCTGTCATCGACCGCCACGGGCTTTGCCGACCCCAGTCCCATGGTCAGAAAGGCCATGGCGATGCGATGATCCATGTTCGTGCGGATCGTCGCGCCGCCGGGGACGCTGTTCCATCCGCGCACGATCAGCGTGTCTTCTTCGCTGTGCGCATCCACCCCGCAGGCCATAAGCCCTTTTTCCGTCGCAGCCAGGCGGTCGCTTTCCTTCACCCGGAGCTCCGCCAGCCCTTCCATGATCATCTCGCCCTCGGCGAAGGCGGCCAGCACGGCCAGCACGGGATATTCGTCGATCATGAACGGCGCCCGCTCCGGCGGCACGCGGACAGCCTTCAGCGCGCTGTGCTTCACGCGAATGTCGCAAACCGGCTCGCCGCCCTGCTCGCGGGGATTTTCAAAGCTCAGCTCTGCGCCCATCTCGGCAATGGTATCGTAAAAGCCGATACGGGTGGGATTGATCAGAACATTTTCGATCAGAAGATCGGAGTCGGGGCAAATCAGCGCCGCCGCGGCCAGGAACGCGGCCGAACTCGGATCGCCGGGAACATCGATCGGGCGCCCTTTGAGCATGGGCTGGCCCTTCAGCGTAATGAGACGCCCTTCCTCGCCATCAACAATATCGATCCTGGCGCCGAGATAGGCCAGCATCTTTTCGGTGTGATCGCGCGTGATCTCCGGTTCGACGATCATCGTCTCGCCGGCCGAGCCGAGCCCGGCCAGGAGGATGGCCGATTTCACCTGCGCGGAAGGGACCGGCAATCGATAAAAGATCGGAATGACGTCCGCCGTCCCCCGCAAGGTCAGCGGCAGCGTCTCCTGCCTTTCCTCGAGAACGCTGAGCCCCATCATCTTGAGCGGCGTCAGCACGCGCCCCATCGGTCGACGGCAGAGCGATTCATCGCCTCTGAAAACGGCCGTGATCGGATGGCCCGTGACGATCCCCGCCATCAGCCTTGCGCCCGTGCCGGAATTGCCGAAGTCGAGCGGCGCATCCGGTTTCATCAGGCCGCCAATGCCGCGGCCGGTAATCGTCCAGACGCCGTCCTCGAACGTGACGCCCGCGCCGAGTTGCTCCACGATGCGCGCCGTGGCGAGGACGTCGGCCGCTTCGAGAAGCCCGGTAATGCGCGTTTCATCGATCGCCAGGGCCCCGAACATCAGCGCCCTGTGCGAGATGGATTTATCGCCGGGCACACTGACATGGCCGGTTAACGGGCCCGATCGGACGGCGGCAAGCATGGTCATTGTCAAACGCGGGAGTGCGGGTTGGCGCAATCGGCGGCCTTCGGCATTCCGCCGCCGCCATAGAGACTTGCGATCGCCGGGCTGTCAATTCTCAATGCGGGGAGCGCACAGGCCATTCATTTCGCTTTGACACGGAGTGCGATCCGTGCCTATGCAATTTTCGATTTCCCCAGATGACAGAGACAGAGACTTTTCACGAGGCGATTGCATGTCAACAAAAGCTGCGCGCGGAACAAAACGGGTCTGCCAGAGCTGCGGCAACAAGTTCTACGACTTGAACCAGAATCCGATTACCTGCCCCATCTGCGACGCGGTCTTCCAGCATCAGGAGACGCGTTCGAAGCCGGCCCCGCCACCCACTACCGAGGATGACGAGGACGACGAGGCGATTGCCGGCGCACCCGCCGGGGTCGAGACCGTTTCGCTCGAGGAAGTCGAGGCCGACGAAAACGAGATTCCGGATCTGGAGGACAATGAGCTCGTCGAAATCGAAGAAGAAGAAGACGCCGACCTTGGCAAAGACGATGAAACCTTCATCGAAGTCGAAGAGGATGAGGACGATGATGAGGTGACCGGCATCGTCAGCGGCTCGCGCGAGGACGACGAGGAGAGTTGATGCGCCCCTGCGACCCCGGATCCGGCGCGGTAAGTCGATGATCCACGATATTTGCGTCATTGGTGCGGGGATCGTCGGACTTGCAAGCGCATTGCGATTCGCCGAAGCGCATCCGGGCGCCGATATCGTTGTCCTGGAGAAGGAAGCCGGCGTCGGACAGCATCAGACCGGACATAATAGCGGCGTCATCCATTCCGGCATCTATTATGGTCCTGGCAGTTTCAAGGCCGAGCTCTGCCGCAGGGGCGTCGCGGAAACGATCGGCTTCTGCAAGGCGCACAACATTCCCTATGTCACTTGCGGGAAGCTGCTGGTCGCCACGGATGACGCCGAGCGCAACCGGATGGATGCGCTGTTCGAACGCGCCACACAGAACAAGGTCGATGCGGAGCGGATCGACGCGGCCGAACTTCGCCGCAGAGAGCCGAACATTACCGGGCTGGGGGCGGTCTTCGTTCCGAGCACCGGGATTGTCGACTTCAAGCAGATATGCCGGGCCATGGCGCAGGATCTGAGGCGGCGCGGCGCCACCATCCATTTCAATGCCGAGGTCACCGCTATCGAGGAAAGCGGCAAGGGAGTCACGGTCCGGGCCGGCGATCGGGAATGGCAAGCGCGCTATCTGATTTCCTGCGGCGGGCTGCAGTCGGACCGGCTCGCCCGTCTTGCCGGGATTCGGACCGACTTCAAGATCGTGCCGTTTCGCGGCGAATATTATCGTCTGCCGTCGGAGAAGAACGGGATCGTCAATGCGTTGATCTATCCCGTGCCCGACCCTGCCCTGCCCTTCCTCGGCATTCATCTGACGCGGATGATCGACGGCGGCGTCACGGTCGGACCGAATGCCGTACTCGGCTGGTCGCGCGAGGGCTACCGCAAATTTTCCTTCTCCGCCCGGGACACGGCGAGCTTTCTGCGCTTTCCCGGCTTCTGGCGGGTCATGGCGAAGCATCTGAACGCCGGCCTTTCCGAGCTGCGCAATTCACTTTCGAAAGGACGCTATCTGGCCGAATGCCGGAAATACTGCCCGAGCCTTGAGCTGGACGATCTCACGCCTCAGGAGGCGGGCATCCGTGCGCAGGCGGTTTTACTGGACGGGACGCTCGTTCACGATTTCCTTTTCAAGGAAACGGACCGCATGCTCCACGTCTGCAACGCACCCTCGCCGGCGGCGACCTCGGCCCTGCCGATCGGCCGGATGATCGTCGAGCGCCTGGCGGGAAAAATGTCGCCGCGTCTGAAGGCCGCCGCGGCGCGCTGAGGCTACCGGCTCAAAGTCCTTGCGGCGCTATTCGAACCGGAAAGGGATGGCGAAATGGAACCGCGCACCTTTGAGGGACTGCGGCGGCGGGGGAAAGGGCGCCGCGCGGTGGACGGCATTCAGCGCACCCTGCTCCAGATGATAAATCCCCCGCGACTTGAGAATGCGGGCGGAGGCGACCTCGCCCGACCGCAGGAGCGTGAAGCCGACAACCACCGTATCCGAGCCGAAGCCGCCTCTCGGCTTATGCGCCGCCAGATGCCCGCGCACTTTCGCACGGTAAGCGTTCAGCGCCCGACTTCGTGCCGCTTGCCGCGTCTCGGCGGCGACACTGGAGCTGTTCTCCTCGTGATGGGCAATTTCAGTTGCGGCAATTTGCCGGCGGGCGGGCGGCGGCACGGCCTCGGCGATCGGCGCAGAGGCGGCATCGGCGGCTTCATCCGACAATGGCGCGTCGCTGGCGCCGGCTGAAGAAAGCGGCCTGAGATCCTCCGGCAAATGCCCCGTGCCGTGAATGGCAAGAAAGGCGGCCGATCGCGCCACTGCCAGCGGCGTTGCCGGCCGCTCGGCCCGCTGCTCCGGCAAAGCCGGCTCCGCGGGTCCTTCCTCTTCGGCATGCCGCGTCGCTTGCTCTTGGCGGTCTGTTCCGGCCGGCCGCCCCTCATCCGATGCCTCCAGGTGGGCATCGGAGCCGGCTTGCCGCGGAGGCTGCGCCCCCATGTCTTCCGGCAACGCGGAGGCCGGATCCGGCGGAACCGTCACATTGAGCGCGACAACCGGCTGTTGGCTCTGAGACCGGGCATACGCCGTCTCATCCTGTGTCGCGCCTTTCGCCGGCGACAGGTCGGCGCGGAGAGGCTCGCGGTCCTGCTTTTCGAGCGCCACGCCGTCCGCGAGTTCGACCGGAATAGCGTTTGGCGGCGTTCCGCGCAGCTGGCCCGGCATTCGGGCAAAGCCGATCAGGTAAGCCAGTAAGCCGCCGTGAACCAAAATCAGGGCAGCAGGGAGCATCCAGCGAAGGAAGGAGTCGGACCGGCGCGCCGGCCGGGGCAGGTCCAGCAAATTCAGATCCCGCGCAGTCTCGGTCTCATGACGCCGAAGGAAACGGAGAACTGGGATGGCTGCTCTTGTGATCTTCATCCTGCTGCTCTGTGACCCGAATGCATCACACGCAACGCAGACGGCGCGAGCGGCGACGCATTCCACAACCAAAAGCTGTTGATATGCAACTTATGCAATTTTCGAGGGCATTTCCAGAGAAATGCTCGCCGGAACGCGCGCTTAGCTGAGCTGCTTCAACCGCGCTCAGATCATCAGATTGGAGCGGTTACGAGATCGGGCGAGCCCATCGCCAAATAAGGCGCGAATTGGGCAGCTAATGCAACTCCAGATAGGTGGACATAGGGGGCTTTCCGGAGATCATTGGCCGGATCGGGCACTGGGGGAACGATGGGCATGCAACGCTCTCTTGGAGCGAAGACGCGTTACGTCGTATTCTGTGTAGGCGTTTCCGCTGCGATCTCGGCAAATATCTCGGAAGCCTTCGCCGCCGACTGCCTCGACGTCTCCGTAACGGAGGTCGGTCCGTGCCTGCCCGCGGCCGAGCGAGTTGTGGACACCAGCGCCGTCATCCAGGTCATCGACACAACAGACCCCATCGAGAGGACGGTCGAAGAACAGGTTGTCGGAGACAAACTGCCGCTGGTAGACGACGTGGATCTGCCGCCGGTTAAGGACCTGCCGCCGGCCGGCTCGCTGCGGGAAATCTTAGAAAAGCTGCGCCCTGAGGAGCAAGGCGTCGTTCTCCAGACGCTCGCCACGCTGGGCCAGACAGTGGCCACGGCGGGGCTCCTGGCCTCCGCTTTGACCCAGGACATCATTTCCGCCGCTTTGGACGGGGACATTACGCCTGATAATGGCGGGCTCAGCCCGATCGCAGTGGCCGGCGCCAGCACGACATCGTCGCAATTCCTGGTGTCGGGCTATAAGGCGCTGCGGCATGACGGTTTCTCGGTCTCATCCTCCTTTGCCCCGGCATCCGGCAAGACCCCTGGATTCGACGAGGACAATTACGGCCTTACGATCGGAACGCGCTTCGACGGCTCCAAAATTTTCGGCGCGCAGCCGGGCAGCGTGACGCTCGGGGCGATCGCGAATTATACGCATACGGATATTGAGGTCGACGCGCCTTCGGGGCTGCCGGGCCTGGCGAGCGGCGGCTCGGCCGACGTCGACTCCTGGTCGGCCGGGGCTTTCGGTCTCGTGACGGACGGCTACCGTTACGGCCTGCTGACCGTGACCGGGACTTATGGCGCGCCCCAAACCAGCACCACGGTCGTCCAGCCCATTTCGGCGGAGTTCGACAATTACGGCCTCGCCACCTCAGCCGTGACGGGCGTCGTTGTGACGCTCGCGGGAACGACGAAGCTCGACCTGCGCGGCGGCGTGAACTATGTCTACGCCACGAGCGACGATTACGAAGACTCGCTCAGCACGAGCTATACCGACGGCCATATGGAGGAATTCTCCGGCAGCGCGTCAGCCCGCCTGTTCAGCGTGCTGAAGAACGGCGATTATTACATCCGGCCCTTTATCCAGAGCGGCCTCACGCATCGCTTTCATTATGAAAACGAGCTCACGGTCGATAGGGTGAACTTCTCCTTCGACGACGCAGACACGTCCGTCTTTGCGCGCGCGGGCCTGGACTTCGAGGTGGGACAATCGACGCAGGCCTATATGGCCGTGCGCAGCGATGCGAGCGAGGATTTCCACGCAATCGCCGGCCAGGTCGGAATAACGTTCAAACTCGACTGACGCGGACAGAGCTCCGACCGGAGCGCCTAGATCAACCCTCGTTCAAGTGGGCTCACTTGGACGAGGTCAAGTTGATCTATCTCAAAAAACGAGCGCAACTGTTCCCACGTCCATCCCCGCCTTCGCGGGGACATGCTTGGACGCGCGTTGCGCTAACTTTGCGGCGGCGTCCACTTCTCGCGCATGGTGACCAGCTCTTCGGCGGCGCTCGGATGAAGCGCCATTGTGGCATCGAAATCCCCTTTTGTCGCGCCCATGCGTAAGGGAATGGCGAGGATTTGCGCCATCTCGGCGGCATCCGGCCCCATTATGTGGCAGCCGAGCACATGATCCGTCTGCGCGTCGACGATCAGCTTCATCAGCATCTTCTCGTCGCGCCCGGGCAGAGTGTATTTCATCGGCCGGAAGCTCGACTTGTAAATGTCGACCTCCGCATATTGCGCGCGCGCGCCCTGCTCGGTCAGGCCGACCGAGCCGATCTCCGGCTGAGAGAACACCGCCGTGGGGATGAAGCTATGATCGACCGGTCTCGGCTTGCCGCGAAACACCGTATCGACAAAGCACATCGCTTCGTCGATCGCGACGGGCGTCAGATTGACCCGGTCGGTAACGTCGCCGACCGCATAGATATTGTGGACGGATGAGCGCGAATAGCGGTCGACGACGATCTCGCCGTCCAGCCCCAGCTTCACCCCGGCTTCCATGAGGCCCATATCCGCCGTCATCGGCACGCGGCCCGTCGCATACATCACGCAGCCGACGCTCAGCTCCTCGCCGTCTTCGAAGACGATCAGCTTGTCGCCGTCCGCCTCATCGATATGAGCCAGATATTTGTTCAGCATCAGGCGGATACCCCGGGCCTGCATCGCGTCCATCAGGCCGGTGCGCAGATCGTCGTCAAATCCGCGCAGGATCTTGTCGCCGCGGTAGATCAGCGTCACATCGACGCCGAGCCCGTTGAGGATCGAGGCGAATTCCACGCCGATATAACCGCCGCCGACAATGGCGATGCTTCGCGGCAATTCCTCCAGTGTGAACATCTCGTTCGAGGTAAGGATGTGCTGAGCCCCGCGAATATGCGGAACGAACGGCCAGGAGCCGGTGGCGATCAGGACCGTTTTGGCGGTCACAGTGCGGCCGTCGGCGAGCAGGCGCACCATGTTGGCGTCGTCCAACACGGCCCGGCTCCGGAAATGCTCGACGCCCGCGCCGTCGAGCAAGCTGACATAGACACCGCTGAGCCGGCCCACCTCGCGCTGCACATTGTCCCGCAGGGTCGGCCAGTCGAAAGTCGCGCCCCCGACGCTCCAGCCGAAGGCCGCCGCGTCCTGAAATTCCTCATGGAAATGGCTGCCATAGACGAACAGCTTTTTCGGCACACAGCCCCGGATCACACATGTGCCGCCATAGCGGTACTCCTCGGCGATGCCGACACGCGCACCGGCGAGCGCCGCCATGCGCGCCGCGCGGACGCCGCCTGAGCCGCCGCCAATGACGAAAAGATCATAGTCGTAGGTCATGGAGCCTCACGTGCCTGCTTATTGTTTGGCGTCATCGGGGGACGCGGCTTCCAAGGTGACGCCGCGCCGCTTCAGCTCCTTCCGGATGACCTCCTCCGCCTCGATCCCGATCTTCTGCGCCCAGGCAAATCCCATTTTCATGGCTTCCGAGGTCAGCTCCGGCGTGAGTTCGACGAACTTCTGACCGACGGGCGACCGGCAGAAATCCGCCAGCGTGTTCATCTCCTCGGCGGTGAATTTCTGCGCATAGAGGACGGCAATCTGATCGATGATCTCGCCGCGCCGGCTCAGAAACCGCTTTTCGATCTCCGCGAACACCCTCTCGACCTCTTCCTGCTGGTCGGGGGACTGGGGCGGTGTCGCCTCGCGGACTTCGCGGAACATCAGCGGCACCAGCTCGGTGAACTGCTCATCCATTTTGGTGGCTTCGAGCAGGTTTCGAGCGGCCTGAAGCTTTTCCGGAGCGATCTGCGGCGGCTCCTGCGCCAATGCCGGAAGAGCCGCCATCAGCAGAATGCCCAAGAGAAGGGCGGCACCGACGCGCGCAGCGTGGAGAATTGTCATTATCTCGATCCTCGCTCATCGGCTTCCGCCGTCTCGCCCGCCCGGCGCCACGCCAGTGATGCCTTAATCGTCCTCGGGCGCTTCGAGGGTCTGCACACCGGACGGACCGGCGATGATCGCCTTATCGGCGATGCCGATAAACAGCCCGTGCTCCACAACGCCCGGAATCATCTCCAGAACATCTCCGAGCGCTTCCGGATCATTGATTTCGCCGAACGCGCAGTCCGCAATGTAATTGCCGCTGTCGGAGACGAAAAACTCCCCGTTCAGGCGGCGCAGCGCAATCTCGCCCTCGCAGCCGACATCGAATGCGGCTTCCTCGATCATCCGGATCGTCGCCTTGGCTCCGAAGCGGACGACCTCGATGGGCAGCGGATAGGCCCCCAGCGTCGCGACGCGCTTCGAATGATCGGCGATCACCACCATCCGGTCGGATGCCATGGCGACGATCTTCTCGCGTAACAGCGCCCCGCCCCCGCCTTTGATCAGCCGGAGCGAGCCGTCAAGCTCATCAGCGCCGTCGATGGTCAGATCGAGTTCGGTATACTCGTCGAGCGTGGTCAGCGGCACGCCGGCGCGTTCCGCCCGGAGCCTGGTGTCCTCCGATGTCGGCACGCAAAGCACCTCGAGCCCCTCCTGGACCTTCTTGCCAAGGAGATCGACGAATTTCGCCGCCGTCGACCCCGTTCCCAGACCGAGCTTCATCCCGGGCGTTACGAGTTCAAGCGCGCGCTCGGCAGCGATCGCCTTGAAAAGATCAGTGCTCATTTTCAGCATCTCTCCTCACCCCGGTCAGCTGTCGAGACCGCCCATAAGCATATATTTGATCTCGACGAATTCCTCGATGCCGTGATGCGAGCCTTCGCGGCCAAGCCCGGACTCCTTCACACCGCCAAAGGGCGCGACTTCGGTGGAAATGATTCCCTCATTGATGCCGATAATACCGTATTCGAGCCTTTCGGCGACGCGCCAAATCCGGCCGATGTCGCGGGCGTGGAAATAGGCGGCCAGCCCAAACGGCGTATCATTGGCGATTCGGACGGCTTCTTCATCGGTCTTGAAGCGGAAGAGCGGGGCGACGGGGCCGAATGTCTCCTCCTGGGCAAAGAGCATCTCCGTCGTCGCGCCGGTTATCACGGTCGGCTCGTAGAACGTGCCGCCGAGTGCGTGAACCTTGCCGCCGGTTATCACTTTGGCACCTTTGGCTACGGCATCGCTGACATGAGACTCGACCTTCTCGATCGCGGCCTTGTTGATCAGCGGCCCCTGCACGACGCCCGCCTCGTCGCCCGGCCCGACCTTCATCGCCTTCACCTTCGCGGCAAGCTTCTCGGCGAAAGCGTCATAGACGCCGTCCTGCACCAGAATGCGGTTCGCGCAGACGCAGGTCTGGCCCATATTGCGGTATTTCGAGGCGATGGCGTCCTCGACGGCCTTGTCGAGATCGGCATCGTCGAAAACGATGAACGGCGCGTTGCCGCCCAGCTCCAGCGCGACCTTCTTCACGGTGCTGGCCGCCTGGCGCATGAGCAGCTTGCCGACTTCGGTCGAGCCGGTAAAAGCAATCATCCGCACGAGCGGGCTTTCGGTGAGCTCCTTGCCGATCGCAGGCGCATCGCCGGTAATGACATTGAAGACGCCCTTCGGAATGCCGGCGCGATGGGCGAGTTCGGCCAGGGCGAGCGCCGTCAGCGGCGTGTCCTCGGCCGGTTTGACGACCGCCGTGCAACCGGCGGCCAAGGCAGGCGAGACTTTCCGCGTGATCATCGCGAGCGGAAAATTCCAGGGCGTGATTGCCCCGACGACGCCGATCGGCTGTTTCAAGACGACGATGCGGCCATTGGCGCGATGCGTCGGGATGACCTCGCCATAGATCCGCTTGGCCTCCTCGGCGAAGAACTCAACGAAGGATGCGCCATAAATGACCTCGCCGCGCGCTTCGGTGAGCGGCTTACCCTGCTCCGCCGTCATGAGGGCGGCAAGCGGCTCGGTATGCTCGACGATCAGATCGAACCAGCGGCGCAACAAGACCGAGCGCTCCTTCGCCAGGAGATCGCGCCAGGGCCCGAATGCCCGATACGCGGCCTCGATCGCCTCTTTCGCGCCTTCCGCACCGACATCGGGCACGCGCGCAATCTCCGCGCCGCTCGCCGGGTTCAAGACGGGATCCTTGGCTTGGCCGGTCCAGGCGCCATCGATATAGCATTGCTGGCGAATGAGATTTTCGACTTTCTGGTCCATGGCCAACTCCTTGGATTCGGGATGTCCTTCAGCTTCGTTCACATGATCCGCCAACGGCCCACTTTGCGCAATGCGTGTGGGGAGAAGGTGGCAATCATGGTCACAGTCATATATTGGACGGCATGGTAAGGAAAGAAACCGGATCATGAAGGACATCACGCTTATTTTCGATCTCGACGGAACGATGATCGATACGGCGCCGGATCTGATCGCGGCAACGAATTACACGCTCGGATTGTTCGGCATGCCGGCGGTGGAGGAGCAAATCATCGAGCCCGCCGTCGGACTCGGGTCGAGAGCGATGCTGCACACGGCCATGCTGTCGCTCCACCGCGAGCCGGATAAGGACGAACTCGACCGGCTGAGCGCCCATTTCATCGAATACTACCAGGACCACATCGCCGTGCGCAGCCGCCCTTTTCCCGGGCTTGTGGGCGTGCTGGAGACGCTGCAGGCGGGCGGCGCGCGTCTCGGGGTCTGCACGAACAAACCAGAGGCGCTGGCCCGGAAGCTGCTCGCGGAGCTGGGGTTCGACAGCTATTTCGCCGCCATCGCCGGCGCCGACACCTTTCCGGTCCGAAAGCCGGACCCCGGCCATTTGCTCGGCACGATCGGCGCCGCGGGCGGCAACCCGCACCGCTCGGCCATGATCGGCGACAGCCTGGCCGACGCCAAGGCTGCGCGGAGCGCCGGCGTACCGTTCATCGCGGTGAGTTTCGGCTATGGCGAGAAGCCGATCGAACGGCTAAGGCCGGACGCTGTCATCGACCATTTCGACGACCTGCCCGCGGCCCTGAAAACGATCGCACCGCTCCAGTAGCAACAGATATTCGCGATGACGGGACCGTTCTGGTCTGAAACGCTCCTCCTCCATTCAAATGGCCGTTTTGCCCTATAACGCGCTATCATGAACCGAGAGGCAATCACCTTTGGAGTGTTTATGACACTGTTCCGCTTTCGCCGCCCTCGCGCAATGCTTCACCGACCGGGCGGCAGGAGTTGTCGGTTCGTTGCCGTAATGCTAGCAGCGCTCGCTCTGATCAGACTTATTCCTGGCGCCGAAGCCGAGCCGAGACACGCGCCCAACAGCCATATATCGCTCGATCTGGATGAATCCTTCACGCCCTCCGATCGCTTTTCCGGCTTCGTCGATCGATCGTCGGGCGCATCTTTCGTCATCATCGAGCTTCCGGGCCCGCAGCCCTATGACGAGCTGAAGACCATCCCGGAGCGCGAGGACGCCCTCGCCCAGCAAGGCTTGACGGAGACGGTCGTGAGCGCGCTTCCCGGCCGCACAGGCGAATATGTCTATTTCTCCGGCAAGCGGGTCGCTTCGGGCCGCGGATTTGCGAAGTTCATCCTGATCTTCCGCGAAGCCGGCCTGACCGCGACAATCAGCGTCAACGTCCCGCAGGCCGCGATCGATGACGGCACTTATACCAGGGCGCAGATCGAAAGCATCCTGGCTACGGCAAAGGTCGAGGACCGGCCGGCGAAATCCGCCGAGCTCTTCCGCTTCGGCTATCTCGGGCCGTTCCAGGAGGCGTACAGTCTTGGCGGCATGTCGAAGGCCTACAGCACCTCGGGGAAAGTGCCCGCGGCGGGCGAGAACCGCATGTTCGAGGAGCCGACGCTATTCGTATCGCCGTCGCTGGGGACGCAGATCGTCGATCCAAGGACCGCTGCGCAACGCTCGTTCCGATCGCTGGGCGGTCTGCGGGAGAAGACCATCGAGAGCGAGAAAACCGTCAAGATCGGCGGCCTGGAGGGTTATCAGATCATCGGCGAAACAGCGGATAAGGAGACCGGCACGGAGATCGCCATCAATCTCGTGCTCCTGGTCGGAGACCCCGGCGACTATTACGCCATGGTCGCAACCATGCCCCTGACCGACAAGGACAAGTTCATGCCGGAAATCGAAAAGGTCATCGCCAGCTTCGAGCCGGTGAAGCCGGAGCATTAGACGGATGCGGCCAAGGCAGATTGGCGGGCTTGACAGTCTCTGCGGCGCGCGCCTAAATCGAAGCCTTCCTGGAACAAGGACGCTTAGCTCAGCGGTAGAGCACCGTCTTCACACGGCGGGGGTCGCTGGTTCAAACCCAGCAGCGTCCACCATTTTTAGTTTGCGGGTAGCCGCCACTCCAACCCTACCCGCGCGGTTCCGGTTCGAGGATTCTCCTCTCACCGCCACCCTTTTGTTTGCCGGCGCCGCCGGCCAACCCAACCGGCGGGGTTCCGGGAATTGCCCGAACCCATCATGTCGGTCGACATCATCGGCGAGACCCAGTCTTGCCTGCGCGGAGCTATGCACTCTCCTGAGGTGGCATCGCTTTTGCGACGGGCAAAGTCACGGTAAAGGTAGCGCCCCTGCCCGGCCGTGAGGTAACGCTGATCTCGCCGCCAAGCCGGCCAACGATTTGCTTGCAGATCGACAGGCCCAGACCGCTCCCCGTGGTGCTCTGCCAGCGCCGCTCGAATTTGGAGAAGATCCGCTGCTTGTCGGCATCCGGTATGCCGGGGCCGTTGTCTGCAAAGGCGGCAGCGAAAGCGCCATTGCCGATCTTAGTGCTGACGTTCACGACCGGCGACGCGTTGTCATTGTATTTGATCGAATTGGAGAGAATGTTGATATAGACCTGCTTGAGGCGGTCGCGGTCACCAGCAATGGTCACGTCTCCGGTGCGAATCTTCTCGATAATGCCGACACCTTTGTTCCGCGCAATGCCGCGCATCGTCTCCACGGTTTCGCGCAGGATTTCGCCGGGATCGAACGTCTCCTCCACCCAGCTGCCGTGGCCGCTTTCCAATTGGGAGATGTCGAGAATCTCGTCGAGCAGGCGCGTGAGGCGCTGGCTTTCGCTGACGATAATGTTGAGAAACCGCGAAGATTGCGCATTGTCGAGGTCCTTGGTTTCCAGCAAGATCTCCGAGAAAGACCGGATCGATGTCATGGGCGTGCGCAACTCGTGGCTGACAAGGCTGAGGAAGTCATCCTTCATCTTGTCCATGCGTGTGAGCTGCTCGTTGGCGATGCCCAGCTGGGCCGCAGTTTCTTCCAGCTCGGCCGACTTCTGCTCCAGCCTCCGGCTGTATTCGATGACCTGCTGGGCCTCATCGACGATTTCGATCATCTCATCGAGGCTGATCGCTTCGCCGACCGCAACGCGCGATACCATGACCCGCGCGGAGGCGGCGCCGACTGTGCTGGCGAGCTGACGCTCAACGGCGGCGATCAGCTCTTCGCTCGCCTCGAGCGGGCCTGTCTCGTTCTTCTGCGAGCGGGCATAGTCCTGGAACAGGGATTGCGTGCGCTCCCGCCCGATGATGCGTTGTGTGAGCGTGAGCAAGTCGTTGACGGAAGCCGACCGCCGCCACATCGGCGAATAGCCGTCCGAGCGGTGTGTAAAGGCGTTCACGAAGAGCGCGGCCTGGACCTGTTCTAGCACCTTCGGCGCGAAAAGCAGCGATCCGATAATATAGAAGCTGATATTGGCGAGGTAGCTCCAAAACAGGGCGTGGACGAGCGGATCCCAGCCTTCAAGGCCGAACAGCGCCTCCGGGCGCAGCAGCGGATTTCCCCACAGGCCATTGGCGATCAGGTCGAGACTGCCGAAATCGCCCGCGCGTTCCAGCGCCGGCACGAGCAGGGTGAAGGCCCAGACGGCAAAGCCGGCCGTCAGTCCGGCGATCGCCCCGCGTTCGGTGCTGTTGCGCCAGAATATGCCGCCGATAATCACCGGCAGAAACTGGGCGACCGCGGCAAACGAAATCAGCCCGATCGACGCAAGCGCGTCAGACCGCGCGCTGTAGCGGTAGTAGACATAGCCGAGAAACAGGATGGCGATGATGCTGGTGCGGCGGATATTGAGCAGCAGTCTCGTGAGTTCGCCGCTGGAATTGCGGCTCATTCCGGGTGTGCGCAACAGGAGCGGCATCACCAGGTGGTTGGAGACCATGATCGACAGAGCGATCGAGGCGACGATCATCATGGAGGTCGCGGAGGAGAAGCCGCCGATAAAGGCCAGAATCGCCAGGGTCTCCTGCCCGGCGTTCATGGGCACGGTCAGGACGAACAGGTCCGGGTCCGATCCTGCGGGCATGGTCGTCATGCCGGCCAGAGCGATGGGAATGACGAAAAGCGATATCAGCAGCAGATAGAGCGGGAACAGCCAGGATGCCGTTTTCAGATTGGCCTCGTTGGATATTTCCACCACGGTGATCTGGAACTGTCTTGGCAGGCAGATGATCGCCGCCGCCGACAGCACCATCAGGGTGAACCAGCGTGCGCCATAGCCTTCGCGCAGGGAAAATGTCTCCTGGACCTGCGGATCCGTCTGCAGCGCCTTGAAGACGCTGCCAATATCCCCCGGCGTTAGGTGAAAGATGACAAACAACCCAACGGCGACCAGAGCGAAAAGCTTGACCAGCGATTCAAAGGCAATCGCTGCGACGACGCCGGGATGATGTTCGTCGGCACCGATATTGCGCGTGCCGAACAGGACGATGAACACGCCCATCGCCGCGGCGACCCAGAAGCCGGAGTCGGTGTAGGTGGCTTCCGATACCGTCGCCTGGCTCGCGGATGACAGCACGTGGAAGCTCGTCGCAACCGCCTTGAGCTGCAGGGCGATGTAAGGCGTCGTGCCGATCACCGCCATGACGGTCACGAGCGCGGCAAGGCGTGCGCTCTTGCCGTAGCGGGACGAAATGAAATCCGCGATGGAGGTGATGCGGTGAGTCTTCGATATGCGCACCAGCTTGCGAAGGACAAACCACCAGCCGATGAAGACGAGGGTCGGGCCGAGATAGATGGTGAAAAACTCATAGCCGCTGCGCGAGGCCGACCCGACGGCGCCATAGAATGTCCAGGACGTGCAATAGACGGCGAGCGACAAGGTGTAAACGACAGGCGTATTGATCAGGCCGTAAGCGCCTCTCTGAGCACGCCTGATCGCGACAAATGCGAGAATAAACAGCAGCGCCAGATAGCACAGGGAAATCAGAATGAGGGCGCCAGCGTTCAGCATGATCAGCTCCGCCCCTTCGGAGGATCGCTGTCGCTGGCGATGTGCGTGGCATCATTCTGGCCGGGCGGAAAGGCGGCGCGGTCCAGCAGAAACGCCATCCGCGCCCCGAGCAGGACAAGCGCGAGCCAGAGCAAAAAGATGTAGACCGGCAGCGTCGGCAATCCGAGTATCGTTCCCGGAACATCGAAAATATCAAGGATCGGCGGCAGCAGGAGCAGCGCCCCCGCAGCGGGCAGCAGCAACGCCAGCTCGTGCACTTTACCATGGCCGTTCATGCATCCGTCCCGTCACTATGCGGTTTCGAGAAGAGATTCGACGGCGGCGACCACATCCTTGTTCGAGAACGGCTTTGCGATATAGCGGTCGGCGCCCAGTTCCATCGCCAGATGCCTGTCCGCTTCCTGCCCCTTGGCGGTCAGCATCAGCACTCGGGTGTTTGCGATTTCAGGCTCTGCGCGGAGGATCTTCAGGATCTCGAAGCCGTTGTAATGCTCCATCATGATGTCGAGGATAAGCAGCTCCGGCCGGCGCGCGCGTAGGAGCCGTAATGTCTCGGCACCATCCTTCGCGGTCAGAACATTATGACCTTGCCGTTCAAGAAGAAAAGTCAGCGACTCGACAATATAAGGTTCGTCTTCGCCGATCAAAATGGTGTGGGGCAAGTCGTTAACCTCCCGAAACGCGTTCTATCCCTGAGACTCCGCCAGTGCGGGTTGGTTAATCAGATAAAATCCTATGCCGTCTGCCAAGAGGAAATCGTGTCATCTATTAAGCCTTCTCTTTCTTGGGAACGGGAAGTATCGGCGCGTGGGCGCGGTGCGCGCAGGCCGGCCTTGGGCATAATCTGCAGCTAATACCGGCTTCCGTGGTGGCGACCCGGCTCGATGGATCGAGAACGTCGCCATAGACAAGGCGGTTGCTATAGGCGGCATTGCAGGCAAGCATGACGCTGTAGATCTGCTGCGGCACGCCGAAGAGCCGCGCCTCCTTGGCAACGGTGCGCGCGATCAGCAGAAACTCTTTGTCGTCGGGCAGACGAATGATCTGCGGTATGACCCGGCCCGGTGTCTGAAAGGCGCGATAGATGGCCCACAGGGAACAGGCGCTGCCATGCCGCGGCAGGCGAAGGTCGGGAAGGCTGAAGATTTTGGAGGTATTTCCGGCGGGGTCCGTGCGCAGGAACGCGAATGGTATGGCCCCGGCCCGATCCTTCTTGAGGGTAACGAGACGGTGGCAGATCTGCTCGAAACTTGCACAAAACCGGCTCGCCAGGGCTTCGATATCATATCTCAGCTCCTCCGCCGCGTTCAGAACGCTGTCATAGGGCAGCAGCAGCGCGCCGGCTCCATAGCGGGCCATGGCGTGAAACGCCCGGTCCCGGGCATCGTCGGTCCTGAGCCTGCGATCGGCAACCGTTTGTTCGAGCATTTCGCGGTATTCCAGTTCGAACGCCACGCGGGCGAGCTGAAACCGGAGCGTCGGCTGCGGCAGGTTCGGTTTGACGATCAGCGCCCGCGTCTCCCGGTCGTGGGCGAAGTAAGGTGTGCTGACCGGGTGGCCGCCGGAGGCTTCGGGCGGCAGATCGCCGAACGAAACGCCGACCCCATGCCGAGCCTCCAGATAGTCGCAAAGCGACCTTTCATCGACCGCGCCGTCGCGGGAGAGCTTGCCGCGAATTTCGTCCGCCGCCGCCTCCAGCTCGGGAAAATAATTGTTGTTGTCGACGATCAAATCGTCCACTTCCGCTGCGGGGGTTGCGGGGCGGCTCTCCAGAACCCGCCCGCTCATATATTGAAACAGGGACGTTGCGCTTTCGCTGAGCTTTTTGCTTTCCGTGGCGAGCAGACCAACGAACCGTTTGTGCTGGTCGCGCGGCAAATCCCTGTGTTCTTCGAGGATCTCCGCGAAAGAGCGGATCGAGGTGATATGCGTCAGAATTTCATGGCTGGTCTCGGCCATGAAGGGGTTGCGATGCAGCTGGTCGGAGAGCGCCTCTATGAGGTCGTTGGCATCACGCCAGGCATTGTGAAGCCTGACGATGGCGCGCCCCCAATCGGGATCACGGTTGACGATCGATTGCGCGCCCTTTGCCGATAGCGGGATATCGCGGAACAGCGGCTCCGCCGTCAGATCGGTCAGATGCTGCACGAGGCGGGCATCTTCGAAACCGGACAACGCACTCGCATCAAGATCGAGCTCGGCGGCTATTCGGTTCAACAGGCCGCCCGCGATCACACGTTTATCGTGCTCGATCAGGTTCAGATAGCTAACGGAAATCCCAACTTTTTTTGCCAGTCCCGTCTGCGTCAGCGATTTCTTTTTCCGCGCGGTACGGAGGCGAAAGCCGATCGGTGTCGTTGCCAATACGCATCCCTCCCAAATGGCGAGAACCATGGCGAACAATTTACATTTTTACAAAACAACGACATTCCGTAAAGTGTTTTTTACACAAAACGGCAGGAATAACAATAGTCTAATAGAGTTTTCACAGGCCCCTGTGTAACCATGTCAGAGAGGTACGCCATTTGGGAAGCCGATCGGCGTACCGGTCGTGCGGTTCATCGTGCCGGGTTGTAAATCCTGTCTCAGACACAGGAAGACCTGTCCTGAAACGCATCATTCGAAACGTTCGGGAGGAAGATCTCATGGATGAAACGAAGAATAAATTTAGCCGCCGCACGGTCCTGAAGACCGGCCTGGCTGGTGTGGCTGTCGCCAGTGCGCCTGCCTATTTCGTGCGCGGCGCAGCGGCAGAAACCAAGTACCTCAATATGCCGACCGGCAAGACGGTCACCTTCGGGTTCAACGTGCCGCAGACAGGCGCCTATGCCGACGAAGGCGCCGACGAGCTGCGCGCTTACAAGCTGGCGGTCAAGCACATCAATGGTGAAGGCGACGGCGGCATGCTGAGCACCTTCTCCTCCAAAGAGCTCAAAGGGAACGGCGTCAACGGCAAGAAGGTGGTGTTCGTCACCGGCGACACGCAAACAAAGTCGGACGCGGCCCGGGCATCGGCAAAGCGGATGATCGAGAAGGACGGCGCTATCATGATCACCGGCGGTTCTTCGTCGGGCGTCGCGATCGCCGTGCAGGGGCTTTGCCAGGAAGCCGGCGTCATCTTCATGGCCGGCCTGACCCACTCCAACGACACCACGGGCAAGGACAAGAAGCGCAACGGCTTCCGCCATTTCTTCAATACGGAAATGACGGGCGCCGCTCTCGCTCCGGTGCTGAAAAATAACTACGGCACGGACCGCAAGGCCTATCACCTGACGGCCGACTACACCTGGGGCTGGTCGCAGGAAGCGTCGATCAAGAAATATACCGAGAAGCTCGGCTGGGAGACGGTAGACGCGGTCCGCACGCCGCTCGGCGCCGGCGACTTCTCGCAATATATTACGCCGGTTCTGAATTCCGGCGCCGACGTGCTCGTGCTGAACCACTACGGCAAGGACATGGTCAACTCGCTTACCCAGGCGGTGCAGTTCGGCCTCCGCGACAAAGAGGTTAACGGCAAGCATTTCGAGATCGTTGTGCCGCTCTACAGCCGCCTCATGGCGCAGGGCGCTGGCGATGCCGTCAAGGGAATCTTCGGCTCGACCAATTGGCATTGGTCGCTGGACGACGAAGGCTCCAAGGCGTTCGTCAAGTCGTTCGGACAGGAATATGGCTTCCCGCCGTCCCAGGCGGCCCACACGACATACTGCCAAGCGATCCTTTACGCCGATGCCTGCCAGCGCGCCGGTTCTTTTGCCCCGTGCGATGTCGTCAAGGCGCTCGAGGGCTTCAAGTTCGACGGTCTGGGCAACGGTCCGACGGAATATCGCGCCGCGGACCATCAGTGCTTCAAGGACGTTCTGGTCGTGAAGGGTAAGGAAAAGCCCACGACGAAATTCGACGTCCTCGAGGTCGTCGAAGTGACGCCGCGCAGCCAGGTGGAGTATGAAGCCTCCATGCTCGGCGGCGAGCTTGGTCCCTGCAACAATGGTGCCTAAGACACACTAAGACGTGCACTTTTCCTCCAGGCGTCCATGTCGGCTCTGAAACCGGCTGATGTGGGCGGCTGGAGAATGCTGTTTCCGTATCGCAGGCGGGGCGTATCGGACAGATGGGGACGCTTGCAATGGACGCCATACTGCTCCAGATCCTGAACGGTCTCGACAAGGGCGGGGCCTATGCGCTGATTGCGCTCGGGCTGACCCTGATTTTCGGCACGCTCGGCGTCGTCAATTTCGCCCATGGCGCGTTGTTCATGCTGGGTGCGTTCTGCGCGGTGGCCGTCAACCAGTTTCTGACCCTCGAGCAGGTCACGATCGATCCGACCCAGATGACCGCCTGGGGCACGCCGCTGGAGATCCGCACGCCCTATATCGAGGCGTGGCTCGGCGATTTCGGCGCCTTCCTCGTCGATTATTCTGTTCCCTTCTCGCTTCTCTTCGCGATCCCGGTGATGCTCATCATCGGCATTGCCATGGAGCGCGGAGTCATCCGTTTTTTTTATAAGCGTCCCCATTCCGAGCAGATCCTCGTCACATTCGGCCTGGCAATCGTCATCCAGGAAATTATCAAGCTGCAGTTTGGGGCGAACCCGATCCCGCAACCGGCGCCGGAAATCGTTTCCGGCTCGGCCGATATCGGCGCGTTCTTCGGGTTCGCGGCCGGTGACATCGTCTACCCCTATTGGCGCTTGGTCTATCTGCTGTTCTCCCTCGCCGTCATCGGCGGAGTGTTCGCATTTCTGCAGTTCACGACATATGGCATGGTGGTGCGCGCGGGGATGGCGGACCGCCAGACGGTGGGCCTTCTCGGCATCAACATCCGGCGCCGTTTCACGGTCGTCTTCGGCCTGGCGGCCGTCGTCGCCGGGCTCGCCGGCGTCATGTACACGCCGATCCTGCCACCCAACTATAATTTGGGCATGGAGTTTCTCGTCCTCTCCTTTGTGGTTGTCGTTGTCGGCGGCATGGGCTCGCTTTCAGGCGCCGTTGCCGCGGGCTTCATCCTCGGCATCCTGCAATCATTCGCCTCGATGAATGAGGTGAAGAACATTCTGCCCGGGATCGACCAGATCATTATCTACCTTGTCGCCGTCGTTATCCTGCTCATCCGCCCCCGCGGTCTTATGGGCCGGAAGGGCGTGATGGAAAACTGAGCATGAAAACCTCTCGAACCCATGACCTGCTGCTTGTCGCCTGCTTTGCCGTGTTCGTGCTTGCATGTCCCATCTTGCTCGCTCCCATCGGCGCGGCTTATCCCGATCTCCTCCAGCGTTTCGCCATCTTCGGGATCTTGGCGATCGGGTTCAATATCCTGTTCGGGCTCACCGGATATCTCTCATTCGGCCACGCAGCGTTTCTCGGCGTCGGCTCCTATGCCGCCGTCTGGTCATTCAAGCTCTTCTCCATGAACGCGCTTCCGGCGGTGCTGATCGGTATTGTCTTCGCCGGGCTATTTTCGCTGCTGATCGGCTATGTCTCGCTCCGGCGCGCCGGCATTTACTTCTCGATACTCACCCTCGCTTTCGCGCAGATGTCCTACAATCTCGCCTATTCGGTGCTGACGCCGATCACCAATGGCGAGACGGGTCTGCAGCTCACCTTGAACGATCCACGGTATATCGACACCGCGCTCGGCATCGATCATGGTCCGGGACTGCCCATCACCAATCTTTTCGGCATAAAGATGAGCGGCTATCCCGGCTTCTACTTCTGCGCCGTTGTTCTGATCATCGCCTTCTATGTGGCGAAGCGGATCACGCGCTCCCCCTTCGGCATGAAGCTGCGCGCCATCAAGTCAAACCAGAACCGTATGTCCTATACGGGGTTCAATACCCGGCCCTATCTTCTGTCCGCATTCGTCATCTCCGGAATGTATGCCGGGCTTGCCGGCTCCCTCATGGCGGTCACCGACCCCTTGGCAGGCGCGGAACGCATGCAGTGGACGGCCTCCGGCGAGGTCGTACTGATGACCATCCTCGGCGGCGCCGGGACGTTGATCGGACCGGTGCTGGGGGCGGGCGTCATAAAATATTTCGAGAATATCTTTTCCTCGTTCAACGATCAGACGCTCCATGCCGCTTTCGCCTTTCTGCCGCAGGGCGTCGCGGACTTTCTCGTGGCGGTCACCCATCCCTTTGTCGGTGAAGGCTGGCATCTCACACTGGGTGTGCTGTTCGTGATGATCGTCATCTTCCTTCCTGGCGGGCTGATGGAAGGCTTTAACCGCATCGTCAACCTTTTCCGACGTCCGCCCGGCGGCGGTGATGTGGCCGAGCCGGCCATGCAGCCGCAAGCCGCGTAAAGGGGAGGCCCCGCAGGATGAGCATTCTGAGCGTACAGAACGTCAACAAGAGCTTCGGCGGGCTAAAGGCTCTCGACAACGTCAACCTCGAAGTCGAGGAACAAACCGTCCATGCCATTATCGGCCCCAATGGCGCCGGCAAGTCCACCTTGCTCAACTGCTTCGTCGGTCGGCTGACACCCGATACCGGCTCGATCGTGTTCAACGGCGCGTCGCTCCTCGGCATCATGCCGCACGAGATCAACCAGATCGGTGTCGCCCGCGTCTTTCAGACGCCTGAAATTTTTGCCGACCTGACCTTGCTTGAAAACGTCATGATCCCGGCGCTGGCGACGCGGGACGGCTCTTTCAGCCTCCAACTATGGTCGCGAATGGATTGTCAGCCTGACATTCGCGAGGAAGCGGAACACGTTCTGAGGGACGTGGGCCTGATCGAGCAAAAAGATGTAATCGCTGATTCTCTGTCGCGAGGTGACAAACGTCGGCTGGAGCTGGCAATGTGTATCGTCCAACACCCAAAGCTCCTCCTGCTCGACGAACCCACCGCCGGCATGTCGCGGGCCGATACCAACGACACTGTCGCCCTTCTAAGACGTATTGGCGAGGAGCGGCGCATTACGAAAATCGTCATTGAGCATGATATGCATGTGGTGTTCTCCCTTGCCCACAAAATCAGCGTGATGTCACAAGGGACGGTGATTGCACAAGGCGAACCGAATGAGATCAAGGGCAATCCGAAGGTTCAAGAAGCCTATCTCGGAGGGGCGCACTGAAATGAACGATATGATGATGCGTTCTTTGGAAAAGTCGGTGCCGCTGGAATCGCGTCAGGAACAGTCCGAACTGGCCTATTTCAGCGCAAGGAACATCAAGGCTTATTACGGCGAGTCCTATATCGTCCAGGACGTCTCCTTCAACATCGCCGAAAATGAGATCGTCGCGCTCCTGGGCCGCAACGGCGCGGGCAAGACCACCATGCTCCGCACGATTGCGCGCATGGAGAGCCCTTCATTGCATAGCGGCGAGATCTATCTCGACGGCTTGGCCGTGCATGAATTGGCTGACTATGAGGCGTCGCGGGCCGGCATCCAGCTCGTGCCCGAAGACCGCAGGATTATCCCCGGTCTGACGGTTGAGGAAAACCTGATCCTGGCACAGATCGAAGAGCCGATCGGCTGGGATCTGGACCGCATTTACGGCCACTTTCCGCGGCTTGCCGAACGGCGCAAGCAGGAGGCGGTGACTTTATCTGGTGGCGAGCAGCAGATGCTGGCGGTTGCCAGGTCGCTTGCCCGCGACATCAAGCTTCTGCTGCTCGACGAACCTTATGAAGGGCTGGCGCCGACGATTGTGCGCGAGATCGAAAAGATCCTGATGGACGTCAAGGAGCTTGGGATTACCACGCTCATCGTTGAGCAGAACGCCATCGCGGCGCTTCATCTGGCCAACCGTGCGCTGATTCTCGATATGGGCCACATAGCCTTCGATGGATCGGCGCAGGAGGTTCTTGAAAACGAAGATCTCCGCCAGAACTATCTTGCAATCTGAGGTGACAACGCAGTCTCCAAGAGACGAACTTCGACCGTCAAAATAGGCCGGGACCACGCCGCCAGGTGGCTATCAGGCGCTTGCCTTCCTTGACTGCCCGGAAAATGCCCTTTCGTCACCCTTGAATACACATGCGCCGAAGGTCGATGGCGCAGAATTCGGTCCGCCTTCACGCCGTCCGGCCCCACCGCCCCACGGCGCGAGACTTTGCCTTGCGGAAGGCGAAGGAGAAATATGAGCGGCATGCAAAGACCGGCCCTGGCAGTTCATGGCGGCTGCGGCGTGATGGCGAAGCTCAATCTGAGCGAAGAGGCGTGGATCGCGGCCCGCGCCGACCTTGCCCGCGCCCTGAGAGCCGGATGGGACGTCCTGTCGGCCGGTGGGCCCGCGCCGGATGCGGTCGAGGCGGCAGTGGCGGTGATGGAGGATTCACCGCATTTCAATGCCGGATATGGCGCGGCGTTGAACAGGGCCGGAGAGCATGAGCTCGACGCGGCGATCATGGACGGCGCCACTC
>Ga0315553_10000323_pt1 | contig 43974 bp, 30 predicted proteins | sample SalMarSW160140MG_FD_203099 | JGI IMG/M metagenome (GOLD analysis project Ga0315553, IMG submission 203099) | Salt marsh sediment microbial communities from the Plum Island Ecosystem LTER, Massachusetts, United States - Salt Marsh Sediment SW1601-40 ...
GGCGGCGATGTCGTCCAGGGCGCCCACGCGGGTGAAGATGCGGTCGACGATGCCGATGCGGGCCGAGGCGGCGGGCACGAAGCTGCCGATCTGGGCCAGCAGCACGATGAGGGCCACCTGGCGGATGTAGGTGGACTTGCCGGCCATGTTGGGGCCGGTGAGGACGATGATCTGGGCGTCCTGATTGGAGAGATGGGTATCGTTGGGAACGAACGCTGCCGAAGGCAGCATGCGCTCGACCACCGGATGGCGACCGTCGCGGATGACGATCTCGTCGTCCTGGGTCACGTCCGGTCGCACGTAGCCGTAGCGGGCGGCCACTTCGGCGAGTGCGCAGAAGACGTCGGCCTCGGCGACGGCGGTCGCCAGCTCCAGGATGCGCTTGCCCTCGGCGGCCACCTGGGCGCACACCTGGCGGAAGAGGGTCGACTCCAGCTCCTCCTGGCGCTCGCGGGCGTGGAGGATCTGGAACTCGCGCTCCTTCAGCTCGGGGGTGGTGAAGCGCTCGCCGCCGACCAGGGTCTGCCGCCGCTGGTAGTGGGTGGGCACCAGCCGCATGTTGGCCTTGCTCACCTCGATGTAGTAGCCGAAGACCTTGTTGTAGCCCACCTTCAGCGACTTGATGCCCGTCTGCTGGCGCTCTCGCCGCTCCAGGTCGGCCAGGTACTTGCGGGCGTCGCGGGCCACGCTGCGCAGGCTGTCCAGCTCCGGCGAGAAGCCGGCGCGAATGACACCGCCCTGCTCGAAGCTGGCGGCGGGCTCGTCCTCGATGGCCTGCTCGATGAGGGCGGCCGTCTCCTCGCAGGGGTGAAGGCGGGCCAGCAGCTCGCTCGCTTCAGGCGTCTCTTCCCTATCGTCGGCGATGGCCTGACGCAGCGATGGCACCAGCTCGAGGCCACGGCGCAGGCTCACGACCTCTCGCGGTGCGGCCAGGCCGGCGCTGATGCGGCCCAGCAGGCGCTCCAGGTCGGACATCTTCGCCAGGAGACCGCTCACCTGGCCGCGGCGGACGGCGCTCTCGAAGAAGAACTGAAGTCGGTCCTGTCGTTGGGCTACTTCTGTTATGTCGAGCAAGGGCTGCCCTAGCCAGCGGCGCAGGAGGCGCGCGCCCATCGAGGTCTTGGTGAGATCGATGGTGGAGAGGAGGGAGGCGGTGCGTGGGCCCTGGCGGACGCTGGCGAAAAGCTCGAGGTTGCGGCGGGTCTGGCTGTCGAGCGTCATGAAGGCGCTGGCGTTGTAGGTGGAGAGACGGGTGATGTGAGGCAGGACGGCTCGCTGGTTCTCCTGGAGGTAGGCGAGAACAGCGCCGGCGGCGGCCACTGCGAGAGGCTGGTCGGCGCAGCCGAAGGCGTCGAGGGAAGCGGCGCCGAAGTGGGCGAGAAGCATCTCGCTGGCCGCCTCTGGGTCGAAGCGATGGGCCTCGAGGTGGCTGACGGTCGCCTGTAGGCCTTCGGGCGGGTCCTGGCCCTCGGGGAGCACTAGCTCGGCGGGGCGTAGGCGGTCGAGCTCAGCGGGCAGCAGGTCGGCGTTCATCTGGGCGACGGCGAACTCGCCCGTGCTCACGTCCACGTAGGCGATGCCGGCTCGCTCCCCTTCGAGCGCGAGGGCGGCCAGGTAGTTGTTGGCTCGCTGGTCGAGCAGATCGCCTTCGACCACCGTGCCGGGGGTGACCACACGCACCACCTGGCGCTCCATGAGCGTGCGTCCCTTCGACAAGCTCAGGACAGGCCCTTTCGCGGTGTCACTGACCTGCTCGCAGATAGCGACCTTGTGTCCTTTAGCGATTAGTTTAGCCAGGTAGCTATCGAGGGCGTGGTGGGGGATGCCCGCTAGGGGCACCCGCTGGCCCTTGCCGATGGGGCGCGAGGTGAGGACGATCTCCAGCTCGCGGGCGACGAGCTCGGCGTCCTGGTCGAACGTCTCGTAGAAGTCGCCCAGGCGGAAGAAGACGATGGCCTGGGGGAAGCGGCGCTTAATCTCCAGGTACTGACGGCGCAGGGGCGTGGTCATGGGCCGGCGGCTCCTCCCAAGGCTCGAGGCCAGGCTGCTCGAGGGATATTATAGCGCGTCGGGGGACGGAGGGCGCGCTATCCGCCGGCGATCAGGACGCGCAGCTCGGCGCCGGAGGGGTCCGGACCGAGCTCGGCGGCAGTCTGGCTTACAGCGTCTTCCGTCGTGAGCCCGTCGAGCAGCAGGAGCTCAAGCATCCTCTCCGTTGCCGCGTCCGAGTGACTGCCCGAGACGGCGTCAGTCCAGCCCACGAAGGCGCTGGCGCCCTTGTCCAGGAAGGCTTGGGCAGTGGTGGGAGACTCGAGCCCGTCGCAGCCCATCAGTATGATGGTCGCGTCTTCGAAGCTGCCCTGCATGGCAGTTCTGATAAACTCTGCCCTTATGCCGAAGTATGGATCGCCGCCTTCATGGTAACGGACCCCGGCTAATCGCTGCGCCTTCTGATCCTCGTAGCATCCTGCCGGGCTATACGGCTCAGTGGTGAAGATGACGACTTCGTCTACCATCTCATCTCGCCAGACTTTTCTGACCTGGGTCGAGTGAGACCTCAGCACGATCAGGTCATGACCATGGGTGGGAAGCTCCCGGTAGAAGTCGACGGTGACCTCTTCGCTGGGATAATAGCCCACGACGTATCCGGCGTCCTCCAGCATGTCCGTGGCGGCTGCGGCGAATGCAGGGTTGGGGTCGTGCTCGCTGAGCTGGTCGACGATGGCGGCTGTCCTGGGCTCGGCGGGAGCGCCGCCGCCCGACGACAGGTTGCGGAACAGCAGCCCACCGACCAGGGCGACGGCGACAAGAGCGATAGCGGCTAGACTGACGCCTATACTGCGCTGAGACAGCGTCCAATTGAAGACCAGCCGCTCCGCTTTGTGGGCGCGCTTACTGCGTCTACGGCGGCTCATAGCGGAGGCACGATAGCATATGCGTCCCTTACCGCAGCCACTCCTTCGGCAAGCCCTTCGACAAGCTCAGGGCGGGCTCAGGACAGGCGCCTGCGGGCGTACCAGCCGCTTGCTCCCACGACGACCACCGCTGCTGCGGCCGCGCCAGCGATGGCGGTGTAGGGTGGAGACGATGAGCCGCCGGGCGATTCAGCCGTCTCCAGCGGCGATGCCGCTATCTCCGGCAGTTCGGCTATGCCGCCACGAGGTAGCAAGCACTCCGCTGGCACGAGTTCGCGAATGTCTATGAGCAGAAGGGCCTGAGCGGTCCGGTCGAAGATGACAGCGCCTGTAAGGTCGGAATCAGTAAGGCTGCCGCCTGTTGCCTGTGCCACTTCCTCGATCGCAAGATCGATTTCGTCTGCAGTGGCCTGCATCTCGTCAAAGACGAACGCTTCGAAATCCGGGAATCCCGAGGTCACGATTTCGTCTCGGAGGGCGAGCACCTCCGGCACCGTAGTGGAAAGAGCCGCGAAGCTGGTTCCTTGGATGTCGTTCGATACCGCTGTCAAGATACTGGAGTATTCAGACTGGTCTGCCTCAAGCTCGCCCAGCAGCTGCGTCGCGAACATACGCTGCAATTGAAGGTGGGCCAAATCTCCGTCTTGTAGCGCGCCGGAACATCTACGTAAGGTAGTGCCCAACAAGCGCGAGTGATCAACAAGCTGACCCGCGACGACGAGAGAATCGTTGATGTTGTCGAACGGCGGTCCGTAGCCCGGCACTGGCGTGAAACTGACAGGTGAGACCGAAGCCAAAGCGCCATGGTCAGGATCGGGGCTGCTTGGCGCGGCCGCGAAAAGATCCCATATTCCTATGACTATGAAGCCGGCTCCCTGTCCAATTAAGCCGCCGATCCCTGCCGCCGTCGTGGTTGGCTCCGGGGTAACAACTCCAGCAGCGGAGATGACGCTCAGGCCTGTCGCTATGTCCCTCGCTTCTTGTTTGCCGGCTTCAGTCGGAGTTGCGGACGACCATCCCATCACTGCCAGTAACGTGAGTGTTCCTACGGTAAAAATGGTTCGTCTCATCTGAGTCCCTCCCGAGAGCTGCCTCTAGAATCCAGAAGGTTAAGCCGTGCGCCCGCATTCCTTAGCAGTGGCTTCGCTGGTGGCCGCCAGCGGGGCACTTCTTTATGTCCTTAGCTATCCGCTAGTCGCTCCTCCAGCACACGAAACGCCGGGTCCTGCCTGCACGCGGTAGACCCGGCGTCGGAAGCCAAAGTGAAGCGCAAACGCGCCACTGTGCCGCACCCCCCTTATTGGTGGGGCGATTATAGGCAATTGTCGGACATATGTCAAGCGTTTAGGTGAGGTATTGTGTCGCTTTTTCCATCGTGGGTGTTATTGGAGACGAAGTGAGCGCACCGCGCTAGCATGCCACCTGATGGACAGGAGTGGGGCAGAACCGGGCTTGTCTGTCGGTGCGTTAGAGGCTCAGATGGGCTGGCTGCTGGTGGGCTCGCGCTGGAAGGCGTCCACCACCTGCACTGCCGCTGGCGCTAGCTCGCGGCAGGCGCCGCACTTGATGCACAGCGCCTGGTCGATGGTGTATTCACCGTCACGCTGGACGATTGCGTTCGTGGGGCAGATCTCCGCCGCCTCGGGCAGGCCATAGCTCTTGCCCGCGATCTCGTAGCGGATGAGGCCGGGGCAGACCTTGGCCGGGCAGCGCTTGTGCTCGATGTGCTCCTGGAACTCGTCCAGGAAGGCCTCGATGCTGTTCATCACAGCGGTCGGTGCGGCCTGACCGTGGGCGCAGTTGGCGTAGCGCATCGTGTCGGCCAGCAGGCGCAGGAGGCCGATGTCTGAAGGGCGGCCACCGCCTTCGGAGATGCGGCGCAGGATGTCCACCATCCGCTGGGTGCCGCCGCGGCAGGTGCTGCAGCGCCCGCACGACTCGTCCTCGGCGAACCACTCGAAGTAGCGGCACATGTCGACGATGCAGGCGGAGTCGTCGATGATGACGAGGCCGCCGCTGCCCAGAAGGACGCCCTTCTCGCGGAAGGGCGCGGGCTCCAGCGGCAGGTCCACGTTGTCGGCGTGGAGGATTCCCCCCAGGGGCCCGCCCGGCTGGATCGCCTTGAGCGAGTGTCCCTCGGGCGGGCCGCCGCCGGCGTCGTACACCAACCGCCGCACTGGCGTGCCGAAGGGCACCTCGAGCACGCCCACGCGCTGGATGTGGCCGGAGAGGCTGAACATCTTGGTGCCCGTGTTGTCGTCAGTGCCTACGGAGGAGTACCATTCGGCCCCGTGGCGCAGGATGAGGGGCACGTTGGCGTATGTCTCGACGTTGTTGACGTTGGTGGGCTTGGCGAACACCCCCGACTGCGCGGGGAAGGGCGGGCGGATCTTGGGCATGCCGCGGGCGTCCTCGACGGAGGAGATGAGACCCGTCTCTTCGCCGCAGACGTAGCTGCCAGCGCCGCGCACGATCTCCATGTCGTAGGAGCGGCCGCTGCCCAGGATGCTCTCGCCCAGGAGGCCTCGCTCGCGTGCCTGACGCAGGGCTAGCTCCATCCGCTCCACACACAGCGGGTACTCCTCGCGGATGTAGATGTAGCCGTAGCTGGCGCCGGTGGCGTAGGCGCCGATGGTCATCCCCTCGATGATGCAGTGAGGGTCGCTCTCCATGAGGGTGCGGTTGACGAAGGAGCCGGGGTCGCCCTCGTCGGCGTTGCCGATCATGTACTTGGGCTCGCTCTTGGCGTCTCGCAGGAACTCCCACTTGCGAGCGGTGGGGAAGGCGGCGCCGCCGCGTCCCCACAGGCCGGCCCCTGCGTCAGAGACCTCCCACAGGACCTCCTCCTGGGGTATGTTCAGGGCTTTGCTCAAACCCTCGTAGCCGCCGCGGGCGATGTAGTGGTCGATGTTTTCGGGCTCGATGACGCCGCAGTTGGCCATAAGGCGGCGCTCTTCTTGCACGGCCATGAAGTCGAGAGACGACAGAGGCTTTACGCCATCCACGGGCCGGGGTGAGAGTGTCGCGAGGGCCAGCTCCCGGCAGACGCCATCTGGCGATGCCAGCGCTTCCTCGATAAGCTGGGGTACCCGCTCGGCGGTCACCCGCTGGTAGAGGACGCGCGAGCCGTCGGGCTTGGCGATCTCCACCGTCGGCTCGGCGTAGCAGAGGCCCCAACAGCCGGTGACGGCCACGTCCGCGTCCAGGCCGCGGCGCGAGACCTCCTGGCGGATGGCCTTCAGCGTCTCGTCAGCGCCGACGGCCCGGCTGCAGGTGGTGACGCCAACCGCTATGCGCGGGCGCGAGGGGCTCTCCACCGCTTGCCAGGCTCCTTCCGCCTGCTGGCGCAGCTCCCGGTAGGTGTTCATGCCGGGGCTAGCTCCCCTTTTCTTTCAGCTCGCGCGCCAGCTTGATGGCCTCGCTAACGGTCAGCGGGCCCTTGGGGTGGCCGTCGAGGCGGATCAGGGGCGCCAGGGCACAGGTGCCGTCGCACTGGACGAGGTGAAGACCGATGGCCTTGTCGTCGGTGCTCTCCTCCAGGCCGATGCCCAGCACGGCCTCCAGCGCCCGCCGGATGTTCTCCGAGCCCTTGAGGCGGCAGGCCGGCCCGCTGCACCAGGAGATGGTCGTGCGTGCGGGCGGCTCCCGCCGGATCTCGGAGTAGAAGGTGATGGCGCCGTAGATCTTGGCGGGGGTCGTGTGCAGCTTCTCGGCCAGGAGGGGGATGGCCTGAGGCGGCACGTGGCCGTACGCCTCCTGGATGCGATGAACGACGGCCAGCAGGTCGGCGTTGTCGGGCTTGAGGTCGGCTAGGAACTGCTCCAGGTCTGGTGAGTCCTTAGTCGTGTCGGTCAAGGGACAAACCTCTCTCGCCTATGGACGATTGTAGATTGCTTCACTGATCATAGACTGCTGCTCGTGTTCATTCAAGGTCGGCGGCGAGCATGGCCGCCACTTCCTCTCCCAGGCTGACCGGCGCAGGGGCGTGGTCATGGCCTTAGGCTCAGAGCTCTCTAAATTTGGGGCTATTATGCAACCTCCGGCGGAATGTTTCGTTGTAGAGTTGCGGAGGTTGACAGGATATCTGGGGGGGCATAATAAGCGGGCCGGATAGTGGAGGTGACGAGCAATGAGTAAGCGGATTGTCCTGGGGATCTTCCTGGCCGTTGTGGCCTCTGCGATTACGGCGAGCGCGGTAGTTGTGGTGGGACAGCAGGGGGGTGAGAGCCCTGTCGAAGAGACCTACATCCCGCCCATCAAGGCCAGGGAGGAGTGGACCCCCAAGACGCCGCCTGGTACGCCGGCCGCGGCGCTGACGTTGCCCATCGAGTACGGCCGGTTTCATATCGTTGCACCGGAGACTTTCCCCGGGCCGTATGCCCCCTTCCCGACACCGCTTCCCGGGGTCGAGGCAGTGGGCAGAGACGTGAAGGAGTCCGCAACCCTGGACGAGTTCCGCGACCATGATCTGTTCTTTGAGCCGCCCTACATCCCCGCCGGCTGGGAGCTCACGGAGGCGCACGCCGAGACGGTTATCTGGGACGACGGCTCGAGATGGGACAGCCTGTTCGCCCTCGAATACCAGCGTCCCCAGTACTTCTACATCAGGATCCAGCGGTTCCTCGTCGATCCGGATGGCAGGGTGCGGCTGGTCGCCAACCCGGCGGCGGAGGTGCTGTACACGCTGGGCGAGATCCGGGGCGTGCCCGTGGTGTACCACCGAGACCTGCTGCAGATACACTTCGTCCAGGGTAACGTGCTGATGCAGATAGAGGCCCCCGTGTTCGACCTCGATGAGTTGATCAAGATCGCCGACGCCATGATCGCTGAGATACAGGAGGGCTCGTCATGAAGGCTTTGGCGAGGGAAGTGGCGACAGGGTTCGCTTTCATCGTGATTGGCGTGGCTCATTCAAGGTCGGCGGCGAGCATGGCCGCCACTTCCTCGCCCAGACGGATGCTGTAGTTCTGGCCGCGATCCTCGGGGTAGATCTGGCTCATGTTGGCCAGATACAGCCCCTCGATGGGCGTGCGGTGCTCGGGGATGGCCTGCGAGTAGTGGGTGGCGATGATCGGCTGAGCGAAGGGCCCGCGAAAGAGCCAGCGGTCGGCCACCCATTCCTGCGAGAACTGGGGATTGATCCGCTTCAGGTGCGGGAAGTAGAGGTCGCACAGCTCGTCGATCCCCATCTGGAGCAGGGGCGAGGCTTCGTCCAGGTAGTTCGAGAGATAGGCCACGTGCAGGCCACCGTAGTGGGAGCGCTCGATGAAGTTGGTGTGCTCGATGAGGGCCAGGAACGGGATGGAGCGGTCGCTGATGTTCATCCAGTAGATGGGCGATAGCGATCGCTTGAGGGCCAGCACGAGGCAGAGAGCCCACTGGTACTGCACGGCCTCCAGCTTGGTCGCGTAGTCCTCGGGGAGCTGCGGCGCCAGGCCGAGGAAGGTCTGGTTGGGGACGGTGGCGAGGACGGCGTCGCAGGCTATTCTCTTCCCTTTCCCCCCGCCAGCCTCCAGAGCCACGGCCCGTCCATCCTCCACGACGACCCGCTGCACCGGCCGTCCCGTCTCCAGCACGCCCCCCATCGCGCGGATGCGCTTGGCCAGGGCGTCGATCAGCAGGCCGAAGCTGCCCATCAGGTAGCCCAGTTGCTCTTTCTGGCCGGCCCCTCCCTTGCGGGAGGCGAAGCGCAGGTGGATCTTGCTCCAGAACCAGGCCATGCTCACGTCGTCGGCTCGCTGGCCGAACTTGCCGCGCAAGAGCGGCCCCCAGACGACGTCGTAGTTGCGCTGGCCGGCGTGCTTGATGATCCATTCCTTGGCTGTGATGGCCTCGTAGGGCTGCCAGTTCTTCTGCCGCCGCAGCCGGAGACCCACCAGCCCCAATCGCAGGCGGTCGATGAGGGAGATGGGGGTGAAGCGCAGCAGATCGAGGGGCGTGACAAAGTCATACACTCGGTCATCGTAGAAGATGCCCACCTTCGATTGGCGCCAGTCCAGGCGGTCGGCCAGGCCCAGTTCGTCGAGTAGTGCGATGATGGCGGTATCGTTGGAGAAGATGTGGTGATAGAACTGCTCGATGCGGCCGCCGCCGATCTCGAACGTGCCCACGAGTCCTCCCAGGTCAGGCCCTGCCTCCAGCAGGTGGACCTGCAAGCCCCGCTGGCAGAGGCGATAGGCGGCGGCTAGCCCGGCCAGTCCTCCACCGATGATCCCTACCTTCATTCGCTACCCTCCCCTTTCAGCCCCACGCCGGGGGCCAGCTTGGGCTGGGCCGGCCGGCGTAGAGTCTCGGCCAATGACAGGTTGATCGCCCACAGGAAGACCAGCCCGGCGGCTACCACCGGTAGCAGCACCAGGGCATGAAGGGCGGCGGCATATGCACCCGCTACCCCACCTCTCACACCCACGAACTCCAGCGTCTCCTTCGTCAGGAGCTCGAAGGGCCCGACGCCGCCCGAGGTGGAGGGGAGGGTTATCGCCAGGTTGGCCGCCGCCGCCACCATCATGAAGATGGGGAAGGCCTCGCCCAGGTCGAAGGAGATACCCACCATGAAGTACATGGTGGACTCCAGTGCCCAGGCCACGACCGAGGTGATCAGCACGGCGGCGATGCGCCAGGGGCTCTGCAAGGCGCTTAGCCCCACTATGAATGAGCCAGCCCACTGACGGCCCTTCTCCTGGGCTCGCGCTGGCAGGAAGCGCAGAAGCCTTGCCAGCCAGCGTTCGGCTCGTTCCTGGGAAGAAGCCATGAACAAGAAGAGGGCGAAGATCACCACGAAGATGGCGGTCATGGCAGCGGCCAGAATGCCTAGCTCCTGGCTGAGGCCAACGAAGGCCCCCACGCCTATCAAGAAGACGACCAGCACCAGGCCATCGAACAGGCGCTCCACGGCGATAGTGCCCAGGGTGGCCATGATGCTCAGGCGATGCCGCTTATCCATGATGTACGCTCGTACCAGCTCGCCGGTTCGAGCAGGCAGGAGGTTGTTGGCCATGTAGCCGATGACAACGATGGGATACAGGGTCTGAGTGGAGAAGCTGCCCATTGGCTGTAGCAGATAGCGCCACCGTAGGGAGCGGAACCAGGCCGAGACGAACCAGATGGCGATGGCAGGGGCGAACCACCAGTAGTTGGCATCGGCCAGGGCCTCGCCCATTTCTCGCAGGTTGGTGAAGGCAAAGAACAAGCCCAAGAAGAGGGCTGTCCCGACTATGCCGATCCAAAGCTGACGGTTGCGCAGCAAAACGTCTGGCCCGCCTTTTCCTCCCGCCCGAAGAGGGCACGCATCATTATATGGTGGCGGCAGATGGTGAAGCAACGCGGGCTGTGGCAGAGAGGGGCGAGGTCAGGGTGCAGGCAGATCTGCCAGGAGGACGCGGCGGATCTGACTGGTGCCGCTGTTGGAGATGTAGAGGAAGCCCCGGTTGTCTAGGGCCAGGCCGGTCGGGTTGACCAGGGCCGTCTCGCCTAGGCCCTCGAAGATGGACAGGATGCTGCCGTCGGCGCCGATGCGCAGGAGGCGATGGCGGGCGGTCTCGCTGGCGATGATGCTGCCGTCGGGCGCCAGGGCCAGATAGGGCTTGGTGGACGGGTCATCGGCGATCCAGCCCGGCATGGGGAACTGGGACACCGGATTGAACTGGCTGTCGAAGTGCTGGATGCGTCTATTCCAGGCATCGGCCACGAAGATGTCGCCGCTGGGCGCGATCTCGATGCCGACTGGCTCGCGGAGCTGCCGTGTCTCTGAGCCGGGCTTGCCCAAGCTTGCCAGGAAGGTGCCGTCGCTGGCGAACTTGAGGACGCGGCTGTTGCCGGTGTCGGCCACCCAGACGTTGCCTTCAGCATCGGTCGCCACGTCCCGCGGGCCCCAGAAACCGTAGGGTTTGGGATTGCTGATGTCGGAGACTGGCTTACCCCACTGGGTCAGGAAGTTCAGGTCGCGGTCGAACTTCTGGATGCGATTGTTCCAGGTGTCGGCCACGTACAGGTTACCCTCGCTGTCCACTGCCACTCCCCAGGGCTCGTTGAACTCGCCCTCGCCGTCTCCCAGAGAACCCAGCTCAGCTAGGAAGCCGCCCTCGCTGTCGAACTTCTGGACGCGATGGTTGCCGCTGTCGGCCACGTAGAGGTTACCCTCGGCGTCGACCGCCAGGCCGGCCGGCTTGATGAATCGGCCGGGGCCGGTGCCCCGCTCGCCCAGCGTGAACCTGCCGTCGCTATCGGCCTTGGGCGTCTCGGGCGGCTCCTCTCTGTCCACGCTCTCCGCGGGGGCGAACTCCTCGGGGAAATAGGCCACCGCATCCGCTGAGCCGTTGGGCTGCGATGGCTCGTGGTCACGGAAGTAGCGCCACCAGGTGTCCCAGGTGTCGCCGTCGCCTAGGGTCGCCACAAAGTCGGCGAATGTAGTCAGCACGTTCTTCTGCTTCCCGTCCTCGAACTCGATGTTCCGATAGGTCTCGGGGAACCACCAGCGGTGGGAATAGCGCTGCCCCGGGCCGTAGCCCTCCAGGAAGGCCTGCATGTCGGCATCATTGCTGGCATTGACCAGAAGGACGGCGTTGGCGGGCGGTTCTTGGCCGCCGCTCAGGTTGGGATAGGAGACGCTGTGATAGTTGCGCAGGTACCAGACCCAGGGCCAGGAGAAAGCATCACGGCTGTCCACAACGATGGGCAGGTCTTTGCCCAGGCCCGTCTCCTCTGCCATCTGCTCGATCTGGTCTAGGATCTTCGGGATGTCGGGGCTGCTCTGGGTATAGACCAGCATCTCGCGGGCATCGGCGCCGTCGCCTTCCTGGAAGCTGGCCATCCAGGCGGACCGAACACTGAATAGCAGGAGGGCGCCAACCAGTGCCGCCAGCGGCACCACCGCCATCGCCGCGCCGATCCGAAGCGCTATCCCCCGGCCGCGATGGGTGAGCATCAAGGCGACGATGGCTAGGACCGCCGCCAAGCCGACCAAGATGCGGACCACCACAGCGTCACTGGGACCGAACACGCCGAATGCCATCGCTCCCGCGCCCAGGGCGGCCGCGAGCAGAGGGCGGGTGTAGTTGGGGAGGCGGAAGTGCCACTCGCCCGGTTGGATCAGGGCCCAGATCTGGCCCATGGTGTACGCGGCGAGGATGATCACCGGCAAAGCCAGGTGCACGTTAAGCCAGGGCATCTTCTCGGCGGCCACCGAGTAGGCGAAGAGGCTCAGCATCATCCAGAAGGTCAGGAAGCGGAGGAAAGGGTTGACCCGCAGGCTGAAGACCAGCAGGGCCAGGGCCAGCAGCCCCAGCACCATGGCGAGCGTTGAGGCGCCCCCGGCGTTGGCGGTTACGGCCAGAATGGCCAGCGATCCGGCGATGAAGAACAAGATGCGGGCGAAGTGGCCCTCGGGGGTGTTGGGGCCGAAGGAAGCCTTGGCCAGGGCCACCGCTGCGGTCGCGAAGGCGAAGAGAAGGGGCAGGAACTCGTAGGCGGGTAATAGCAGCAGGTAGTAGTAGAAGGGCTGATTGCCGCGGTGCTCCCCCTGCTGCTCCAGCCAGTAGTCCAGGGAGTTCCACATCCCAGAGCCGAAGTCGTTCGGGTTAGTGAGGAAGGTAGTGTACAGCAGGCCGAAGATGGCATAGAAGATCGCTCCCACGATGAGCCAGGAGCGCCAGTTCCAGTGCAGACCGACCACCGCCGTCGCGGCGATGAGGGCGGTCACGGTAAGGAAACCGGTGAACTCCTCGACGGTCATTTGTTCGCTGCCGCCCAGCGGCCCCAGGTTCAGGGTGAACAGCTCACGTGGCCAGTCGGCCTCCTTCACTATGCCGAGGGCTTCCAGCGGCACCTGGATGCCCGCTGCGAACTGAGGCAGAGTTAGCGTGCCCAGGATGAGCAGGAAGTCGGCGGCGCGGGGCCTCTCCCCCAGCCCAATGCGCTGGCGTCTATCCTCGCTCAGGAAGGGCCAGAGGGCGACGATGGCCCAGGCGAAGGGCGCCAGCGCCAGGAACAGGAAGGGAGCGAGCAGCGGGTCGAGGTCGTGGCGCTCCCTGATTCGGCTGGCCAGCGTTTGGGCTATCCACAGGTTGAGGAAGGCGATGAAGATCGCCGCGTTGAGGAAGGTGGCCTCTTTGGTAGCGAAGCTGAGGGCCAGCAGCCCGGCGGCGATGTACAGATAACGGTGGCGGCCTTCCTCGATGTAGCGCCAGAGGCAGACAGCCAGCCCCAGCGTCCACAGGCCAATGTAGATGTCGTTGCGGGCGAAGCGGCTGTAGTAGAGGAGGGTGGGCGAAAAGGCGATGAGGCCGGCAGCGATCAGCGCGCCGGAGCGGCCCAGGTGGTGTCGCAGGAAGAATGGCACGCCGATGAGGGCGGTGCCTGCGACGGCGGGCAGAATGCGGGCTGTGTAATCGCTCGCTCCGAAGAGAACATAGCTGAAGGCCGTGCCGAAGAACTGGAAGGGGCCGTGCATCATCGCGTTGTGATCGTAGGTGCCGTCGCGGAACAGGTACCAGGCGTACTGGGCGTGCAGGCTCTCGTCGTGGTGGAAGGCGCGTGCTCCCAGGTCCCAGAAGCGAAGGGCTAAACCAGCCCCGATGAACAGAACATAGAGGGCCAGCTCCCAGTCCAGCCTCAGGCGCAGGGAGGCCAGGCGCTCGAATGGCCTGACCGATGGCGCCGGCGCTGGCGAGTAGGATAATTGGTCGCTCATTCGCTTCTCACCAGCAGGTCCGCCTCCCTATATGATAGGTCATCCCAGGATTCACGATAGACTAGCCATCGCCACCAGTTCAGGGGATCGACGGAGTGAGGCAGCCAGCCCTCGGCTATCGGCCAGACCTCCTGCCGTCGATAGCCGGAGGGGGCTGATTCGCCGGGCGGAGTCACAATGGCGACGGCGTCCTCCGTCGGCGAAGGTGCGAAGACCACGCCCTTCACATCGCGCAGGTACCAGCCGAGAGCGGGGAGAAGCGACTCGTGGACAGCTATCGGCCCAGGCGTCTCCACCTCGATCGTGGCTAGTCGCTCCTGCAACTGGAAGACGCGGGGATCGATGCGCTCGTCAGCCACGAACTCGCTGCCTCGGCCGTACATCACGGACGTGGAGCCGTGGATAGCAGGGATCGCCAGCAGCACCAACACCAGAGCCAGCGAGCCGGCGGCTGCCCGACGGCCCAGCGTGTTCCAGGCGATCCATATCAGGGCGATCGCCCCGGCTGAGGCAAAGATCACCCCAGTCCTATCGCTTGTCGAACCCACCTCGCCAGCGCGAGCCCACTGTGTGAAGGTGAACACTATGTAGCCGATCAGGGCGAGCGCTGGCGCCAGGTAGGGAGCCGCTCGCCGGAGGGAAGCGGTGTCGGCCTCGGCGGCTATCCGCTCGAGCCAGCTACCGGCGAGGAGGGCAAGGGGCAGGAGGAGGAGGACAAGCTGTCCTGCCTCGCGGCGGGTGGTGATGGCGATGATGATGGCGGCGCCGCTGGCCCAGAAGAAGAGAAAGCGCTGGAAAAAGGAGACATCCCTGCCTCTGGAGATGATCCAGCGGCTCAGGAGACAGAGGTAGGCCGTTCCGCCCAGAAGAAGAAGCAGCGCTTCGTAGCTTATCAGCATGCCGGGGTGAAAGTGCCAGGGCAGGCCGTCGCGGGGCAGGGCGAACATGTCCACCCACTGCCGCAGACCGGGCAGGCTGAGGCGATCGACCGAGGTGCCGAAGCGAGTGACGCCCAGCTCGAGTGTTCCCAGGAGGAAAAGCAGGCCGCTAATGATTAGGGCTGGACTCCGCCCGATGGGCTCAACGGCTGCCAGCACGCCTCGGCTTCGCCGCCAGCCGGCCTCGTATATCAGGAAGGCGATGACAATGAGGGCTGTAGAGGTGGAAACGGGATCGCTGCTCAGGGCCAGGCCCAGGCCCAGGATCAGCGCGAAGAAGTAGAGTGGGCGTTGTGTCCGCAGGTAGGCGAAGAGGGATAGGACTATGGTGAGGGAGAGAAAGGCGCCGACACTGTAGGGCAGGTTGCTGCGAGAGAGGTGCACAAGGAGGGGCGAGAAGGTGAGCAGGCCTGCCGCTGCCAGGGCAGCGCCGCCCACATATCGCGATAGGGGCCAGAGCAAGGCGATCAGAGCCGACCCGGCCAGAGCCGGCAGCAGGCGGGCCAGAAGGTCGCTGGAACCGAAGATGGAGAAGAGGTGGGCGGTGAGAGAGGCGGTCATATCGCCCGGCCAGCCAGCGGGGGTGTCGCCCTGAGATGTCTGCCAGGCGGCGAAGGCGCGGGCACTCTCGTCGATGGTTAGGGGGAGATGATCGAGGCTGGCCAGTCGCAGAGCGGCGGCCGCGACGATGACGGCCAGCCAGACGACCGTCGTCAGGCTGACGGACAGAGCGGGCGCTGCCGCCGGTGCCCTAGCTATCGTCTCTGAGGGCTGAGTCGATAGGGTGTCATCGGGGCGTTCGCTCACGGACATCGCCTCGCTGTCACCCTAGGGGGCGCTGACAATGGTTTCTACCTCCCGAGGCATTTGATAGATGATGACGTTGTCGTTCCTGTAGGCCACGTCCATGAAAGTGGAGAACTTGGCCAGTCCTGCTTCGCCGTAGGCTTCCTTCTCCAGATAGCCGACGTATACGTACTCCACGTCGTACTTCTCCAGGATATCTCGCGTTTCGCGTGGGCTGGTGCTCATGTAAGCTTGGGCCACGTCTGCCTGACGGTCTTTGAATAGCACGTCCGAGCCCCGCCATGTGAGTTCGTGGTGAGGCCAGCCTAGCACTGTGGGCAGGCCAGTCCGGGAGGAGATGCGGGCATAATCGGTGTAGCCTTCGCCCACCGCCTCGAGGATGACCGGGGTGCCGCTGACGTTGTCGTTCAGCCAGTGGATGGCCTCGTACTCGTCGGGGTGATTCACTTTCACGTGGATCAGGCCGTCCATGTACTGGGCGTTGGTGAAGCCGCCGGTTCGATCGAAGGTGGCCGCTACCGTGTAGACCAAGGAGGCGGCGATGATGATGACGGTGAGCCCAGCCCAGCAAAGGCGGCCCAAGACGACGGCTGGTCGCTTCGCCCGCCAGTGGACGGTGAGGTAGTACAGCCCGACGGCACCGCCGATGCTCAGAAGCATCCAGGCCTGGAAGTAGAGCTTGAAGACGGTATTCACTCGGAAGTCGAACAGGTCTCTAATCCAGTACAGCTCGGGCCCCAGGATGAGGAGAAGCCCCAGGCCCACCAGCATCAGGGCGAAGAGGTAGCTGCGCCTCGCGTCCTCGTTCTCATGTTCGCGGAAGAGGTCGCGGGCGAAGGCGAAGCCGGTGGCTGTCAGGAACGCGGCCAGCTTGACAAATGTTCCCCAGTTAGGGCCGCGAGTGGTCAGTTCGTCGGCGAAGCCGCCGGCGCCGCGCGTCAGGAGTATCAGGAAGGCCCAGATGGCCAGGGGGGTCAGCCAGGGTAGCACAGACAGGGCAACCATCGTCCAGCGTAGGCGAGGCCAGGGCCGGACGAGGATGCGTGCCACTGTCAGAGACAAGCTCAGCCACAGGAGGGGCAGCCAGATCATGAGGAACTGATGCGGACGGCTGACGGTGGAATTGATGGGCGCATGGCCCGGGCGGGTGGCCGCTTCCACCAGTGCCGGCCCCTTGGCGCTGCTGTCGAAGGTAAGGTAGAAGGGCAGGTAGAGGAGGAAGGCCACGATAGCTAGCGTTGCGGCGAAGGAGGCTGTATACGACACCGCTTGAAGATTGAGACTTCCCTCCCTTCGCCAGTTGGCCATGAAAGCGACCGCCGCTGCCAGGGCGAAGAAGGTGGGCAGATCCCACAGGTTGAGGAAGCCCAAGGCACCGATGGCGATGGCCGTGAACAGGAGCCGCCAGGGATGACGGATGATCCAACGGCTGTCCAGACCTTCGTCGGAGCGGAATAGCTGGAAGGCGATGGCCACTGCGGTGATGGTGAAGGGGAGCGCTAGGACATGGGGGTGGAGGTCACCAAAATGGAAGCTGAAGAAGGGGAACTCCTGGATATCCCAATCGGAGCCTATGCGAGTGGCGCGCCACCACCACCAGAACTTGGTGGGGTACCACTTGTCGCTGGACTCGGGGCCGGTTAGGTTGTAGACCCCTACCCTGGCGTAGAAGTTGGACGAGCCGATGCCGTGGGCGGCCAGCATCTCGAAGATGCCCTCCAGGTTGGACACGAGAAGAAGCAGCCCGGCTCCCGCCAGACCGAAGATGGCCACGCGCGGCATCAGCTTCGGGGCCACTGCCAGGGCCTTGTCCGTGGCCATTCGAGCGGAGGCCAGCAGGTTGTAGACGACCCCGAAGATGGCGGTAGCCGCCAGCGCTGCCACTAGCGACAGGGTGAGGTAGAAGGTGTAGTTGGTCCCCAGGCCAGTCAGCTTGGTCAGTGTGGAGGCCATGAGATAGCCAAAGTGGTAGTAGCTGATGGAGCTGCCGGAGAGCCAGGGGTCGTCAGCCGGGAAGAACTCGCTGCGGTTGATGGCGTTAACGAAGGCCAGCTCGAAGGGCTTCTCGCCCCACTGGATCTCAGGGGCGAAGGAGCGCAGGGAGACGGCGATAACGAAGGTGAAAAAGAAGAGGCCCTCTACCAGCAGTAGATAGGGCCAGCCTTTGCGGAGGAAGGCGCCGAGTTCCTGGCGATGCCGTCCAGCCAGGGCGGCCGACAAGAGGGCCAGCAGGATCACGATGAGGATGATGGAGCCGCGGCTGTTGGGATAGATGCCCAGGGTGGCGCCAATCCAGAGGCAGTAGCTGACCAGTAGCAGGCCTATGACCTTGGTGAAGGCGTAGCCGCGGTCGGGCAGACGATTGAAGAAAACGAAGGCTATGGGGAATGATACCAGCCCCACCAGCATGGCCGCTGCCCACCAGGTCAGCGTCTCTAGCATGGCACCGTCAACTTCGCGCTAGGCAAAAAGGGCCTCCACAAAGTCCTCGGCTACAAATGGGGCCAGGTCATCTGGCCGCTCGCCGGTGCCCACGAAGCGCACCGGGATGCCTAGTTGGTCGCAGATGGCGAAGACGATGCCGCCCTTGCCCGTACCGTCCAGCTTGGCCAGGAGAAGGCTCGTCACCTGCACCGCCTCGGTGAAGTATCTGGTCTGGAGGAGGGCGTTCTGGCCGGTGGTTGCGTCCAGAACCAGGAGAACCTCGTGTGGGCCTGAGGGGTCCTTCCGCTGGATCACCCGCTGGACCTTGCGCAGCTCCTCCATCAGGTTGACCTTGGTGTGGAGGCGACCGGCCGTATCGATGATCACGGCGTCGGCGCCCCGTCGTTCGGCGGCCGTGAGCGCGTCGAAGACGACGGCGCCGGGGTCAGCCCCCTGCTGGTGGGCTACCACCTCTGCCTGCACCCGCTTTCCCCACTGCGATAGCTGCTCGATGGCGGCGGCGCGGAAGGTGTCGGCGGCGGCCAGGATCACCCGCTTGCCGTCGTCCTTCAGGCTCCAGGCCAGCTTGGCGATGCTGGTGGTCTTGCCGCTGCCGTTCACCCCTATCACAAGAATGACGGCCGGCTTGGCGGCAAAAGTTCCCGCGTCTTTGCCCCAGAGCTGGCCGCCAGCACCCTCCACGGCCAGGCTGGCCACCATCTCCTGCTTGAGACCCTGGCGAACCTCTTCCGGCTGCTTCATGCCTTCGTCCTTCACCCGGGCCTGAAGACGTTCGATGAGGTTGGCGGTGGTAGTTACACCGACGTCGGCAGCGATGAGGAGCTCCTCGAGCTCTTCCCAGAGCTCATCGTCGATGCGGGAGCGCTCGAAGAGTCCGGTTACGCGGCGGAACCAGGTGCGTCGGGTGCGATCGAGGGCGGCGGCGGTCTTTTCTTCAGTCTGTGGAGAGCGTCCGAAGTGCTTGAACAGATACTACCTCCTGGAGTCAGGAAGATGGCTTGCTGGATCATAGTATGGGCCTGGTTCTCGATCAAGCAATGGACGTCATCCGATTGGGACAAGGAGCGAAGTCGTGGCATTTCCTGGGGCCGAGGGGGCGCTAGTTGGAGGGGACGTCGCTCAGGCGCAGGGAGAGGACGCGGGAGATGCTGTCGTCGCCCATCGAGACGCCGTATATGCTGTTGGCGGTCTCGATGGTGCGGCGGTTGTGGGTGATGACGATGAACTGGCTGTGCTGGGCCAGATCCCGAAGGGCGGCGACGAAGCGGCCCACATTGGCCTCGTCCAGCATGGCGTCCACCTCGTCCAGGACGCAGAAGGGCGAGGGGTTGGTCTGGAGGAGGGCGAACAGGAGAGACACCGCTGTGAGGGCCTTCTCTCCACCCGAGAGCACACTCAGGCTTTGCAGGCGCTTGCCGGGCGGCTGAGCGACGATGTCCACGCCGGAGGTGCGATAGTCTTCCGGCTCAGTGAGAACGAGCTTAGCCTTGCCGCCACCGAAGAAGGTTGTGAAGCACTGGCTGAACCGCTGGGCTACCTGGTGGAAAGTGTCCTTGAAGCGCTGACAAATGACCTCGTCCAGCTCATCGATAGCCTCAAGGAGGGAGCGTTCGCCTGCGGCCAGGTCGTCGAGCTGGGAGGTAAGGAAGGTGTGGCGCTCCTTGAGCTCGCTGTACTCGGCCTCGGCCTCGGGGTTGACTGGCCCCACAGAGCGAAGCTGGGCGCGCAGGCGCTGGATGCGCTCCTGCATGGGCTGGGGGTCGATGATTGCCCCGCCGGCCACCGGCGGCAGGCGGCTGATTCGGTCGCTAGCAGCGCTGTGGCTGTCAACGGTAGGCAGCCAGGTAGGCGATTCAGGCGCGGGCATGGACGCCGGTGCCACCTCGCCCTCGTCGGTCAGCGTCAGGTCGTCCGCCTCGATGCGCTGGCGCAGGCTATCGAGGTCGTCCAGGCAGCGACGCATGTCCGACTCTGCTTCCAGGCGGTGGCGTTCCGCTGTCAGCAGATGGCTGCGGGCGGCGGTCTCCTTGGCCTGGTGCTCTCGCTCCTGGCTCTCCAGGGCGGCGATGGCCCGCTGGGCAGGCTCCACCTCTTCGCTGTAGATCTTGAGTTCACGCGTAAGCGTCTCCACCTCTCGCCAGTCGGCCTCGACGTTTCCGGTGAGGGAGGTGCTTTCCATCTCGATGCCGCGCAGCTCGGCCTGCTTGGTGGTCATTTCGCTGTCCAGCTTGGTGAGTGTGGCCTGGCGCGTCTCTTGTAGGGCGTTCAGGGAGCGTAGCTCTCCGTCCTGGGAGGCTACCTTGGTGCTGCACTCGGTGACCCTTTGCAGCAGGGTTTGTCGGCGCTCGCCGAACAGGCCAGCCGCCGAACGCAGATATTGCGTCACCTCCTGGGCCTCGTCGGCTTGGGCCAGTAGCTGCTCCCGCTCCTCCTCCAAGCGCTGGCCTTGCTGGATCAGAGATGCCACCTGCTTGGCCGACCGCCGTTGGCTGGTGATAAGCCAGCGTATCTCGCCTCGCTGTTGGGCCAGGGCGCGGCGGCCCTCGGCGATAGCATCCTGCGTTTGCACGCGCTGCTCTTGGAGAGTGGCCAGCGTTTGGGATACCTCGCGCAGGGCGCTCTCATCCTCGGCGATGCGCGAGCGGAGTCGCTCCATCTCCTCCCCTGCCGCTTGACGGGTGCGAACGAGCCTCTCGATGGCTCGCGGTATAGAGGACAGCTCCTGCTGGCGGGCGAAGATGTTGCCCTCGCTGGTGGGACGGCCGGTGCTGATGGTACCTATAGGGTGAATGAGGATGCCGTCGCGGGTCACCACGCTGCCCATCCCTCGCCGCAGGACACGCAAAGCGATGTCCAGGTCCTCGACGACGATGGTGCGGCCCAGGAGGGTATCAACGACCTTGCGGTAGCGTCCGTCGCACTTCACCAGCCGGCTGGCGACGCCCACGACTCCTTGTTCCTTCGTGATGTTGAGGGGGTAGACCTCTTTGAGGCTGTCCAGGGGGAAGATGACTACTCGCCCCACCTCTTGGCTGGCCAGATCCTGCACAGCGGCCAGGGCGTCTTTCTGGCGCTCCACCAGCATCGCCTGCAGGTTCTCGGCTAGGGCGGCCTCGACGGCTCGTTCCAGGCCCTTGGGCACGCGAATGAGGCTGCTCACTACTCCCAGGAGGCCGTGCACCTGCATATCGCCGGTCTCCAGGACGGGGGCAGCGGCGGCCCGTGTTCGGGCATCGCAGGACTGTTGGGCGTCTGTGAGGACGCCAAGGCGGGCCTCAAGGCGCTCTATCTCCAGATCGCGCACGCGGCAGCTCTCTTGCAGGGCCAGGAGGGAGGACTGGCTCTTCTCCAGGCGGCTCCTGAGGGCATCTTGCTCCTGGAGAGCGGTCACCATGCCTTCATTATGGCGCCTCTCCTCGGCCCGATAGCTGCTGAGGCTGCGCGCCGCCTCGCCCATCTGCGATACGAGGGCCCGGCGGCTTTCCTCCTGCTGGGAGGTCTCCTCTTCCAGGCGCGATCGGTTGTCGGCCACGCTGCGCAGGCGCGCTTCAACATCGCTCACGGCAGCGCGGGTGCGGGCGGCCTTCTCCTCGCCTGTCGCTGCCTGTCGCTGCATGCCGGACGACTCCTGTTCGAGGCCCTCTAGCTCCTGCTGTGACTGGCCGAGGGCGCGCCGGCCCGCCTCCAGTTCCTCCTCCAGGGCGTTCCTGCGGCGGCTGCTCTCCACCGAGGCTCGGGCCAGGTTGAGCATCTCCTTCTCTGTGGCCTCCAGCTCCAGCTTGAGCTGTTGGCGCCGACCGATCACGCCGCTGTGCTGTTGATGGGCGGCGGCGATGCGCTCCTGCAGACGGTTCACTTGCTCGCTGAGGCGTTGGTGCTGCACGGCGCGGTCGGCAATGGCCGAGCGCCGCCTGGCCAGCTCTTCCCTTACTGCCGAAAGCTGCTCCTCCCAGGTCTTGATCTCCGCCTCAGCGCGGGACTGCTCCTGCTGGCAGCCGTCGAGAGCTTCTCGAGCCCTTGTCAGGGCTTCCCTGCCCTCCTGCCAGAGGTGGCCGTACCAGGCTCGCAGGGCATCCGTGAGTTCCTGCGATAGTTGCTCGTGGCGGCTGGCTCGTCGCGCCTGCCGTTCGAGCTGGGATAGGCGAGGGGCTATCTCATCGACGAGAAACTGGGCACGCTCCATGTTGTCGCGGGTAGCCGCCAGGCGACTCTGGGCCTCCTCGATCTTAAGGCGGTAGCGCTGAACGTCGGCGGCCTCCTCCAGGAGGAAGCGGCGCTCCTCGGAGCGCAGGTTGAGGGTGGTCTCTACCAGGCCCTGGCCGATGATGGCGTAGCTGCTCTGGCTGACGTTGGCCCGCATGAGAAGGTCAGTAATGTCCTTGAGGCGGACCCGCTTGCGGTTGATGTAGTAGTCGCTGTCGCCGGAGCGACGAGCCCTGCGAGTGATGGCCACCTCGGCGAAATCGAGCGGAAGCCAGCCGTCGTTGTTGTCGAGAGTGATGGTGACCTCGGCTGTCTTGGCTGCTGACCGGCGAGAGCTGCCGCTGAAGATGACGTCTTCTAGCTTGCGAGCCCTAATAAGGCGGCTGCTCGTCTCGCCCAGGACCCAGCGGAGGGCGTCGGCCACGTTGCTCTTGCCGACACCGTTGGGTCCGACAACGGTGGTGATGCCCGGCCCGAGCTCAAACGCCGTGCGGGTGGCGAAGCTCTTGAATCCTTGGATTTCTAGTCGCTTTAGGTACATAGCTAACTTGCCTGGCGGGGAGCGGACTCGTCAGTGTCGATAGCCTTCAGGGCCTGCTGGGCGGCCTTGTTCTCCGCCTCCTTCTTGCTTCTGCCCTGGCCCTGACCCAGCGCCCGGTCGTCCACCAGCACTTCCACGGTGAAGACCTTGGCGTGGTCTGGTCCCTCGGCGGCCACGGTTCGGTAAGAAGGCATCGCTTGCCAACGGGACTGCGCCATCTGCTGCAGGCGTGACTTGCTGTCCAGGGCTACTTTTCCAGCCGTCACTTGGGCAAGTTCAGGCTTCAGGCAGCGGAGGATCAGCGCCTTGGCCTTGGTCAGGCCGCTGTCCAGTAGGACCGCTCCCAGTACCGCCTCGAAGGTGCAGGCCAGGTTGGATGGTCTTTGCTGGCCGCCGGTCAGTTTCTCGCCTCGGCCCAGAAGGAGATAATCGCCGAGGGACAGCCTTTCGGCAGCCCGAGCCAGGGTCTCCCAGCGGATGAGGGAGGTCTTGAGCTGGGTGAGGTCTCCTTCGTCCAGGAGAGGGAAGTCGTGGTACAGTTTCTGGGAGACGATAAGTCCCAAAGCGGCGTCGCCCAGGAACTCCAATCGTTCGTTGGACTCTAGCCGTGGGGCCTGAGCCTCGTTAATATATGACCCGTGGACTAAGGCCTGTCGGAGCAAGGAAAGGTTTTTGAACTTCAGGCCAAGAGCCGTTTCTAATCGTGATAGGGGTGGCCCCTGTTCTATGGTTACCTCTGTCTCAGATGCCAAACCTTAACCTTCAAAGACCTCCGCTGAGCGCTCATCCGCGTCCAGGGGACATCTCTCCTCCGCGCTCAGTCAGATAGGAAAAGATAGAGGCTTACTGCGGGGAGAGTCCTACAAACGCAGGTAATGATAGAGGACTGCGAGGTCGTTGTCAAGAGCCAATAATGGCGGTGGCAAGACAGGAGCGTAAGCGAGACATGGCAGCGAGAAGCCTAACCAAAACCACAAACCTCCTTCCGCGCCTGCACAGAGGGCTAGCCGCCGGCGTCGGCGAGGCGCTCCAGGTTGTGCTGCGGTTGGCCGAGGAGGAAGGGCGCACGCTGTATCTGGTAGGCGGTGGTGTGCGAGACGTGGTGCTGCGGCGGGGGCAGGTGGATATCGACCTGGTGGGCGAGGGGCCGGTGATGTCGTTGGCCGAAAAGGCTGCGTTGGTGTTGGGTGGACGCTGGGTTGGGCACCGGGTTTTCGGGACAGCGACGGTGGAGGGTCGGGATTTCCGCCTCGACCTGGCGATGGCCCGCGCCGAGAAGTATACACGGCCGGGGGCACTGCCCAAGGTCAGGCCGGCGTCCATTGACGATGACCTGGCCAGGCGCGATTTCACGATCAACGCCATGGCGCTAGCCTTGTGCGGCCGCGAGCGTGGGCAGCTCCTCGATCCGTTCGATGGCATGGGCGATATCGCTGGCGGGCGTGTGCGTGTCCTGCACGGCCGCAGCTTCATGGACGACGCCACTCGCATCCTGCGGGCCGTTCGCTACGAGACGCGCTTCGGCTTCAGCATCGAGGAGAGGACGTTGGCACTGCTCAAGCGGGACCTGGCCTACCTGGACACGATCAGCGGCGCGCGCGTTCGACATGACCTCCTGCGTCTGCTGGCGGAGGAGCGGCCGGAGAAGGGCCTCTTGCGCTGTCAGGAGCTAGGGGTGCTGGCGGCTATCCACAACGATCTGTGCTTCGACGATGAGCTGGCTGCGGCCTTCCGGCGGGCGCGTCGCGCTGGCCGGGCCTTGCCGCGGACGGAGCTCTACCTGGCCCTGCTGGGCACTCGTCTCTCCCCTGCTGATGCCGAGGCCGTAGCCTTGAGGCTGGCCCTGTCGAAGCGGCAGCGGCAGGCGCTGGAAGGGGCGGCCATGCTGGCCGAGCAGTTGCCCTGGCTCTCGCGGGCGGATGTGCGTCCAAGCCAGGTGGTCGAACGGCTTGAGCCTTATCCCCCGGTGGCCGTCGAGGCGAGCGGCTTAGTGGCCGGGCAATCGAGGGCTAAACGAATGCTGAGGCGTTATCTGGCGGAGTGGCGTTATGTCAAGGCTCCCCTCGATGGAAATGCCCTGGAGCGTTTGGGGGTGGCACGGGGGCCGGCTATGAAGGACGTACTGCGATTGCTGAAAGCGGCGCGGCTGGACGGCAAGGTCAGGACTCGCGGTGAGGAGGCAGAGCTGGTACGGGACGTGTTGGCGGGTAGAGTTGAGGTGCCAGGGGCGGGCGGTGGAAAACAGTGATCAGGGTTGTTGCGTGGCAAATCGCTCCAGCACGGCCGCTATGTGTTTGGCACTGCGGAGGAGATCGGCCAGGCGGATGTTCTCGTCGGGGGCGTGCATGCACGACTCCGGATAGCCGACACCAATATCGGCCGTCGGCAGGCCGAGCGTCTCGACGAAGGGGTGGAGGGGCCCGGTTCCGGCCATGCTGGGGATGATGATGGGCTCCTGGCTGTAGACCTGCCGGGCCGCCTCGCACACCAGGCCAACGAAGGGGTGATCGATGGGCGTGCGGGCCGGCCGCTCGGCTGACAAGCAGCGAACCTCCACATCGCTGTAGCCCTTCTGGTGAAGATGGCGCCGGAGCTTGTCCAGCACTTCCTCAGGCTCCTGGTTTGGCACGAGGCGGAATTCGAGCTTGGCCGTGGCCCGCGCTGGCAGCACCGTCTTGGTTCCCGGGCCCTGGTAGCCGGAGTTGAGCCCGTCGATGTTGCAGGTGGGCTCGAACAGGTGGCGCAGGCGGTAGTCCAGCCCGCTGACGCCCTTCAGGAAGCCGTCGAGCCCCAGGCTGCGTGCCCTGTGCGCTTCCTCGGCGGGCATAGCTTTCACTGCTGCCTTCTCCTGGGAGTTGTTGGCTCGCACTCGCTTATAGAAGCCATCGATGAGGATGTTCTCGTGCGGGTCCTTGAGGGTGGCCAGGGCCCAGATGAGACGCCAGGCGGGGTTGGGCAGTACCGTCGCGTAGGACGAATGGGCATCGCGGTTGGCCCCGCGGGCCTCCATCTCAAGGTAGAGGAGACCCTTCGCTCCCAGGGTGATCTGGGGCTGGCCCTGCCAGTTGACGCCGCCCCCTTCCCACAGGCAGGCGTCGGCGGCCAGAAGCTCCCGCCGTTCCTCCACGAAGGGCTCGATGCCGGGGCTGCCGATCTCCTCGTCGCCTTCGATGCAGAACTTGAGCGACAGGGGCACTTGCCCTCGCAGCGACTGGAAGGCGCGGATGGCCGCCAGGCGAGCGGCGATGTTCCCCTTGTTGTCGCAGACGCCGCGCGCGTACAGCTTGTCGTCCCGCAGGGCGAGCTCGAAGGGGGACGACGACCAGAGGTCGAGGGGCTCCGCTGGCTGGACGTCGTAGTGGTTGTAGAAGAGGATGGTCTTTTCTGTCGAGGCGCCGGCTAGCTCGCCGTAGACCACGGGATGACCGTCGGCCTTGGGGAGGATCTGGCTACGGAAGCCGAGGCTCCGAAGCATCTCGCTCACCAGCTCCGCCGTCTCCTCGATGGCTCTTCCTTCGGCGCTCACGCTGGGCAGGCGGCAGAGGCGAATGAGGTCGTCGATAGCCTCCTGCTGGTGCTGCTCGATGTGGCGAAAGATGTCCTCCATCGTTTTCCTCCTAGCGCTCCGACTTCAGCCAGGCGGCGGCAAGGGCGGGCAGTTCGGCCAGGGGAGCCTCCTCGATGCGGCAGGGCGGCAGGGAGTCCAGGAATGCCTGCCCGTAGCGCTTGCTCTTGATGCGGCGGTCCAGCACTACCACCGCCCCTCGGTCGGTCTTGGTGCGGATGAGGCGGCCGAAGCCCTGCTTGAAGCGCAGCACAGCCTGGGGCAGGGCGTACTGAGTGAAAGGCTCGTCGAAAAGGGCAGAGCGGGCGGCGAAGACGGGCTCGCTGGGCACGCTGAAGGGCAGGCGAGCCATCACCAGCAGCGATAGCGCCTCGCCCACTACGTCCACGCCCTCCCAGAAGCTGGCGGTGCCGAGGATAACCGAGCGCGGATTGCGTTTGAGCGCGTCCAGGAGCTGCTGAGGCGCGCCGTCGATGCCCTGGCCCAGCACAGCGATTCGTCCTTGGCTCAGGGGGTCGCGGATGGCGGCGTGGGCCGCGTGCAGAGAGGCGTGGGAGGTGAACAACACCAGCGCTCGTCCCTGGCTGGCCCGACAGAGCTCGAATAGGGCATGGTGGGTGACCTCCTGGTACTGGCGCGCCCCTGGCTCAGGCATATCCTTGGGCAGGAGAATGAGAGCCGACCGCTGGTAATCGAAAGGGGAGCCCAGCAGCAGCTCGCGGGCGTCCTCCAGACCCAGCCGCTGGCGAATGTAGTCGAAGGATCCCTGGCTGGTCAGGGTGGCGCTGGTGAGGACGACGCTGTTCTTCTCGGCGTAGAGATGCTCCTGGAGAAGGGGGGCTACGTCCAGCGGCGCCGAGGCCACCGCAATCCCCGCCGGGCCGCCATCCGTCAGCCATTCGATCCTCTGCGGGTCCTCCAGTTCGATGGCGGCGGCGATCCCCTGACGGAGCTGCTGGCCGGTTTGCAGCAGGGAGGCCGTCTCGGCGAGCACGCCCTCGTAGCCCAGAAGACCCAGTCCTTCGGCGTCGCTGAGGGCGATGTGCAGACGGGCCAGTACATCCTCGACGGCCGCCAGGGCTAGGCTCAGGTTCTCCCAGGCTAGCTCCACCGTCACCCAGTCGGGCTGGACGCGCATGGAGCGGGTCAGCAGAAGGCGTTGTTGATAGTTGCCGCTCTCCTCGGCGTGCTGCTGGAGGAAGACTCGCGCCGCCTCGCTGAACTGGCGCAGGCGAGGGCGGGCCCTCTCCACCTCCTCGCCGATGGCCGCGGCCAGGCCGGTGAGGTGGGAGCCCGGCCCCAGAGGCATGGCCAGCCCCCGCACGCTCTGGCGGACGCTGGCCGCTAGCGTCGAGCCGCGCTCGCGGCCCTCCCGCCGCTGGAGGCGATCGAGGTAGGACAGCAGGTCGGCCTCTCGCGCCTCGAAGCCCAGTTGGCGGGTGGTCTCCTCCTCTAGGTGCTGCGCCTCGTCCACGATGAGATTGTCGTAGGTAGGGATGACGCGCCCGCCGATGGCTACGTCCGATAGGAGGAGAGCGTGGTTCACCACCACCAGGTGGGACGCTTCCGCTCGCTGACGGGCACGCATCAGGAAGCAGCTTCCATCCAGGACGAAGGGGCACGAGCTGCCCAGGCAGTTCTCGTTCTGGGCCGAGAAGCGATACCAGAGCATCTCCTCGGTCGGGTTGAGCCTCAGTTCGGCGCGGTCGCCGCTTTCGGTCTGGGGCAGCCAGAGGAGGAGGCGGAGGAGGAAGCGTGCCTCCTCATCGGAGAGGGAAGGTGCCTGGCGACCGGCCAGGTGGCGACGCAGGCAGAGGTAGTTGCGCCTTCCCTTGAGCTGGGTCGCTGTCAGAGGACGGCCATCGGAAGGCTGACCCTCTAGAAGGCGCTGGACGGTGGGGATGTCCTTGGTCATGAGCTGTTCCTGCAGGTTGATGGTGGCGGTGGAGACGGTCACGCGGGCGTTGTTGTGCAGGGCATAGCAGGCGGCGGGCAGGAGGTAGGCAAGCGACTTGCCGATGCCGGTGCCCGCCTCGACGATGAGTTGGTCGCCCTCGTTGAGGACCTCCGCCACCGCCTGGGCCATCGCTCCCTGCTCCGGTCTCTCCTCGAACTGGGGCAGGATGTCCGTCCGCTTTTGCAGCGATTGGAGCAGGGACAGCGCCTCCGACGGCTCCACCGGCCGGCGGCGCTCGTCGGGCGAGAGAGGCTCCAGCGCCTGCCGCTGCGTCCTCGTGGGGGATGACTTGGCCTCGTTGAGCACTTCGGCGAAAAACGAGCGCCAGGGCCAACGGCTGGCGGCGGCCAGACGGGCGGCCTCGGCCAGAATGGGCGGTGGCAGGCTGGCAGCGTGGGCTCGCAGGGCCAGGAAGACCTCGCTGGCAGCCTGGGCGTCGGCCAGGGCTCGATGGTGCTGGGGCATGGCGATGTTGAAGTGGCGGGCCAGGGCCGAGAGGCTGTACTCCCCGAGCATGGGCACGAGGAGGACGGCCAGGGCGTGCGTATCGTAGACCACTGAGCTGTAGCTGAGGCCGACGGCCGCCAGGAAGCGAAGGTCGAAGCCAAGGACGTGCTGGCCCACGATGGGGTGGTCGGCGATGAACTGCTGCAGCCGCGGCGCTACGTCACTCATGGGGGGCGCCTCTGCCACCTCCTCCGGGGCGATGCCGGTAAGCATTTGTATGCGGTAGGGGACGGTTCTGCCGGGGTTCACCAGGGTGGAGAAGGTCTCTTGGACGACGCCATTTGGGTCGACCTTGACCGCCCCCACCTCGATGATGGCGTCACTGTCCGGCTCGAGGCCGGTTGTCTCCAGGTCAAGGGCTACGTAGGTGCTGGCCAAGAGGGCTCCCTACTTCGATTGAAAGGCTGGCTCCCTATTCTAGCACTCATCAGGCAGGGTAACGGAAGGGGCAGGGGTCAGCCGGATTGGGTGAACAGAGTGTCGCTGTTCACGTTGCCCTCGTCGAAGGGGGTGATGCCGCCCGCCAGCAGACCCTCGGCGGGATAGTAGCGGCCGGCCTTCAGCTCGGCGATCAGGTCTCGCTCATCCGCCAGCGGTCGCTCGAAGACGGTGGTGAAGCAGCCCAGACCGTGGGTGGAGTGGGCATCGCTGCCGCCGATGCCTCGCTTGCCCAGGATGTGGGCCACCAGCAGGGCGAAGTAGTTCTCGCGCGGGGTGCAGCCGCCGTTGGCTACCTCCAGCTCGTCCACCAGCTCGAAGATGGGCAGGCGGGCCGCCTCCTCAGGGGAGAGGCCGGAAGGATCGCGGTCGTCACGGCGGAAGTGGAAGGGGTCGAAGAAGTGGCGGAAGGGGTGAGCCACGAACATGAAGCCGCCGGCTTTGCTCACCACTCGCCTGAGCTCGGCGGCCCTGCGGATGCCCGGCAGGTACTGGTCGAGGCCGATGACGATGATGTGGCCCAGGTCGGTGGAGACCTCCATGCCCCCGCTCACAAACAGGCGGCTCTCGCTGCGGAACGTCTCAAGCTCGTGAGTGTCCCAGAGGCGGTCGTGCTCGCTGATGTTCACGCCGTCCAGGCCGATGCGCTTGGCCTCCGCCATGAGCTGCTGGGGGCTCAGGCTGCTATCGGAGCTCCCCTTCACTGTGTGGAGGTGCATGTCGATGATGGTGCCAGGCATGGGGCCGCCCTTCCAATCGCAATCGGTGTGGTTCAGGATACGATTGTATCGCTATTCGGCAGCCTGGGCCAGGCGAGGCAGAACCCAGCCGAAGAGGGCAATAAAGGAGAGGCCCATCGCTGCCACCTGCCAGGGCAGGCGTCGGAAGGCGGCTACTAGGACGGTCAGGGTCAGACCACCGAAGCTGATGATCAGCACTGTGTACAGGATGTTGGGGCTGCCCAGTCCACCGCCGGGGGCTTCCTCCAGCGTGTAGCGATAGAGCAGGCCAAGGAGCATACCGATTGCCGTCCACAAGAGGAAGGCGATCAGGGATATGGGGACGGTGAGTGCGACCGCCGATATGTTGGCGGCGATGGCCTGGGCCAGATAAGGAAGGCGGCTGCGCGCCTGCACGATCATGAGGGCTACCAGGCCGGTGAAGATAAGGGCCATGATGTAGCCGGTGACAAAGCCAGCGAAGACCTCTTCCATGGCGTTAGTCGGGGAGTTGCTCCACGGCCAGCGCCTGTGTGGCGGCGAGGGTCGTAGCGGCGAAGGCCTTCGCGTCGGCGCTGGCGGCTGCTTCGGCGAGGCGTTTCCCTTGCTCTTCGTTCCTGAGCAGCACGAAGAGGGCTGGGCCGCTGCCGGCGAGATGAACGGCACCTGCGCCGGCCTGTATCAGCGCCCGGCGGCAGGTCTGCAGCTCGGGGAAGGCCTGGAAGGCCAGCGAGCCGAAGACATCGTACAGATCGCGCTCCTTGAAGGGCCTCTCCTGTCTGAGTGCCTCGGCGAGACGGTCGCTGGCGGCTCCACCGCCGTAGTCCTTCAAGGTCAGGAGGGAGTACATCCGTTTGGTCTTCTCTGGTATGGACAGCGGCGGCACGACTACCAGGATGGCTGTCCTGCCAGCGTCGGGCAGGGGGGTTATGCGCTCGCCCCGTCCCTCGGCCAGGGCGGTGCCGCCGCGCAGGAAGAAGGCCACGTCCGACCCCAGCTCGGTCGCCAGCTCGACCAGCCGTTCGTGAGACAAGGCGAGGCTCCAGAGTCTATCGAGGCCGCACAGGGCAGCAGCGGCATCGCTACTGCCACCGCCCAGGCCCGCCGCGATGGGTATGGTCTTGGTCAGGCGCATCCTGGCGCCGCCGTTGTAGCCAGTCCTCTCGCGCAGAAGGCGGGCGGCTCTCATTGTCAGGTCGTCCTGAGGAGGCGGCAGGCCCTCACCCGTTGCCTTCAGGGTCAAGTCGGCGGCTGTCTCCATCTCTAGGCTATCGCAGAGGTCGATGGTCTGGAGGATAGTCTTCACGTTGTGGAAGCCGTCCGGCCGCCGGCTGAGCACCTCGAGCGTCCAGTTGATCTTGGCGGGGGCCGTTAGTCTCAGGCGCATGGGGCCTCACTCTCGGATGGGCGGCCGTTCCCTCGCCAGGCGCGGTAGAGGCAGCCCCACTCGTCCAGACTGAGCGTCTGGGCGCGGCGGCTGGCGTCGATGTTTGCTGCATCGAGAAGGCCCCGAGCGGAGGCGGGATCGATGCCCAGGCCCAGGGCGAGGGCGTTGCGGAGTTGCTTGCGGGGCGCGGCGAAGCCGGCGTGCACCAACTGGAAGAAGGCGTCGCGGTCATCCACGGTCACCGCCGGCTCTGACCGCACGTCGAGGCGAATGACGGCCGAGCGCACCTTGGGCGGCGGACGGAAGGCGCGCGGCGGCACGTAGAATAGTACCCTGGCCTGAGCGTAGAACTGGACGCTGACGCTGAGAAGGCTCATGCGGCCGGGCGGAGCGCCGATGCTCTGGCCTACCTCCGCCTGCACCATTACGATCATTCTCGTGGGCGGCCGGGCGCTCTCTAGGAAGTGGCGGAGGACGGCGGAGGCGATGTAGTAAGGGAGGTTGGCCACGACCACGTACGGCGGTGAGGCCTGGGCGCGGGCCAGCAGCTCGTCGGGCGAGAGGGAGAGGATGTCGCCGCAGACGGACTCCACGTTGGGGTGGCCCTCCAGGCGACGGCGCAGGTGGTCGCAGAGCCCTTCGTCTATCTCTAGGGCGATGACCTTGCCCGCCGCTGAGGCCAGGGCCTGGGTGAGCACTCCCTTGCCGGCGCCTATCTCGATGACGGTGTCTGCGGAGGAGAGCGAGGCCGCGGTCAGGATGCGCTGGAGCACCCTTCGGTCGGTCAGGAAGTGCTGGCCGAGGCTCTTGCGGGGGCGGATGGCGGCCGTGGCCGCCTGTGCGGACGCTGCCGATTCGCTGCGATTTCCTGGCTGACCTCTCGCCATGGCCCGATCATATCTCGCAGCCCGCCGCGAGGTCTACTGTGGTGGTTCGTGCCCTTGCCAATCGTAGCACCTGCGATTAGGATGAGGTCGCCATAGCGATCTAGTATGGCGGCAATACTGGCATATCGGCGGTCACCCATCGGATCGACCAGATGGGGCGAGGGAGGGCTACCATGAGATGGACACTGATTCTAGCATCAGTAGCTGCGGTTCTTCTCTTTGCTGTGGCGTGTGGAGATGGTGGAGGTGGCAGTGACGAAGAGCAGATAAGGCAGCTAAATCAGGACGTTTTTCACCACATGCAGGACGAGCGCTGGTCGAAAATGTACGAGCTCTACTCCCAGGATTTCAGAGACAGGTGCCCGCGAGACGAATTCCTTGGTGGAATGGTAGTGGCAAAGGCCTTGCTTGGTGAGGGGGAATGGGAAGACCTGCTAGAAGAGATGAAGCTTATTGGGGTGGAGAACATCCAGATCGAGGGTGATACAGCCACGGCCGAGGTCACAGCCGAAGTTCTTGGCGAGCAAGAGACCGAGATTGAGCACTATGTCAAGGAAGACGGCGGGTGGCGACTCACGCCCGATCCGGATACTGAAGGGTGCGAAACAGAGGGAAGCGAGGTGGAGATTATTATTACGCCTGAGACCCTGACGGCGTCGCCAACGACACCTGGCGCTCAAACGCCCGAGTCTGCTGGCACTCCTAAGGCCACACCGACTCCAGCGGCCGGTCGCAGCCGCAGCAATCCGATACCCATGGGTGAGACTGCTGTGGCTCCGCCAGGCTGGGAGGTAACCGTGTTGAATGTCGATCCCGATGCCTGGTCGAAGGTTCAGGCCGAGAATACGTTCAATGATCCGCCGGGCGAAGGCTATCGCATGTTCATGGTGACGGTTCGTGTAACGAACGTTCAGAGTGGCGACGAGACCGACATTATTTCATCCTATGATTTCGACATGGTCGGGTCACGGAACGAGGTCTACGGAGGAATGGAGCACGATTGCGGCTTGATACCGAACGAACTAGGGGCCGAGCTATTCCCCGGGGGAACAACGGAAGGCAACATCTGTTCACAGATCCCCAGCGAGGAGACAGACCTGCTCCTAATAGCTAGCATTAGCTGGGACAAGGAAGATCGGCGCTACTTGGCACTGGAGTGACGCCCGGGATGAAAGGCTGGCCTCCTATCGAGGCTCCAGCCTCCTTCTGCTGGCCAACGCCCTGAGCTGAGCCCTACTCCAGGACGTAGACCGTCACCCAGCGGGTGGCCCAGTCGGGCACCTCGTGGTCGGCGAAGCCCAGGTCGATAATGTTGCCGATCACCGCCGAGCCGGTGTCGGCGGCTAGTGCCTCGCCGTAGCCGGGGATGTAGAGGCGAGTGCCCAGGGAGATGACGTTCGGGTCTACCGCCACGATGCCGCGCTCCACGGTCAGGCCGGTGGCGGCGATGCCGTACCAGGGGCTCTCGGGCGAGCGGCCACAACTGGCGGGCCTGTACCAGGTGGCATACATCTCCAGCGAGTGGCTGTAGCGCAGGGGGCCCTGCGGCGTCTCCACCAGGTTCACCGGCCTCGTTCCCTGGGCGATGATCTGGTCGCGAGGCGGCTGCTCCCACTCGTTCAGGAGCTCTCGCTCGATCTCCTGTCCGTCCTCATACACAGCGCGGTACTCGCGATGGATCAGGCCATCAGCGCCCCAGTCTAGGACCAGGTAGCGCCCCATATCCATCGTGGGGTCATCCTGATAGACCACCGGAAGGGGGATGACCTCTTCCACCGCCTCGAATTCCTCCCGCACTTGAACCACGCGGATGGTCAGGCCGTCCTCAACGGGGGCATCGAGGGCGGGCTCCACGCGGTCGAGGGCGCCCAGCGAGACGTCCGCTTCGTTCAAGACCTCCGCCACGGTGGCCTTGCGGCTGTGGACCGTCGTGGTATCGCCGCCGATCGTCAGGAAGAGGTCCCTGGCGCGATAGATGTAGATGTGCGTCCCGGCGGTCACGAGGCTTCCTGCCGACGGAAACAGGTAATCGCCGGTCTCGACCACGATGCCCTCCTCGGCTAGCACTTCGCCGACGGTAGAGCCAGCGGAAACCGTGCTCATGCTCAGCCCATCTTGGTGCAGGACGAGTGGCACTGGCTCGCCCATCGGTTCGATGTCCAGCGCGGCAATGGTGATGCTCTCGTCATCGCTGCCCGCGGACACTGTCTCGTCCATCGGTTCGATGTCGCCGGCAGCGATAGCGATGCTCTCGTCATCGCCGTCGCTGTTGGTGGCGACATGGCCGTCCAACTCAGGCACTTGGCCAATGGTGAACTCAGGAGTGTTTGACCGCCCTCGCTTGGCTGCCGGGCCCAGGAGGAACAAGAGCGCCACGCCGCTCGCCACGAGAAGGACGAGGAGGAGGTGAAGGATGCGGCGCGGATTCGCAAGGAGGGCTAGCGGCGTGTCGGCGCCTTCAAGTCTTCCTGGGAGCGCATCCTTAGGATAAAGACGCGCCCGGAATGGCTCTCCGGTCAATATATTCCTCGTTTAGGATTGGGCCTGCCGGTGTCCTGGGCAAAGCGGCCGTGCACCTGCTGTCGATCTCGCCCGTAGGCTTGCTCCCAACAGCCAGCTCCAACCAGGTTGACCTGCGGCACGCGAAACTCACTACTTACCGCTGCTTCCTTCCGGATCTGACGGGGTTCGTAGCGTCCCGCTGCGCAGGGCCAGGTTGTCAACGCTACTTATCGGGGGCAGTCCCCGCGGTGCTAAGACCTCGAGCAGGAATTCGACCCCGCTATAGCGGATTGCGGGTTCAGGGCACCGCTAGCTCCCCGTCTAGCACGACCGACCGCTAATGCTACATAAACGGTGTGCTTCTGTCAAGGTGTTTATCCACATGTGGATAAACGCTTGAAGGGGCGTTAATCCTATTGTAGAATGAGCCGAGTTCAGAGAAAGGCCGATTATTATGCATGTTCGTAAGGCGGTGATCCTGGCCGCCGGCTACGGGACGCGCTTCCTGCCTGCCACCAAAGTCATACCCAAGGAGATGCTGCCTCTGGTGGACAGGCCGGCCATCCAGCACGTGGTGGAGGAAGCGGTTCGTGCCGGCCTACAGCAGATCATCTTGGTGACCGCCGCCGCCAAGCGCGCGGTGGAGGACCACTTCGACCGCGAGTTCGAGCTCGAGCGGTGGCTCGAGCAGAAGGGCAGCGGGCAGCAGGCGGAGGAGATGCGTCGGCTGGCCGAGATGGCGGAGATCGTCTGCATACGCCAGAAGGAGCGCCTGGGCATCGGTCACGCCGTGCGCATAGCGCGCTCGCTGGTGGGCGACGAGCCCTTCGCCCTCTTCTTCCCCGACGACATCATCGAGAGCGACGTGCCGGCCATCCAGCAACTGATGGACGTTTTCTATAAGCATGGCGGCAGCGTCCTGGCGGTGCAGCGCCTCCCGCGCGAGGAGCTCCCCCACTACGGCATCATCGAGCCCAAGCAGCTGGAGGAGAGAGTCTATCAGGTGCTGCGCATCGTGGAGAAGCCACCGGCCAGCGAGGCGCCGTCCGACCTGGCCGCCGTCGGGCGCTATGTGCTGACGCCGGCCATCTTCGATGCCCTGGAGCGCACGCCGCTGGGCGCGGGCGGCGAGATCCAGCTTACCGATGGCATCGGCCTGCTGATCGGCGAGGAGCCGGTGTTCGCCTGCCGCTACGAGGGGGAGCGATTCGACGTGGGGCGGCCTCTCGGGCTCCTCAAGGCGTCGCTATCGATGGCCCTGCGGCGGCCCGACCTGGGGCCGGAGCTGCGTTCCTACCTGCAAGACTTGCTGTGACGGGGGAGGAGAGCGGTGACTGACCAGAACAGCCTGCAGGACCGATGGGCGCTCATCCTGGGCGCCTCGAGCGGCATGGGGGCGGCCACCGCCCTCGAGCTGGCCGCGAACGGCATGCACATCTTCGGCGTTCACCTCGATCTGCGCTCCACCCTGCCCAACGCCCAGCGGCTGGTGGCGGAGATCAGGGAGATGGGTCGCGAGGCGATCTTCTTCAACATGAACGCCGCCGATGCCAAGAAGCGAGGCCAGATCCTGGACGCCGTGGAGGAGCGGCTGAAGGCGGAGAAGGAGCCCTCGCACGTGGTGGTGATGCTCCACTCGCTCGCTTTCGGCACCCTCCGGTCATACGTGCCCGATGATCCCAAGGAGGCGGTCAGCCAGCGCCAGGTCGAGATGACCTTGGACGTGATGGCCCACAGCCTGGTGTACTGGGTGCAGGACATGGTCTATCGCGGTCTGCTGGGGTCGGGCAGCAAGGTCTTCGCCATGACTAGCTCCGGCTCGACGCGCATCTGGCCGGAGTACGGCCCGGTGGGCTGCGCCAAGGCCGCCCTCGACTATCACACTCGCCACCTGGCGGTCGAGCTGGCCGCCAGGGGCATCGCGGTGAACGCCATCCGAGCGGGTATCACTGAGACCCCCGCCTTGCACAAGATCCCCGGCCACGAGCAGTTGCTGGCGGTGGCCGCCGCGCGTCACCCCAGCGGCCGCATCACCACGACCGAGGACGTGGCCCGCACCATCGTCGCCCTCTGCGACGAGCGGGCGGGCTGGATGACGGGGAACATCATCGGCGTGGACGGTGCCGAGGACATCATCGCGCGCTAAACTCATCGCCCGAGACAACCCTCTGTGGAGGGTCTTTGCCATAAGTGGTTCGTGGCTGGTGGGTTCCGGACTCCTGGGTTCACACCCAACCCCAGCCTCAAGGCTGGGGCATGGGGAGGCCAATCCGATGCCCCCGCCTTCAGGCGGGGGTTGAGAATCGGGTCACCAACGGCCACCAGCAGTCTCTAGCGCAAGGCTGTTTTGGTGCGCTACAATATCACTCTCTCTCGGATAGGCAGGCCAAGAGCGGCAATCGAAGGAAGGAGTCTGACGCAGCTATGCGGAACCTAGGCAAGTTCTGGCTCACCTTCCTTGCTCTGGCGGCGCTGCTGCTTGTGGTGGCTTGTGGGGAGGAGGAGGGCGAGAAGGAGGAGGTGGTGGTGCCCGGCATTACCGACACAGAGATAGTCCTGGGCAGCCACTTCGCCCAGAGCGGCACCTATGGGGCGGCGTACGCTCCCGTCCTCGCGGGCATGAAAGCCTACTTCAAGTACGTCAATGCGGAGGAAGGGGGCGTCTGCGGCCGCCAGATCGTCTTCAAGGCGGAAGATGATCAGTATGACCCCGCCCAGGCCGTCGGCGTCGTCCGCAAGCTGGTGGAGGAGGATAAGGTCTTCGCCATCATCGGCGGCCTGGGGACGGACACCCACGCCGCCATCTGGGACTACCTGAACGAGATGGGAATACCCGACCTGTGGATCATGTCCGGGGCGCATAAGTTCGCTGCTGAGCCCTACGAGCACCCCTGGTCGGTTCCCCTCCTGCCGGACTACTATGTCGAGGGGACGATCTTCGGCAAGTACATCTCGGAGAATCTGTCGGGCAAGAAGGTCGGCGTCCTCTACCAGGATGACGATTTCGGCAGGGACGAGCTGGCCGGCGTGAAGAACGGCCTCGACCCCACCAAGAACGAGTTGGTGTCCGAGCAAGGCTATGAGTCCACCAACGTCGACATCCGCCCGCAGATTATTAACCTGAAGGATGACGGCGCGGAGGTGGTGGTTGGTGCCTGCATCCCAGGCCACTGCTATCAGGCGCTCAAGGCGGCCTACCAGTGGGACTGGGATGCCCAGTTCTTCTTCCCCCACCACATTAGAGACTACGTGTCGTTCGTGTATGCCCAGGAGGAGGCCCAGTGGATCGATGGGGCCATGACGGCCCATATCCGCAAGATGTACGACTGGCTGGACGACCCGGCGGTAGCCGAGCACCACCGGATCATGGAGGAGTATGGTGACTTTCCCGCCGGCAACTTAACCATCACTGGCCAAGTCGCGGGCGAACTCACGGTCGACGCTCTGGGCAGGACCTGCGACGACCTCACGCGGGAGGGCCTGATGGACGCCGTCCACTCCCTTCAGGACTACCAGAGCGACCTCATGCTGCCCGGCATCACCATCACCCTCAGCGAGGATGATCACTTGCCTATCGAGCAGATGAGGATGATGCAAGCTACGGTGACGGCGGACGGCAAGGGCCAGTGGGAGTACTTCGGCGACATCATCTCGTTCGCGGACGAGGACTAGAAGGCAACCTCTGGGGTGGAGGGGCGCTGTCTCTGCTCTGTCAGCCGCTGAAGCTGCCCCTACTTCCCCAACCTTAACAGCGCCATGAACGCTTCCTGGGGGATGTCCACGTTGCCCACCCGCTTCATCCGCTTCTTGCCCGCCTTCTGCTTCTCCAGTAGCTTCATTTTGCGGGTCACGTCGCCGCCGTAGCACTTGGCCAGCACGTTCTTGCGGAGGGGCTTGATCGTCTCGCGGGCGACGACCCGCCCGCCGATCGCCGCCTGGATCGGCACCTCGAAGAGCTGGCGGGGGATCAGGCTGCGCAGCTTCTCCACCAGTTGCCGCCCCTGCCGCTGGGCGTTCTCGGCGTGGACGATGGCCGAGAGCGCGTCGACCGGCTGCTGGTTCACCAGGATGTCTAGCTTCACCATTTCGGCCGGCGCGTGGTGAGCGAAGCTGTAGTCCATGCTGGCGTAGCCCTGGCTGCGCGCCTTGAGCTGGTCGTAGAAGTCGAGCAGCATCTCCGATAGCGGCATCTGGTACTCGAGCAGCACCCGCCGTCCGGCGGCGTCCTCCAGCGGGCCGTGCTCCAGGTAGTCCATGCGCTTGAACTCGCCGCGGCGGCCGGTCACCAGCTCCATCAACGCCCCGATGTAGCGCTCGGGGGTGATCACGCTGACGTTCATCCAGGGCTCCGATATCTCCAGCACCTCCTCCATGCGGGGCAGCTTGGCCGGGTTGTCCACCGCCAGCTCCTCGCCGTCGGCCTTCAGCACCCGATACTCCACGCTGGGGGCGGTCACCAGGATGTCGAGGTCGTACTCGCGCTCCAGGCGCTCCTGGACGATGTCCATGTGCAGCAGGCCGAGGAAGCCGCAGCGGAAGCCCGGTCCGAGCGCGATGCTGGACTCCGGCTCGTAGCTGAGGGCGGCGTCGTTGAGGCGCAGCTTGTCGATGGCGTCGCGCAGGAGGGCGAACTCGTCGGCGTTTGCGGGGTAGAGGCCGGCGAAGACCATCGGCTTGGCCGGACGATAGCCGGGCAGCGGCTCCGAGGCGGGGTGGTCGTTGTAGGTGATGGTATCGCCCACCCGACAGTCGCGCACCGTCTTGAGGCCGGTGGCCACGTAGCCCACCTCGCCGGTAGTGAGCTGCTGCGTCGGGGCGAAGGCGGGCCGGAAGACGCCTACCTCCAGCGGGTCGAGCTCGCGCCGGTTCGACATGAGGCGCAGGGGACGCTTGGTGGAGAGCGCGCCGTCCATCACGCGCAGGTAGGCGATGACCCCCTTGTAGGGGTCGTACTTCGAGTCGAAGATGAGGGCGCGCAGGCGGGCCTGCACCCGACCGCTGGGCGGCGGCATGCGCTGCACCACCGCCTCCAGCACCTCCTGCGTGCCGACGCCTTCCTTGGCCGAGGCGAAGATCATCTCCTCCTGGCCGTAGCCCATGACGGCCTCGATCTCCTGCGCCACGCGCTCGGGCTCGGCGTTGGGCAGGTCGATCTTGTTGATCACGGGGATGATCACCAGGTTGTGCTCCATGGCCATGTGGACGTTTGCCAGCGTCTGGGCCTGGATGCCCTGGCTGGCGTCGACGACCAGGATGGCGCCCTCGGCAGCGAGCAGGGCGCGCGAGACCTCGTAGGTGAAGTCGACGTGGCCGGGGGTGTCGATGAGGTTCAGCTCATACTCCTGCTCGTCCTCGGCGCGATAGCGCATGCGGACGGCGGTGGCCTTGATCGTGATGCCGCGCTCACGCTCCAGGTCCATCTGGTCGAGCACCTGCTCGGACATCTGGCGCGGGGAGATGGTGCCGGTAAGCTCCAGCAGGCGGTCGGCGAGCGTGGACTTGCCGTGGTCGATGTGGGCGATGATGCAAAAGTTGCGGATGCGGGACTGGTCCATGTCAGGGCTATCGTAGCATGAGGTCAGGAGCGCTTCAATGGAGGTGATATACTGGGCAGGTGAGTCGGATAGGAGCCAGTTGCTTGAGGGATTTGTTGGCTGCAATGGTGCTGGCTGTGGCAGCCCTGCTTGTCTTTGGCACTCTGCCCGCCTATGGCCAGACGCCCACTCCGTGGCCGGTACCTTCTCCTGAGCCAGCCGCTCTCTGCCCGCCGGCCACACCGGGGCTCATAAACGGCCGGGTATCGGAGAAGCAGTCTGGATTGGTAGTGCCGTACCCTAGCCCGCTCAGCATATCCGGAGCGACGGTCGAACTACTGGAGTACGGCCTGACTACAACGACCGACGCGAATGGTTGCTTTGCGTTTGAACTTCCTTCCACCGAAGGGGCTGTTCCCTTGGCGTCAGTGCGTGCTACGGCTGCCGGATACGGCTCCTTCACAGTGGCCAACTTGATGACTCATGGGGATGGCGTAAGGTTCAGCATCGAACTGGAGCCCGGCGGCGTCGCCAAGACGCTGGACTTTTGCCATTTCGAAACACTGCCGGACACGGCGGCACGTCAGGTGCAATACGCAGTCTGTGCCGAAGAAGGAAAGCTGACCACCGGATTCGGCTCTTCTCCCGCCGCCCTGCCAGACACCGGTAGCGGCGCGCTGGCGTCCGGCGGTCAGGCCATCCCCTGCTGGCTTTTTGCCTTGCTCGTAGCTGGGGGAATCGGTGGGCTTGCTGTTGCGGCGCGGACGGTGGCTCTAACGCGAAGCAGGTAGCCTGTCTTTGCCCGCTCCTACACCCTGTGGCAGGCCACCCAGTGCTCCTTGCCGCCGACGCCTACGTTGCGCCACTCGGGGATGACGGTCTGACATCCGTGGGACTCGCTGGCGATCGGACAGCGGGTGTGGAAGACGCAGCCCGGCGGCGGCCGCATCGGGCTGGGCACATCGCCCGTCAGGATGATGCGCTCTCGCTTGGCCTCCACAACCGGGTCTGGGATGGGAATGGCCGAGAGCAGGGCCTTGGTATAGGGGTGGAGAGGCTTCTCGTACAGCTCTACCCGGTCGGCCAGCTCCATCAGCTTGCCCAGGTACATCACCGCCACGCGGTCGCTGATGTGGCGCACCACCGACAGGTCGTGGGCGATGAACAGATAGGTGAGGTTGAAATCGGCCTGAAGGTCCTCCAGCAGGTTGATGATCTGGGCCTGAATCGACACGTCCAGCGCTGAGATCGGCTCGTCGCAGACGATGAAGCTGGGCTGCACTGCCAGGGCGCGGGCGATGCCGATGCGCTGGCGCTGGCCGCCGCTGAACTCGTGGGGGTAGCGGTTAGCGTAGTAGGGGTTGAGCCCGACGACGCGCATCAGCTCTTGCACCCTCTCGCGTCGTCCCTTGCGGCCGCCGGCCAGGCCGTGCACGACCAGGGGCTCGCCGATGGTGCTGCCCACGGTCATGCGGGGGTTCAGCGAGGCGTAGGGGTCCTGGAAGATCATCTGCATACGGCGGCGCATGCGGCGGATCTCGCCGCCCTTCATCCTGGTGAGGTCATGCCCCTCGAAGGTGATCTCGCCGCTTGTAGGGGGGTGCAGCATGAGGATGCAGCGGCCGGCGGTGGTCTTGCCGCAGCCGCTCTCCCCCACCAGGCCGAGGGTCTCTCCCTGCCTGATGACGAAGGAGATGCCGTCCACGGCCTTGACATCGGCTATCTTGCGCTGGAAGAGGATGCCGCTGGTCACGGGGAAGTACATCTTCAGGTCGTGGACGTCCAGCAGGACGTTGTCGAGGCTAGCGGCGCTTCTGGTGGCGATGTCTTCGCTGGTCATGGGGCAGTCCTTCAGGCGGGAGCCGTCGACCTGGCAGCCTGACCCACCTTGGGCCACTCCCAGCAGGCGGAATAGTGCTCGCTGGCCACCTCCAGGAGGGGTGGTTCCGCATCTTCGCATTTCTGCACGGCGAACTTGCAGCGCGGCCGGAAGGCACAGCCCGGCGGCATGTGGATGAGGTCGGGTGGGAAGCCCTCGATGGGTTCCAGCTTCTCCTTACGCGCCTGGTCCAGGCGGGGCACCGATTTCAGCAGGCCGAGGGTATAGGGGTGGTGGGGGCTGCCGTAGAGCTCGCCGGCGACCGCTGCCTCCACGATCTTGCCGGCATACATCACATAGACTCGGTCGGCGTAGCGGGCCACCACGCCCAGGTTGTGGGTGATAATGACAACCGCCGTTCCCAGCTCACGTGTGAGGCGGGTCAGTAGCTCGAGGATCTGGGCCTGGATGGTCACATCGAGGGCGGTAGTGGGCTCGTCGGCCAGGAGGAGCTTGGGGTTGCAGGATAGGGCCATGGCGATCATCGCCCGCTGCCGCATGCCACCGGAGAACTGGTGGGGATAGTCGGCGATGCGGGCTTCGGCCTCGGGGATGCCCACCATCTCCATCAGTTCGATAGCCCTCTTGTTGGCGCTGCGGCGATCCATCTTCAGGTGCAGCTCCAGGCTCTCGGTGATCTGGCGGCCGATGGTGAGGACAGGGTTGAGGGAGGTCATGGGCTCCTGGAAGATCATGGCGATGCGGTTGCCGCGGATGTGGCGGATCTGCTTCTCGTTTGCCTTCAGCAGGTCATCCCCTTCGAAGATGATCTCGCCGGCCACGATCTTGCCCGGCGGGTCGGGGATGAGTCTGAGGATGGATAGGGCGCTTACCGTCTTGCCACAACCGCTCTCCCCCACCAGGCCCACGATCTCCCCCGGCTGCACGTCGTAGCTGATGCCATCCACCGCCTTGACCACACCGTCATCGGTGAAGAAGTGAGTCTTGAGCTCTTTGACCTGAAGCAGGGAGGCCATGCAAGCTCCTCTAGGATTCGTTCCTTTTCGGGTCTAGGCTTTGGTGGGGAAGGGGGGACTCGAACCCCCACGCCTCGCGGCACATGATCCTAAATCATGCTCGTCTACCAGTTCCGACACTTCCCCCTGGGGGGCCGCCCGGGACTCGAACCCGGAACCCGCTGATTAAGAGTCAGCTGCTCTTCCAATTGAGCTAGCGGCCCGTAAGCAAACCCAGATGGATGCCTTCATATCTTATTACACAGGCGATAGGAGTCAAGGCCAGCCGTGCCCTACTCGCAGCCGCGAGGGCTGGCTTCGCGACGCCTCGATGGTGTCTAATCTTCCTCGATGGTGACGGTGATCATCTTGTCGCCGGGGCTGGTGGCGGTGGTCGGATCGCGAGGCGTCAGCGATTCGGCCACGTCCATTCCGGTCACTACCTCGCCAAAGAGGGTGTAGCTCCCCGTCAACTGAGAGCAACCCGGGCTACCCTCCTGGGGCTTGAGACAGATGAAGAACTGGCTTCCGGCGCTGTTGGGCTGCTGGGTCTTGGCCATGCCTACCGAGCCCTCTTCGAAGGGGCGGTCGCTGAACTCGTCGGGGAGGGTGTAGCCGGGGCCACCGCCGCCGGTGCCCGTGGGGTCGCCTCCCTGGGCCACGAAGCCTGGGATGACCCGGTGGAAAGTGAGCCCGTCGAAATAGCCCTCGCGGGCCAAGAAGACGAAGCTATTCACCGTCTCTGGGGCTATATCCGGGAAGAGCTGAATGCGGATGTCGCCCTTCTCCGTCTCGATGGTGGCGAAGTAGGTCTTATTCACATCTATGGTCATTGGGGGCGCCGAAGTCTGGGTCGCGAGAGGGGTCTGGGTCGCTTCCTGGGTGACGGTGGGCGTCGAGTCTCCCACCGTTTCCCCCTCTTCGTTGTCGCCGCACGCTGCCAGTAACAGCAAAACTATCATGAGAGTGCAGAAGACAAGCGCACATCGCCAAAGAGACTTCACAGCTCACCTCCGATGAACTAGATAGCTTGGCACCCATCCTACTCGCAGGCGCGAGTGCGGGCAAGGGATGAAGCTACTCCATCGCCACCGCGAACCACGCGAT
>Ga0315553_10000324_pt1 | contig 43855 bp, 37 predicted proteins | sample SalMarSW160140MG_FD_203099 | JGI IMG/M metagenome (GOLD analysis project Ga0315553, IMG submission 203099) | Salt marsh sediment microbial communities from the Plum Island Ecosystem LTER, Massachusetts, United States - Salt Marsh Sediment SW1601-40 ...
TATCGGGAGCGCGCGGGGCGGCCCGGCTGACATTAACTTTTGCCGCACCGCTCTGGTTGTTTACGCTGGGACTATGGAGTCTGTCCTTTATCTCACCCGTGCGTTTCGACCGGTTGCTCGCTCCACTGCCGGGCGACTCGTACCTGCGACCGCTTGTGCCGATCGCCCCCTGGGTGCTTTTCCTGATCGTGCTCGCGGCTGCCGGATTCGCCTTTGCCCGCGAGAAGCCGGCAAAAGGACTCTCGGAAGAGCGCTCCCCCGAGCGCATGCTGCGGCCGGCGATCGCCTCGGTGCTGATCTCGTCGCTCCCAGCCTTGCTTGCATCGCTGGCTGCGCTCGGATTCTACTGGCTGCGGCCGGAGAGTTTTGCCCGTGTGCTGGAGCGACTGCCGTTTGATACGCTTGTGCGGGCGGGCCTGGTCTTTGTCCCCCCGGCCACGTTCGTGGTCGTTGTGCTGGCCTCGATGTACCTGCTGGGGACGCGCAAGCCGCGTGCGGTCGAGGGACGAGTGCCACCCGCGCGCACGGCATTCACTTCGTTTCGCTCGAATCTGGGATTATTTGTTCTTACGGCAGGATTGAGCCTCTCAGCCGCCCTGGGGTTGGGGCTGCTTGGCTCGCTGATCTACATCATCGTACGCTAGGAGATTATTATGACGGGCGCCATCTCCTCTTATCCCTTTATCCTGGCACTATTGGCTGCTGGTCTGGCAGAACTGAGCGCGATTCTCATGCGCCGCGCCGCGCCTACGCTCGGCCGCTGGCTATTCTGGTTGGCGGGGCTGCTATCGCTGGTCGCGGCGGGAAGCCTGATCTGGTCCTACACCTGGGCGATGAGCATCACCCCGCTCTCGCCCTGGGGCAACGCGCTCACGCAGGCGCTGGGTGCGATCCTGCTCCTGGCCGGTGTCGGGCTGCTGCTGTGGGCGTTCGGTACGCTCGGCGTGCAAAGCCTGATCGCGCAGGAAGGATCACGACTGGTCACGCATGGTCCCTACCGGCTGCTGCGCCGGCCGATGGGGGCTGCTATCGCGCTGCTTGGCATCGGAGGAGCGCTCACCAGCGGCAGTCCGGCCATGTGGGTCTGGTTCTTCGGCTGGTTGATCCTCTCACAGCCGCTCTTTGAGCTGGAGGAGTGGGAGCTGCTCGCTCGCGTCGATGGCGCGCAGGATTACCTGCAGCGCACGCCGCGCTACCTGCCTCGCCGCAGTTAGGGTGCTGGATCCAGGCGCTGAACGCTCCCGTTTAAATCGGCAAGATAGACTCTTCCGGCAGAGTCAACGCCAAACGAGCTGATCTGGAATACAGTTTCCCATAGTTGCGCGTGCAGCCAACCACCCGCTCCATCAGGGCGCAAGCCCCAGATCCGGCCGCTGCAGAAATCACCATACAGATAGACCCCGGACCAATAAGGCAGCCGCTCATCCCGAATGACCACTCCGCCGGTCACTGCACAGCCAAGGGAATGATCGTATTCGGCGATGGGGTCGAGCATCCCCGGCCCGGCGCTTCCGGCGTAGGCCAGCGTCCCCTCACGCAGGTTCCAGCCATAGTTCCGCCCGCCATCTGCTCCGGCTGGTTCAAAGTCGATTTCCTCCATGCTGCCCTGGCCGACATCGCCGATGTACAGGTCCCCGCTGAACGAGTCAAAAGCGATGCGCCAGGGGTTGCGCAGCCCATAAGCCCAGATCTCGGGCTGGCCGCTTCCACCAGCGAAGGGGTTATCCGCCGGAATGGCATAAGGATCACCCCCATCGACGTCCAGGCGTAAGATCGCCCCCAGCAGGGTGTCGGGCCTTTGGCCGTTGCCCTGTGGATCGCCGGCCGACCCCCCGTCACCCATTCCAATATAAAGATAGCCATCCGGGCCGAAGGCGAGCACACCACCGTTATGGTTGCCGTAGGGTTGATCGATTTGTAGCAGGTTCGCCTCGCTGGAGGGGTCAGCCCGGTTTGGATCTTCGCTGACCCGGTAGCGGACGATGTGAGTTGTGCCGCCTGTTCCGGTGTAATCGAGGTAAAAGAACCCATTCTCCGCGTAGCGCGGGTGGAAAGCCAATCCGAGCAGCCCCTGCTCGTTGCCGCGGTCTTCGACCTTCGAGCGGATATCGAGGTAGGGTTCGAGCAGCCGCTCCCCGTCCTGCAGGATCCAGATCATCCCGCGCTGCTCGACGATGAAGAGCCGTCCGTCCCCGGAATTCGTCACCACGACCGGGCGCGTGAATCCATCGACCACCCGGGTCCAAACGGTGGAGTTCGGCCTCGGGATCTCGGGGACAGCCGCCGCACCTGGGCTGGCGGGAATCGACATTGCGCTGGGCGTGACTACACTTGCGGTCGCTGGCAGCGGTAGGAATGAGGTCGCGGATGGGGGGATGTCTGGCGTGCTTCCTACCGCCGGGGCGCAGGCAGCAAGTGCGAGTGCGAAAACGATAAGGGCCAACCGGTTACTTAGCATGGGTACCATCCAGCGTACGAGTATCGCTTACAATTGTACCGTGCTGAACCGAGCGCATCATGCCGGAGGATGATCCGTGTTCACCCGCTATTCCAAAGAAGCCGAATTCGCCCTGAGCGCCGTTCGCACCACGGCCGAATTGTGCCGTTCGATCCAGCAGGAGATGGTCACGCCGGCGCTCTCCAAGTCGGATCATTCGCCGGTAACAGTCGCCGATTTTGCCAGCCAGGCCGTCTTTGCCAGCATGCTGCTGGAGCATTTCCCACAGGATGCACTCGTAGCGGAGGAGGACAGCCGGGTGCTGCAGCAGGCGCAGCAAGCGCAGACCCTGAAGGCAGTTACCGCTTATGTCGGGCGTCTCCTGCCACAGGCGGATTCGGATCAAGTCTGTCGCTGGATTGATCACGGCACCGGGGGGGCAGCGCGGCGCTTCTGGACCTGCGATCCGATCGACGGCACGAAAGGTTTTCTGCGCGGCGATCAATATGTCACTGCGCTGGCGTTGATCGTCGATGGGAAGGTGGAAGTGGCTGCCCTGGGCTGCCCGAACCTGAAGGCAAATCTGCAGCCCGCGATCGGCGGGAGCGGGTGCGCGGTGATCGCCGTGCGGGGCGAGGGCGCCTGGTCGACGCCGCTGAAGGGTGAGGAAGCGCGCAAATTGAACGTTTCAGCGGTCGATGACCCGGGGAACGCACGCGTCCTGCGGTCCTTCGAATCGGGGCATACCGACAGCTCGAAGATCGAAGCGCTCCTGAGTACCCTCGGCATCGCGGCCGAACCCGTTTTAATGGACAGCCAGGCCAAGTACGCTCTCCTTGCAGGTGGTTCGGGTGAGCTGCTGTTCCGGCTTCTCTCGCCTGGCCAGCCTGATTACCGTGAAAAGATCTGGGATCAGGCAGCCGGTTCTTTGGTCGTCGAAGAGGCTGGAGGGCGGGTGACCGACCTGCGCGGACAGCCTCTCGATTTCACTCGCGGGCGACAGCTGACTGCGAATTTCGGTGTGTTAGCCTCGAATGGCCAGCTGCACCAGGCGGCGCTCGACGCAATTCGCGCGGTCGGCGCCGATCGGCGGCCGGAGCAAGCGTGAAAGCACGCCTGCCGGCGGCGCTGGCATTAACGCTGGCGCTGCTTGCGACAGCCCTCACGGCCTATCTCTCTACAACCGTCTTCGAGCGCATTCCACACCTTGAGGATGAATTCGCCAATCTCTGGCAGGCTGAGGTATTTGCTCAAGGCAAGTTGAGCCTGCCCTCTCCAGAAGCAACCCACTCTTATCTCGTGCCCTTCGTGGTCGACTACCAGGGCCAGCGCTTTGGCAAGTACCCGCCCGGCTGGCCGGCGGCGCTTTCGCTCGGCGTGCGAGCAGGAGCGAGTTGGATGGTGAATCCACTGCTGGCCGGCCTGGCGGTCTGGCTCGCCTTCCGCCTCGCTTCGAAGCTGCTCGGCGAGTGGCCGGGAGTCCTGGCGGCGCTGCTGCTGCTCAGCTCGCCGATGTTCCTGATGTTATCCAGTTCGATGATGTCGCACACTTTCAGCCTGGTCCTGGGGCTGATCTTCACCCTGGTATGGCTGGATCTCTTCCCACGCCAGGACCGGGCCCGGTTGAGACGAGCTGCGTCCACGTGCCTGCTTGTGGTCCTGGCCGGGCTGTCGCTCGGTCTGCTGGCGTTGAGCAGGCCCTGGACGGCCGCCGCGCTGGCCACGCCCTTTGTGATCCATGGCGCTGTTCGATTGGTGCGTGGTGGAAAAAATGAACGCATCCAACTGCTGACGGTAGCCGGGCTGGCCGGCCTGCTGGCGGCATGTGTTCCGCTCTGGCAGTACGCCGTGACCGGGAGCCCATGGCTCAACCCCTACACGCTTTGGTGGCCCTACGACCGCCTTGGTTTTGGACCTGGAATCGGGGTGACAGAGAGTGGACACAGCCTGTATTGGGCGCTGTACAACACCCGCTTCAGTCTGCGGGCTGGACTGCACGACCTGTTCGGTTGGCCGTTCATCTCTTGGATCTTTTTACCCTTCGGACTGGTCGCGTTGCGGCATGACCGCCGGGCGTGGTTGCTGCTGGGCATCCCGCTGGCTCTGATCGCCTTTTATGCTGCGTACTGGATCGGATCCTGGCTGTTCGGGCCGCGATATTACGCCGAGGCGCTGCCGGCACTGGCACTTTTCAGCGCGGCCGGGATCGCTTGGCTCGGCGGGTGGATCGGAAGACGTACTTCAGCCCGGCACTTTCGAAGGCTGGCCATTTTTGGATTAACAACGCTGCTGCTGGTGGTTGATGCTCTCTGGTATATCCCGGCTCGTGTCGGCGGGATGCGCGGCCTGTACCATATCACCCGGGCGCCATCCGAACAGATCGCGGCGCAAAACCTGGGACACGCTCTGATCATCGTCCACGCCGATCGCTGGTTCCAGTATGCGCAGCTGCTGCCGCTCGTGCCGCCATTTTCGGACAGCGACTTGCGCATCGCCTGGAGCCGGAACGCGGAAACGGATGCGATCTTGAGTGAAGCGGAAGTCAATCGAACGATCTATGAGTACGATGTAGTGCGACACGAGCTAACGCTTCATACGCCGTGAGTGCTAAGAAGTCTTACCCCTCCAGCTCGGTTTCTACCTATAATCTGTTCATGCCGATGATCTTAATCGTCGAAGACGACGCTACGCTGCGCGAGACGATCGCCCTCAACTTGCGCTCGGAGGGTTATGAGGTTCAAACCGCCGGCGATGGTGAAACGGGGTTGAGGAGCGCACGTGAACTCTCACCTGATCTGATCATCCTCGACGTCATGCTGCCAGAATTAGATGGTCTGACGGTATGCCGGGTGCTGCGCAAGGAGAGCCAGGTGCCGATCATCTTGCTCACGGCGCGCGGCATGGAGACCGACAAGATTATCGGCCTGGAGAGCGGGGCTGATGATTACATCGTCAAACCATTCTCGTTGGGCGAATTCCTGGCCCGGGTCCGGGCTGCACTGCGGCGGGGAGAGACGGTGCAGCCTGGAACCGAAATCCAGGCGGGTGAACTGCGCCTGGATTTGATCGCCCGGCGGGCGTTCCGGGGTGAGGGCGAACTTCAACTTGCGCCGCGCGAATTCGAACTGCTGGCAATTTTGATGCAAAACCCAGGTGCCGTTCTTACGCGTGAGACTCTGCTTGCTCGGGTTTGGGGCTCGGATTACCTCGGTGACCCACGCACGGTAGATGTCCATATCCGCTGGCTGCGTGAGAAGATCGAGCCCGATCCTTCTCAGCCCGAACACATTCATACTGTGCGCGGGGCCGGCTACCGCTTCGAGCGATCATGATCCATCCGCTCTGGCTGGTAGCTGTGGGATTGGTCGCCCTGCTTGCGGCCGGGCTCTGGCAGCGTGAGCGCCGGAAACTCCAGGATTTCGAGCGCCAATTCAGGCGTGAAACCCAAGAAATGGCTGCCAACCTGGCGCGTATCGAGAGTGAGAGCAGCCAGATGGTCGCCGCTCTCGGCAGCAGCCCTTATCCACTCATCGTTGTTGACCAGAATCTGGACGTCCGTTTTATTACCCGGCATGCGGCAGATCACTTCGGGCCATACCAGCACGGCATGAGCCTGATCAGCCTGACCCGTACGACGGCACTCGAGCAAATTGCCCGGGACGCATGGGAGATCGGGCCAGAAGGAGACCTGGAGCGAACGATCCGCATCACGGATAAACCATATCTGGTGCGGGCAAAAGCCGCCGCTGGCTACATCGGGATCTCGCTCGAGGATATCTCTGAAATGCAGCGCTTGAGCCGGGCCCGGCAGGATATGATCGCCAACCTTTCGCACGAACTGCGAACTCCGATTGCTTCGATTCGACTGCTGGCCGAAACGCTGATCAGCCCGGCCGGGAAGGCACCACAAGTCGCAAGCGATTTGACCCAGAAGATTGTCTCCGAGGTGGACGTGCTTGAGCAGATGACGCAGGAGATGCTCGACCTGTCCTCGATTGAGTCAGGACAGCAGCCCATCAAGCTCGTGACGATTCCGCTCTCTGAAATTCTCACCAATCCGCTGGCACGATTGGAAGATCAGGCAGCCCGCAAGCAGATCGAGATCAAAATCAAAGACTCCGGCAGGTTGAAGATTCTCGCCGACAGGGCACTGGCTGAACGGGCGGTGCTCAACGTTCTGCACAACGCGATCAAGTTTTCGGCTGAAAAGGGAGTCGTCAGCATCTCGGCCGTCGGCGACAAACCAGGCTCGATGGTGACGCTGGCAATCCAGGACAGCGGTCCGGGGATCCACCCTGAAGACCTGGCGCGCATCTTCGAACGCTTCTACCGCACAGATCGCGCCCGCGCCACCCCTGGCACTGGCCTGGGTTTGTCGATCGCGCACCACATAATGCGTGCCCACGGCGGAAGCATTGAGGCCGAGAACCTGCGTCCCCCGGCCACCGGGGCCGTCTTCCATCTCAACTTCCGCGCCGGCTGATTAAGCGTAAAGCTTCTCCCCAACCAGTTCAAAAAGCTTCATTTGAATTAAGGATGGTTAACCGTCCCTTGAAACATGCTTAAAGTCTCTACGCTATGTTAGAAGCATGGAAAACGAAAATCTTAACTCCCTGGTTGTAAAGAATTCCCCAACCCCGGCGATTCTCGCTGGGCGGGCCAGCTAAAAAACAATTGACAACTGCCTCGGGAGCATCGGTGATCAACAAGCGGGAATGGCGCTCTACAGCATGGCGGTGTCCGCAGCAGGTCGGCCGGGCTCGATCTCGTGGAGTCGCACCCTGTGGGCGGTGGGAGCCCTGGCGTGATTGAAGCGACCAACGATATTCTCCATGGCAAAGGGATCGAACTTCGCTGCCCCGTATGCCATGCAAAGTTATCTGAGTTTGAATCGCGACCACTCGGGAGCAACATCCAGCTAGAAGGAAGCTGTCCACCTTGCCGCGCCCGGATCTTCGCGATCCGGCGCTCTCCTGCATGGACCGAAAAACGGCCGGTGGGGAGCAGGCAGTGCGTTCTGGATATTATCGATCAGGCCGCTTGAGTCGGCTGGCTTTCTCTCTCTATCCCCCCAGGGGCACCTGCAGCGCCGACCGCAGCAGGTGTTCTTGGGTTAAGGAAGCTTAATCGAACCTTGACCTGCCCTTAAGTGATCCCAATTATCCTACGATGAGATTCCAAAACATCCTGAGGAGGATTTGAAGCATGTCACATAAGCGTTCAGTTCTGGTTATCGGTCTCCTTCTAACTCTCGTGCTCTCCGCTTGTGGCTCGCAACCAACGGCAGTGGCCACCGTTGAAGTGACACGAATGGTGGAAGGGACGCCACAGGTCGTTGTTATTACGGCGACTCCAGAAGCACAGGCACCGGCCGGATCGATCCAGATCAACGGTGCCGGGGCAACCTTCCCGCTTCCGGTCTACACCGAGTGGACCTATGCCTACCAGTACGTTGATCCTTCGGTTTCGATCAACTACCAGGGCATCGGCTCAGGTGGTGGTAAGAAGGCCATCGTCGACCGGACGGTCGATTTTGCCGGCTCCGACTCGCTCCTGAAGGACGAGGAATACACCGCCGGTGGTGACTTGCAGATGTACCCAATGATCGCCGGCGCGGTTGTCCCGATCTACAATATCGAAGGTGTCACCAGTGATAATCCGGTGCTGGTTCTCAGTCGTGAAGTTCTGGTCGGGATCTTCGAGGGTTCAATCAGCTCCTGGAACGATCCAGCGATTGTCGCGCTCAACCCTTTGCTGGCTGATAAGCTGCCGAATGCGACGATAACCGCTGCCCATCGCTCGGATGGATCCGGTACCACCGAAATTTTCACCAAGGCGCTCGCTTCCTTCAGTTCCGATTGGGCAGCCAATGTCGGTGCCGGTTCGTCGGTCGAATGGCCGGTTGACAAGGCCGGCAACGGTGTGGGAGGCAAGGGCAACCAGGGCGTGGCCGCTGCAGTTCAGAACACGTCCAACAGCGTCGGCTACGTCGAACTATCCTACGCGGTTTCAAACAAGATCGCCTTCGCCCAGATGATTAACAAGGCGGGCAACGCGGTCACGGCTGATGTGGCCAGCTTACAATCTGCGATGGCCGATTTCGCCGGGAGCTTTAGCGATCGCCTGACCACGGACATCGTCGATGGCTCCGGAGCCGGATCATGGCCAATTTCGGGCTACACCTATCTTGTCCTGCATACGTCGAGCATGGAAGACTGCGCCAAGGCAGTTAAGCTGCTTGAGTACGTCCACTGGACGCTGACAGATGCTGGCGCCGCTCAACGTGCATCAGATCTTGGCTACGCAGTGCTGCCGGAAGCGGTACAGCAGCAGGTGCTATCAAAGTTGGGTGAAGTCAGCTGTAATGGCAGCCCGGTTATGAGTGGGGGTTAGACCTCCAGAGTAACCAGGCCTTGAAACCCATAAGGGGAACCCGGGACCAGGCGGGTTCCCCTGCGAGTATTCCTGCGCCAGCTTGGAGATAAAAGGTTGAAGGCCACAAAGTACGCAAAAAACAATCTCTTCGCAAGAGCGAGGCAGCGGTTTGTGGATGGATGGAAGCATGGCGATACGCTATGGCGTCTATTGATCGCCCTGACCGCCGCCGCCGTACTTGTTTTAATCCTGGCAATCGGCTGGCTTCTATGGCGGGACTCATCGGCTGCGCGACAGGAGTTTGGAGTTTCCTTTGTGCTGCCGACATCAGACGCCTCCTGGAATCCCGTCTTCGATAAATTTCAAGCCTGGCCATTTATTTATGGCACTCTTCAAACCTCCTTCGTCGCTCTGCTGATAGCCATCCCGGTCAGCCTGGGAATTGCTATTTTCTTGGCCGAACTCAGTCCGGCCTGGCTGCGCACACCGCTGGGCTGGATGATCGAGCTGCTGGCCGCCATCCCCAGCGTGGTCTATGGATTGTGGGGCATCTTTGTATTCCTCCCGGCTGTCGTCACGCCGCTGGGCGACGCGCTGGGGCAAGCCTTCGGCGGCATACCCGGCTTAGGCGTCTTTTTTGCTGGGTTGATTCCACAGAGCGGATCGAGCCGCCTGGCTGCCAGTCTCATCCTGGCGATTATGATCGTTCCCACAATTGCGGCCGTCAGCCGGGATGTCTTTCTGGCAATCCCGGGTGCTCAGCGCGAAGCAGCGATGGCCTTGGGCGCCACATCTTGGGAGATGATCTGGCAAGTCCTTATCCCCTATGGGTTGTCGGGTATTTTGGGCGCCGTAATTCTTGGCCTCGGCCGGGCTCTGGGCGAGACCATGGCTGTAACGATGGTGATCGGAAACAGTATCGAAGGCTCGCTCTCGTTGCTCCGGCCCGGCTACACCATGTCGAGCATCATCGCCAATGAGTTCGCCGAAGCCGTTACCGAGCTGCATACCCAGGCCCTGGTTGAAATCGGTCTGGTTCTTTTTATCATGACGCTGCTGCTCAACATCGTGGCACGGTTTTTGGTCTGGCGAGTGGCACGCCGCACCCCACAGGAGGTGCGTGCATGACAACTTCAACAATGCCAGCGAAGCGCCAGATTGTATTCAGTGAGGCTAGATTCGCCCGCCGCAGAATCGTAAACCTGATCATGCTCGGTCTGACAGGGGCAATGGCATTGCTTGCGCTTGTCCCGTTGATCTGGATTACTACCTACGTTATCTTGCGCGGGGGCAGCTCGATTAACGTCAGTTTCTTTACTCAGGCGCCGCGGCCATTAGGGGTGGCTGGCGGGGGCGTATTACATGCCATTCAGGGCACCTTTATTCTGACGGCATTGGCCGGGGTCTTCGCCATACCGCCCGGTGTGCTGGCCGCGGTCTACGCCGCGCGAAATCCAAACACGCCGTTGGGTATCGCGGTGCGTTTTTCAACCGACGTGCTTTCGGGTGTGCCGTCGATTGTGGTCGGCCTGTTTGGCTACGCTCTCATCGTCAAGACTCAGGGGCATTACTCGGCCCTGGCTGGTGGGCTCGCCCTGGCAATCCTGATGCTGCCAATCGTTGTGCGCACGACAGAAGAAATGATCAAACTCGTCCCGCATACGCTGCGCGAGGGCTCTCTCGCCTTGGGAGCGGCTGAGTGGAAAACAACCCTGAGGGTCGTCCTGCCAGCGGCTATGAACGGCATCATCACCGGGTTGATGCTAGGTCTTGCGCGCGCCTCTGGTGAGACGGCGCCGCTCTTGTTTACGGCGCTGGGGAATGAACGCTACGATGCATTTCGCATCATCAAAAGTGGAATTCAAACGGGCCAGAACCCGCTGTCGATCCTCAATATGCTTGTTGAACAGCCGATTGATTCGCTCCCGCTCACGCTGTGGAAGTATGCCCAGCAGCCTTACCCAGAACGAATTAACCAGGCTTGGGGAGTTGCGCTGGTCTTGATGGCTATCGTGCTGCTGACCAATGTTAGTGCGAAGCTTTGGGTCACCAGGCGAGCCGGACAGTTGAAGGGGTAGTCAGATGGTAAAGCAATTATATGGAGAACTCGACGTGGAAAATAATAAGCCTGCGATAAAGGGGTTAGCAGTCAAGGAAACGGTCGAAGAGGTGCTTGCCTCGCTCGAGATGAAGATGGAAATGTCAGATGTCTCTGTCTTCTACGGTAATTTCAGAGCCCTGGCAGGCGTCTCGCTAAAAATTCCTACTCAAAGGATTACAGCCATCATCGGCCCTTCCGGCTGCGGGAAATCGACTCTTTTACGTTCCTTCAACCGCATGAACGATTTGACCCCGAACATCCGAACAGAAGGCGATGTGCTCCTCGACAGCCGGAATATCTATGCCCCGGGAATCGATGTCGTGGATGTCCGGCGTCGGATTGGCATGGTCTTCCAGCGCCCCAACCCGTTTCCGAAGAGCATCTACGACAATGTGGCCTATGGACCGCGGCTTTACGGGATTCGCCGTCACTCCGAGTTGGACGAAATCGTTGAGGGAAGCCTGCGCCAGGCAGCTCTGTGGGAGGAGGTCAAAGACAAACTGCACCATTCCGGCCTGGCCCTCTCCGGCGGCCAGCAGCAGCGGTTGTGCATCGCCCGCGCGCTGGCAGTCGAGCCAGAAGTGATCCTGATGGATGAACCGGCTTCGGCCCTGGATCCGGTCGCTACGCTGCGGATTGAAGAACTGATGCATAACCTGGTGGAGCAGTACACGATCGTCATCGTCACTCATAATATGCAGCAGGCAGCGCGTGTTTCAGACTTCACCGGTATGATGATGATGCGTGATGATCGTGCCGGCGAATTGATCGAGTTCGATCGGACTGACCTGATCTTCACCCGCCCGGAGGATAAACGAACCGAAGATTATGTCACCGGACGTTTTGGCTAGATCTCTGCCCGAGGGTTGACAAGATGAAAATTGCGGTCATTTCTGATATTCACGCCAACATCCACGCGCTGCAGGCAGTGTGGGATGACATCGAGATCGTGCGCCCGGATGTGGTCTACTGCCTGGGCGACCTGGTAGGGTATGGTGCCTTCCCAAATGAAGTCGTCGAATTCTTGCAAGTGCGCAAGGTGCCAACGCTGATGGGCAACTACGACGAAGGTGTTGGGTTCGACATGAACGACTGCGGCTGCGTGTACAAGGATCCAGTCCAGGAAGAACTGGGCCATCAATCCCTGCTGTGGTCGCGCGAGCGGACCACAGCTGAACACAAGGCCTACCTGCGCGCACTGCCAATGAATATCCGATTGGAAGAAAGCAAGCCCAGCATGCTTATGGTACACGGCAGCCCACGCCGCATGAACGAATATATTTACGAAGATCGCCCTCGTGCAACTTTCGAGCGTCTGGCAAAAGTTGCCGGCACACAGGCTCTTTTCTTCGGCCATACACACCTGCCGTACCAGAAGACAATTAATGGTATGTTGTTCGTGAATACCGGGAGTGTCGGAAAACCGAAAGATGGTGACCCGCGCGCAGGCTACGTCGTGTTCGATGCCGGCCTTCGTCCGAAGGTGGAGTTTCGCCGGGTGAAGTACGATATTCGAGCCGCCGCCGAGGCGATCCGCTCCTGCGAGCTGCCGGACGAATTCGCGCTTATGTTGGAAAGCGGCACCAGCACTGTGCTGCGGGAGAAGCCCGTGGAACAAAAGAGGAGAACTACATGACCGAGAGGGTGCCGGGTTCATCACCCCGGGCGGCGCTTGATGACGAGCTGGCGCATCTGAAGGACGAGATTCTACGCATGGGTGACCAGATCGATTCGGCGCTCGTGCGGGCTGTCACGGCGCTGCGCGAGCGTGATGCGCAGGCAGCGCGCGAGATCATCTCACACGATACCGATATCAACGCCCAACGCTTTGAGGTTGAAGAACGATGCCTGAGCCTGATCGCAACCCAGCAGCCAGCAGCGAGTGACCTGCGGGCGATTGTCGCGGCGATGAATATGGTCAACGATCTGGAACGGATGGGTGATCACGCCGTAGGCATCTCGAAGGCCGTGATCCGCATGCAGGATGACCCCCCGCTGGAGATCCCGGTCGAGTTCACCCGTATCTACGATCTCGTGCGGACGATGCTGCGTGATGCACTGCTTTCATACCGTGACCAGGATCTCAAGCTGGCACGCAAGGTCGCCGACCTTGATAATGAGATCGATGTCCACTACCGCAAGTTATTTCGTGATCTCCTGGCCGTGATGGCCAACTCACCGGAAACCTCCGGTGCGGCTGTTCGGCTGCAGTTCGCCAGTCATAACCTTGAACGCATCGCGGACCGCTCCACGAATCTGGTTGAACGGGTTATCTTCCTCTCGAGCGGCGAAATGGAAGAGCTAAACCCCGAACCAGATGACAGCGGGTTGAATTAACTCCAACGGTCGATCCTGGCCCGGGCTGGTACTTGGCCCGGGCTTTTTTGATGCTAAAATTATTCACCTGTGACCGGCTTCAGGCTGGTTCGGTCGGTTTTCGCGCTGGAGGCCGGCCTCCAGGACACGGCTCACGGGATCAACGAACCGCAGGCAGAGGTGCTCTTCCGGCTCAAGCCCCGGGGAGCCCGGGCCAATTCCTTAGTAAAGGAAGCCAATCCATGAACTTCCCCCTTCGACGAGTTGATGACTTTCGAGGCGTGGTCTCCGATTCAAAGCTCGCTGAGCTGCGCGCGGCGGCCAAACCGCTGCAGGGCGCAAGCGTGGTCCACGTCAATGCTACGAACTATGGCGGGGGCGTAGCCGAGATCCTCGACAACTTCGTGCTGTTGATGAACGATCTCGGCCTGCGAACGGATTGGCGCGTGATCCATGGCATTCCGGAATATTTTGAGGTCACGAAGAAATTCCACAATGCGCTGCAGGGCGGAGACCTGAGTTTCTCAAGCGATGAACTTGCACTCTACAAGCACATCAATGAGAAGTTCGCCGCTTTCGCCAATCTTGATCAAGATTACGTCATCGTTCACGATCCCCAACCCTGTGCCCTGGTTGCGTATGTGGATCATCAATCCCCCTGGGTGTGGCGCTGCCATATCGACATCACCCACGCCAATCCACAAGCCTGGGCGTTCATGGAACCGTTCATTTCGCGCTACGAGCGGATGGTGGTTTCGTCCGACATATATCGTCTTGCCGGGCTGGATTTACAGCAGGACATCATCTCGCCCTCGATCGACCCGCTCTCCCCAAAGAACCTGGACTTGCCCCAGGCGACGATCGATGAATACCTGACCCAGTACCACATCCCAACGGACAAACCGATCCTGACCCAGGTCTCACGCTTCGATCCGTGGAAGGACCCGGAAGGTGTGCTGCAGGTCTTCGATCGGGTGAAGAAATCGGTTGATTGCCGGCTGATCTTTGTCTACAACATGGCCAGCGATGATCCGGAGGGAGTGAAGATTCTGTCCCAGATGCTGGAGGCGGCCAAGACCTATCTCGATCAGGGCGAGGTACTTTTCGTGCGCGGCGACGATCCGGTCCTGGTCAATGTTATGCAGCGCATCTCGGATGTTGTTATTCAGAAATCGACGCGTGAGGGTTTCGGGCTGGTGATCACGGAAGCGATGTGGAAAGGCACGCCGGTGGTGGCCTCGAATGTTGGGGGCATCCCGACCCAGATGGTTGATGGTGTGACGGGCTACCTGCTTGAACCGAAGGATTATGATGGCTTTGCAGAGAAAATCGTCCAGCTGCTGCAAGACAAGGATCTGGCGGGTCAGCTTGGAGCCCAGGCCCGGGAACATGTACGCGAGCATTTTCTGGTCACGCGGCACCTGCTCGATTACCTCAGGCTACTGACAAATCTCTGACCTGCAAAAATTGATACCAGGAGAAACCAGTAGGGGCACGGCGCCGCCGTGCCCCTACCTTGACATGAATTCAGCGAGTGGAATTAACTGCCCACCTCAGCTACGAAGTCGAGTTCGAGCTGTACCTGCTCCGACACATTGGCGACCTGTGCTACAGAGGGGATCTTGAGGTCGAAATCGGCCCGGTTTACCATGGCTTTTGCCGTTCCGGATAGCCGTGTTTCGCTCTCGATGTTGACGGTCACATCAAATGTGATCGCTTGGGTGATATCCCGGATTGTGAGGTCACCGGTTACCTGAAAGTTGAGCGTGTCACCAACTGCCGCAGCCGCTGGCAGGCCTGCGACCGCGCTCGGCGTGAAGGTGATGGTGGGATAGTCGCCTGTCTGCAGGATAAAGCTGCTGATCGCCCGGTTGCGGAAATTGTTGTCCGTGGCGAGCGAGCCTGCGCCGATCGTGATCGTGCTGATTGAGGCCCCCGCCGGATCCTGGGGATCGACGCTTAGCTGCCCTTCGATCTCCTGGGTCGTGCCGACGACCGTATTCGGTGAACCGGCCAGAACCTCATCGATGATAAAGCGCGCTTCGCTTTCGCCCGGCACGATGACAAAGCTGAGCATTCCCGGGGCGGCCTCAGCAGGGGTTGCCCCGCCACTATCCGCTGGCGGCTGTGCCTGTGTGGGAGCCGCGGCCGCAGTAGGGGTTGCAGCAGAACCTTCAAGTGTTGCGTTCTGTGCACTTGTCCCGCATGCAGCCAGCGTACTCAAACATAAGATCAGGAATACAAATTTCCACGTCTTTAACTGTCGCATTGTTCTTCCATCCTTTGGCGTAAGTTGGTATGAATAAGTACGCCGGGGTGGATCCCGGCCTACCTGTCGATTCTATCAGAAGGAAGTGATGCGCGGGCTGTTCCGCATCACCTCCTTCAATCACGAGGAGGGCATTTCGGCGGCGCGCGCCTCGAGCCAGATGATGAGCGGTCCGGTCATCGTCGATCCGCTCCGACGCTGAAACGCGCCGCCGTTAGCCTCGATCATAGCCTGGCGCGTGGCCTGCATCTCCGGCGTGAATCCCTCTCCGCCAGCGAACTGTCCACCGCCCGGCCCACCCTCGCCGCCCGGGAAGATCGCCGGACCATCTCCGCCGCCGGGGAAGAAATCCGGCCGACCGCCACCTGCTCCCTGACCATTAGCCTGCCCGCCGGAAGTCGAGTCGCCCGAGAACGATGGTGCGATACCCAACTCCTGGAAAATCTGGAAGATATTCTGGTTAGAGAGATCCTGGCTCTGAATCCACGCCAGCTGCTCGGTTGTCATGGCGGCATTGATTTGCTTCAAGACCGCGTCAATTTCGGCCTGGACCGTATTGTCGCTGGTCATCAAGTTCTGCATGAGCTGCCACAGCGGCAGCAAGCTGGAAGCCTGCTCCGCCGTGATGGCTTGATCGGTGTCCTCCAACAGGAGCGTGCCGATGATTAATTGGTCCGTCGGCGTGGGCTGGAACGCACGAGCGGAGGCGCCGGGTGTGCCTGAAATTTGTGCCTGGTTAGCAGTCGTGTCCTCGGCCGCGCTTTGTGCGCCTGATGAACATGCGGCCATGGCGCCCAGGATGATTATTGCCAGCAAGCGGTAAAACCATTTCATGTCGTTACCTCGTATTTCGCAGCTTCTGATTTGGAGCTTAGGGATTTTGACCTTTCATCATTCATGCCGCAGCGCCTCGATCGGGTCGAGCAGGGCGGCCTTGTTGGCCGGGTAATAACCGAAGAACACCCCCACCGCTGCAGCGGAAAGAAACGCCAGCAGGATTGAGGTCGGCAGCACTACCGTGCGCATTCCGCTGGCGGCACCGAAGATGACCGCGCCGCTGATTCCAGCCAGGATTCCGATCAACCCGCCAAAGAGGCTGAGCAGCATGGCTTCGGCCAGGAACTGCCAGCGCACATCGCCTGGCGTGGCGCCGACCGATTGGCGGATGCCGATCTCGCGCGTGCGCTCGGTGACGCTGACCAGCATGATGTTCATAATGCCGATGCCGCCAACAACCAGAGAGACCCCGGCCACCCAGGCCAGCAAATTCCGGAAGGCAGCCGTGGTCGATTCCTGAGTATTGATGATGTCCTGTTGAGTCGTTACCGAGAAATCTGCGCTGTCGAGTGAGACGTCATGGCGGCGGGCTAGCAGGAGCTCGATTTGCAGGATGACATCATCCATGTTCGCGTCGGGCTTGAGTTCCACGTAGATGACGCGCACCCGATCGCCGATCAGGCGTGCAAACTGGTTGGGCGTGAACTTCTGAAAGACGACTGTGATCGGGGTATATATACGGGCATCGTAATCCGTCTCGCTGACCTGGCCGCGCTCGGCAAAGACGCCAATCACGGTCAGCTTTGTGTTGCCGACCGTGATCACCTCACCGATCGGGTCGTTCGTGCCGAACAACTCGCTGGCGATCGAGGCGCCAAGGACAGCGACTTTCGCCTTGCGGTCAACCTCCTCCTGTTTGAAATAGCGCCCTTCGGCGATCTGCATGTCGCGCACGGAAGGAAAGTCGGCGGTGCTGCCCAGGACTTCCGTCTGATCCAGGGTCACATCCCCCGCCTTTACCGTCTCGCTGGAGGGCTGTTCGACGACAATGGCCTGCACCCCAACAATTTGGTCAGCGATGGCGTAAGCATCAGCATAGACCAGGCCGCCGCCTTCGCCGCCCCCACCTCCAGGCAGGCCGCGCTGGAAGCTTGCGGTGACAAAGACCAGATTCGTCCCCAGGCCGGTAATCTGCTCCTCGATCGTCGCCTCCGTCCCTGCGCTGATCGAGACCATGACGATCACCGCCGCAACGCCGATAATCACGCCCAGCATCGTCAGCAGCGAGCGCATCTTATTGCGCAGCAAGCCGGTCAGGGCGACGCGCAGCAGCTCTATTCTCCTCACCCCGCACCGCCCTTCGCGCCAGCATGCACTCCATTCTGCTGCACACGTTCGAGCTTTCCATCCAGCATGTGCACTGTGCGCTCCGTATGTGCTGCGATTTCGGGGTCGTGCGTGACCATGACAATCGTCCGACCCTGCTGGTGCAGGTCATCCAGAAGCGCCATGATCTCTTCGCCCGAGCGGCTGTCCAGGTTGCCGGTCGGCTCATCCGCCAGAATCAGGACCGGGTCGTTGACCAGCGCCCGTGCAATTGCCACACGTTGCTGCTGGCCGCCGGAGAGTTCCTGGGGCTGGTGACTCAGGCGGTCGGAAAGGTCCACGGCTTCGAGCGCGGCCCTGGCCCGGGCCTCGCGTTCGGTAAGCGGCATATGATCCGGGTTATAAAGCAGCGGCAGCATCACGTTCTCAAGCGCCGGAGTCCGGGGCAGTAAGTTGTAGGACTGGAAGACGAAACCGATCGTTCGGTTGCGGATGTGGGCTCGCTCGGTCCGGTCCAGTTCGCTCACCTCGACACCATCCAGCTGGTACGAACCGTGCGTGGGACGATCAAGGCAGCCGATGATGTTCATAAGCGTGCTCTTGCCAGACCCAGAGGGGCCCATGATGGCCACGAACTCACCCTCTTCGATCTGCAGGCTAACACCGTCGAGGGCACGCACCTGGAAGCCGTCCATTCCGTAGACCTTTTCAATCTCGTGGGTACTGATGATCGGCCTTGCCATTACTGGGTCTCCACGATACCGGTTGATACCACTTCACCGGGCTGAAGCCCCTCAGAAACGGCAGCGTAGGTAATGTCGAGCAAGTCGACCGTGACCGTGCGCAGTTCAAGCTCGCCATTCACGACGACAAACACAGCATAGTTGCCGGGCGAAGTTTCCCGCAGGGCTTCAACCGGAACCAGCACCTCGTCCTGTGCTCGCCCAGCGATTACATCAACCGCCGCGTTTACTCCAAGCGGCAGGGCTGAAATCTGCGCGGCAAAGGTGTCGTCGACCTGGGCCAACGCCCTGATCGCCGAGACATTTCCGGTGCGGTAAAGGCTGGGGTCAATCTGAGTCACCCGGCCCGTAAAGACGACATCCGGGATCGCATCGAAAGTGATTTCCACTTCATGGCCGAGGGCGATCTTGTCCAGGTCCGTTTCATCGAGATAGAACTCGATATAGGGATGGCTGAGGTCGGCCAGCGTGATAAAGCTGCCCGAGGCGATCTCGCCCACGGCTCCGTCCACCGCCAGGATTGTTCCATCCATCGGGGCCACCAGTACAGCCTGATCGAGATTGCTCTGCGCTTCGGCCAGCGAAGCTTGAGTGTTGGATAACTGCAACTCGGCTTTGGCGATTTCATCCGGATCGGGGCCAGACGAAACCCTCTCATAAGCCCGCTGGGCCTCGGACACCTTTGCTTCAGCCAGTGCGACCTGTGCTTCAAGCTGTGCTTGCTGGATGTCCGTCGGCTGGCCGTTGTACCAGTTCCAGCTCCAAAGAGCGCTGTTGTAGCGTTTCTCGGTGTTGGCGTAATTCAAATTCGCGAGATCACTGTTTGGATTCTGCTCGAGGTTCGTTCTGGCGCGTTCAAGGGCAGATTCAGCCAGAGCCAGTTCAGCCTTTGCCGCATCCAGCGTCGAACTGCTGGCGCGGTTTCCCTTCTGGGCGACCGACAAGTCGTACTGTGCGTCTTTCAGGTTCTGCTGGGCATTCGCCAGGTCAAGCTGCGCCTGGGCTGTAACCAGATCGGCATTGGCTTTGAGCGTATCCAGAGCCTGCTGCGCATTGAGCACATCCAACTGGCCCACGGCAACGGCCGCGGTCAGCTTTTCCTGCTCACCTTCCACAGCAAGCACATCGCCTTTGTGGACCTTGTCACCAACCTGAACTCGAAGCTCCGCCACCGGTCCGGCCGTACCAAATCCAAGTTGGATCTCATCGTTCGAAACCAGTGTGCCGGTTCCGCTCGCTCGCAGCACAAGATCACCCTGACGGACGGTGGCGGTTTGCATCCGGGGTTCCGCCGATGCGACTTCGGCCGTGGGGCGCACAAGCAGAAACACAGCCGCGGCTGCCGCCAGCACGACGACTGCAATAAGGATCAGCCACTGTCGCCGGGAAAGGTGTTGGATGAACGCTCTCATGGAGCACTCCTTCTAACGAACTTAGGTGGACGTTCTCACGCAGCAGGATAATCCCCACACATGGGGATCTTATGAGTGTGATGTGAAGAAATCATGAAGAGAGCTCTGCTCGATTCCTCCGAATTTTTACCTGCAGATAGGTAGAGCAAACGGACGCCTCGCGCCGCTTTTCCTTGTCGGATTTTTGGGCTCTCGATGTCAGCTTCTCTGCCCAGGCCGCATGCTATAATGCGCGCGTGGGGCGAAAGCCCCACCACTGTTTTTCGATCGAGGAGAAAGTACATTTGACGAACCCGACGGACTCCGAGGACATACCCAAGGGGGACGATCTAACACAGGTCGTCGCCGAGAATGAGGTCTGGCACGCGCTTGAGACCTCCGCCGTCGTCCAGGCGCTCAAGACCTCGCCTTCCGATGGCCTGAGTTCCTCCGAGGCAGAGCGGCGCATCAGCATCTTCGGCATGAATGAGCTGGAAGGTGCGCCGCCGCCTTCGCTGTTCAAGCTGCTCCTGGAACAGTTCAACAACTTCATCGTCATCGTGCTGATCGTCGCATCGGTGCTCTCAGCCATCCTGGGTGATTACATCGAAGCAACTGCCATCCTGGCGATTGTGATCCTAAATGCTCTGCTGGGTGTGATCCAGGAGCGGCGGGCCGAGCAGGCCCTGGCTGCACTGCGGCGCCTGGCAGCCCCGGATGCTCAGGTGATTCGCGATGGGCATCGCCAGACCGTGCCGGCGCGCGAACTCGTACCAGGCGACGTTGTTTTACTGGAAGCCGGCAATTTCGTCCCGGCCGATATGCGCCTGACCGAAACCGTTAACTTACGGGTCGAAGAGGCGGCTTTAACCGGCGAATCGGTGTCGGTAAACAAAGATGCTCGCCTGGTGTTGACCCAGGATGTGTCACTGGGCGATCGCCGCAACACGGCTTTCAGCGGGACGGTCGTGGCTTATGGCCGTGGCAGCGGAGTGGTGGTGAGCACCGGCATGCGGACCCAGATCGGTATGATCGCCGCTATGCTGCAGTCTGTCCATGAAGAACCCACGCCGCTCCAGCGAAAGCTGGACGACCTTGGTAAAACCCTGGGCTGGGCAGCTCTGATCGTATGCGGCCTTGTGTTCGGGCTGGGCTGGCTGCGCGGCATCGAGCCGATTGAGATGTTCCTGACCGCCGTCAGCCTGGCCGTCGCGGCTGTGCCCGAAGGCCTGGCGGCTGTTGTCACGATTACCTTGGCGATGGGCATGCGTGAGATGATCACCCGCCATGCCCTGATCCGGCGCCTGGCTTCCGTCGAAACGCTTGGCTCGACAACGGTTATTTGCTCGGACAAGACCGGCACATTGACACAGAACCAAATGACCGTCACCCGCATCTGGGTCGATGGTGTAGATTTTAGCGTTACCGGGGGCGGATTCGAACCGGTGGGTGAATTCCAGGTCAAGGGCGAGCCGATCGATTTTGGCGACTATCCTGCCCTGACCTCTGCACTGTGGGTTGCGGCACTGGCGAACGACGCGGAAATTGAGACCTCCGACGACATTGGTGGGGGGCGCTCAACACGCGTGGTCGGCGACCCGACCGAAGCGGCCTTGTTGATTGCGGCCGGAAAGGCAGGAGCATTCCGTCCCGAACTGGAACGTGCCTACCCGCGCATCGATGAAATCCCCTTCGATTCGGCTCGCAAACGGATGACGACCGTGCATAAGATCAAAGCCCCAGAGCCAGGCGATGCGAGCCCGTTCTATAACAGCGATCTGCGTGAATGGGAGGTAGCGGCGATCAAAGGCGCGCCGGACGTGGTGCTCAATCTGTGTACGAATTACCAGTCGATGAGCGACAAGAAAACCCCGCTTACGGAGAAAATGAGGGACCGGATTTTTGAAGTCAACGCTGGCATGGCACGTTCTGCGCTGCGCGTGCTGGCCGTTGCGTACCGCGTCGAGCGTGACGTTCCCGACGAGGCCACCCCCGAAAAGGTAGAGCACGATTTCATCTTCCTGGGCTTGATTGGCATGATTGATCCGCCGCGGCGCGAGGCTGGACCGGCGATTGAGCGTGCCCGCCGGGCAGGCATCCGCACGCTGATGATCACCGGGGACTACCCCGATACAGCCGAGGAAATCGCGGAAGAGATCGGACTGCTGCGCAGTGGGCATGGGGTTTTAACCGGTAATGAGCTCAACAGCCTGAGCGATGAAGATCTGATCGAGGCGCTCGGTCACACGGATGTCTTTGCACGCGTCTCGCCAGAGCATAAGGTACGCATCGTTGACGCACTAAAACAACGAGGCGAGGTCGTGGCTATGACCGGCGACGGAGTCAATGACGCGCCAGCGCTGAAACGGGCCGATATCGGCATCGCAATGGGGGTGACCGGAACCGATGTGGCAAAGGAAACGGCCGATATGGTGCTCACTGACGACAATTACGCCAGCATCGTCGCTGCAGTCGAGCAGGGACGGGTGATCTATTCCAACATCCGCAAGTTCGTCTTCTACCTGCTGTCCTGCAACCTGGCCGAAATTGCCGTCATCTTTCTCGCCATCCTGGCCGGGCTGCCTTCGCCGCTGACGCCGATCCAGCTGCTGTGGTTGAACCTGATCACGGATGGCGCTCCGGCACTGGCGCTGGGGTTGGAAGCGGGCGATCCGGACACCATGGACCGTCCGCCGCGACCGCCGAGCGAGCCGGTGATCAATAAGCCGATGCGCCTGCGGATCGGCATTCAGACCGTGGCCATCACCGGGGTCACGCTGGCCGCCTACCTGCTCGGAATCCAGCTCTACCCGGGTATTCCAGAGGAGGCGAAGACGATGGCATTTGTCACGCTGTCCTTCTCGGAATTGCTGCGGGCCTTCACTGCCCGCTCGGAGAATTACCCGCTCCTCAGGGTAGGTCTGTTCAGCAACCGCTGGATGGTTATGGCGGTGCTGACCTCGCTCGCCTTGCTGATCGGCGTCATCTACCTTCCGTTCCTGCAGCCGATCTTCAACACGGTCCCGCTGGGTTGGTTGGAATGGGAGATTGTGCTGCCGCTGCTGCTGGTGCCGGCCGTGGTTGCCGAACTGACCAAGTTCATCAGCACCCGCCGTCTGCAGCGTGTATCGGCGCAGTGACGTCCGGGCTGGAATTCGCCTCAAGCAATTACAAGATCAGGCGCCAGACTCTTGAACCAAAGCGCCGTAGAGTTCAGGCCGGCGATCACCAAAAAGATCAAGTTCGTATTCGCCGGGGATGAAAATGCGGCGCTTCTCGTCGCTCTCGTCCGCGGCGATATCGCAGATGAGCACTTCCGCACGGTCTTCGCTGCCCTCCGCCAGGACTGACCCGGAGGGGTTGATGATCAGGCTCCGCCCGAGGTAAGTCCCTGCGCCCTCCCGGCCGATGCGGTTTGCCGCCGCCAGGTAAACGCCGTTTTCGGCAGCACGGGCCCGGGCCAGGAATTCGGGGTAAAGATGGGCGCTCGCGGGCCAGGCAGTTGAAACCAGGATGATCTGGGCCCCGAGAAGAGCCAGCACGCGAGCCGGCTCCGGAAAGCGCAGATCGTAGCAAATCAACGATCCGAGCCGGCCGAGATCGGTTTCCAGCACTGGGCCGATCTGCTCGCCCGGCGTGAGATAGCGATCGACACCGAGGTAAGGTAAATGCGTCTTGCGGTAGCTTCCAACCAGACCCCCGGGCGATACAAGCACGCAGCTGTTGTAGATTGCCCCGTCCCGTCCCTGCTCGAGCAAGCCAATCTGGAAGAACAGCCCGTGCTTCTGGGCCAGATCGACCAGAGCCGAGCTCTGCGGCCCGGGCAGCGGGTGTGCGAGGTGGGAAGCCTCATCCAGAGTGAGTTCGTAGCCGCTGAGGGCGCATTCGGGGAAAACTGCCAGCCGGACTCCCTGCGCCGCGAGTTCGCCCAGCAAGCGGTCGACCTGCGCCAGATTCGCACCCTGGTCCTTCCAGACTGGTTCCATCTGTACCGTTGCGATGCGCATCGTCAACCTGCACTTTCCATGAGCACGATTGCTTGTTGGCTTGAATTCACGGTAGAGTATACAGGACCTCCGGGCAGTATTCGCACATCTTCTGGGAGACCGGAATGAGCTTCTTGGACGCCTTTGAACCATGGTGGCGGTTTGCGGCTGCCGTACTGATCGGCGCCCTGATCGGGATGGAACGAGAATTCGTTCAACAGCGCAGCGGAGAGCAGGAATTCGGCGGCATCCGCACCTTTGCCCTGATGGCGCTATTAGGGGCTGTTGCGGCCTACTTCACCCACCGCTTCGGGCTGCTGCTTTTCATGGGCGCTTACCTCGGATTGATTCTGCTGCTCTGGGCGAGCTACCTCGCCCCATCGATGCGCGGCGAAGAAGAAGGTATCACGACCGAAATTGCAGCCTTGATGACACCGCTGCTCGGAGCGATGGTCATCTGGGATGCGCCGGAGCTGGCGGCCGCACTTGGCGTGCTCACGGCACTGATCCTGGCGCTGAAACCCGGCCTTCACAACCTGGCCCGCAGTATGAGTGCAGAGGATCTGCGCGCCACGCTTGAGTTTGCCATCATCACGGCTGTCATCCTGCCGCTGCTGCCGAATGAGGGTTATGGCCCCTTCAATCTACTCAACCCGTCTTTGATCTGGCTGCTAGTGGTCTTCGTCTCGGGCATCGGCTTCATCGGCTATGTCCTGATGAAGGTCTTCGGCACGGCACGGGGCATCAGCCTGACCGGACTGCTCGGTGGCCTGGTAAGCAGCACGGCCACGACGCTCAGCTTCGCTGGGCGAAGCAAGACCAGTCAGGGTTTATCGAACGCCTTGGCACAGGGCATTCTGCTTGCCTCAAGCGTGATGTTCCCGCGAGTTTTGGTTGAAGTGACAGTTGTCAATCGCGAATTGTTGCCGTTAATCATCGTCCCCCTGGGGGCGATGCTGTTGGTCGGTGCGCTGCTCGTCGGGCTGTACTGGCTGCGCCACCGTTCCCAAGATGAAGAGAAGCACTCTTCAACAGTAAAGTTAGGCAACCCGCTGCGGCTCCAAACCGCGATCGGGTTTGGATTGCTCTTCGCGTTGGTACTCATCGCTGTCCGGGCGGCAAACGAATACCTGGGAACGGCCGGGGTCTACGCCGCCAGCATTCTCGCCGGCATCACCGACGTGGATTCGATCACGCTCAGCGTCGCTGACCTCTCAGCGAACGGATCGCTGGAGCCACGGGTTGCGGCCTTTTCAATTGTGCTGGCGACGCTGGTTAATACGACAGTGAAGATGATCGCCGCAGGCGCCCTGGGTTCGTCTGAACTCAGGCGCATCATCTGGCGCACGTTTGGGCTAATGCTGCTAACCGGGGTCGTTGTGAGTGCGCTGACTTTCCTCGTCTTTGCTCCCTGACCCTCCTTCCGAAGGCTCAGCCGGCAATTCGTTCGAGGATGGTCGCAGTCGCCATACCGTGCCCGATGCACATCGTCTGCAGACCCCAGCGGGCTTGTCGGTTGGAGAGCTCGTGGACAAGCTTTGTCATCAGGACCGCACCCGTTGCGCCCAGCGGGTGTCCATGTGCAATCGCTCCGCCATCTGGGTTGACGCGCTCCAGGTCGGCGCCAAATTCCTTCGCCCAGGCGAGGACGACGCTGGCGAAAGCCTCGTTGATCTCGACTACATCGATTCCGTCCAGCGTAAGCCCGGCCCGTTCCAGCACCGCCCTTGTCGCAGGGATGGGGCCGTCGAGCATCAGCACCGGGTCCGATCCGACCACCTTTCGGGCTACGATGCGGGCCATCGGTGTTAATTGAAATCGTTCCAGCGCCTGATCCGAGGCCAGCAGAAGCGCAGCCGCGCCGTCGCTGACCTGGCTGCTGTTGCCGGCCGTGATGACCCCGTCCTCCTTAAAAACCGGTTTCAGGGCAGCCATCTTCTCCCGGTCAGGTTGTAAGCGAACACCCTGGTCGTGCTCAACCAGCGTTCCCATACCATCCTTCATGACGTGAACGGGGGCAATCTGGGCTGCACTGCGGCCTGCGCTCATCGCCTGAGCCGCTCGGCGATGGCTTTCGAAGGCGTAATCATCAAGCTCTTCTCGCGTTAAATTCCAGCGTTCGGCCATCATCTCCGCGCTCGTGCCCTGGTGAACCAGTGCGTAAGGGAAGTTTTCGGGCCAGCTTTCGGGATAATCGGCGCCCAGTGGTTGGTGCGACATCATCTCGATCCCGCCAGCGAGCACGAGGTCCATGTCACCGGCCAGGATGGCTTGGTTCGCAAAGTGGACGGCCTGCTGGCCGGACCCGCACATGCGGTTTAACTGCACGCCCGGTACCTGGTATGGAAAGCCCGCCTGCAGCAAAGACAGACGTGCGATGTTCGCTCCCTGGTCTCGGATTGGTGTAACGCAACCCAAGATCACGTCCTCAACGTGGCCGGCCTCGACCCCGGCCCGATCGAGGGCCGCATTCAGGACGTGCGCGGCGAGATCTACCGGCGCAACCGGGGCCAGTGCGCCTTTGTCGGCTTTCCCGATCCCGATTGGTGAACGGACAGCGGCTACGATGTATGCATTTCGCGTCATTTCCGGCCTTTCTGGAAAAGCACGCCCGTGGGCTCGATTACTAAGTGGAATTCCATTTGAGCATAGGTCCCGCCACGTGGCGAGTCAAGAGCTAGTGACGGGCCATGATTGATTTTCGGGTGCGAGTACAATAGGTCGAGGTTTGGTCCATGACAGAGATGAAGAGCCAGTTCCCCTCCCCGGGAAAAACTTTCCTGCTGGTCATGCTTACCCTGACCATTCTGATCGGGCCTGTTGCGTGCAAACCAGAAGTTTCGCCAACAACCGTCAATATCGTCAACATGACTGATCTCCTGCGCATTCTGCGTGCGGCCGGAGCGGTTGTAGAGCCTTCACAAGAAGAACCGATTATCCCATCCCTGCCAGGCGAGATGCTGCAGGTGGATGGAGAGACAATTCAGGTGGGAGATCTTCAGGGGGATTTACCTAGAGCCCGCGCGCAGCTAGCAGGATCCGGGCCCGACACGGAGGGCACGGCCCGGCCACTGACTTGGATGGGATCAGGCTGGTATGCGGTGTACGATGGGCGGGACGGCGGTTTGATTCTCCTGCTGAGCGGGTTGCTCGGCGATCCCATCCGTTCGACGCCGATTTCGGTCGAAGAACCTTTTCCCCCGGCCGTGCCAGGCGCAATGCGCGCCCTGGCCAAAGCGCTGGGTCGTGAACCCCAGGAAATTGTCGTCCTTGGATACCAGACCGTAATCTGGCCTGATGCATGCCTGGGTATTCCGAAGCCCGGCGAGATCTGTGCTCAGGCGGAAACTCCAGGCTGGCTGATTCAAGTCTCATTGGATGAAAAGGTATATGCTCTCCACAGCGACGAGACGGGAGGGGTTGTTGCCTGGAACGAACCCCAACCCGATCCTTAGCATGGGCAGCATGGAGGAAGAGCGGCATGAGCGAGCAATCAGCACAGAGCACTGAAGGGCATCACCTCAAGGACCTGCCGCGCAACGTCTGGGTGGTCACCCTCACCAGCTTTCTGACCGACGTCTCGTCCGAAATGCTCTTCAATTTGCTGCCGATTTTTCTTTACAGCGTCCTGGGAGTCAAAACCGCCTTTATCGGGTTGATCGAAGGCTTGGCGGAAGCGGTGGCAAGCTTGTTGAAGCTGGCCTCGGGCTGGTTGTCGGACAAACTGGGGATGCGCAAGCCGATTGCCGTTGCCGGCTACGCGCTCTCGACCCTGGCGAAACCCTTCCTCTACCTTACGACGAGTTGGACTGGAGTGCTGGCGGTCCGCTTTAGTGATCGGCTCGGGAAGGGCTTACGCACCGCTCCACGTGATGCGCTGGTCGCCGATACCGTGCGCGCGGAAGAACGCGGGCTCGCCTTTGGACTGCACCGCGCTGGGGATACCGCTGGGGCGGTGATTGGACTGGCAGTGGCGCTGATCGTCGTGCTCCTGACGCAGCGTGGAGATCCCGATCTCGAGCGGAGTACCTTTCAGAGCGTGGTGCTGATCAGCATCCTGCCGAGTGTTGTCGCCGTGCTGATCCTGGCATTCGGCGCACATGATGTTCCAGTAAAAAAGGCTGAGAGTCCGGTGGTGGGAGACGCGGCAGCGCCGATCGGAGAATCGGTGCCAGCGAAGGCCTCACTCTGGCGGGTACCAGGTTTCCGCCGCTTCATCGTGCTGTTGGTGATCTTTACGCTAGGCAACTCCTCGGATGCGTTCCTTATCTTACGCGCCCGCACAACCGGTCTGTCGGTCGCAGGTGTGCTGGGAATGATGATCACCTTCAACCTGGTCTATTCAGTGCTCTCTACGCCAGCCGGGTCGCTCTCAGATCGCGTTGGCCGCCGGAGCCTGCTGATCGCAGGTTGGGGCGTGTATGCGCTGGTGTACCTCGGCTTCGCCGCGGCGAAGAACAGCTGGCAGGCCTGGGCGTTGATGGGTGTCTACGGAATCTACTATGGCCTGTCCGAGGGTGCGGTGCGGGCGTTTGTGGCCGATCTTGTGCCGGCAGCGAACCGTGGAACGGCGTACGGCACGCTGTACACGGCCATAGGCTTCAGTGTGCTGCCGGCGAGTTTGATCGCCGGCCTGCTCTGGCAGGGGGCTGGAAACTGGAATGGGCTGGGCCCCAGCGCGCCGTTCTATTTCGGCGCGCTGATGGCGGTTATCGCAGCGGTAGGATTGTACGCGTTCGTCCCGGACCGAGCCGGGCAGCCTGTTACCTGAGAGGTTTTGCATGGCGCTCGACCCTCTGCTTGGAAGAATCCACAAACCGGTCCGGCGGCGCGGGGCGGAGACCTATGTTCTGGTCACTCTGCTCAGTTTTGCCGCATCGGTTGGGGCCACACGGCTGTTCCTGGAGCTGACCGGGTACCCCCAGCTCGGCACAGGTCAGACGCATATCGCGCACGTGCTTTGGGGTGGTCTGCTGCTCTTCAGCGCAGCCTTGATCGTGCTGATCCTTGCCAATCGTTGGGCTTTCATGCTGTCGGCGGTGCTGGCTGGCGCTGGTGTCGGTTTGTTCATCGATGAGGTCGGGAAGTTCATCACCCAGAATAACAACTACTTTCATCCGATCGCGGCTCCGATCATCTATGCATTCTTCCTGATCACGGTGTTTATTTACCTGCGGGTCCGCACTCGACCGAAGTTTGATCCGCGCGAGGAGCTTTACCTGGTCCTGAGTGAGTTGAGCGAGGTGCTTGATCATGACCTGGAGCCCGGTGAGCGGGCCGAGCTGGAAGCCCGGTTGGAGCTGATTGCTGAAAATGCCTCCTCGCCGAATTACGCCAAATTAGCCGAAAGCCTGCTAGCATTCTTGAATTCAACGGATCTCGAAATAACCCCGGAGAGGACTGGGATGCTGGAGCGCAACTTGGCTGGTCTTCAGCGCTGGGAAGAGCGCTGGCTCCCGCTCCGACGGTTGCGGGCGGCGTTGATCGGGGGCTTGATCGCGCTTGGGTTCCTGGCGCTCTCGGGCTTCCTTGAGCTGCTTCTGGCGATGGGAGATCCCCTTCGATTAGAGCGCTTGGTTGCGAACCTGGTCGAACTAGGCCGGGTTTCTAGCACGACCGGTGTGTTCTGGTTCGCGGCACGCGTGACGCTCGAAGGCTTGGTCGGGTTCCTGCTATTTGCGTCTGGCATCATGCTGCTGTTCGGCCGCGAGCGGGCCGGGATCAACCTAGCCGTGATTGCGCTGCTGTTGTCGCTGGCGGGAGTCGACGTGCTGGTGTTCTACTTCGAACAATTTTCGACGATGTTGACGGCTGCAGTCCAGTTCACCCTGTTGCTGGGGCTGCTACGCTACCGCCAGCGTGCAGAGCGTATTCCCGCGCGCAGCCGGGCGGCCTCTACCTGATAAGACGAACACCTACACCCAGGACGGATCACTCCTGGCTATGTTTTAGTCGTGATCCTCGAAGACCTTTTCGCCAGCCTGTACCGCCACTTTGATCCGGTTTTCAGCCGGCGTGATCGGGCAGGACCAGTTAGCGTTGTACGCGCAATAGGGGTTGTAGGCCAGGTTGAAATCGACGTACAGGCGTCCACCCCCGGCTGGTTCGGGCTCGAGGTAGCGGCCTGCACCGTAGGTCTCCTTTCCGGCTTGGGCATCCGCAAAGGGCAGGAAGAATCCGTTTTCATTACGATAGACCGTAAGCTGCGCCGCCTGGCCGTTGACCTCGAACTCAAAGCGGCCGTATCGTTCGTACGTCTGGACGTCACCGGTATTGGTCTGAATCTGAACCTGTTCATCCTGGGAGAAGCGTTCGACCTCCACTTCCATTCGCAAATCGGGATTTTCATCGAAGTAGCGCAGTCCGGTGAAGGCGGCTCGCTGCTCGGGAGAGAGCGGGCTTTGCGGACTTTGTTTAAAGAAGTCATCCTTTTGATGCCGGAATTCTTCCAAATCGGTCATTCTCAACCTCCAGTGCGAGTCTTATGGTCAAACGATGATCGGTCTGATCTCACCAGGTTAATCACAACACCCGTTTAGTTTACAGCCAGCCAGGCGGGAAGCTGCAGTTCCTTTTTCCTGACGCCCCCTCCAGCACAGTTCTTACAGAAAAGACGCCATCGGCTGGCTGCAGGTTCGTGAGCTGATCTTCCTCCTACCCAATGTTAACGCTCCTCTAGCGCGCTTGACCTATGATGAAAGTTATAAACCCATGAAGGAATGAGGTGACGATTTATGGCGAAGATTATAGGTATAGATCTGGGCACGACGAACAGTGTCGTAGCTGTTATGGAGGGTGGCGACCCGACGGTAATCCCTACCGTCGAGGGCGGTCGTCTGTGTCCTTCGGTTGTCGCATTCAACAAGGGCGGCGAACGAATGGTGGGCCAGACCGCCAAGCGCCAGGCCGTTGTCAACTCCGAAAACACAATCTACTCGATCAAGCGCTTTATCGGCCGCCGCTTCGACGAGGTCGAGACCGAGCGCGAGATGGTGTCCTACGAAACAACCGAGGGCCCCAGCGGTGACGTTCGGGTGAAGATTCCTGCCACGAACAAGGAGTACACACCGCAGGAGATCTCGGCCATGATCCTGGCTAAGCTGAAAAGCGATGCGGAATCGTACCTGGGCGAGCCGATCACGAAAGCGGTCATCACCGTCCCGGCCTACTTCAACGATTCGCAGCGCCAGGCCACGAAGGATGCCGGAAAAATTGCCGGTCTCGAGGTGATGCGCATCATCAACGAGCCAACAGCTGCTGCGCTGGCGTACGGGCTCGATAAACAGGAGAACGAGACCATCCTGGTCTTCGACCTGGGTGGTGGCACGTTCGATGTGAGCCTGCTCGATGTTGGTGAAGGTGTGGTCGAGGTTAAGGCGACCAACGGCGATACCCACCTGGGTGGCGATGACTGGGATCAGCGCATCCTGAGCTGGATCGCCGACGAATTTAAGAAAGAACAGGGTATCGATCTGCGTGCCGATCGACAGGCGCTGCAGCGGCTGCGCGAGGCGTCCGAGAAGGCCAAGATCGAGCTCTCGACGGTAACCGAGACCGAGATCAACCTGCCGTTCATCACCGCTGATGCCTCCGGCCCGAAGCACCTGCAGATGAAGCTGACACGGGCGAAGTTTGAGCAACTGACCGAAGACCTGGTCGATCGCATTCGCGGGCCGTTCGAGGCCGTCCTCAAGGACGGTAACGTAAAGACCAACGAGATGGACGAGGTGGTGCTGGTCGGTGGTGCGACCCGTATGCCGATGGTGCAGGAGCTGGTACGCAACATGACCGGCAAAGAGCCTCACAAGGGCGTCAACCCGGACGAAGTTGTCGCGGTTGGCGCCGCCATCCAGGGCGGTGTGCTGGCGGGCGAGGTGAAGGACGTCCTGCTGCTCGATGTCACGCCGCTTTCGCTCGGTGTCGAAACTCTGGGCGGCGTCATGACGACGCTGATCGAGCGCAACACGACGATCCCGATCGAGAAGACCGAGGTCTTTTCGACCGCAGAAGATAGCCAGACAGCGGTCGACATCCATGTACTGCAGGGTGAACGGCCTATGGCGACTGACAACATGACCCTGGGCCGCTTCCGGCTGGAAGGTATTCCGCCGGCGCCGCGCGGCGTCCCGCAGGTTGAAGTGACGTTTGATATCGATGCCAACGGCATCCTTAACGTGACGGCCAAGGACCGCGCCAGCGGCAAGCAGCAGAAGGTGACGATCACCGCCTCCACCAACCTGGACAAAGGTGACGTGGAGCGGATGGTCCAGGAGGCCAAGTCGCACGAGGCCGATGACAAGCATCGGCGTGAACTGGCCGATGCCCGCAACGCAGGCGATACGCTGGCCTACCAGGCCGAGAAGACGCTGCGTGAGCTGGGGGACAAGGTCCCGGCGAGTGATCGATCACAGATCGAATCGAAGATCGCCGACCTGCGGCAAGCGCTGCAGGGTGATGACCTGGCCGAGATCAAGCGCCTGACTGAAGCCGTGCAGCAAGCCAGCTATGCACTGAGCCAGCAGCTCTATGCTCAAAACGCACAGCCGGAGGAACAAACCAATGGCGGCAGCAGTCCTGAAGGTGAAGATAAAGGTGATGTCGTTGAAGGCGAGTTCCGCGAAGCCTGATCAATAACAGGTTTGATCGAAACGTGACGGAAGCCCGGAGATTTCCCCCGGGCTTCCGCTGTTTAAGCCTATGGTAAACTCCCTGCGTGAGGGAACGTGAGTTTTTCCGCGAACATAGGACAATCGTCCAAAGGTCGTCTTGAACGGGGTTTCACGCCCGGGCTATAATGGGGCAGAGTCGCATTATTGAAGTGCATTTCGGCGCTTAGAGCTCAAGGACCAACAGGAGGTTAAACGCAGTGACGCTCCCCAAGTTTGCTTACTTTCAAGGCAAGATCGTCCCCTATAGTGAAGCAAAAGTCGGCGTCATGACCCACGCGTTGAACTACGGCACCGGCGCGTTTGGAGGCGTACGGGGATATTGGAACGAGGAACACGAGCAGCTTTACGTATTCCGTCCCGCTGATCACTACACGCGGCTGTTAAATTCTGCCAAATTATTGGCAGCCGAGATCAATTACACGATCGAAGACCTGACACGCATCACGCTTGAGTTGGTCCGGAAAGAAGGCTACAACGAGGACATCTATATCCGCCCCTTGATCTACAAGGCGGACGAGATCATCGGCGTCAAGCTGCATGGCTTGCGTGATGAATTAACCATCTTCGCCGTTCCGTTTTCGCGTTACATCGAGAAGGATGACGGAGCGCATGTCACGTTCTCGTCCTGGCGTCGGATCGACGACAACGCTATCCCGGCGCGCGGCAAACTCACCGGAGCCTACATTAATTCGGCGTTCATCAAGACCGATGCGGTGCGTTCCGGTTTCGACGAGGCGCTGGTGCTGAACAACGACGGGCATGTCTCGGAAGGCAGCGCAATGAATTTCTTCATGCTGCGTGATGGCGTACTGATCACTCCACCCGTGACAGATAATATTCTGGAAGGCATCACCCGCCGCTCAATCATGACGCTGGCCGAACAGGAATTAGGCTTGACGGTCAAGGAACGCTCAATCGATAAAACCGAAGTCTTCTTATGCGAAGAAGCCTTCCTGACCGGCACCGCCGCCCAGGTGACAGCTGTCACGATGGTCGATCATCGACCGATCGGTAATGGTGTCATGGGACCGGCGACGACCCGACTGCGCCAGATTTTTGATGATGTTGTACGCGGCCGCGTCCCGCGTTATAAAGGTTGGCTCGAGACGGTATATGTGACCGAGACGGCGATGAGCATAAAATGACACGCCTCCCGGCAAGGTCAAATTCCTGCCCGTAGCCCGAACAGCACCAGAATCTCTTGTTTCTGCCTGGATTGGCATGGAATACCATCCTCCGCGATCGGCCGGACTGGCAATCGATCTCTTTGCAATTTTCGCACTGCTGACAGCAGCGCTGTTCGGATTGATTCAAGTCTCACGCGCCTCACTCTCCCTCTTAACCGTGCTCTGGATCCTGCTGCCGCTGCTCGGGGTGCCGCTGAGTTTGTTCTTGCTCTATGATCTCTATGGCCTGTTGACCGCACGCTACCTCCTCGACCGGGATGGACTGCGGGTGCGCTGGGGTTGGGCCGTCGAGCAGCTGCCAATCGGGAAGATTCGCTCCATGCGAGCTATTGGCCGGCAGGAAGGCTTATCGCTGCTTGCAAGCGGGGTGCGCTGGCCTGTGACTACGGTCGGATCCTCGCAGTCGGAGGGCGGGGCAAAACTTGATTACTTCCTGGGACTGGGAAGCGAAGATCTGGTGCTGGTCGAAGGAGACGGCCGTATAATTCTCCTCTCCCCGGTGACCGCGGCCGGATTTCTCGAGACCTACCAACAAGCGACAATGCTCGGCTCGCTGCAGCCGATGCAGGCCCTATCCCAGCGCCCGCGTTTTGCGGTGATGGAGCTTCTGGCTGACCGAGTTGGGCGACTGCTCCTGCTGGCTGGAATCGCGCTTCCTCTGATCCTGCTTGGCTATCTCGCTGTGCGCGTCCCCGATCTGCCAGCCCAGGTCCCCTTCGGCTTCAATCCTCAGGGATTGCCGGAGACGTTCGCTCCGCCCGGGCGGCTGCTGCTGCTGCCGCTGATAAGCAGCCTATGCTGGTTGTTCAACTTCAGCCTTGGGTTGTGGTTGTACCGCCAGCCGGCGCAGCGGCTGCTTGCCTACGCACTCTGGATGGCCTCAATCATCGTTGGGCTTTTATTCTGGGGGGCAATGCTCCACCTGTTGAGCGCCTGACGGATTTTATCCACAGCTGCCGTTGGATTATCCACAGGTTTCTTGCGGGTTATCCACAGCCTGATCACACGGAGTCCACAATTTGCTGTATCAAGGCCTGATTCTGGGCTTTATCATCTCAGGCATCGCCTACGCCGCTGGCGCGCTCTCTGGCAGCGGAATGGTCGCCGCCGGGCTATTGGGTGGAATTACGTTCGGCCTGGGCGGTCTCCCCCCTTCCCTGCTGCTGCTGTGGTTCTTCCTGAGCTCAAGCCTGCTGACCCGCCTGTTCCATAAAAGAAAAAGGGCTGTCAACCTCGAGTACGCCAAGGGTGGCCCCAGAGACCTGCCCCAGGTCCTGGCCAACGGAGGTGTCGCCGGGGTGGCGCTTGTGGTCTATGTCCTGGGAGGTCTGCAGCCAGCGCAATACGCGTTTGTCGGGGCGCTGGCGGTGGCCAATGCCGACACCTGGGCGACAGAGTTGGGCGTACTCTCGCGCCGTCTGCCTCGCTTGTTAACGAATGGAAGACAGGTACCTGCTGGAACCTCGGGTGCGGTGAGTGGGGTGGGATTTATCGCCGCTCTCGCAGGTGCGGGGACGATCGCGTGCCTGGCTGGCTGGCTCTTTGCGGATCTGTGGCTTATACCCGCGGCGATGATAGCCGGATTTCTGGGCTCTGACCTGGATAGTTATCTTGGCGCATGCTGCCAGCGGGTCTATTATTGTCCTGCTTGCCAGAAAGAAACCGAAAAGCACCCGCACCATTCCTGCGGAGCGGCGACCGAGGTGTTGCGCGGTCCCGCCTGGCTGGGTAACGATGCGGTTAACGCGCTGGCAACGCTGCTTGGAGCAGTGCTTACGACTGTGTTCATGCTCTGAGCCAGGTTGCAGCCGAGGAGGTCCAGCATGGAAGGAAGCCGTGAACAGATCAGGCGACTTCTAAAGACGTTCGGCATCGAGGCAGACGAGGCTATGATCGCCCATGTTGCCCGACTGCCCGGGAAGAAAGCGCTCCGCATCCGGCTCGTCCTGGACGATCTTACCGACTACGGTACGAACCCGCCGGAGATTCCGCTGCACCTCGAGATCGAGGGAGTGATCGAAGGCTGATCATGGCCAGTACTTCTCGGCCGGCCGCCTCGCTCGCGCAATGGCTCCCGGTGGTGGGGCCTGGAGGGTGTTATGCCGAATGCTGATGTGCTCGGATTGATCCTCGGAGGAGGCCGCGGCTCGCGCTTGTGGCCATTGACCAAGCTGCGGGCGAAACCTGCCGTCCCCATCGGCGGGAAATACCGCCTGGTCGACATTCCGCTCAGCAACTGCCTCAACTCAGGGATAAACCGCATCGCGGTCATGACCCAGTTTAATTCCGTATCGCTGCACCGCCATATCACGCAAACCTACAACTTCGATCTCTTTCACTCCGGTTGGGTTCAAATCCTGGCTGCTGAGCAGACTCTTACCAGTCATGATTGGTACCAGGGAACAGCCGACGCCGTTCGCAAGCAGATGTCCGAGATCGAAGTGACCGGTGCGCGGGACGTGCTCATCCTGGCCGGCGACCATCTTTACCGCATGGATTACCGCGATATGATCGAGCGCCACCTGCAGGCGGAAGCCGATGTCACGGTGGCCGTCAAGCCGGTTGCGCCGCAAGAAGCGGGGCGCTTTGGCGTTCTTAAACAGGATCAGGATGGCCGCATCACCGCCTTCATCGAGAAGCCGCAAGAAGAGTCGGTCCTGCAGGCGTTTGCCAGCCGCCCGGACGAAGCGCGCCCATATTTGGGCTCGATGGGTATCTACATCTTTAAAAGGGACGTCCTGGCTGAGCTGCTCGAATCCGAACACGACGATTTCGGTGGGGATGTACTGCCGGCGGCGATTGAATCACACCGGGTGTTTGGCTATTGTTTCGATGATTACTGGGAGGACATCGGCACAATCGAGGCTTTCTACCGCGCCAACCTGGCGCTGACCGAGGCAGTACCGCCCTTTAGCTTTCATGACCCGGTAAGCCCGATTTACACCCGGCCGCGCTTTCTACCCGGTTCCCGCATCTATAACGTATGTCTCGATCGGGTCAAACTAGCGGATGGCTGTGTCATCGAGGGCGCCGAAATTCAGAACGCGGTTATCGGTATCCGCAGCATCATCTCGGAAGATGTCATTCTGCGCGATTCGGTCATGATGGGAGCCGACTACTACGAGGGCGAACGGGAGCAGGTTCAACCTGACGTTCCTCCGATTGGGATCGGGCGCGGCTCTCGCATCGCCGGCGCCATTATCGATAAGAACGCTCGCATCGGGGCCGGCGTGGTCATCGAGCCGCACTACGGCCAACCTGATGTTGATACCGAATCATGGTCGATTCGCGACGGGATCGTTGTTATCCCGAAGCACGCCGTCGTTCCCGCAGGAACCGTCCTCGTTCCTTAAATTCACCGTCTTCTCGTTACAGCATGAAACACCCCATTTAAGCTCTCTGCGTAACCCGAATGCGTGTCACCGCCAGCATCGCCAGGGCGAGGAAGATGGCGCTGAAGATCCAGATCCAGCGGTGGTCGGTGAGGTCGATCAGCCAGCCGGCCAGAATGGGACCGGTGATCGCGGCGGCGGAAGAGGCGAAATAGTACAGGCCGGTGTAAACGCCGATGCTGCCTTCGTCACCGAGGTCATAAACCATCGGCAGCGAGTTGATGTTGACCAATGCCCAGAAGGCACCCATCAGCGCCAGCGTTACCAGCAGCATGGTTGAATCGCGAATGAAGAACCCGGCCACCAGGCCGAGCAGCATCCCGGCCAGGCCGGCCATGATGGTCGGTTTACGGCCGATGCGTGTGGCCAGCAGGCCGCTGGGGATGGCGAAGAGGATCAGCGTGGCCGCAAAGGCGGTCAGCATTTGGGTTCCGGAACCGACATCAATCCCCAGCACGTTGCGGGCGTAGATGGTGAAGAAGGCTTCCATCGCATTCCAGCCGACGAACCAGAAAAAGATCGCGCTCAGCAGCGCCAGTGGGCTGTATTCTGGCCCGCGCAGCACGCTCTGAATACTTGCCCACAGGCCAGGAGCGGCGACGGCGGCTTCCGGCTCGGGCAGTGCGGGTTCACGCACCGCCAGCACGACTACCAGGATCGCCAGCACCATGATCCCAGCGCCGACGATGAACGGCAAGGGCACGCCGAGCTTGTACAGCGCCCCGCCGCCGAAAAGCGCTACCGCCCCACCCAGGCCGCCCATCAGGTTGATCACGCCGTTCGCCTTGCTGCGATCCACCGGCTTAAAGAGATCGCCCAGATAGGCGATCGTTGGAGAGCGGAAGACCGCCATACCAAGATTTGTGCCCAGGATCGCCAACGCGATCAAGATAAAGTTCTCGCGCACGAACGGCACCAGGATGAAGAACAGCCCGGCAGCAGGCGCACCGAACATCAGGAACGGTTTACGGCGTCCAAAGCGCGAGCGGGTGCGGTCCGACAGGCTGCCCACCCAGGGCTGGACGAACATGTTGATGATGTTATCCCAGGTGAGGATGAATCCGACGGCCAACGCGGAAAGCCCGAGATCCTCCAGCATTGGGGGAATCAGGCTGTTGAAGAGCGGCCAGATGATGCTGATGCCAAAAAAGCCAAATCCAAGCAGAAAAGTGCGCCGGTATGGAAAGCCTTCCATGGTGCCCACCTCCTCGATGAGTGCTTGATTGTAAACGCTAGCCCAGAGGGTGCAAGTGCTTTGAACCATGGTTGACCCTCTCCAGTATGAGATATACAATGCAGTACATCAGTGCACCGTTCAGGTGCATTTACTGCGCGCCGTCATCTTCAGACGGAGCGCAGTATAGTTATCATTCAGGAGGGAGGTGGTGGAAAGTAAAGAGAGGTAACCGATATCCTTGTACCACCTAGACACCCTTGAATTCAGGAGGAGAATACTGTGAAACGCCGAAAGATATTTATGCTTCTAAGCCTGCTCGTACTGGCCAGCATGATTCTCACGGCCTGCGGTACGCCGGCGACGGAAGCCCCTGCTGCTCAGCCCACGGAAGCGCCAATGGCCGAATTTGTGGGCAACAGTCTGGCCGCGCCGAACTGCGACTACGGCGGACTCTTCAAGAAAATTGAAGCCGTCGACCGCTATACCGTGGTCTTCGAGCTGTGCAACCCATTCCCGCCCTTTCTCGCAACGGTGGCCTTCAGCGTCTTCTCGATCTATCCCGAGGAGTGGATCGCTGCGACAGCCGGCGCCGAGACCCGCACGACCGAGGGCCTCGATAACCCGGTCGGCACCGGGCCGTACATGGTGAAGGACTGGGTGCGCGGCGAGAGCCTGACCTTCGAACGCAACCCGTATTACTATGGCGATCCCGCAATCCCAAGCACGCTGGTCTTCCGCTGGAACTCCGAAGGCGCAGCCCGGTTGCTTGAACTGCAGGCTGGCACGGTAGATGGCATCGACAACCCGAGCCCGGACGATTTCCCGGTCATCGCAGCTGATGACAGCCTGAATCTCGTGAACCGCCCAGCGCTGAACATCTTCTACGTTGGCATCACCAACACCTTTGCACCGTTCGATGACGTTCACGTCCGCCAGGCAGTTGCGATGGGCATCGACCGGCAGCGCATCGTTGACAACTTCTACCCGCCAGGGTCCGAGGTTGCCACGCACTTCACGCCCTGCTCGATCCCGAACGGCTGCGCCGGTGATGACTGGTATGCCTTCGATCCGGAAGCCGCACGGGCTTTGCTGGCTGACGCCGGCTACCCGGATGGCTTTGAAACCACCATCTACTATCGTGATGTCTTCCGCAGCTACCTGCCCGAGCCCGGCCGCGTGGCTGAAGAGCTCCAGGCACAGCTGGCCGACAACCTGAACATCACCGCCAAAATCGAGGTGATGGAATCAGGTGCCTTCATCGAAGCCTCCAGCGTTGGCAGCTTGAACGGCCTACACCTGCTCGGCTGGGGTGCGGACTATCCACACGTGTACAACTTCCTAGACTTCCACTTCGGACGTAATGGCGAGCAGTTCGGCACGCCGTATCCTGACGTGTACGAGAACCTGGAAGCCGGGTCGCAGATTGTGGACCCGAAGGAAGCTGAGCCGTACTATGTGGCTGCAAACAACGCCATCAAGGAAAACGTTCCGATGGTGCCGATCGCCCATGGTGGTTCGGGCGTTGCCTACCGCGCCGATGTTGAAGGCGCCCAGGCCAGCCCGCTCGGCAACGAGTACTTCGCGGTGATGGATCCCGGTGGACGCGATACCTTCGTCTGGATGCAGAACGCTGAGCCGATCAGCCTGTTCTGCGCTGATGAAACCGACGGCGAATCGCTGCGCGCTTGCGAGCAGGTAACACAGGCGCTATACGGCTACGAAATCGGTGGCACAGCTACTGAGCCGCAGCTGGCAACCTCCTGCGAGCCGAATGATACGCTCGATGTCTGGACCTGCACCCTGCGTGAAGGCGTGAAGTTCTCGGACGGATCGTCCTTCGACGCCAATGATGTTGTCGCCACGTTCACGATGGGCCTGGATGCCTCCAGCCCGCTGCACGTCGGCAACACCAATGTCTGGGATTACTACGACTATCTCTGGGGCCTGATGAACGTTCCTGCTGAGTAGGATGTTTGTGAGGTCTCAGCCCGGGTAACCCTGACTATGACGCGGGATGGACCTGAAAAGGCCATCCCGCGTCATCCTTGCCAAGCCCTAAGGTGAAATGATGGTTCGCTATATCGCTCGACGACTCATCTACGCCATCCCGGTGATGATTGGCATCCTGGTCGTTGTCTTCGTACTGGCGCGCTTGATCCCCGGCGATCCATGCACGGCGATCCTGGGCGAGAAAGCGACGCCGGAGGCTTGCGCCCGTTTAAATACCCAGCTCGGGCTCGACAAACCGATTACGACCCAGTTTGTGATCTACATAGAGCGCTTCATCCAGGGCGACTTCGGAAACTCGATCCGCTTCTCCCGACCGGTTAGCCTGATTCTGGTGGAGCGGCTGCCAACGACAATCGAACTGACATTATTAGCACTGATAATTGCCGTAGCCATCGGAATTCCCGCCGGTGTGATTTCGGCGGTCCGGCATAACTCGGCCATCGACGTCACTACGATGATCGGAGCCAACATCGGCGTCTCGATGCCGGTCTTCTGGTTGGGCCTCATGCTGGCCTATTTATTCGCCATACTTTTAAAGGACACGCCTTTATGGCTGCCGCCCTCCGGCCGACTTTCGGCCGGGGTAAGCGCCGTGCCGTTCTTCGAAGCCTGGGGCTGGAACGTCCAACCCGACTCAAAAGGCTTTAAATTCCTGGAATTTTTCGCTAACCTGTATATCCTGGACGCGATCCTCACTCAGAATTGGGCGTTATTAGGCGATACCCTCAAGCATCTCATTCTTCCGGCGCTGGCTTTGAGCACAATCCCGATGTCGATCATCGCCCGCATGACTCGCTCCAGCCTGCTGGAAACGCTGGGCATGGATTACATCCGCACCGCGCGCGGTAAAGGAGTGCCCGAGAGGCTGGTGGTGATGCGCCACGCGTTGAAAAACGCCCTGCTGCCAGTCGTCACGATCATCGGCCTGCAGCTCGGCGGGCTGCTGGGTGGTGCCGTCCTGACCGAGACAATCTTTGGCCTTTCGGGCGTCGGCCGGATACTGTACGAAGCAATTACCGCGCGCGATTACCCCATCATCCAGGCCTTCACCTTTATCATCGCGGCTGGCTATGTTGCGATCAACCTGCTGGTCGATATCTCCTACACCTTCCTCGATCCGCGCGTGAGACTGCAATGACGGACGGAGCAGCACATGGCTTCTGACACCGCGACCTTGCCGCTCTTTCCAGAAAGCGAAACGAAGGGGAAGGATCTTTACCGCTCCGCGCTTGGAAGGCTGTTCCGCCGCCGTTCGGCGCTGGTTGGAATGGGAATTCTTATTACGCTTGTGATCGTGGCAATCTTCGCTCCGCTGATTGCCCCGTACGATCCGGAACAGGTCCTGATCGGGGTTGAGGATGTCAAACGGCGCCAGGCGCCGTGCATCCACCTGTTAGGATGCCCGAAGGATCAGCCCCAGCACATCATGGGCATTGACGGCAATGTACGCGATCAATTCAGCCGCGTCATTTTCGGCTCGCGTTTTTCGCTCATCATCGGCTTCACAACCGTTGGTTTTGCGATCGTAATCGGGTCCGTGCTGGGCGCGGTCGGCGGATTTGTTGGGGGTTGGGCGGATAACGCCATTATGCGCGTGATGGATGTGCTGTTAGCCTTTCCATCTCTGCTGCTGGCGATTGCTATCGTGGCGGTGCTTGGGCCAGGCTTGATCAACGCCTTGATTGCGATTGGTGTGGTATCCATCCCGGCCTACGCACGCGTGATGCGGGCCAGCGTGCTGTCCACGAAGGAAAACGACTACGTCCTTGCTGCTCGCTCACTCGGATCGAGCTCCACCCGTATTCTCATCCGCACCATTTTGCCGAACGCGATCACCCCGCTCATCGTGCAGGGCACGCTTGGCATCGCCACCGCGATTCTCGACGCAGCGGCACTGTCGTTTCTCGGTCTTGGAGCACAGCCACCGACACCCGAATGGGGTTCGATGCTGGGCACCGAGCGCAACCAGGTCTTTACCGCCCCACACCTGGTTTTCTTTCCCGGGCTGGCGATTATGCTGACCGTGCTCGGTTTCAACCTGCTGGGTGATGGCCTGCGTGACGCGCTCGATCCACGGTTGGGCGAAAAGGGCGTCGTTCCGAAATAGCTTTGAGGTGAACGAACTTTTTCCGTAGGGGCGACTGGCCGGTCGCCTCTACCTGCATTCTCGATAGCTCACATCGCATCGACTATAGGCACTGCCCCGTCGTGCCCCTACAACCATGGGACATCCACGCGACCATGCACAGGCATGATTTCGTGCCTCTATGAAAATGGCATCCTCGTATTTTATCGCCGAGGCGCACGGCCGTGCGCCCCTACGTGATTCTACTGATATATCGTCCCGCACCCTGTAGGGGCACGGCGGCGCCGTGCCCCTACAAATTAAAAGATCCGGTGTTATAGCGTATATGTTGGAAAATCAGGATGACCGCATGGAGGGTCGAGTTAGGTCTTCCCCTTCAGGATAATTTCCTGGGTCGGGAAGGGCATCTCGATCCCTTCCCGCTCGAAGGCCTTCTTGATCGCTGTGACGACGATATTCGTCACCGGCAGCAGACCCACGGCCCGAGTATTCCACCAGACATAAAGCGTAAAATCGATCGTAGTGCCGCCAAAATTATCAAAGACGACCTGCGGCGATGGTTCCTTGAGCACTTCATCGATCGATTCAAGCGTTTCCAAGGCGACCTTTGTCACCCGGTCGAGATCTGATTCGTACGAGATTCCAATCGGGATCGCGATCCGGCGGCGCGGCGTGCGGGTGTTGTTGATGATCCTGCTGCTGAAGACATCGGCGTTGGGGAAAATGACGTAGCGGCCATCCTGAGCACGAATTTCGGTCGAGCGCAGGTTGATCTCAAGCACTTCGCCGATGATATCTTCGATTTCAATGCTGTCACCAATTCGGAACGGCTGCAGCAGCAGGATCAGCAGGCCAGCGATGAAATTCTTGGCCACATCCTGCAGCGCAAAACCGATCGTAAAGCCGGCCACCCCCAAACCGGCCAGCAGCGTGCCGAAACGTCCGGGAGCGATCTGCTCCAGGGCCCAGATAACGCCGATTGCCAGGATCCCCCAGCGGGCGATGAGCTGCATGAGTACAATCAATTCCTGGTCGTGGCCGCGGCTCGCCAGCGTCCGCTTGAGGACACGCGCGACCCAGACGGATATCAGGCTTGCGGCAATGAAAATCAGAATTGCCAGTGCTAGATTGGGCAGGAAGTCGACCACGGATTGAAGGATCGAGTCGAGCGAGAAATTGCTGAAGGTCATGAAACACCCCGCAGAAAGTGCATCGGCCGAACTCGATCATAGCACACCGCTGGTGTCGGTGCTGATGCCATGCTTCAACGCGGCCGATACGCTCGACGAAGCGATTTCCTCGATCGTCGACGGCACCTTTCCTGCGCTCGAGATCGTCGCCGTTGACGATGGCTCGACTGATGGCACGCCCGGAAAGCTTGCCGAGTGGGCAAGCCGCGACCGGCGTGTGCGCGTGCTTACGCTCGAGCACGGCGGGATCATCCCCGCGCTCAATGCAGGGATTCAAGCATCAAAGGGCAATTTGATCGCCCGCATGGACGCCGACGACCGCTGCCATCCCGAGCGACTGGAGCGGCAGGTGGAATTGATGGGTGCCCGGCCCGACCTGGCGCTCGTCAGCAGCCTGGTGGAGGGTTTCCCGGCGGGCGAGGT
>Ga0315553_10000325_pt1 | contig 43747 bp, 46 predicted proteins | sample SalMarSW160140MG_FD_203099 | JGI IMG/M metagenome (GOLD analysis project Ga0315553, IMG submission 203099) | Salt marsh sediment microbial communities from the Plum Island Ecosystem LTER, Massachusetts, United States - Salt Marsh Sediment SW1601-40 ...
ATGGGCGCCTATACGCCGCTCAACGGCTTCATGGGGCATGACGACTGGCGGGGTTCGTGCCTGGATATGAAGCTGTCCAGCGGCATATTCTGGCCGATCCCGATCACGCTGCCCGTCAAGAAAGAGTTTGCCGACAGCATCCATGCCGAAGAGGAGATCGCGCTCGCCGACGGGGAGAGCGGTGACATCCTCGCCATCATGGAGGTGCACGAGAAATATTCTATCGACAAGAAATTCGAGGCCGAGCGCGTCTATCGCACGGCCGACCCGAAGCATCCGGGTGTGGCCAAAGTGTTGGAGCAGGGCGAGGTCAATCTGGCCGGGCGCGTCATGGTGCTGAGCGAAGGCGACTATCCGGCGAATTATCCGGACCTCTATATACGCCCGGCCGAGGCGCGGGCGATGTTCCTTGAAAAGGGCTGGTCAAACGTCGCCGCCTTCCAGACCCGCAATCCCATGCACCGCAGCCATGAGCACCTGGTGAAAATCGCGGTGGAGGTGTCAGACGGTGTCTTCATCCATCAGGTGTTGGGCAAACTGAAGTCCGGCGACATTCCGGCCGACGTGCGGACGCGGGCGATCCAGGCGATGATCGACAATTACTTTCGCCCGGGCACGGTCATTCAGGCCGGCTATCCGATTGAGATGCGCTATGCCGGCCCGCGCGAGGCGCTGCTGCACGCCCTGATCCGCCAGAACTTCGGCTGTTCACATTTGATCGTCGGGCGCGATCATGCCGGCGTCGGCAGCTATTACGGTCCCTTCGATGCGCACCACATCTTCGACGAGCTGTGGCCCGGCGCGCTTCTTTGCAGGCCGCTGAAGATCGACGTCACCTTTTATTGCCGGAAGTGCTACGGAATGGCGACGGCAAAGACCTGTCCCCACGATCCCAAGCATCACATCTCCATCTCTGGCACGCAGCAGCGGGAAATGCTCTCGAGCAATGCGGAGATTCCGCCCGAGTTCAGCCGGCCGGAGGTAGTGGCGATCCTCAAGGAGTACTACGCAGGACTGCAATCGGGAGGCTTGCGGCCGGCTCAATGATCATCGCCCAGATCTCCGATACCCATATCACGCTGGATACGCCCGACGCTGATCAGAGAATACGCGATTTCGAATGCACGATTGCGCACATCAACGCGCTCGATCCGGCCCCCGATGTCGTCATTCACACCGGCGATATCGTTCACAACGGACGGCAGGACGAATATGCCGAGGCCGTGCGCATTCTCGCGCAGGCGCGGGCGCCGGTCTATGTCATTCCCGGCAACAAGGACAGCCGGGCGAATTTGCGGGCGGCCTTTTCACCGTTCGGCTATCTCAAGCCCGGTTCCGACTTTATCGAATATGCGGTCGAGGATTATCCGGTCAGACTGATTGCAGTTGATACGCTGAACACCCGCAGCAACAAGGGCGACTTTTGCCCCGAGCGGGCCATGCGCCTGATCGATCTGATCGATGCCGAGGCCAGCGAGCCGATCGCGGCTTTCGCTCACCATCCGCCGTTTGAGGTTCCGGTGGGGCCGGACCCGCTCAATTTCGAAACGCCGGAGATGATGGAAAGGCTGCGCCAAGCCCTGCGGCATTCCGGGCGGGCGATCGCGGTTTTCAGCGGCCATGTTCACCGCGGCACCTCCGGTCATGTCGGGAACATCCCGGCGACCGTGATGCCGAGCGTCGCGACGACGCTACGCAAAGGTGAGTACCCGCCTCACATGAAGACGCGTCCGGTCTACCACCTCCACCGCTTTGATTTGGCTGGGAGCTTTGCGACCGAAACGCAAATTGTCGGACCATCGGCAGCATCGACATGCGATTCCATCCAGCCAATCTCGCGAGACTAAATACGAAGGCGGGGACGGACGCGGGAACAGTTGCGCTAACCTATTGAAATAGATCAACTTGACCTCGCTTAAGTGATCCCACTTGAACGAGGGTTGATCTAGTGTGATGATCCAGAAGATGGCGGAAATTGAGGATCGTGGTCTCGTCAGGCATGATGTCATGGCCAAGCTCCAGCCCGACGAATTGGCCCTTCCGATTATAAAGAACAGAGCAGCACGCCGCCCCGAGAGGCAAGTCTGCAAAACGTCATTGACGAGGCATAGAAACCTTCGAATATATTGATGCCATGAGTTGGATGGCGCGGCTGCAAGAGATCGAGGCGCTGGAAGACGCCGGTTTAGAGGCGGGCCTCGTCGATGAAATGGAAGAGGCGGCGCGCCGGCGTGGCGGGCTGCCGCCGATCCGGTTTTCGACGCCGACCTTCAAGGAGTACGCAACCTCCGAAATCAGCGGCTGCAGCAAAAATTCCTTTCCCGCCTTCTCCGTGACGGCGGGCGCCTGCGCGCTCGACTGCGATCACTGCCAGGCAAAGATCCTGGAGCCGATGATCCCGGCCACCACGCCGGAAATGCTCGACCGGAAAGTGCGCGATCTGGTGCTGCTGCAGGACCTTCAGGGGTTCCTGCTTTCAGGCGGCTCCAACAGGCGCAACGAGATCAAATATGAACGCTACTATCCCGTTATCGAGCGGCTGAAGCGCGATTTTCCCTATCTGCGCATCGCCATTCACTCCGCGCTTCTCGACGAGCCGCGGGCGCGCTTGATGGAGAGCGCGGGTGTCGATACGGCGATGATGGACGTGATCGGCTCGGAGGAGACAATCCGGCAGGTCTACCACCTCGACCGGCCGGTCGAGGATTTCGAGGCCACTCTGGCGGCGCTCTGTTCAACCAGGATGGAGGTCGTGCCGCATATCGTGATCGGCCTGCATTACGGGCGCATCCTCGGTGAGGCGACGGCGCTGGATATCTGCGCGCGCCACGGAATCCATGCGCTGGTGCTCGTTGTGATCATGCCGTTCTACGCCCGGCCCGGAACCTTCGAGACGCCGGCGACCGGCGATGTCGGACGGGTCTTCCTCGACGCGAGAGGCCGGTTGCCCGACAAGCAGGTGCTGCTCGGCTGTGCGCGTCCGCCTGGGCTGCACAAGCGCGCAACCGATGCCTATGCCGTTATGGCGGGGCTCGACGGCATCGCCTTTCCGGCCGACGGAGCCGTAGCGGTAACGGAGGCCATCGGGCGGCCCTATGAACAGCAGCACGCCTGCTGCTCGATGAAGCTCGGCGGGCCGACCAGCCTCCGTCTGAAAACGGCGTGTGCATCATGACGGGGCCGAGCCACACCGTCGATGTTCTGGTGGTCGGTCTGGGGCCGGCGGGGGCGACGGCAGCCGCTGCGGCCCGGCGCGATGGCGCAAAGGTGCTGGCCATCGACCGGAAGCGTGAAGCCGGCCAGCCGGTGCAGTGCGCCGAATTCGTGCCCGCAATGGTCGGCCCGATGCTCGACGCCGGCCGCTCGGAGGCGCTCGGCGCAAGCTGGCGCCAGCATATTCAGTCGATGGCGACATTCATCGACGGAGATGAGCCGCATATCAGTCCGCAATTCCCCGGCCATATGATCGATCGCGCCGCGTTCGATGCTTTACTCGTGGAAGCCGCACAGGCTCAGGGCGCGGAATGCCGTCTCGATTGCGGACTTGCGGCGCTCGGCCCCGATGGCGTTGCGCGATTGACGAGCGGTGAGACGATCCAGGCGCGCATCGTGATCGGCGCGGACGGGCCGCGCTCGAAGGTCGGCCGGGCCATCGGGCGCGTGAACACGGCGATCGCCGAGACGCGGCAGATTACCGTTCCGCTCCTCACGCCTTACACGGCGACCGACATTTTCCTCTCGCCCTCGCTGCCTGGCGGCTATGCGTGGCTGTTTCCGAAAGGGAGCGTGGCCAATCTCGGCCTCGGCGTCGCGCCGCCATGGCGTCACCGGCTCAAGCCGGAACTCGAAGCGCTGCACCGCCAGCTTGTTGCGGAAGGCCGGGTCGGCGGGGAAGTTATCCGATATACCGGTGGAGCGATCCCGGTCGGCGGTATGCTCGATCCGGAGGGGCGACTCGGCTCGACGGAGGTGCTGCTCGCCGGAGACGCGGCCGGTCTTGCGAACCCGGTCACCGGCGCAGGCATCAATGCCGCGGTCGTGTCAGGGAGGCTTGCCGGTGAAGCGACGGCTGCGATCCTGAACGGCCAGCCGGACGCCGGCCCGGACTATGCGGAGGAGCTTGAGGATCTCTACAAAGCTTCCCTCGACCGGGCGCTTGCGCGCCGGCGGCAACTCCTTCAGCTTTATAAGGAAGACAGCGGACCATCCCCGGCAGATCTGCAAAGGGGATGGATCGCGTTTCCTCAATATTGGGCGGAACCGACAACAAGAGAGAGCGCGGTGCGATGACTTGCCTGAAACGAGAAGTGGCGCTCCCCGGACGCGCCGGAGCGGACGGGCTCGATTACAATCCCTTCGGCGCGATGCAGCCGCGTCTGCCGGGCGCCATCCCGCAGGAGGCGAAGAACGGCGCGCGGGTGAAAGTGGCGAACGTTCCGCCCGAGGGCGTCTACCTGCCGAACAACAACCGGCTGGTGCCGCATATGCGCTCGCCCGACTATGTGCAGATGTCGACCGCGGCCGCGATCACGCTCGGCGTCATGCCCGGCAGAATGCATCGCTGTGGCTGCACGCGCTGTCTCAATCTCCTGCTCACCTATCCGGAAGGCTGCCGCGCCAATTGCGCCTATTGCGGGCTGGCCCGGCACCGCGAAGCCGATCGCGACTATGCCGACCGCAATTTCATCCGCGTGGACTGGCCGGCGGTGCCGCTGGAGCAGATCATCGAGAAAGTGTCGGCCGACGGAGAAGAGACGCCGTTCCACCGCATGTGCATCTCGATGATCACGCATCCGCGCTCCGACGAGGACACGGTGACGGTGCTGAAAGCATGGACCGACCGCATCGACCCGGAAACGGTGCCCGTTTCGATCCTCTCCAACCCCACCACCATGACGGCGGAGGACGTTCGCCAGCTCAAGGATCTCGGCGCGGACATCTTCACCGTCGCGCTCGACGCGGCGACGCCGGAAATCTTCGACCGCACGCGCGGCAAGGGCGTGTCGTCCCCTCATAGCTGGGCGAAATATTGGGCGATCCTCGAAGCTGCGCGCGACATTTTCGGGCCGCAAAAGTTCGGCGCGCACATCATCGTCGGCATGGGCGAGACCGAGCACGATGTGCTGTCTCTGGTCCAGCGGCTGGTCGATATAGGCGGCCACAGCCATATGTTCTGCTTTTTTCCGGAGCGTGGATCGCTGATGGATCACCTGCCGGCGACGCCGCGCGATCAGTGGCGGCGCGTGCAGCTTGCCCGCTATCTGATCGACTATCGCGGCGTGCGCGTCGAGCAGATGCATTTCGACGAGGCCGGGCGGGTCGCGGATTTTGGCCTTCCGAAGACCGAGCTGGACAGCGTGATCGACGAAGGGATCGCCTTCAGGACCAGCGGCTGTCCCGGCAAGTTTCAGGACGACATCTCCGCCTGCGACCGGCCCTATGGCGACAGTCCGCCGTCCAACATCGCGAGCTATCCGTTCCAGCCCGCGGTCGTCGACATTCGCAAGATCCGCCATCAGCTCAGCCGGGAAAAGCCGGGTGAGGCGTATGTGGAAGGCGAGGAATTCGACAGCCCGGAAGGGCGCTGAGCCATGTCCACACCCTTCCGCGTCATCGATACAGGCGTGCGTCACGGACGGCTGCAGATCGCCTTCGACCAGGCGCTGATCGAGCTGCACAAGGAGGGCAAGACGCCCGACACGGTGCGTTTCCTGCGGTTCGAGCCGTCCGCCCTCGTCGGGCGTCATCAGGCGGTGCGTCACGAATTGAAGCTCGACTATTGCCGGGCGAATAGCATCGGCGTCGTCCGCCGGATTACGGGCGGCGGAGCGATCTATCTCGATCCGAACCAGGTCGGATGGGAGCTGGTGCTTTCAAGGACGCGCCTGCCCATGCCGACGCTCGCCGATTACACCCGCGCCATCTGCGAGGCGGCGGCGCACGGCCTCTCCAAAGCGTTCGGCATCGACGCCCGCTACCGGCCGCGCAACGACATCGAGGTGGAGGGGCGCAAGCTGTGCGGCACGGGCGGCTTTTTCGACGGGGACACGCTGATCTATCAGGGCACGGTCCTCGTCGATGCCGATCCGGTGCGGATCATGTCCTGCCTCAACGTTGCGGAGGCGAAGCTGCAAAAGCGCGATCTCGACAAGGCGGAGCGGCGCGTGACCACGCTGAAGGCGCTGCTCGGCGAGGTGCCGCCCGTCGCGGACGTCCATGCCGCAGTCCTCACGGGCTTCACCGAACAGCTCGGGATCGAGCCCGTGGAAGCGCCCCCCTCCGAAGAGGAGGAAGCGCTCGCGGCAAAGCTTTTCGCGGAGGAAATCGGCACCGACGAGTTCGTCTATTCGATCGACGATCCGCGCGGCCCCGACATCTTCGAGGCGAGCCTCACCGGGGCGGGCGGTACGGTGGCCGCCTATGTCCGCATCGAAGGTCCAGCCCGGGCGCAGCGCGTCGGCTCGGTCCTGCTGACGGGCGACTTCTTCGTCACCCCGCCACGCATCGTCTACGATCTCGAAGCGTCGCTGCGCGGCGTTCCCATCGAGCAGGCAGGCGTGGCGGTCGACGACTTCTTCGCCCGGACCAAGCCCGACCTGCTGACGATCGCGCCCGCGGACTTCAAGCGCGTGATTGAGGACGCGATTTACGAAACGGCGGCATAATGGCCTACATGAAGCATGTCGCAGTCATTCAGCATACGCATTCGGAATGGCTCGGACATATCGAAGATCATCTCGAAGGGCGCGGTATCCGCTTCAGCTATTTCCGGCCCTTCGCGACAGGCGGCGGGATTCCCGAACTGGCGACGCTCGGCGACGGCCTGATCCTGCTCGGAGGCGGTCCCTGGGGCGCGGCGAGTAAGGATCGGCTGCTGCCCACGCTCGAAGAGGAGGTCAGGCTCACCCGCGCCTGTCTAATGTACGAAAAGCCGGTCATCGGGTTCGGGCTCGGAAGCCAGATATTGAGCCTCGCCGCCGAGGGACGCGCCGTGGAGACGCCGCTGACCTTCGAGATCGGCGAAGCGCAGCGGACGCGGGACGATGCGCTGGGCGGCCTGCTTCCGGAGCGCTTCCCTAACGTCATCTATATGCGGGACCGCCCCGCGCCGCCGGACTATGCCGATATCATCGCGAGGGATGCCAAGGATCGCGTTGCCGTCTTCCAGATCGGGATGAACGCCTTCGGCTTCACAGGGCATCCGGGTTTGCGCCGCGCGATGGTCGAAGACCTGATCATGGAATTCGACGATGTTCCGGACGACCCCGGTCCACAACTCGCGGCCCTGACAGATTTGATCGGACCGATCGAGGATGCGCTGGTCCCGATCATGACGGGACTTGTGCGTGCGGCGGGCTGGATGCCCGCGACCGGCTCCGACGTAGCGTCGAAATGACACAAACGGGATTACATTCACATATACAGATATTTCTTGAAGGCTGGTAAAATGGCCGGTAGATTATTAAGTGTAGAATGAAAATAATTAGCTGGAAGCAGAACTGCGCTCGCCGGTGGAGGAATGCGTTCGTGGCGAAAAAGTTGCTTATCATCATGGCGAATACCGACCCGCGCAACGGCGAGGAACTCGGTGCGCCTTTTTTTCAGGCGTCTGTCGCCGCGGCAATGGACTATGAAGTCGAGGTCATCTGCACCGCGACGGCCGGCCGGCTGCTGAAAAAGGGCGAGGCGGAAAAGCTCGTCGTCAAGCCAGGCAGCCCGAAAACCGTTTATGATTTCATCAAGGATGCACACGACGCCGGCGTGAAATTCTTAAGCTGCTCTCCCAATCTCGATCTCTTCGACATGGAAAAGGAAGACATGATCCCGGAATGCTCCGGCATTGTGGGCGGCGCCTATCTCATCGAAGAGGTCATGGAAGGTGATTGCAAGGTCCTGACCTACTAGCGCAACGCGCATCCAAATGGATGCGGACAGTTGCGCTAACTTATTGATATAGATCAACTTAACCTCGTCCAAGTGATTCCACTTGAACGAGGGTTGATCCAGCGCTTTTGAAAGGGTGAGGAGCGCCAGAGATGGCAGAAGCCGCCACCAGCCGCGTACAGGAGTTCATCGGCGATCCCGTCAGCGAGACGCCGGTAGTGCCCCGCGCCAAACTTGAAGAGATCTTCAAGGATATCCAGGACGATCTGCGGTTCGATCACGAGTTGAACGGTTGTCTCAATTGCGGGATCTGCACCGCGACCTGTCCTGCCGCCCACTACTACGATTTTTCGCCGCGCGAGATCGTCCAGCTTCTTTGGACCGAGAACCTGGAAGGCATCTACGATGCCATGCAGGAAAAGATCTGGTCCTGCGCGCAGTGTTATACTTGTGCAGCGCGTTGCCCGTTCGGCAACTCGCCTGGCGGCCTCGTCATGCTCATGCGCGAGGTGGCGATCAAGCATCAGATGCAGTCGGCGAAGGATGTGCTGCGCCCCTTCAGCCGCGTGATGCTGAAACTGATCTCGACGGGCAACCAGCTTGCCCCCGACATGATCAATCCGCAGCATTTCGCCGATTGGGGCCCGAATATCTCAAAAGTCGACGCACCGCTGAAAGTTCTGCGCAAAGCGGTCCCGATGGCGACTCTCAACACGACCGAAACGGCCTGGGAAGTCAATCTGAAGACTTCGGTGGAGCTCTATACGATCTGGGAAATGACCGGCGTTCTCGATCAGCTCGAAGGCATCGACGAGAATCTGTTCGATGTGATCACCGACATCATGGATGAGAAACGCGCGGATTGGGAAGACTTCCAGGCAGAACAGGAGGACGACGATGACGAATGAGCGCGTACCTCAAGATGGCGAACGCTTCACCGGCCACGGCTCCGAATGGAAGCCGGCCAACCTGACCGCGGGCGAGGCCGCGATCGCGACGGCCTGGGTTGAGCAGAAGATCGACCGCCGGTCGATGCTGACCAACAAGGATCGCGTCGAGGATGTCCGCGACGCGATGTGGCAGCTCGAAAAGGACGGCCAGATCAAGGTCCACCGCATCACCGAGCAGCATGAGCCTGTCGAGGCGAAGACGCTTTACGGCTGGACCAAGCGCATACCCACGACCCAGCTCTGGCATCACAAGAGCTGCGGCCAATGCGGCAATATTCCGGGATATCCGGTCTCGCTCCTGTGGCTGATGAACAAGATGGGCATCCGCTATCTGGATGAGACCGATCAGACATCCTGTACGGCGTGGAACTATCACGGGTCGGGCATCGGCAATATCGAGAGCCTCGCCGCGGTTTTCCTGCGCAATTTCCATCAGGCCTATGTCGCCGCCAAGGCGCAAGGGCTCCCCGAGGGCTACTACTATCCCCTCGTTCATTGCGGCACGTCCTTCGGCAATTACAAGGAAGTGCGTGCCTATCTGCTGCATTCCGCCAGGCTGCGCGAGAGCGTGACCAAGATCCTCGGCAAGCTCGGACGCCTCGTCGACGGCAAGCTGCTGATCCCGGAAGAGGTCGTGCACTATTCCGAATGGGTGCATGTGATGCGCAACCGGATCAAGGAGCATCAGGAGATCGACGCATCCGGCATCCGGGCCACGATCCATCCGGCCTGCCATGTCTATAAGATGGTGCCGGAGGATGCGATCTATGACGACGACATTCTGGACGGCAATCGTGTGGCGGTCTCGACCGGCATCATGCAGGCCCTGGGCGCCAATGTGATCGACTACAAAACCTGGTACGATTGCTGCGGCTTCGGCTTCCGGCACATCATCTCCGAGCGCGAATTCACCCGCTCCTTCGCGATCGACCGCAAGATCAAGGTCGCGGTGGAAGAGGCGCAATCCGATGTGATGATCGGCCACGACACCGGCTGCATCACGACGCTGGACAAGAACCAGTGGATCGGCAAGGCCGCCGGCAAGGCCTATGAGCTGCCGGTGATGGCGGATTGTCAGTTCGCGGCGTTGGTCTGCGGAGCCGATCCTTACCGGATCGTGCAGACGCACTGGCATGCGAGCCCGATCGAAACACTGCTCGAAAAGCTCGGCATCGACTGGAAAGCCAAGAAGGCCGATTTCGAGGATTATCTGACGACGATCCAGACCGGCGATGCGGACCAGCTTTACGATCCGCGGCTGCGCATCACCTCGGGCCCCGGTTTCAAGCCGGTAAAGCGCGAGGTCGTCCCGCCGCCGCCAGCCGATTAAACCGACCGGGGACTAGGGCTCGCCAGCCTCCCACAGGATCGAGCCCCCTTTTCCGGCCGGAACAAAACAAATGAAGGCTCGCGCAGGGAGACCGTCCTCGGGACGGAGGGCGGGCGGAGACCTTCCTTGAGACAGTTAGGAACGCGAACCGTGACCAAGCCCATTCTCATCGTCGGCGGCGGCCCTGCCGGTCTGGCCGCCGCGCATGCCCTATCGACTATCGGCCAGCCGAGCGTGCTGGTCGAGAAGATGGACCGGCTGGGCGGTGCGCCGATCCTGTCGGGCTATGCCAAGCTCGTGCCGTCCGGAATGTGGGCAAGGGACGCCATCGGCGGGATGGTGAAGCGCGTTGAGACGGACAGCCTGGTCACGCCCAAGCTCAATACCACCGTCAAAAATTTCACCGGTGCGGCCGGCGCCTTCCAGGCGCAGCTCAGCGACGGAACGAGCCTCGATTGCGGCGCGGCGATCCTCACGACGGGCTTCACCCATTTCGACTCGATCAACAAGCCCGAATGGGGCTTCGGCACCTTCCCCGATGTGGTGACGACGACTCAGGTCGAACAGATGCTGTCCTCCGGCAAGGGCGTGCGCTGTCCTTCCGACGGCCGCAAGCCCAAGCGCGTCGCGATCCTTCTCTGCGTGGGCAGCCGCGACCGCCAGATCGGCCGTGAATGGTGCTCCAAGATCTGCTGCACCGTGTCGGCGAATATCGCGATGGAGATCCGCGAAGAGCTGCCCGACACCCACGTCTACATCTATTATATGGACATCCGCACCTACGGCCTTCTGGAGACGGACTATTACTGGAAGAGCCAGGAGGAGTTCAAGGTCAAATACATCAAGGCGCGCATCGCCGAGGTGACGTCCGACGGCAAGCAGCTCATCGTCAAGGGCGAGGACACGCTGGTGAAGCGACCGATCACCATCCCCTTCGACATGGTCGTGCACGCGATCGGCATGGACCCGAATGTCGACAATATGACGATCTCGGCCATATTCGGCGTCGATCTGCATCAGCACGGCTATATCAAGCGCGAGCCGGCCTACGGGACGATGGGTGAGACCAGCCGGCCGGGCGTATTCGTCGCTGGCGCCGCAATCGGCCCCGAGACGATCGACGATTCGATTGCGCAGGCCAATGCGGCGGCTCTAGCCGCGGTCGCCGCATCGCGGAACGTCGTGACGCAGGCGGCGGAATGATGGAGTTTCCGGCAATGCGTAACGTTACGCCATATGCCGGTGGAGGCTCGGGCGGTGACAGGCCGGTCCTGGATCTGTCCGGACCGAAGCTCCGTGCGTCGTTCGAGACGCTCATCGGGGCCTGCGAGCAGATTGGCGGCATCGAGGCGTTCACCGAGGCGCTGAAGCTGAAATCGCGGCTGTTCGAGGAGCGGCTTGGCGAGGGCCGCGCGGCGTCTCTGGAGCGGGCGACCTTCGAGGAAATGAGCGTGCTCATACCCACCGTGCGCCGCCGTGTCGTGGACTTTGTCGACGCGGAAGGCTGGCCGTCGGTTCGCTCCGCAATCGTCGATCTGCTTGCGGATGCGCATGTTCCCGACACGGCGGATAGCCGTCTCGCCCGCTTCCGCAAGAGCTTCGAAGCCGGTAAGAGCCGCCGCTTCGTCCGCGATCTGGCGGCAGAGATCCTGCATAATCTGCATCCGGAACATTATCCGCTGATGACACGCTGGGTGTGGGACGCGAAAGCGAATACCGGCGTGCTGCGCGAGATCTGGCACGGTGACAATGTCGACCATATGGTCATTCCGGTTGCGGATACGCATGAGACGTTTCTCGTTCTCCGCGAGGAGCTTTCGCAGTTTCTTGCCGACAATGGCGTCTTCCGCGACATGCTCTGGTATGTCGATCTGCTGCTCGCCCAGATCTATGCCGACTACATCAACGCCCTGGGCGGCGCTTATCTGAAGACCGAATTCGGCTCGGAAGGCGATCCTCTGGAGCACACGCGCCGGATGCTGGGTGTCGACGCCAGGGTCGGCCGAAGCGGCGCCAAATATATCGATGGCACGGCGAAGAGCGTCGATGCGATCCGGAAATTGAACTAAGGACGCTGCCCATGCCCATCCACGAGAAATCGCTGATCCGGCCGGAAAACCTCAAGACGCATGACGACCTCAAGATCGACGGCGTCGACGTTTCGGGGCATTGGTCCACCTTCATCGAGTCGCGCGTCGTCACAGACTACAACGAGCAGATGGAGGAAGAGATCGCCTCGCTGCCGGGCGGCGAGTCCATTCATCGCTGCTGGCAGTGCGGCTCGTGCACCAATAGCTGCACCGTCAACGCGATCGAGCCCCGCTTCAATCCGCGCTACTGGATCTATCTGATCCGCATGGGCATGGAAGAGGAGCTGCTGCGCGACAAGGACATCATCTGGATGTGCGTGTCCTGCAACAAATGCACCTATGCCTGCCCGCGCGACGTCGTTCCCGAAGGCGTGATGAAGGCGACCGCCCACTGGCTGGAGCTCAAGGGTCACACGGAGAAATCGCCGTCCATGGTGTTCGACGAGGTGTTCTCGGAGCAGGTCATCGAGCGCGGCAAGATCGAGGATGCCGAAGTCCTCAGGGGATTTTTCAAGCGCACCGGACAGCCGCTGATGCAGGATTGGCTGCTGGCGATCGTGCGCCGGGTGGCCGCGAAACTGCCGGTCGTCTGGGGCATCAAGATGGCGCTCGCCAACGTCTTCAAGCCGAGGACGCGCCGCTGGCGCAAATCGCGGGCGGCCATTGAGGAGTACATCCAGGAGCAGAACGCGCATCATCGCAAGGCGCTGGGCCTGAACGGCGCGGCCGCGCGCGCCGCCTTGGACCTAAGAAAAGGACAACGCCAAGATGGCTGACAAGAGCAAACCCAAGACGTATCAGGAAGTCGGCTACTATCCCGGCTGCGCCCTCGAAGGCACGGGCCATGCCTACAACCGTTCGACCAAGGCGGTTGCGGGCAAGCTCGGCCTGAAGCTCAAGGAGGTCTCGAACTGGAATTGCTGCGGAGCGATGGAGGTCAAGAACATCGATCCCAAGATCCAGACCTATCTTTCCGCCCGCGTGCTCTCCAATGCGGCTCATCTCGACAAGGTCGATGTGGTCATGGCGCCCTGCAATGGCTGCTATCACAACCTCAAAAAGGCCGAATACGACCTCACTTATGATCCGGAGTCCCGGGCCGTGGTCGACCGGCTTTCGACGAAGGCCGGACACGCCGCTTTCGAGCCCGGCCAGGCCAAGACCATCCATGCGCTCGACTGGATCAAGGAAGCGATCGGGGAGGACGGCCTGCGGGAGCGCACCAGGGGCAAGCTGGCCGGTCTCAAAGTCGCGAATTACTATGGCTGTATGTACACGCGGCCGCGCCATATTTTCCCGGAAAAGGACCAGGGGCCGGGTTCGGAAAGCACCTCCGAGCCGCACTTCATGGACGACCTGCTGGCTGCCGCGGGCGCGGAGAATGTCGACTTCCCGCTGAAGACCGCCTGTTGCGGCGGCGCTCATACGCTTTCGGACAGCGACACCTCGACCAAGCTCGTTCTGAATATTCTTCAGGCGGCGGAAGCCTGCGGGGCCGAAGTCATCGCCACCGAATGCCCGACCTGCCATACCGGCCTGGAAATGCATCAGGTGCGGGCCGAAAAACGGTTCGGCGTGAAGACGACGGTGAAGATCATGTATTTCACCCAGCTTCTCGGGCTCGCGCTTGGCATCAAGCCGAGGAAGCTGGGCGTGCAGGAGAATATTTCCGACGCTATGGAGCTCATTCTTGAGAAGCAGCTTCAGAGCTGATCGCAGGAACCTCGTTTGGACGGACGCGGTTTCGGAGCGATCGCGGACTGGAGGGATCGCATGACCGTGATCATCGGGGCGGATACGCCGCCTAAGCCTCGCAAAGATATTGGAGGTTTCGACGCGATCGAGGCCCGCATCGACGCGATTGCCTCAAATCCCGGTTCGGCGGCGGAGGCGGCGCGTGAACTCGTCACGATCGGCGAAGAGATTCTCGAATGCTGGATCAAGGCGCGCGGGGAAGACCCGGTCGACGAGGAACGCGAAGGTTTCCGCCTGATCGCGCTGCACCGCCAGGGCGCGCGCGGCGAGCCCTCATTCAACGCCTGCCGCGAAACGGTGCGCGAACTTGCCTATCACTACAATCTGATTACACTCGATCCCAGCCATCCGGATACTGAAAAGCGCCTTCGTCTTGCCGTCATGGTCGCGAAACATCTTTGTCTTTTCGTCTCCGGTAAGATGCAGGTCGCAGGGCTCGGGGAATTTTGCTGTTCCTCACGGCCCTTGCGTTCGGATGGGCAATGATTATGCATAAAGAAAACTTCGATAGCAGGGACCGCTCATGCCGATAGTGAAAGGCTGTAATCTTCCGGACGATCTTCTCTACGATGTCGACAACCACATCTGGTACCGCGAGATGGGTGACGGCACCGTCAAGCTGGGCATGACTACGGTCGCCACGGCGATGGCCGGCCAACTCGTCGCCTTCACGCCGAAGAAAGTCGGCCGCAAGGTCGATGCGGGCAAATCCTGCGCGACGGTCGAAAGCGGCAAATGGGTGGGACCGGCCAAGAGCTGCGCCGCCGGCGAGGTCGTCAAGGTGAATGATGATCTGGTGGCGACTCCGTCGCTGGCCAATCAGGACCCTTACGACAAGGGCTGGTTCGTTATCCTCAATCCCGCCGATTGGGCGGCTGTGAAGCCGAACCTGGTCGAGGGAACCGCGGTGACGGCGCCATATGAAGCCAAGATGGCTGCCGAGGGCTTTGCGGGCTGCGCCTGAGCGGACGGGGTTACAGGGACGGATATCGAACTCTGGTGCGTCCTTCGCGTTTTGGAGGACGTCATTGCGTGTCGTCCGATAGCTTCCGAATGATCTCACGGATCGCCGGGCGAATCGGACCGGTATTTGGCCTGTCGCACAGCGTCGTCAGCCACTCGGTTTCGCGGTCCTCGGCATCGATCAGATCGCATTCGAGCGGTTCGAGCACCGCTTGCGCCTTCTCGGGCAAGGTGTCCGGCAGCTCTTGCCCGCAAAGCCGTCCCCACAACCCCGCCCAAAGCCGAGCCGTCGTCCAGGGATTATAGCCGCCGCCCCCGAGAACGACCGCGTATTCTGAGTGCGCGACGCAGGCTTCTGCGGCGCCCCACAGCGCGACATTCGACAGCATCATTGCCGAGAGCGGGTCGCCCTTCAGCGCGTCCGCGCCAAGGGTCATCACCATGCCCGCCGGGTTCCGCCGCTCGATTGCCGGCAGAACGACCGTCTCGATCAGCGCGCCGAATTCGCTGTCGTTCAGTCCGCGTGGCACCATGATGTTGAACGCGCGTCCCTCCAGGCGATCGTCGAGATGTCCGGTACCGGGCCAGCGCCCTTCCTCATGGATCGAGATGAAGGTGACGCACTCCTCGGCGGCAAGCATGTCCTGCACGCCGTCTCCGTGATGCGCGTCGAAATCCACATAGACCACACGCGGCGTTCCGGCATCGAGCATCGTCTGGACGGCGAAGACCGGGTCGTTGAGATAGCAGAATCCTGACGCCCGCCCGGCGCGGCCGTGATGCGTGCCGCCGCCGGGATGGAAGGCGACATATCCCTCCAGCGCCAGCCGCGCAGCGAGGATCGATCCGCCGATCGTCGCCCGCGCACGGTCCCACAGGCCGGGAAAGATCGGGCACGCCATCGTGCCGAGATTGAAGTTGCGCCGATCTTCGGGGCTTGCGAGATTCGCCGTGGCCGACCGCTCGAAGGCATCGAGATAAGCCGGATCATGGAAACGCTCGAGGATCGTCCGGTCCGGCAGGCTGGGCTCGGCCACTTTGCCCGCCGCGCTCCAACCCAAAGCATCGATCAGATCGAGGACGGCACCCTGCCGCCCGGTCGATAAGGGATGGTGGTTGCCGAAGGCCGGGGCCCGGAAGACGGGATGCGTGACGAGCGCCGCCGGGTGCGCGATCGGGTGACGCCTATCCACGCCATTATCCCCCTGCCCTGCCGGCGCATCGTCGTCAAAGCGCATGCGTCTCTATCTCCGCCGGATCGTCATCATCATGCCGCCCTCCGGCCTGAGCGTGACGCGATGCACCGGCACGACGCGGTGGGACGGGACCAGATCCAGCCGGAAATGCCGCGCGATGGTCGCAAGCGTTACGATCATCTGCTGCATCGCAAAGCCGGAGCCGATGCAGACGCGCGGGCCGATCCCGAATGGCAAATAGGCACAACGGCCGATCTCCGCACGGCGCTCGGGCGTAAACCGAGAAGGATCGAACGCGTCAGGATCGGACCAGTACCGTCGATGGCGATGGATGATCCAGGGCGAGATGATGATGGTCGAATCGCGCCGAACCTGCCGGCCGGCGAGAACGCAGTCCCGCGCCGCGCGCCGCGTCATGATCGCGACCGGCGGATAGAGCCGCATGGATTCCTCGATCAGCGCCCGCGCCGCGGTGAACGGCTCGATGCCGTCCCCCGGCCACGCCTCGCCGGCGAGCAGCCGGTCGGCTTCCTCCTCAACCTGGCGCCGCCAGTTCTCATCCAGCGACAGGAGATAAAGTGTCCAGCTCAGAGCATTGGCCGGCGTCTCAAAGCCCGCGCCGATAAAGGTGATGACATTGGCGGCAATGTCGGCATCGGCTAGCGCAGCGCCCGGCCCGTGTCCCGCGCCTATAAACTGGTCGACGAGCCCGCCGTCCATTGAGCGTCCATCGCGCTGTCCATAATCGCGGAGGATGCCGGTGACCACTTCCGGGAAGAATTCGAGCGCCGGCTGCGACAGGAACCGGCCGACGCGGGGCAGCCATTCCGGCGCGCCGACCAGATCGAGAGGATCGACCCGCCCCTGCGTCTCGAAATAGCGCGTCGCCGCCTCTCTGAATTCCGCCGGCGAGCGGCCGATACCGCCCGGAAACAGCGTGCGGGCGAGGATATTCAGCATGGTCCGCGCCATCTCTTCGGCGACGTCTAGGGGCTGACCTTCGCGGAAGCGGCTCCAGCGCGCGACAAGCGCCTGTGCTTCGGCCTGCACTGCCGGTAGATAGGGAGCGATTTTACGCGGCGCGAAAGAGGGCGCGAACCGCCGCCGCTGCAGCCGCCAGGATTCGCCCTCCGTGGTCAGCAGGCCGTTGCCGAGCGCCGGCTTCAACAGCAGCTTCTGTAGATTGTCCTTGGGAAAGTCCTGCAGGTTCTCGACCAGCACCGTGCGTATGGCATCCGGCTCGTTCACAATGGCGAAGCGTCCCAATGGGCTTTCGCCCGCAATGATCTCTTCTTCGAAATGCGCCTTCGTCCAGGCTTCCAGCGGGTTCCGGTTGAGCGTCAGCAGCAGCTTGAGGAGGCTCTGTGGCCGCTCGCGCGGAAAGGGGGCCGCCGGACGGATGCGCGCCGGTTGCTCGCCGATCGGATCGCCGAGATTCATGACCTTGCTGGGAGCTGAGGCATTATCGGCAATGTCGTCCTCGATATCCATCAGACGCAAGTCTTAGCGGCAACAGACGGTGGGACAAGCTCAAAAATCGAGGGCCGGTGACGCGGATCACCGGCCGCCCTTGTAGCGTCGTACTTACGGCCCACGCGGGCATCGCCGTTCCCGCGAGGGCCGTAAAGCGGATCAGGCCGCAGGGTGCAGCTTCTTGATCCCGAGCGCCTTCATGATGATGCGCTCATATCCCGGCTCGCTTGATCCGCGGCGCACCTTGCGCAGAAAATATTTCTCGAAGGCAACCTTGGCGGCATGGACCCAATAGCCCTCGCTGGACCAGTTGACATTGCGCGGCGGGATCTGCGGCTGCGCCACGAAAGCGATGCCGCTGTCGCCGAAATCAGCAAGGCACACTGCGTTCCAGGTCGCCTCCGTGGTCGGCTCTTTGCCGGCAATCAGGTCACGGATGTTGTGCGCGGTCGCCGTCACCATTGACTCGATCATATAGCCGGTCTTGGGCACGCCGACCGGCACCGGCGTTGGCTCGAAAGGCGGAATGGCCACGCAGACGCCGACGCTGAAGATGTTCTTGTGCGTTCCGTTACGCTGATATTTGTCGATCGTAACGAAGCCGCGCGGATTGGTCAGCCCCGGAACCCAGTTACCATCCTCGCCCTTCAGGCAATCGACGCCGCGGAAGCCTGGGATGAACATCGACAGCTTCGACGGCAAATTATGCGTTTGCTTGACCTCACCGTTCTCGTTCACCTCGGTGACCTCGACCGAATCCGGGTTGAAGCGGTCGATCTTGGCGTTGGTGATCCATTTCACATCGCGATCGCGGAACGCAGACTCGAGCATGCCCTTGGTGTCGCCGACGCCGCCGAGGCCGAGATGACCGATATAAGGTTCGGAGGTGACGAAGGTCATCGGCACCTTGTTACGGATCCTGCGACGCCGCAGTTCGTTCACCATGATCATGGCGAATTCATAGGCCGGACCGAAGCAGGAGGCCCCCTGCACGGCGCCGACCACGATCGGCCCCGGATCTTGGCAGAAACGTTCCCAGCGCTCCGCCGCCGCAGCGGCGTGATCGACGTGGCAGATGGAGATGGTGTTGCGGTCCGGGCCGAGTCCTTCGATCTCGTCGAAGGCGAGCGCCGGTCCCGTTGCGATGACCAGATAATCGTAGGACACGCGGCTGCCGTCATTGAGCTCGACGACGTTCTCGCTCGGAATGACCCGCTTGGCCCCGCCCCCCTTGAAGCCAATATTCCGGCGCCCGAGCGCCTCGGGCAGGTTGATCTTGATGTCCTGCGGCTTTCGCCAGTTAACCGCCACCCAGGGGTTAGACGGCACGAAATGAAACCACTCCGATTCTGAGATGACGGTGATCTCATCCTTGCGCCCGAGCGTATCCCGTAGCTCGAACGCCATAGGAACGCCGCCAATGCCGGCGCCCAACACAACCACATGCGTCATAATCGTTTCTCCCCAGGTGTTTAACCTGGCGGATCTGTGCCGCGGCAAGCATGGCGGCTTGGCCCGGCTCAGCGGCCGTCAGGCTGTTCTTTGAAGGAATATTATCATATTCAGATGTATTCCAAAGCCCTTTTAATATCTGTCGAGGCGCAGCGGATAACCGCCTTCTCAAGCCGCTCCCGACGTCGCGGAGGCGATGGACGCACTTGCCGGGACACTATCGGAATTGGAACGCTCCCTCACCGTGCCGCGAGGCGGGCGCGAACGGCTTCCTCCTGATCGAAGGTTTCGAGATGCTCGTTGATCCGCTTCAGCCGCTGCTGAATCTCGGGCAGGAGCACGTTCTCAAGCGCCCGTGCGCGCTTCTCCGTGCGGCGGTATTCCGCGGCGAGCCGGGCCAAATTCCCGGACTGGGCCGCGAGCGACGCCAGATGCGCGAGCAAGTCAAGGAAGGCGCTCCGGCACCGATCCGCTTCGGAAGACGGATCGAGCGGAGGAAAGGCGGCCGCGCCCGGTTCGGCGTTGACCGTCAAGGCGATAAGCGGAACGCCGAGAAACAGCGAGCGCTGACGATCGGGGGGAGGCGGCTCGGGCTCGTTCGGCGGATAGACCTCCAGGTTCTCCTGCCCGTGCCGCCCGACCGCCTGCTCCAGGGCCTCGCGCGCCGCCCGCAAGGCCGCAAGGAACGCCTTCTCTTGCTCGTCATAGAGCCGCAGCCGGCGCAATATCTCCGCTGCCAGCAACATGCGCTTTTCGTCCAGGAACTCGTAGCCCTGACGCATGACGCTGCGCTCATCGGCCAGGGCGAGCGCGGTGCTTCGTGTCGGCGAGTCTTCAACCATCGCGCGTCTCGCTCTTATCCTGCCCGGCGCCGTCATCGCCCAGATAGCGCTCGGTCTGAGTATCGCTCAAGCGCGTCATCTCCGCGCGCGGAAGACCGCTAAGGAGCCGCCAGCCGATCGCCATCGTTTCTTCCAATGAGCGCGGCTCGTCCTGGCCGACCAGCCCGGTCTCGAAAGCGTCGGCGAAGGCGAGATATTGGCGGTCCGTCGCGGTCAGTCCCTCCTGGCCGACGACGCTGGCGAGAATCCGCACCCGCGTCGCCTTGGCGTAGGAGGCGAAAAGCTGATGCGCGAGCGCCGGGTGGTCGGCATGGGTGAAGCCCTCGCCCGTGCCCTGATCGAACAGCCGCGACAGGCTCGGCAGCACGTTGATCGGCGGATAGACGCCTTTATGGTCGAGCGCGCGGTCGAGGACGATCTGGCCTTCGGTGATGTAGCCGGTCAGATCCGGGATGGGATGGCTGATGTCGTCGGCCGGCATGGTAAGGATGGGAAGCTGCGTGACCGTGCCCTTGCCGCCCCGGATGCGTCCGGCGCGTTCGTAGATCGAGGCGAGGTCGGAATACATATAGCCCGGAAAGCCCTTGCGGCTCGGGATCTCGCCATGGCTCGACGAGACCTCCCGCAGCGCCTCGCAATAATTCGTCATGTCGGTCATGATGACCAGCACGTGCCGGCCTTCGTCATAGGCGAGATATTCGGCGGCGGTCAGCGCGACGCGCGGCGTCAGCAGACGCTGCGGACTCGGCTCGCCGGCGAGGCTGAGGAACATGACGGTGTGGCCGAGCGCGCCGGAATCCTCCATGGCGCGCCGGAAGGCGTCGGCCGTATCATGCGAAACGCCTATCCCTGCGAAGACGATGGCGAAGCCGCCGCCCGCCTCTCCCCGCAGCCGCGCATGTTGGGCGATTTCGATGGCCAGACGGTCATGGGCGAGGCCGCCGGATGAAAAGACCGGGAGCTTCTGGCCCCGGATGAGGCTGTTCATCAGATCAATGGCCGAGACGCCGGTCTCGATGAAGTCGCGCGGCAGGGCGCGTCTTGCCGGGTTGAGCGGCTCGCCATGGATCGGACGAAAGGCGTGCGCGCCCACGGGCGGCCCGCCGTCGATCGGTTCGCCACGGCCGTCGAAGATACGTCCGAGCAGGTCCGGACCGATGCCGAAGGTGAGGGGCTCGCCCCGGAACCGCACGCGCGCCTTGTCGAGCGCGAGGCCGGAGGTCGTCTCCAGCACCTCGATGACCATCTCATCCTCGCCGAGCGCCGTCACCCGGCCTAATCGCGGCGCGCTGCCATCGCTGATGACGTCGACCGCTTCGTTGAGACCGGCGACGACATTGCGCTTCAGAAACAGGAGCGGTCCCTCGATCGCCGTCGCCGCGCCGCTCACGCTGAGCTCAGCCCACATGGCTCTCCTCCTTGTGCAGACCGAGACTGCCGAGCTGCTGATCGAGTTCGGCACGGAGGTGAGAAAAGCGGGCGAGGTCCTCCTCGCCGATCTCCTCGCCCATGCGCTGCAGGCTCCGATAGACCGGAACCGCGGAGATGTCCTCGGCTGCCGCGCCCCGCTCCAGCGCGGCGAAAGCGAGATCGATGAAGCGGATCACGAGCCGAAGCATCTCGGTCTGACGCTCCGGCGAGCAATAGCGGTCGACGGCCGAGAAAGCGGACTGGCGCAGCAGCGCTTCGTTCACGAGTTCGGCGCAGGTCAGCGTCAGTTGCTGCTCGGCGGGCAACGCATCCTTGCCGACGATCCGGGCCATCCGCTCCAGATGCGCCTGGCGCTCCAGAAGGGTCAGCAGGCGCTCGCGCTGGCTGGCCCAATCCGGGTTGCCGCGCTCGGTCCACCAGCCGCCGAAGCGCCTTGCGTCCTCGGAATAGGATTGCAGCGGGTGGATCGCCGGATAGAAGCGGGCCTGCGCACGCTCGCGGTCGAGCCCCCAGAAACAGCGGACATAGCGCTTGGTGTGGCTGGTGACCGGCTCGGAGAAATCGCCTGCGGGCGGGCTGACTGCGCCGATGATGGTCAGCGAGCCCTCCTCGCCGCCGAGCGTGCGCACCCGCGCCGCCCGTTCGTAGAACTCGGCGAGGCGCGAGCTCAGATAAGCCGGATAGCCCGCCTCGCCCGGCAATTCGCCAAGCCGTCCCGAAACCTCGCGCAGCGCCTCGGCCCAGCGGCTGGTGGAGTCGGCCATCAGGGCGACATGCAGCCCCTGATCGCGGAAATATTCGCCGACCGTGACGGCGGTGTAGATGCTGGCCTCGCGCGCCGCGACCGGCATGTTCGAGGCGTTGGCGATGATGACGGTGCGCTCCATCAGCGGGCGGTCGGTGCGCGGATCGACGAGTTCGGGAAACTCATGCAGAACTTCGGCCATCTCGTTGCCGCGCTCGCCGCAGCCGACATAGACGATGACGTCGGCATGGCACCATTTCGCCAGCGTCTCCTGCAGCACGGTCTTGCCGGTGCCGAAGCCGCCGGGGATGGCCGCGCGGCCGCCCCGCGCGACCGGGAACAGCGTATCGAGAATGCGCTGGCCCGTGATGAGCGGATAATCCGTCGGCAGCCTTTCCTGTACGGGGCGCGGCTGGCGTATCGGCCAGTAGGAGCGAAGGGGCAATTCGATGCGCTGCTCATCCGTAGTTCTCAGGGTCAGGACCGGATCGGTCAGGTAATATTCGCCCTGAACCGCGATTGCCTCCACCGTACCTTCGATCTGCGGCGGTACGAGGCATGCCTCCGTCCGCTCGCCGGTCTGCACCCTTCCATAGATAGCGCCCGCCTTGACCTTTTCGCCGACGCCGACCGCCGGCTCGAAGGCGAAACGGCTGGCTTCCGCGCTTTCACCGGTGTGCGCATGTCCTGACAAGGGACGCAGCAGGCCATCATAGATATTGCCGAGGAGCCCCGGCCCAAGCGGCACCGAAAGCGGCCGCCCCGTCCCGTTCACCGGATCGCCGGGCTTGAGGCCGGTGGTGTCCTCGTAGACCTGGGCGACGAATTCGTCGCTGCGCAGGCGGATGACCTCGCCGGGAAGTCCCGCCTCTCCAACCAGAACAGCCTCGCCGAGCTGAAAGGAGCGTTCCGTCTTGGCATGAAGGACCGGGCCGCCGATCCAGCTTATGTGCGCATCAGCCATGAGCCGCCTCCGCTCCGGGCCGGTCGGCGCGCTCGTCCTCGCCCGTAAGACGCTCGATCTCCGCGATCAAAGCGGCCTCGACGCGGCCGTGAAGGGCGATCAGCGCTTCCGGCGTAGCGTCGATGACGGCACCGCCTGTGGTGATCCGCAGCCCGGCGCCGATTGCTTCCGAGCCTTCCATCACGCATTCGATATCGGTCAGTTCGTCGCTCATCTCGGCCAAAGCTTGCCGGACATCCTCGCTGTCTGCAGCCGGATACTCGATCTGCCAGCGGCTGCGCCCAAGCCGCGCGGCGGCCATGCCGAGCGCCGCCTTTATCCACCGCGCCCGGGCCGCGCCGTCACGCCATCGCTCCGTCAGCGCGTCGGTCAGAAGCGGCCACGACCGCTTGAGAAGCGCGGCGCGGGCGCGCTGACGGCGCATCCGCAGCTCGGTATCGCGCTCAGCCTCCGCTTCGGCGATGCGCCGCGCATTGTCTCGCCGCAGCCGCCGCGCCGCTTCGTGAAATTTCCGGCGGGCGCGTTTGCGGGCAGCGGTGACGATCCGGGCCGCTTCGCGGCGCGCCTCGGCACGCAGCGTCTCGCAGTCCGTGTCGCGGCGCGCATTGATCACCTCGATCAGTGCCTTGGCCTGTGCGGAGGCGAGCGATGTGTCCTGATCCGTCACTCTTCGATCCCCAGCGTCTTGCGGATGCCCGGCGCGAGGCTCGGCGGCATGTCCCGTTCCCTGATGTCGGGAATGACGGCGACCGCGGGGCTTTCGCCGCACATCGCAGCCTCAAGGTCCGCGCTCGGCAGGCGTCTCGCATATGCCGCCGTTACGATAACGACCGCCGCTTCCTTCAGCGCCGCGCCGAACGCCTCCCGCATCGTCTCCGGTTCGGGCGTCAGCGTCCTGATGCCGGCTAATCGGAAGCCTGCACAGGTCAGTTCATCGGCGATCACGACGAAGCCCGTCATCTCAACCGGCCTTGTTGAGAATGAGGATCGCCACGATCAGGCCGTAGATTGCGATGCCTTCGGCAAGGCCGACAAGGATCAGCACCCGCCCCAGAAGCTCCGGCTTTTCGGCCAGCGCGCCGACCGCGGCGCTGCCGACCATCGCAACCGCATAGCCCGCCGCGAGGGTTGCGAGCCCGGCCGCCGCCGCCGCACTGGCAAACGCCCATTTCAGCACTGTCGGATCTATGGCCGGCTGGACGGGTTCCTGTGCGACCGCAAGCCCCGCATGCAGGAGCAGCACCGCGAATGCACCGATGAAGATCGCCACGAGCGCGAGCGCTTGCGACGTGTTGAGCGCGCTGAACTTCATGATTGTTCCCCCTTTGATGATGGCATCGCTGGCGCGGGAGGCCGTAGCGGGTTGAAGCCACGCCCCGTCCCTTCCAGAAAGCGGATGAAAAATTCGAAGAGCAGGAGACGCGTCGTCTGGATGCCGACGATCAGCCCCTCCAACAGAAGGATGAGACCGTTGCCGAGCGTCAGGACGATCCAGTATCCGGTACCCCCGGCGGCTTCCGCGATTTCGGCGACGGCGACCGAAAGCCCGGCATGAGCCAGGGCAAAAGCGCCGACGCGCGCGAAGGAGACGGTATTGACGAGCAATTGCAGGCCGGCTTCGGTGAGATGCGCAATTCCGCGAATAGCAGCTGCGACAGGCGAGGCGCGATCGAGGGCAACTTCTCCGATGATGAACCAGAAGACGCCTGCGAGGCTGAGCCAGAAAGCGGGCGGCCAGAAGACGGCGGCGATGAGCGCGACATAGGCGGCGAGAAGACCGGCGTCGCGGGACCACCAGCTCCCATGTGCGCCGCGCCAATGGGCTTGCGCCGCGTGCAGAACGAGCCCCGTGACGAGGATGACGAAGCCGAGGCCGAGCGCCGCGCCGATGACGGTGATCGGCTCTTTCAGCGGGTGGAGCCACAAGGGCTCGATCAGGTCCTCCCGCGTGAACACCGCGCCGTAAAGAATGCCGAAGACCATGGCCATCACGCCGCCCGGCACTAGGAGACCGAAGATGGGCGCACGGCTGCGCAGGATGAGGCCTGCCGCGAGCAGCGCCGCCCCCTGGCCGACATCGCCGAACATGAAGCCGAAGAGCGTCGGCGCGAAGACCGCCATGATCAGGCTGGGATCGGCCTCGTGCCGTCCCGGGCTGCCGAGCAGATTGGTGAAGGTTTCGAAGACCCGCGCCCAGCGCGGATTCCTCAACATCATCGGCGGATTGGAGCCGGCCGGCGCTTCGGGGAAGTTCACCAGGCAGCGCAACCCCGCGCGCGCCAGCGGCTCGCAGAGCGCCGCCCGATCCGGGGTCGTGGTCCAGCCCGTCACCGCGGCGAGGCGCGGCGTGCCGGAGACTTTGCCGGTATGGCTGGCGAGCCAGGCGATCAGCTCGATCTGGCCGCTGATGCGGGCGACCTTGTGGGTTTCCGACAGCGTGCGCAGCCGCGCTTCGGCTTTGTCCGTCTCCGCGCGAAGCCGGTCGAGACGGGCCTCGATCTCCGTCGCCGCCTCGGCGGCGGTCGGGGGGAGATCGTCCGGGATTGGAACGGCCGAGGCTTTCATGGCGGAGAGGCGTTCGTCCTGCGCGGCGATGTCGTGTGCGCCGCCGAGGACAAGCAGATAGTCGCCGGCCGGACGCCGCATACGCTTATGCATCGTCAGCTCGGGGAGGGTTATGACCGTCGTGCCCTCCGGCAGAAGATAGAGACGGGCGGCGAGGTCGGGTCCGCAACGGCCAAGCTGCGCCAGGTCCGGCAGCGGATCGGGGCAATCGGCGAGCAGCCCGTGCAGCAGTTCGAGCTCGCGCATCCGGCGGCGCAGGCGCTCGATCTCCCCAATCAGCGGGTCGGCCGCGACGCGCCAGCGCTGCAATTCGCCGAGCCCTTCCGTAACCAGCTTTTCCGGCGCGCCGATATGGTCGGGCGTCGTGCTGGCCGCGGGCGGCCAATAGGCGTGATAGCGCTTGGCAAGTTCGGAATAGACTGCCAGCGCCTCATCGACATCGGCGGCGAAGAATGCTTCCGACGGCCGAGTGAAGCTTTCCAGCTCCACGCCGCCTGCATGCGCCAGGGCGCCGAGAACGGCCGCCAGCTCGTCGCGCGTGGTCAGAAGCTCGAACCATCTCGCCGGGACAGGTCTGAGAGTCACGCCGCGCTCCTTTCCGCGGAGGGACCGAACAGGACGCGCTTGAGCAACTCGCCGCGGAAGCGTTCGAAGTCGAGCATTGCGAGGAGCAAATAGGCAAGGGCCGCGATGGGCGAGCCGGCATGCCGCCGGAAGATGCGGAGGCAGGCCGCTTCGATCACGGCGCGCGACGGCCGATAGTGAGATGCCGGCGTCTCGTAAGAGGTGTTCTTGAAATTTGTGAAGAGCTGTCCGATGAGCTTGTCGAGAGCGCTTGCCTCCGCCACCGAGAGTGACGGCCGGAACTCGCGCCATCTCCCGAGCCAATCTGTGCCGATGGAAGATCCCTCTACCCGTTTTTCCATTTCAGAAGAAAGCGCGGCGTCATTCAGCGTGTTATTGTCCTCAAGCCATGAGGGAGGCGCATATCCGCGCGCGATGTAATCGCGAACCGGAAGCTCAGGCAGAATCGCGAGACTTCGAATTGGCTTCTGCCACCGCTCCGGCAGCCAGGTCGCGATTTCTTCAACCGTCTCGCGCCATGCCGCGCGAAGTCTGCGCTCGATGATGTGCGGCTCCATCTCCGCCGAAAGACGATCCGCCCAGGGCGCAAGGGACGTATTCCGCGCAAGATCGAGAAACTGCCCCGCCGAACGCGCCGCTTCGAGAGACCGCCAGTCCGCTTCGTCAAGCCGCTCGCCATGGCGGGACTGGATGCGGGTCTGGACATAGGCGAGCTTAGGTGTCTGCGCCACCGTCCCCTCCGGTCATGCGGGTGGCCAGAGCTGCGACGGCTTCGGCGATCAACGCGTCATCCCACTGTACGACCTCCGCGCTCTCCACGTTCAGTGTCGCCATGATCGCCTCGACCGCTACCGCGGTCCGATCGGCGCAGAGGCGATGAGCGGTGGAAATCCTGGCGTCGGCTCGGGCTTCGATGCGCCGAGCCGCCTCGCGTGCGCCCTCCACGATCGCACCGGCCTGCGCGCGGCTGGCCTCGATGGCTTCCCGCACCTGGCGTTCCGCGCTCAGCACCTCCTCCATGGCCTGCGAAACATCGTCCATCTTCGGTGACTGATCGCGGGCCATCGTCGTAACGCTCTGCTTAGGACTTCCAGGTCTTCGAGCCTGTGGCGGGGTCGATGGCCGGATAGGGGAGACCGGCGGACTTCCAGGCGCCGCCTTCCATATGCGCGATTTCGACCGCCAGCGCCCGCGCAAAGTCGAGCAGATCCATCCTACTTGTCCTTCGCCGAGACCGTGTCGACGATCGTATGTTTGCGCCTGCGGGCGAGATAAGCGGCACCTGCGCCGAACGCAGCGCCGACCGCGGCCGCTCCGCCGATCACCGAGCCACTCATGCCGACGCTCGCTGAGAGCGGCTTGTAGAAGCCGCCCTGATCCCAGAAATTCGGCGAGGCGCAGGCAAAGCAGCCGTGGCCCGACTGGATCGGGAAGGAGACGCCGCCGTTCCATTTGAGCGTCGCACAGGCATTATAGGCGATCGGCCCCTTGCAGCCCACCTCATAGAGGCACCAGCCCTTGCGCGCGCCCTCATCGTCGAAGCTCTTGGCGAACATACCGCGGTCATAGAACGGACGGCGATAGCAGCGGTCGTGGATGGTCTCGCCGAAAAACGCTTTCGGACGGTGCATATGATCCAGCTCAGGCAGCTTGCCGAAGGAGATGAGATGGGCGACCGTTCCGGCCATCGCCTCCGGAATGGGGGGGCAGCCGGGAATGTTGATCACCGGCTTGTCTGTAACCAGCTTCGTGACCGGCGCAGCGCCGGTCGGGTTCGGATTAGCGTAAGGCAAGCCGCCAAAGGAAGCGCAGGTGCCGACCGAGATCACGGCGAAGGCGTTTTCCACCGTCTCGCGCAGCATGGCGACATTGGTCTGCCCAGCAATGGTCGAGTAGACGCCGCCATCCTTCGTCGGCACGGAGCCGTCGACGATGACGATATATTTGCCCTTGTTCTCCTGCATCGACTGGTGGCGGGCGGCCTCCGCGGCCTCACCCGAGACCGCCATCAGCGTGTGATGATAGTCGAGCGAAATGAAGTTGAAGATCAGGTCTTCAAGCGTCGGGCCGCGGGCTCGGGTCAGCGACTCCGTGCAGCCGGTGCATTCCTGGAAGGAGAGCCAGATCACCGCCTGCCGCCGCGCCTTGGCGAGCCCTTCGGCGAGCGCCGATGCGGCTGATGGCGGCAGCGCCATGATCGAGGCGAGATAGGCGGAATATTTGAGGAAAGCGCGCCGGGAGACGCCGCGTTTCGCCAATTGATCGCCAAGCGTGTCAGCCTTGCTCATATGCAGTCTCCTGTTTCGGCGGCGTTTCATCCGCGCCAATCAGATCCTTAAGCCGCGCTGCGCCGAGGCTTAGATCGTCGGGATGGGTGATGAGGATGGGTGGAATGCGGGTGACGGCAATCTGCTCGTTGGCGATGCAGCCGTCCGCGCCCTCATGGCGTATCCACCAGACCCCGGAAATCGCCGTTTCCTCGACGGTGGAGGGACCGGCAACGTCAAGCGTCGCTCGCACTTCACCGCCGCCGAGACGCGATTTCAGCTCCTCGCGGTCGGCATCGGTCATCGGCAGGCTGCGCAGATCGATGGCGCCGTCCTCGCCGGTCCCGATCAGCCGGTCCAGGAGTCCGGCAATCTCGCGCAGGACGGCGTCCGCCATTCCGGTCCGGTAAGCGGCGGGATGAGGCGGGATGGCTCCATGAGGGGGCGTGCTCATGCCGCTTGCGCCTCCCCGCTCCAGCGTTTCAGGATCGAGAGCACCGCCGAAATCATTTCGGGGATGGCGGCCGCGACCGGCGGCGTCGGCTCAAGCCCGAGCGCAATGGTCTGCGGCTGGACCGCGACGAGCGCGCGCCGCGCCGGGCAGGAGCCGCTCAGCAGCGCAGCGCCGATCAGGTCCGAGAGTGCCACCTCATGAGCGGTCTTTTTCACGCCCGTCAGCATACGGTCCATCTCCGGTCCTTCGAAGGTCGCAACAACGCCCGGTTTGGCGTCGAAACTCGCCGCATCCACCGCGATCAGCGCCGCGCTCGCCTCGATCTCCGGCAGGAGCGCCATGCCGACCGTTCCGCCGTCAAGCACCCGGGCGCCGGACGGGTTGATTTCGGCCAGCCGCTTGACAGCGAGCAGACCCGCCGAATCGTCCGACATCAGCAGGTTGCCGAGCCCCAGAATGAGAACTTCTCTCGAAGGCGGCACGCCTTACTCCCCTAAAGAGATATTGGCCGCATACGCGTCTCTATTTAGGCTGCGCAGCGGGCGACGTCATTGACTCTGATCAATAATTTCGCCTCGGCTCGCCTCCCGCTTGGAGACGCCGCGTTCAGTAGGTGAGGACTTGGCAGTCCTCCTCCATGACTTGCTCGATCAGGTGCGCTCCGCCGATGATGCCTTCGCATTCCGGGATCAGATCGTCCTTGGTCATGTCGAAGAGGTCGAGATTGGGCGAGCAACAGTAAAACTTTACGCCCGCCTCATGCGCATCCTTGATGAAATCATAGACCGATTTCGGCGAGCCTTCTTTCACGTAGAGTTTCTCCGCGACGCCCTTTTTGAGCAGCTGCCCGGAGGTGGCAGTGCATATAACGTCCACCTCATATTCCATGGCGGCCGCGACCGAGGCCTGGAAGATCGGCGCTCCGAGTTCCTCTCCATGCCGCGGATCGGTGTTAGCCATTACAATGACGAGCTTCTTGGCCATCGGTCTGTCTCTCCTTTTCAACAAATTCGGGGTAATGGATCGTCTTCGAGTTCTTCGAGAAAGCGTTCGCCGCCGATTTCGGTCTCCAGAATGACCTGTTCCCGGCCTTCGCAGACAATCCCGATCACGCTGGCGTCTTCACCGCCGGGCAGGTCGCGCCAAAGCCCCAGGACGGTTTCCGCGGCCTCGGGCGCCGCGACGGCGACGACGCGTCCCTCGCAGGCGAGATAATAAGGGTCGTAGCCGAGCATCTGGCAGACCGAGCGCACGGCGCCGTGCACCGGGATCTGGCCCTCGATGAGACGTACGGTCTTCGACGTTGCCGCGGCGATCTCATGGGCGACGGTTGCGAGACCGCCACGCGTGGGATCGCGCATGAAACGCACCCCGTCGAGCGCGGCGAGCGGGCCCGTGAAGGGCATTACCGGCGCACAGTCCGACCAGACCGAACCGCTCAGGTCGAATTCCTCTCTCGCCAGCATGACGGCGATGCCGTGATCTCCGACCGGGCCGCTGACGAGGAGCACGTCGCCCTCGCGGATGCAATCCATGCCGAGCTGGCATTCCGGTGAGCGCAGCCCCACGCCCGTCGTCGCGAAATACAGGCCGCCGCCCTGGCCGCGCGGAACGACTTTGGTGTCTCCGGCGACGATATGGACGGACGCCGCGCGCGCGGCGGTGGCGAGGCTGGCCACGATGCGGTCGAGGCAGTCGGCTGCGAGCCCCTCTTCGATGATGGCGTTGAGCGTCAGAAATTTCGGTTCCGCGCCGCTCACGGCCAGATCGTTGACCGTGCCGTTGACCGCGAGCGAGCCGATGTCACCGCCGGGAAATTCGAGCGGCTGCACCGTGAAGGCATCGGTGGTGATGAGTGGCGTCATCCCGGCGTCAAGTTCGAGCGGCACTGCATCGAGCCCGACGTCGAGCGCCGGGTTGGCGAGATGGCGCGCGAAGATCTCGTCGATCAGCTCGCGCATGTAGCGGCCGCCATTGCCGTGGGCGAGCGTGATATGCCGGTCTTCGATCATGACGCGCCCTTGTCCTGATGAGTGTCCGAGACGCAGCCGAGATGCAAGGCTTCGATCAACTGGCCAAAGGCCAGGCCGCCGTCATTTGCGGGCAGCATTTGCGGGAGATAGGCGTGGATGCCCCTGGCCTTGAGAAGCGTGATTACGCGCTCGGCCAGAAGGCGGTTCTGGAATGCGCCGCCCGCCAGGCCGACAGCGCCGAAGGATTTCGTTTCCGCCAGCGCGGCCGCCTGTTCGGTCAGCGACTGAGCCAGGCTTTCGATGAAGACCCCCGCGCGGATTTGGGGCGGCAGTTCCGGGTTCGTCAGCATCGGCAGGAGCGGCTCCCAATCGCTGCGCAAGATGCCGTTTTCGTCGGGTTCCAGCGGCAGACGGATGGCGCGTGATTCGGCCGCCGCTGCGCTTTCCAGCATCATCGGCCCCTGACCTTCGAAGCTCGCTGTGTCGATGCCGAGAACGAGCGAAGCGGCCGCATCGAACAGGCGTCCGGCTGACGACGTCCGCGACGTGCCGATGCGCTTGCGCCAGGCCTGAGCGGCAATCTCCGCGCCCTCGACCGGAGGCGTCCAGGCGCGTCCCGTTTCCCACATCACCGCCGCCGCCGCGCGCCACGGTTCGCGGCCGATCCGGTCGCCGCCGGTCACATGGAACGGGCGAATGCTGGCGACACGCCGCCATCTGCCCGGCGCGCCATGGAACGCTTCGCCGCCCCACAATTCACCGTCGCCGCCATAGCCGATGCCGTCCCAGGCAAAGACGAGCCAGGAAACGATTTCGGGATATTCGCCGGCCAGAGCCGATGCATGAGCGGCATGATGCTGGACGCGCTTGAGGGGCAATCCTGCTGCCACCGCCCAACGCGTGCTGGCGTAATTCGGATGCGCGTCGCAGACGATCCGGCACGCTTCGACGCGATAGAGCGCTTGCAGATCCGCGATTACCTGCCCGAAGACGGCGATGCTGCGCGGACTGTCCAGCTCGCCGATATGCGGCGAGATGACAGCGCGCCGGTCCCAGCCAAGGGCGATCGCTCCTTTCATATGACCGCCGACGGCAAGCGTCGGTTCCGTGAACGGTTCGGGCAACTCGATTTCGAGCGGGGCGATCCCTCTTCCGATGCGGATCGGACGCGGCTTTCCCGCGATGATGCGCAGGACGGAATCGTCCGCGGGCCGCACGATCGGGCGGTCGTGATGCAGAAAGGCGTCCGCGACCCCCGAGAGCCGGCGGTCCGCTTCGCCATTGTCGGTGATGACGGGCTCGCCGCTGATATTGCCGGAGGTCGCGACCAGTGGCCCGCCGAACTCGGCGAGGAGCAGGTGATGCAGCGGGCTGTAGGGCAGGAAGACGCCCAGCTCTGCGAGACCGGGCGCGAGCGCCGGGCTCAGCGGGCAGTCCTTGCGGCGGCGCGCCAGGACGATGGGCCGGGCAGGATCGACGCACACCTGGGCTTCGGCGTCGTCCAAGGTGACGCATTCGCGGATTGCGGCGAGGCCGTCGCTGCCGCTTTGCGGAAACATGACGGCGAGCGGCTTGTGCGGCCGGTGCTTGCGCGCCCGCAGGCGGAGCACGGCCGCATCACTCGCGGGATCGCAGATGAGGTGGTATCCGCCGACGCCCTTGACGGCGACGATGCCGCCTTCGTGGAGCAGCTCAATGGCCGCCGCGAGCGCTGCCTCTCCTTCGAGAGGCGCGGCGCCGTCCCGATGAAGGCTGAGTTTCGGCCCGCAAACGGGGCAGGCGAGCGGTTGGGCGTGGAACCGCCGGTCGAGCGGATTTTCGTATTCCCGCCGGCACTCCGGGCAAAGCGCGAAGCCCGTCATGGAGGTGTTCGGCCGGTCGTAGGGCAGCGCCTCGATGATCGTGTAGCGGGGGCCGCATTGCGTGCAATTGGTGAACGGGTAGCAGAAGCGGCGTTCGGCGACGTTCTCGAATTCCGCGATGCAATCATCGCAGCAGAACAGGTCCGGAGGCAGATGAATGTCCGCTTCGGTATCTCCATTGCTGGCATGAATTTGAAAGTCCCGGACGCCTTCGACGGCGGTTTCCGCCGACGTTTCAAGCCGCGGCCGCGCAAGCGGCGGCACATCGGAGGTCAGCGCAGTGATGAACTGCGTGATATTTTCGGGGCGGCCTTCGACATGGATCAGAACCTGCCCGGAGCCGTTGCGGACCCAGCCGCCGAGACCATGGCGCCGCGCGATGCGAAAGACGAAGGGCCGGAAGCCGACGCCCTGCACCCGTCCGCCGACGACGATGCGCCGCGCGCAGACGCCGTGCAGCGGGTCAATATCGCGCTGGTGCGTGTTCATCTGCTGCCGTCTGCCTGATGCCCGACGACCACCAGATTCGGCAGGCGCCTTCATCCGAAACCATGCAGGGGCCGATCGGATTACGCGGCGTGCAGGCCTTTCCGTAAAGCACGCACTGGTTCGGATAGATTTTCCCTAGCACGACGCGCGCGCAATCGCAGCCCGGCGGCATTTCGCCTGCGCGCTTGCGCGCAGCGTCGATATCCAGATCGAAGCGCCGGACGGCGTCGGAATGGGCCAGCTCCGGTTTCAATGCGAAGCCCGAACCGGGGATAATGCCGATCCCGCGCCAGTTCGCATCGACGACGTCGAGCGTTTCCTTCAGCAGCAACTGCGCGGTCGGATTGCCGCCAGGCTTGGCGACGCCCGCATAACAATTGTCGAGAAAAGCGCGCCCTTCCAGCCGCTGCCGTAACACCGAGTAGAGCGCGGCGAGCAGACTGTCCGGCTCGAAACCGGCGACGGCCGAGGGGATGCCGTGCTCTTCGGGCACGAAGCGCCATTCTTCCGGCCCCATGATCGTGGCAACGTGGCCCGGCGCGATCAACGCGTCGAACCCGGCTTTTTCGCTGTCGAGCAGCATGGCAACGGCGGGCCAGGTCAGGCGGCCCGAAAGCAGGATAGAGAGATTGGACGGCAGGCCCTCGGCGATAAGGCCTGCTACGGGCGCTGTGGTCGTTTCGAATCCCGCGGCGAAAAAGACGATCTCGCGGGTGGGATTGGCCTCGGCGATCTTCACCGCCTCGCGCGGCGACGCGATCGGCCGGACCTCGCCGCCGGCCGCGCGGGCCTGTTCCAGCGAACGCGGCTCGTTCTTCGGCACATTGGCGGGGACGCGCAGCATGTCGCCGAACGCGACGAGAATGACGTCCTTGCGCAAAGCCAGTTGGATCGCGGCATGGACATCTTCCTCCGGACAGACGCAGACGGGACATCCGGGGCCGGGGATGAGCTCGATATTATCAGGCAAAGCGCCGCGTAAGCCGGCCATAGAGATCGAGCGTTCATGCCCGCCGCAGACATTCATCACGCGGACCGGCTCGCTTTGCGGCAGAGCGCGGATGCGCTCAAGCCATGCCTTCGCATCGGCTTTTCGGTCCATCATGGCGGTCACTCCGCTGCGTGGAGATGCGCGCCGGCATGATGGGGATGTGCCGACAGTGGCGCGCTCTTGCGGCGCTCGGCAAGCCTGTCCTCAAGCCACGCGATCCAGGGCGCCAGCATATCGGGGCGACGCGCCGAAATGCGCACCACCTCCGCAGGATTGGCCAGGGCGCGCACATGCCGTTCCGCCTCTTCGGGCGAGAAATCGTCGAAAACGTCGAGCAGATCGGCCTTCGACAGGAGAACCAGATCGGCGCTGCGGAAGCTGACCGGATATTTGGCGGGCTTGTCGTCGCCTTCGGTCACCGAGAGCAGCGTGACATTCGCGTGCTGGCCCAGATCGAAGCCGGCTGGACAGACCAGATTACCGACATTCTCGATGAACAGGATGTCGATCGCGGACAGATCCAGCCCGTGCAGCGCATCGTGGATCATATGGGCGTCGAGATGGCAGGTCTGGCCGGTCGTCACCTGGATCGCTGGCACGCCCTTCGCCCTGATCCGCCTGGCGTCGTTCTCGGTTTCGAGATCGCCTTCGATAACCGCGACGCGCAGCCGGTCGGCCACCGCCTCGATCGTGGCTTCGAGCAGGCTGGTCTTGCCCGAGCCCGGCGAGGACATCAGATTGACGGCGAGCATGCCATGGCTGTCGAAATGCTCGCGATTATGCGCGGCGGCATGATTATTTTCATGGAGGATGCCGGTGAGAACCTTAATCGGCGCCTCGTGAACGGACTTGGCCGGGATTTCGCCTTTGTGGTCCGTGATATGGACGTGGCCGGAAGTCGCCGCGCATCCACAGTCCTGGCACATTGCTTCTCTCCTTTGGCTTCCGCTCTGTCAGGCCGGCGCGTCAGCATTCGCCAGCTCGACCCGCTTCAGCAGCAATTCATCCCCAGATTTGAGCTTGACCCGCCAGCCTCCGCATTCGCCGCATAGCAATGCGTTCGCCGCCACTGCCGTCTCGACGCCGCAGCTTTCGCACCAGACGCGGACGGGCATTTCTTCGACGTCGAGCTCCGCATTCTGAGCGATGGTTCCCGCGCGGGCCACAGTGAAGGCGCGCTTCAAGAGAGGCGCTTCCACGCCGGACAGAGGGCCGACCGCGACGAGAACGCCCGTAACCTCCGTCGCGCCATGTGCCGCGGCGACCCGCTCGATCTCACGCAACAGGCTCTGACAGACGGCAAGTTCATGCATCCGCGTTCATTTCGTCTTCGGCGGCCAGCATCTCGTCGTAAAGGCTCCAGGCATCTTGCGCCTCGTCCTCAGACATCTTCTGGATGGCGTAGCCGACATGGACCATGACATGGTCGCCTGGCTGAATATCCTCATGCTGGAGAAGAAAAAGACTGACCGAACGCTCGATCCCCTTCGCCTCGCATCGCGCCAGGAAACCGTCGCGGTCCACGACCCGCATGGGCACTCCGAGACACATGATGCCGCTCCTTTGCTGGAAGTTCCATTTCTAACCTGGACGTTCTGAACTGTGGTTGATTCAAATCAATGCCGTTCGTTGTTAGCAGCCCAAGATTTAAATGATTCGATGTGTTCCCGGATTAGCGGGCGGGCAGCCGCGAGATTGGGCGTTTGGCTCAGGTGGCGGCGCGAAAAAAAGGTGTCAATAAGGATCAGTCATGAGCTTGCTCGATTTCGCGCGCGGACCCGCTTTGGAAGCGGCCTTCGCGATCTTTGTGTTCGGCGTGCTGTGGCGGCTTCTTTCCTTGCTGCTGCTGCCCTGGGCGCGGGACAGATCGGTCGCGCGGCCGGGAGCGCCGTCCGCGATCGTTGCCGCGGCCAGCGGTTTCATACGCCATCTCTGGCCGCCGAAGGGTTTTGCTCGCGCCTCGCTATTCTCCACTGTGAACGGCTATGTTTTCCACATCGGCCTCGCCATCATTGTCTTCGGGCTGGCACAGCACATTCTCTTTCTGCGCGGCCTGTTCGGTTTCGCCTGGCCGAATCTGCCGGCCGGCATCATCTCGGTCGTCTCGGTGATCACGCTGGCCTCGCTCGTGGCGGCTCTCGTCCGCAGGATGACCGATCCTGTCTTGAGGCTGCTCTCGACCGTCAATGACTATTTCAGCTGGATCGCCACCACCCTGCCGGTTGTTACCGGGCTCATCGCCGTCAGCCATCTCTGGGCGCCCTACGAGACGCTGCTGGCGATCCACATTCTCAGCGTGGCGCTGCTGCTGATCTGGTTTCCATTCGGCAAGCTGATGCACGCCTTCCTGGTGTTCCTCACCAGAAGCGAGACAGGCATTTTCTACAGCCGCCGGGGCGTCGAGATTTGAGCTGGCGCGATAGCAAGGGAAGGCCAACAGGATGAACGAACGCGTTGTCGTCGATCCGATCACCCGCATCGAGGGCCATCTTCGCATCGAGGCGGAGACGGACAGCGCCGGCGCGATCACCGGCGCTTACAGCTCAGGCACCATGGTGCGCGGCATCGAGCTGATCCTCAAGGGCCGTGATCCGCGCGATGCCTGGGCCTTTGCCCAACGCATTTGCGGAGTCTGCACGCTGGTGCACGGCATCGCATCGGTGCGGGCCGTGGAGAACGCGCTCAACTACAAAATCCCGCCGAATGCACAGATCATCCGCAATTTGATGATCGCGGCGCAATATGTGCACGACCACGTCATGCACTTCTATCATCTGCACGCGCTCGACTGGGTCGATGTGATCTCCGCACTCAAGGCCGACCCCGCCGCAACCTCGCAGCTCGCCCAGTCGATCTCCAGCTATGCCAAGTCGAGTCCCGGCTATTTCGCCGACACGCAGAAGAAGCTGAAGGAGTTCGTCGAGGCCGGTCAGCTCGGCATCTTCGCCAACGGCTTCTGGGGCCATCCCGAATTTAAGCTGCCGCCCGAAGCCAATCTGATGGCGGTGGCGCATTACCTGGAGGCGCTCGCCTGGCAGCGCGACGTCGTGCAGATCCACACGATTTTCGGCGGCAAGAACCCGCATCCGAACTTCCTCGTGGGCGGTGCACCCTCGCCGATCAGCATCGATATGAGCGGTACCGGCGGCGCTGCCGCGACGGCGGTGAATATCGCCGGGCTGGAGCAGGTCAGGACGGTGATCGGGCGGATGAAGGAGTTCGTCGAGCAGGTCTATCTGCCCGATACGCTGGCGATCGCCTCTTTCTACAAGGACTGGTTCGAGCGGGGCGAAGGTGTCGGCAACTTCCTGACCTATGGCGATTTTCCGGAAAAGGGCATGGACGATCCGTCGAGCTGGCTCATTCCGGCAGGCGTCATTCTGAACCGCGATCTGACGACGATCCATCCCATCGACATGAACAGCCCGGAGGAGATCCAGGAGTTCGTGGCGCATTCCTGGTACGACTATTCAGGCGGCAAGAATGAGGGCCTGCATCCCTATAAGGGCCAGACCAATCTGAACTATACCGGCCCCCAACCGCCATTTACCCAGCTCAATGTCGAGGAGAGCTATTCCTGGCTGAAGGCGCCGCGCTGGAAGGGCAAGGTGATGGAGGTCGGGCCGCTCTCCCGCGTGCTGATGCTCTATGCCAAGGGCCACGAGCCGACGCGCGAGCTGGCGAAATATGCGCTGGGCAAGCTCGATCTGCCGCTGACCGCGATGTTCTCGACCCTCGGGCGCACGGCGGCGCGCACGCTGGAGAGCAAGATCGTCGTCGATCAGATGCTGACCTGGTACGATAATCTGATGGCCAACATCAAAGCCGGCGACCTCGCGGTGCACAATCCAGCCAAATGGGAGCCGTCATCCTGGCCGGACGAGGCGCGCGGCGTCGGCTTCATGGAAGCGCCGCGCGGAGCGCTCGCCCATTGGGTGGTGATCAAGGGCGACAAGATCGACAATTACCAAGCCGTGGTGCCGTCGACCTGGAACGCAGGGCCGCGCGATCCGGAAGGCCAGCCGGGCCCTTACGAAGCCGCTCTGATGGACCGGCATACGCTGTACGATCCCAAGCAGCCGCTTGAGATCCAGCGCACCATCCACAGTTTCGATCCCTGCATCGCCTGCGCGGTTCACGTCTTAGATCCGCAAGGTGAAGAATTGCTCCAACTGCGCGTCCGCTAGAGGGGGGACCATGACCGATACGATTAATGTGGAGGCCGCCGCCCGAACCTTTCTCGCGCATACGGAAGAGCATCTCGTCAGCTATCTGGAAGCCTGCGTCCATTGCGGCCAATGCGCGGCGGCATGCCATTTCTACGAAGCATCCGGCAATCCGAGACATACGCCGGCTTACAAGCTCTTCCCCATCGCCAAGGCCTATCGTCGGCAGAAATGGCCGCTGGCTTGGCTCGGGCTCGCGCCGCGCATCACCGAGGCCGACCTCAAGGAATGGGAAGAGCTGCTCTTCGATACCTGCACCATGTGCGGCCGCTGCACGACTGTCTGCCCCATGGGCATCGACATCGCGTCCATCGTCGGCGGCGCAAGGCAGGCATTCGTGGCGGCGGGGCTCGGCCCGGAAGATCTGCTGGCAGCGGCCGATAATTCGCGCGATCACGGCAGTCCGCTCGGCGTGACGGCGGAAAAGCTGCGCGAGCGGCTCGAATGGCTGGAGGACGAGAACGAGGTCCCGATCGCGCTCGACAAGGAGAAGGCCGAGGTGCTTCTGACGGTCTCATCCATCGAGGTGATGAAATATCCCGACTCGGTCGTGGCGATGGCCAAGCTGCTGAATCATACGGGCGTAGACTGGACGCTCAGCAGCAAGGGCTATGAGGCCACGAATTTCGGCTACCTCGCCGGCAAGGCCGATATCGCTAAGCTCATGGTCGAGCGGATCACTGACGCCGCCGAGAGCGTCGGCGCGAAAACGGTCGTCATCCCCGAATGCGGCCATGCCTTCGGCGTGTTGCGCTGGTCGGGCGCCAATATGCTTGGCCGGCCCCTGCCATACACCGTCCTGCACATCACCGAATTCCTGGCGCAGCTCAAACGTGAGGGGCGCCTGAAGCTGAAGCCGATGGCGGACTCCATCACCTATCACGATCCATGCCAGATCTCCCGGCGCGGCGGCGCGATGGAGGATGCGCGCTATCTGCTTGAAGGTTTCGCGCAGGACTTCCGCGAGATGACGCCGACCGGCAATTACAATTGGTGTTGCGGCGGCGGCGGCGGCGTGCAGGCGATCGGACGCGCAGCCGAGCTTCGTCACAAGGTGTTCAAGATCAAGATGGATCAGGTCGAAGAGACGGGGGCCAAAACGATGGTGTCGTCCTGCTCCAATTGCCGCCTCACCATGGATGAGAGCAAGGCGCACTGGAAATGGGAAGGCGGGCTCGCCAGCCTAGTCGACATCATCGCCGACCATCTGGTGGAGGAGGCAAGCTGACCGCCTCGATCGTACCCCCCCTGCCCTGCAATGCGAGGGAGCGCTATTTCAGCGGCTCCAGTTGCTCCTCGCCGCCGAGATGCCAGACGGCGCCGACCGTCGCTTCATATTGATGCATCTTGATTTCGACGGGCTGGTTGCCGCCGAAAGGATCGAAACCGCTGACGCTGGACTCCGGCACATAGACGCCAGCAAACTCCAGATCGAGATCGTCCGACCACTTATATTTGAAGCCGCCGGTGATGTGGTGCTTGACGACACCCGGCGCGAGAATGTTGAAGGTCACGTCCGGTGATTTGATCGGGCTTTCGTTATAGGAATAGCCAGCGCGCAGCGTCCAGCGGTCGTCGGCCTGCCATTCGACGCCGAACTTGAAGACGTTGATATCATGCCAGCCGAAGCCGGCGCCGCCATCGTTGCCGAGGCAGCCTGAGCCCGGGCAGTTGAAGATATTCGACTGTGGATTGGCGATCGACGCCACATCGCCATAGAAGATATGCTTATAGTCGAACATCACCGTCAGATTCGGCTTGACGTCGATGGCAACGCCCGCAGTGATGCTGGCGGGAATGTCGAAATCACCCTGTTCGGCAAACAGGCCGCGATAATCGTCGAACTTCGACATATAGATCCGGCTATTGCCCGCAACACCAAGACGTACCCCATCCATCAGATCGTATTGAATGCCTGCGCGAATACCTCCGCCATAGGAGAAGTCGTGCTCGTTGTCACTTAGGCTCGATGGGTCGGTCGAAAATGGCTGGAACCCGTCTAAGCCCGTCGCTTCGAACGCCTGCACCGCGAAGACCGGCGCAAATCCGAAGGAGAACCGGCCCATGCGGTGAGCGATGGCCGCTGAGACGAACGCCTGTGTGAGGTCGACGCCGCTGTCCTTCGTTTGGGAAAAAATGGGCTCCGGGTAGGTCGTGTTCATTCCGCCATTGCCGTAGAGGCCGAGGGCGAAGACCGTATCGGCATCGATCCTGCGTGTGTAGGCAAGGTTCGGGACAGGGAAGACATGGCGATCCGAGCCATGCTTTCCGGGCGGAACGGGTGCGCACCCGGGCGTGGTGGCCGGATCGCATCCCGGCGCTCCCGCTTCATAGCCGCGTATCGGCCCGAACGCCGATATGGCGCCCGTCACCTGGTTGTCGACATCCGCAAGACCGGCCGGATTGTTCGCGATCCCGGTAGCGTCCCTTGTATCGGCGACGCCCGCCCCGCCAAGCGCTTTTTGCCGCGCTCCATAACCATCCTGAAAATAGCCATCCGTCGCCTTCGCGTCGGTCGTCAGGCCCAAGCTGAGCGCGCTGCCAGCCATCAAGGTCAATGCGACGGTCAACGCGCGGCGCCTAACGCCGGTCCCTTTCGCTTCGAACATGCTCCCCTCCACCGGACATTATTCTTCATGAGGGACGCCGAGCAGCCGATCGTCGCTCGCTATCCCTCGGTCAGATTCGCATCCCTGTCATATCCCGGCGTCATGTTCATATATTTTCATTCAGATATGAAGACGATTTGCTTGGCGACGTTCATTGTAATGACGATTGGTGTTTTGTTACCACAGTGCCCGAAACGCGCCGCCATTCCGCCGCCCCGTCATCAAGGCAAACGCCAACACCCCCCACGAGCCGACGCCAAATCAGCGTCTGATCCTCGCGGGCTGAACGCGGTCAGCTTTTCGGTGATGCGGCGCGCCGTCTAGCGCAACGCGCGTCCAAGCATGTCCCCGCGAAGGCGGGGATGGACGCGGGAACAGTTGCGCTCATCTTTTGAAATAGATCAACCCTCGTTCAAGCGATTCCACTTGAACGAGGGTTGATCTAAGCGGCGCGCTTGATCAGGAAGCGGTAAACGCCATCCGCCACGCTGTGCTCGACGAGCTCATTGCCGGTCTGGCGGCAAAAGGCCTGGAAATCCGCAACGGCGCCGGGGTCGGTCGCCAAAACTTCGAGCGTGCCCCCCGGAGACACTTCATTGATCGCCTTCTTGGCCTTCAAAATCGGCAGCGGGCAATTAAGACCCTTCGCGTCGAGTAATTTATCCGCCATCACACTTCTCTCTTATTTAAGACCTTGATCGGCGCGCCGGTTCTTCCCCGCATCGCGCTCCAATTTCAGATGAACAAGTTAATGTCCGACTTCAACGCGTTTTCCATATAGGTCGCCGCGCCGCCAAGCTTTATGCCGTCGATCATGTCCGATTTCTCGTACTCGAACAAATCCATGGTCATCTGGCAGGCGATAAGCTCAATCTCCGCCTCTACGGCAACCTCACGCAGTTCCTCGATCGAAGCGACGCCTTTTTTCTTGATCAGATTCTTCATCATCGTCGTCGCCGCGGCATTCACGCCCGGCAGCATCGCCACCACGTTCGGCATCTTCATATGCATGCCCATCATCGGCATGGCCATATCCGGCTTGCCGAGCGGCGAAATCTGCAGGTCGAGCTTCTTCTTCAGGAGCGGCAGACCGTAGAAGGTGAAGAACATCGAGACCTTGACGTCCATGGCGGCCGCGGTCGTCGCCAGGATGAAGGGCGGATAGGCCCAATCCAGCGTGCCCTTGGTGACGATGATCGACATGCTCTTGGCATTGTTCTGCGCCCCATTACTTGCTGTCATGACACAGTCTCCATTGCGCTAACGTTCCTGTCTGCTCAGGCGATGCGCGTTCCACCGAGCAATCTCGGACCAATTCCAAACATAGCGAGCGCCGCTCCGACCTGCCCAATCGGCTTTCGGTCAGACTTCTGGCCCCTGAGGAAGTCGGCATGATGCCCCATCCGGCTCATCGAAACTTTGTCGTAGATCAACGACCGATCGTCGGCCCGGAGCATAGCAATTTCCCATTATAACATTCTTATATCAATATTTCAGAATTCCCGATAGGGGATCTGTAAACAGCCAGCGATGGAGCCGGCGGGTTCCGCCGCCGCGTCGGATCGCCGAAGCTTAACGTCTGATTCATCTGCCGTGCTCTGCAATTCGTCCAACGATAGGGTGTCAATCACTTCGAGTTGCCAATTGCCGCGTGGCGCGATCACCATAAATTCGCCCTCGCTTAAATACAGACTGAACGAAGCGCGTCCGAGATTGCCATGAGCCGCAAACAAATCGTTCGTGCCCGCAGGGGGTGGTTCGGACAACAGATTGCGCGCGCGCCTAACTACCGCAGCGCGACCGCCGACAAGCTCCTCGACCCGCAGGTTCATCAAATCGCTCGTCAGCTGAGGCTCTTTTCCGGGAGATTGGCCGCGCTGTGTCAACGTGCACGGGGCAATATGGGCTCGAGACAACACGGCCCAGCGGGATCCTGTTCGCCCGCAGCGCCTCGCCCAAGGCGCGGGCTTCACGACGGCCTTCCTCGGATAGCTGGGCTGGCGGACTTCGTCCGGATTACAGCTATCCCAATCATCGGACGCATTGACATTGTCGCTCTGCGACCAACAGGTCGAGGCGTGACGGACATAGATATTCTAGCCGCCGCCTTGCAGCATCACGACCAGCTCTGAATCCCTGGCGGAGGATTGAGCCATTGCGATCCTCGGGCCAATCACAAGGATCAATGAAAGTGAGACCGGTGCGCGGATCCGGCCGCTTGTCGCGAAGCGCCTTGATGATCAGCGGTTCTTCCATGCTCCGACTGTGAACCGAACACGATCACACGCATAGACGATTTGCTGGTGCGCTTACGCCATAAGGCCGAAGGCTTCGACAGCGATGACGTCCGCTCATCCTTGCTTTTAAAGGGCATTGGACCGGTCATCCCGCCCAAGACAAATCGCAAGGATCCACCTGTGTGCGATTTCAAAACCTACAAGGATCGCAATCGGATCGAACGCATCTTTGGGAAGCTGAAGCAGTTCCGCCGTATCGCAACGCGCTATGATAAAACCAAACTATCCTAGTGTCCTGGTTCAGAGATACGTGCCATTATCGGGGTGAGCGATTCGCTGATAAGGGGAGAGGGATGATGGCGCGGCGCGCACCGGAAGTCGAGTTGAGCGAGGCACAGCGGCGAGCGCTTGTTG
>Ga0315553_10000326_pt1 | contig 43744 bp, 40 predicted proteins | sample SalMarSW160140MG_FD_203099 | JGI IMG/M metagenome (GOLD analysis project Ga0315553, IMG submission 203099) | Salt marsh sediment microbial communities from the Plum Island Ecosystem LTER, Massachusetts, United States - Salt Marsh Sediment SW1601-40 ...
TTTGCCAGGATTTGCTACAGCATTATAGCAGGGGGCTTCGCCAGCAAACAACAGAAGCCCTGACCTCAGCCAGAGCCTTCGCATTCTTCCTGTTCGCGCTCTACGTCGAGGCCACGCAATCACTCCGGCGGGGACTCTTCCTCCTCCTCCTCTTCCTCTTCGACCTGAGGAGCCAGCTCCCGCCCGAGAGGCAGCACCACGTCCGGCCTCTCCTCGCGTCGCCGCGCTCTCGCTGGTAGCCCATCGATCGCCTGACGCAAGTCGCCCAACTGCTGCCAGGCGCCGGCCTCCATCCCGTTTACGGCAACGGCCACCACGCCAGCATCCCGCAGACACTCCAGCTCGCCCGCGCCGATGTCGGGTCGAACGGGGGCAAACAAGGGCTTGCGGGAGAGAAGATGCATGCGATGCAGCTCCATCTGGAGATGCACCGTCAGCGGCCCTCGCCAGTCATCGACCCAGAGGCCTTCCAGGCGAAAGGCGTCCGTCGTCCTCAGAAGCGAATCGGTCGGTTCGCCGGAGAGGGCGAGGACGTAGCCCATCTCTGTGTCTAGGAGGGCTTCGGCGCTGGTGGCCTCGGCATCGAAGACCAGGAAGTCGGCACCCGCCTCCTTGAGAGCCGCCACGGTCTTGCCGCTGGCGGCCATCACCTGGGCACCGCAGGGCACATCGCTGGCCTTCTTGGCCCATTTAGCCAACTGACTCATGTCTGCCTGAGGGTTGGAGAGGGATAGGAGAACAGCGTCCACGCCCCGGTCTGCCAGGTCATCGGGGGGCCGCATGCTCGAGGCTGGCCCATGCACCAGCAGGAGCATCGACGGAGCGCCGGGGCGAGCAGCTATCGCCCCAAAGCCGATGGGTGCCGACTCCAAACGCCTCGCATTGCGGATCTTGTCGCCTAGCTTGCTCATCGCCTCACCTGAAAACAGCTACCTGCTCGCTAAGACATTATGCCCTGCTTGGCATCGAGCGACAAGGATGATGGCCGACTCAGTGGCTGATCAACCCAAAATCCTTTCTACGCGCCGACAATCTGCATCAGCCGGAGCTCTGCCAGTGCACCGCGGTTATCTTAGCTGCTGTCGCAGCTTCACACTTCCTTCACGCAACGTTGACGCATGAAGCCCGAATGTTTGTTTTCTCGGCCTGGCATATCCGCGTTATCTTTGACAGGTAATCTACTCCGATGGGCTGGCAAGCTAGCACCCAGGGATGCAGCGGGGCAAATGCCCACTGGGGCTAGGGTCTTGGAACTGACCCAGTCCTGGTGTTAAGGCAAGCCTTGGCCGGAACTTCGGGAGTTGAGCTCTGAGTACAGCCACTAGTCACCAGGCGACGCCAGCCATAGAAGCCAGCCGTCGCCTGTTCCGAGGTGAGCCAGATTCGGAAAGACCGGCCTAGGACGGGGGCTTGTCTGGCACCTCAGGCAGGCCCCCGCATCATAATGGCGGGCTGACTTGAAGCGGTCAGTTCGTAAGTTAGGCCTGCGAGGGCGGAGATGGATGCGGTAAGAATTTCACGCACAGGCCTGACGAAAGGAGGGCTCAGACTATGAGTGAGCTTCTACGGAAGGTTCTGCCGGCTATCGCTTTGGCCGTCATTGCACTTCTAGTCGCCCTGATGGCTCTGACCATCGCCGGAGGGACGGCATCGGCTCAATACCCCCCTCCGGCGGGGAGCGTCACGGTCAGCCTTAGCGACACGACCCCGGCGACGGGAAGCTCTGTCACCTGCACATGTGCAGTGCTGGACACGGAAGGAAATCCTGTAGCTGGTGAGCTGTGTGTGTTCACCATCGTTTCCCAGCCGGGGACCGACGCTTCTCTGAGCTCGACCACTGCGGTCACCAATGCCCAGGGCATTGCCACGGTCACTCTATACACGGGGAGCATCGCGGGCGCGATTTCAGTGGCTGCAGAGGCCAAGAGCATTGAGTCCCAGGCAACCGCCATCGCTCAGTCGGGGACGCCAGTGGCGCCCACGGCTCCCGCTACCCCCGGTGCGGCTCCTCCCACCGGTGCCGGGCAGGGTGACGGTGGCACGTCGCTGGCACTTTGGCTCGTGGCCATAGGCGCCGCCGGCGTGCTGGGCTTGGCTTCTCTCGTTGTCGTCCTGCGGTCAGCGGCTGGACGACCGAGGAATCGCTAGCTGACCCAGTGGCGGCGCCAGCACTGCCAGGGGAGCGAGGAGAGTGGTGCCAGCGAGCTTAATCGCGCAGTCGGTATGAGATGGGCATAGATGCTCAAGAAGTGGCCCTGGCGGCGGCGCTGGCTCATCGTCGGCGTGGCAGTCGCAGTAGTCGTGGTGCTCGTCACTCTAGGCGCTGTGCGGTACGTGCGTTTGTACGATGACCTAACCGGTGGGAAGAACCTCCTGCTAGGAGCGGCTGCACTGATGGAGGACGGAGGCCTGAACATCGAGAGCAACGAGTTGGACGATGTGGAGGTGTCTTTCCAGCGAGCCCAAAACAAGCTGGAAAGCGCCGCCGATACCTTGGACTCTGACCCGTTGCTTCTTGCTGCCCGCCATCTGCCCTGGCTGGGCAGCCAGGTTGAGGCCAGCCGTGACTTGGTGGAGATCGGGGCGGACGGCTCAGATATAGGGCTGGAGGCGGTTAGGGCGATGCGCTCGTACCACAATGTACGGGACAACCAAAGTGGCGCCTTATCCGAGAAGGTGACCCTCGTCTTGGATGCGGTTGAGCCGCACGTGGGGGTCATCGAGCAGGAGTTGGCGGCCGTCGACAGGCGACGCCAGGCGATGCCTGACGACGACCTCTTGGGCCCCCTCGATTCAGCCCTGGGCGATCTGGACTATCACATCGAAGAGCTGCGGGTCAGGCTGGAGGATTACCGGCGCGGTGCTCGCCTGGCTCCCGAACTGTTAGGTCATAACGGTCCCCAGACGTACCTCGTCCTGGCTCACGACAACACTGAGATGCTGGGTTCCGGCGGATTCATCCTGGTCTACGGCTTCCTCACCATTGACCACGGCAGACTGGAACGGCTCTTCTTCGACAACGTACACGACATCTACCTCGACTGGCGAGAAAGAACCGGCGAGTACATCGAGCCGCCGCGTCCCCTCAAAGCCTACCTCCTGCGCGACTGGTCTATGGGGCTGGGAGAGGCCAGCTGGTGGCCCGACTTCCCCACCGTTGCTGAGGAGGCCATCGAGCTCTATCGGCGAGAGGCGGGCAGCGAAGAACCTATAGACGGCGTGATCGGCATCAATTTCTTCACCCTGGAGAAGCTGCTGGAAGTCACCGGTCCGGTCACGGTGGAAGAGTACGGGGTCACAGTCGATAGCCAGAACGTCACCGAACAGACGCTGATCATCACTCACCCGGATGCCTTGCGGCCGTGGGAGTCAGATCGCTATGACTTCACGGGCTACCTGGCACAGGATGTCATCAACCGGTCACTGACTATCGACTCTTCCCGCTGGGCTCCCATGCTCACTGCCCTGCACACGCTGGGTGAGGAGAGGAACCTGCTCCTGTACTCCCGCGACGAGGAGGTGCAGGAGGTCATCGCCGAGCAGGGTTGGGACGGCAGGGTGATGCCCGCAAGCGGCGACTACCTGATGGTGGTCGATTCCAGCCTTAACAGCACCAAGCTCAATCTGGTGGTGGAGCCGAGCATTCAGGTGGATGTTTCCCTCAACGATCTGGGCGACGCCCACAACACCGTCACCATCACCTACGCCAACGACTACACTACCTGGGCTCAGGGCGTGGACCCCCACCTGGCCAGCCTGGTGGTGGGGGCTGGCACCCTCACAGTGTACGGCAACTATCTGCGCCTCTTGGTTCCAGAGGGAAGCACGATTCAGGACGTTCGCGAAGAGGACACCTCGGTGGGTGCCGAAGCAGTGTGGCAGGAGCACGGAAAGACCGTCCTCGGCCGCTACTTCGCCCTGACCCAGGATGCCACAAAGATACTGTCCTTCACCTACGTCGTCCCCTCGGCGCTGGATACCAGTCAGAATCCTTTCACCTACCGCCTGGTCGTCCAGAAGCAGCCGGGTACAGCGGCCATCCCCCTCAGGATAAGGGTTGAGCCACCCAATTGGGCGGAAGTGGTATCGCTGGAGCTGGACGGAAAACCGGTGGAATCCGGTTCTCTGGAAGTGAGCACCGACCTGCGGGTCGACCGTACGCTGGCGGTCACCGTTGTTCCCGAGCAGAGCGACATTCCCCGTCGGAGCGAGGCAGTGGGAGAGCGATAGCGTGCAGATGGTGATTCTGGCGGGTGGACTTGGCACGCGGATGCGTCCTCTCACCAGCGAGGTGCCTAAGGCGCTGATCCCCATCGGCGGCAAGCCCTTCCTCCACCACCAGATCGACCTCCTCAAGCGGCAAGGCATACGCGACATCGTCCTCTGCGTCGGCCACCTGGGAGACAGGGTGAAGGATTACTTCGGCGACGGTCGCTGGCTGGGCGTCCGCATCAGGTACAGCGAGGAGGAAGGCCATCTACTGGGCACGGCCGGCGCCATCAAGAACGCCGAGCCACTCCTCCGCGATGACTTCTTCCTCATGTACGGCGACTCCTATCTGATGATCGACTACCCAGAGGTCATGCGCTACTTCCGGCGCTTCGACAGGCTGGGCCTGATGGTGGTCTGGCGGAACGTCGACCGCTTCGAGCGCAGCAACGTCATGGTCGAGGGGAATCTGGTCACCGTCTACAACAAGGACCAGAAAAGCCCCGACATGGTCCATATCAACTATGGTCTCTCCGTCCTTAGGAAAGAGGCCCTTGCCCTCATACCGCCTGGAAGGCCCTTCTCTCAGGAAGACTTCTACCAGAACCTCATCGACCAGGGCGAATTGCTGGCCTTCGAGGTGGAGCAACGCTTCTACGAAGTAGGCTCGCCCAAGGGCCTGGAGGAGTTCGGAATGCTGATAGCATCGGGAGGTGTTGCCCGATGATCGTCACTCGCACGCCGACACGCATTCCCCTGGGAGGCGGTGGCACGGACATTCGCTCCTACGCCTCCCGCTACGGCGGCTTTCTCATCAGCGCCGCCATCAACAAGTACGTGTATATCACCGTCAACAGTCGTTTCGAGGACAGCATCCGCGTCAGCTACTCCAAGACGGAGATAGCCGACAGCGTGGACGACATAGAGCACCCCATCGTCAGAGAGGCGCTTCGCCTTCTAGGTGTGGAGGGTGGCCTTGAGATCGTCTCCATAGCGGATGTCCCCGCCAACACTGGGCTCGGCTCGTCCGGCAGCTTCACCGTTGGTCTGCTGAACGCCCTCCACGCATTCAAACGAGAGAGTGTCCCTGCCGAAATCCTGGCCGAAGAAGCGTCCACCATCCTGATGGACATTTTGGGCGAGCCCATCGGCGTGCATGACCAGTACCTTGCCGCTCTGGGCGGCATGACCTGCCTGGCCATCGACCAAGACGGCACGGTCCTGGCCAGCCCCTTGGCGACATGTGATGGCATCGTCGAGGAGTTAGAGACCAGCCTCGTGCTGTTCTACACCGGCGTGAAGAGAAGCGCCTCGGAGGTGCTGGCCGACGAGAGCCAGGCCATTTCTCGGAGCCAGGACGGCGTGACGGCAGCGCTTCACACGGTGAAGGAGATAGGTTGGCAGGTCAAGGAGGCTCTGGAGACAGCAGACTTGCGCCGCTTTGGCGGGCTTCTCGACCAGCACTGGCAGTCCAAGAAGAGGCTATCCAAAAGAGTCAGCTCTGACCGGATCGACAGCCTCTACGAGATGGCTAAGGCCAGCGGCGCTCTGGGGGGCAAGATCATGGGCGCCGGCGGAGGCGGCTTCTTCATGTTCTACTGCGAGAATCATGACAAGGCCCGCTTGAGGGAGGCCATGGCCGTACAGGGCCTGAAAGAGATGCGCTTCGCCATCGACTACGAGGGTTCGAAAGTGCTGGTGAACTTCTGATGGTAAGCACGAAGACGCTCAGGGATGTGAATAGCTTAGACGTGGTCGACGTTTATTTGGACGCTGTCCAGGACATAGGACAGGCGCTGCCTCGCGAGGACATCCAGCGCGTGGTGGACGTACTGTACGAAGCTTGGCGGCAGAGTAAGGCCGTGTTCACGATGGGCAACGGCGGCTCGGCGTCAACCGCCACCCACCTGGCCTGCGACCTAGCCAAGTGCACCATAGTGCCCGGCCGTCATCGCCTCAAGGCGATGGCCCTGGTGGACAACGTTCCCCTTGTGAGCGCCTGGACCAACGACTCCGGCTTCGGCAGCATCTTCGCCGATCAGTTGGAGCCCTGGATCGACGAGGGGGATATCCTGATCGGCCTATCCGTCCATGGTGGCTCCGGTGCCGGCGACGCTGGCCCCTGGTCTCAGAACCTGCTGCGGGCTGTCAGGCTGGCCAGGGAGCGAGGGGCTAAGGTCATCGGCTTCAGCGGGTTCGATGGGGGCGCTCTCAGGGAGCTGGCTGATGTGTGCCTTGTGGTCCCCATCGACGAGGAGCCTCTGGGCACTCCCCTGGTGGAATCTTATCATGTCATCCTTCATCACCTGGTCTGCACCGCCCTCAGACTGCGCATCGCGGAGAATGGCGATGCATAGGGCAGTATTCCTGGATCGGGATGGGGTCATCAACGCCGCGCTCTACAACCCGCTGGAGGGCAAACCGGACACGCCTTACAGGCTGGAGGACTTCAGGCTGCTGGCCGGCGTTGCCCCGGCGGTGCGGACTATTAACGAGATGGGCTTTCTGGCGGTCGTCGTGTCCAACCAGCCGGGGGTGGCCAAAGGCAAGTGTGACTATGCCTTTCTGGAGACAGTGAACGCTGAACTCACAGCTCGCCTTGCCAGGCAGAAGGCACATCTTGACGCCATCTACTACTGTCTCCATCACCCCGATGCTGTTGACGAGAGCCTCCGCGTCGATTGCGATTGCCGTAAGCCCAACCCTGGGCTGCTGCTGCGAGCGGCTCGGGAGTTGAACATCGACCTGGCCAGCTCCTTCATGTTGGGAGACAGCCCCAGGGACATCGAGGCCGGCCTGGCCGCTGGCTGCCAGACCATCCTTGTGGATGGCCACCGGTCCTATTTTCGCTTGGAAGAAGCGGCCTGTATGAGGCCGCACTGGACGGCGCAGAATCTACTAGCGGCTGTGGAGATAATTCGTTGTGTACAGGGGGAACGCCTATGGAGATCTTCATAGACTCTGCCAACCCAGACGAGATTCGTCGCTGGCTGGAATACGGGGTGGTAGACGGCGTGACAACCAACCCCAGCATCATGCTCAAGGATGAGGGATACGACATGGAGAAGCGAGCCAAGGAGATCGCTGCCCTCATCTACCCTCGCCCCGTGAGCGTGGAAGTGACAACCAATCACCGCGAGCAAATGATCGATGAGGCGAGGGGACTCGCCAGTTGGGCGCCCAACATCGTGGTGAAGATACCGGTGATAAACGAATACGGCGAGCCCTGCTTGGGCGTCGTGAAGGCCTTGGTGGAGGAGGGCATCAAGATCAACATGACCGCCTGCCTCTCCTTCGGTCAAGTGGTTCTGGGGGCCAAGGCCGGCGCCACCTACATCAGCATCTTCGCCGGCCGCGTGGCCGACGAGGGCCACGACGCCACCAAGCTTATCCGGGAGTCCGCCGAATGGCTGGCGGGCTGGGAGTACCACAGCAAGATCATCGCCGGCAGCATCAGAGAGGTCATCAACATCCAGGATGCGGCGCTGGCAGGAGCCCACGTCATCACCGTGCCGCCCCAGTTCATGGGCAAGCTGATAGACCACAGGTACACCCGAGACACAGTGCGTGGCTTCAACGCTGACGCCCAAACAGCGCTGGCGAAGATGGCGGAGGTGCGCGAGCAGGTGCGGACAGGAGCACGGGTCTAGAGCCCATCCGACGCGAGGAGAGGAGGCAGACAAGAGATGAAGGTGCTCATCACCGGCGGCGCGGGCTATGTGGGTTCCCTTCTGGTACCGGAGTTGATGCAGCGAGGCCACGAAGTGCGCGTCTTGGACAACCTGATGTACGGCCAGCTCAGCCTGCTCCACTGCTTCATTGACGGGAAGTTCGAGTTCATCCGGGGAGACGTCCGCGATAAGGATGCCGTGAGCAAAGCCGCCCAGGGCGTGGACCACATTGTCCACCTGGCTGCCATCGTCGGGGAGCCAGCCTGCCGCAAGGACGAGCGCCTGGCCTGGGAGGTCAATGTCCAAGGGACGATCAACGTTGTTGAGTGTCGGAGGCCTTCACAGGGGCTCATCTGTGCGTCCACCGGTAGCAACTACGGCGCAGTGGACGGCGTTTGCACAGAGGAGACCCCCCTCAACCCTCTCTCCACCTACGGCATCACGAAGACGGAGGCGGAGACTCAGGTCCTTCGATCCGACAACGCCATCGTCTATCGCTTTGCCACCGGCTTTGGCCTCTCGCCCCGCCTGCGCATGGACCTGATGATAAACGACTTCGCATTCCAGGCGGTCAAGAATGGCAGCCTGATTGTCTACGAGAAGGGATTCCGTCGGACCTTCATCCACGTGCGGGACATGGTGCGCGCCTTCGCTTTCGCAGTAGAGAACTACGACAGGCTGGTCGGCGAGGTGGGCGATGTGTTCAACGTCGGCAACGAGACAATGAACTACACCAAAGAACAGGTCGCCCTGAAGATAAGAGACCGGGTCGACTTCTGGCTCCACTTTGCCGACGTTGGTTCCGACCCGGACAAGCGGGACTACGACGTGTCCTACGACAAGATCCGGTCCAAGGGATTCGAGATCGAGATCGGCCTAGAGCAGGGCATCCACGAGCTGATCGAGGGCTGCCGCATGGTCTCGCTACGCAACCCCTTTTCGAACGTTGAGGAGTAGCTTCAAGAAATCGGAGGTGGCTCATGGGATTCTGGCAGGGTAAGCGAGCAATGGTTACCGGCGGTTCGGGGTTCCTCGGACGACACATCGTCCAGATGCTCTCAGACGAAGACTGCGAGGTTTTTGTGCCCCGCAGCAAAGAGTACAACCTGGTCTCTTTCGAGCAAGCTCAGCAATGCATGGAGAGCTTTCGCCCTCACATCGTCATTCACGGGGCAGCCTTCTACGGAGGCATCTGGATCAACCAGCTCTATCCCGGCCGCATATTCTACGAGAACCTGGTGATGGGCGCTCACGTGATGGAGGCGGCACGCCTTGTCGGGGTGGAGAAGTTCGTGGGGATTGGCACGGCCTGCTCTTACCCAGGCTACCTCGAGGGACACCTACAGGAGGACAAGCTCTGGGACGGCATCCCTCATGAGACTGTGGTGAACTACGGTCTCACCAAGAAGATGATGGCCATCCAAGGATGGGCCTACAAGCGGCAGTACGGCCTGGATGCCATTCACGTGATCCTGACTAACCTGTACGGCCCCTGGGACACATTCAACCCAGACCGCTCCCACGTAGTTGCGGCGCTCATTCGGAAGTTCGTCGAGGCCAAGCAGGCCGGCAAGCCAGAGGTCGAAGTGTGGGGGACAGGGAAACCCGTCCGAGAGTTCCTGTATGTCGAGGATTGTGCCGAGGCCATCGTGCGAGCGGCCGAGGTCTACGATGACGTCTCCCCGCTCAACATCGGCTGCGGCCAGGGGACATCCATCCGAGAGCTGGTCGACATTGTCAATGAGCTATCCGGATTCGAGGGTCAGGTGGTCTGGAACACGGACAAGCCCGACGGACAAATGGTGAAGGTCCTAGATACGACCAAGATGAAACAGGTACTCCAGTGGTCGCCTCCCACCTCTCTTCGCGAAGGATTGCGGAAGACCATCGACTGGTACGCTGTCAACAAGGCCACGGCGGACATGAGGGCCTAGAGAGAGCAAGCCCTCGGTGCTCCGGAGCGGCGTATCGTGCGGCGGATCAAAGCCAGAGTGAGAGTCCAACTGAGGTGAGGAACCGAAATGGCTAAGAGAGCCCTTATTACTGGAATTACGGGCCAAGACGGCTCTTACCTGGTGGAGTTCTTGCTTGGCAAGGGCTATGAGGTGCACGGGCTAATTAGGAAGGCGAGCACCTTCAACACCCATCGGATTGAGCATCTGTTTGCCGATCCGCATGAGCCAGGGGCAGGAATGTTTCTGCACTATGGCGATCTCGCGGATGGTAACCAGTTGACCCATCTGGTCTATGAAGTCGAACCCGACGAGATATACCACCTCGGAGCTCAGAGCCACGTCAGGGTTAGTTTCGACATACCGGAGTACACCGGCGACATAACGGGCCTGGGCACCACCAGGATCTTGGAGGCTATAAGGAGAAGCGGCGTCAAGGCCAAGTATTATCAAGCGGCCAGTAGCGAGATGTTCGGCAGCACTCCTCCTCCCCAAAACGAAGATTCCCCCTTCCGCCCGCGCAGCCCCTATGCGGCAGCGAAGGTCTATGCTTATTTCATGACCAGGAATTATCGAGAAGGCTACAACCTGTTTACCTGCAACGGCATTCTGTTCAACCACGAATCTCCGCGTCGAGGTGAGACCTTTGTAACCCGCAAGATCTCCCGGGCGATTGCCCATATTGTCGCTGGCAAGCAACAGCTTCTCTTCCTGGGGAACCTGAAGGCCAAGAGGGATTGGGGCTACGCGCCTGAATACGTTGAAGCTATGTGGCTCATGCTCCAACAAAGTGAGCCTCGAGACTACGTTATCGGCACCGGCGAATGCCATTCGGTCAGAGAGTTTCTGGAGGAGGCGTTCAACTACGCGGGGCTCGACTGGGAGCAATACGTGCGCATTGACCCCCGCTATTTCCGACCCACTGATGTGGAGTTGCTGCTAGCAGACGCAGCGAGGGGCCGCAAGGAATTGGGCTGGCGCCCAAGGGTCACGTTCAAGCAGTTGGTACGGATTATGGTGGATGCTGATATGAAGGCCCAGGGCCTCGAACCGCCGGGAGAGGGCATATCGATCCTTAGCAAAGACGGACTTCACGACATTCTTAGGCCGACCATCGCGGCACAACAGTCGAGGTCCGAGCCATGAGTTGGTTGGCTGACAAGAGAATCGCGGTAACAGGCGGCGCGGGCTTCTTGGGAAACTACGTGGTTGGGAAACTCCAGACTGTGGGCTGTCGCAATATCTTCATTCCCCGCAGCAGCGACTACGACTTGACCAGGATGGACGACGTGGTTCGGATGTATGAGCGCGCTCGTCCAGAGGTCGTTATCCACTTAGCCGCGAAAGTGGGGGGTATTGGCTACATCAAGGAGAGGCCCGGCGAGTTCTTCTATGACAATCTCATGATGGGCGTTCAAGTAATGGAGCAAGGTCGACGCTTTGGGGTGCAGAAGTTGGTGGCGCTCGTAACCGTCTGTGCCCATCCCAAGGATGCTCCTGTCCCCTTCCGCGAGGAGGACCTCTGGTGCGGCTATCCTGAGGAAACCAATGCCCCGTACGGGCTCGCAAAGAAGATGTTGATTGTGCAGGCCCAGGCCTATCGCCAGCAATATGGATTCAACGCTATCACCCTGCTGCCGGCCAACCTCTACGGACCGGGTGATAACTTCGATCCGGTCTCTTCCCACGTGATTCCGGCCCTCATTTACAAGTGCGTTGAGGCCATAGAGAAGGGCTACGACGCCATAGAAGTATGGGGCACCGGCAATGCTTCCCGCGAGTTTCTCTACGTGGAAGATGCTGCTGAGGCCATTGTGCTGGCTACGGAGCGCTACAACGGGGCTGAACCTATCAATATCGGTACTGGCAGGGAGGTTACGATCCGCGAACTGGTGGACGCCATCGTGAAGCTGACCGGCTTTCGCGGTCGCGTCCTCTGGGACCCGTCCAAACCCGACGGGCAGCCCCGCCGTTGCCTAGACGTCTCCAAGGCGGAAACGCTGTTTGGGTTCAGGGACAGGACGCCCCTGGAAGAGGGGCTGGAAAGGAGTATCGTATGGTACCGCGCCCAACGGATGGCCCCGACAGCCATCACCAACAGCCAAAGAGGAGCGAGCCTGAGCACCTGGCCCGGGAGATCCGAGACCTAGTTCGTCGCTATTTCCAGGCCGCCGCGCCGCCACCCTTCGTCCCCGGGCAGACCCGCATACCGCTCAACGCGACCCCCTTCGGCTGGGAAGAGGTGTGGGAAGCCATCGATTCCATGCTGTCCACCCAAGTGACGATGGGCGCGAAGGTGAAGCGATTCGAGTCCGCCTTCGCCGACTACCTGGGTGTGAAGCACGCCGTCATGGTGAACTCCGGCTCCAGCGCCAACCTGCTTGCCCTCTCAGTGCTGGCCAACCCACTGGCCCAACGCCCTCTCCTGCCCGGCGACGAGGTGATCACTCCAGCTGTCACCTGGGTCACCACCGTCTTTCCCATCTTCAATGTTGGCGCCGTGCCAGTGCTGGTGGACGTCGACCCAGACACCTTCAACATCGACGTAGCCGAGATCGAGCGGGCCCTGTCCCCGCGCACACGCGCCATCATGCCGGTGCATCTGTTGGGGAACCCCTGTGACATGCAAGCCATCATGGACATCGCTCGCCGCCACGACCTGATGGTCATCGAAGACACCTGCGAGGCCCACGGGGCGGCTATTGCCGAGCGCCGGACGGGCAGTTTCGGCGATCTGGCCACCTTCAGCTTCTTCTTTACCCACCATATAGCCACAATTGAGGGCGGCATGCTGGTCACGAACGACGACGACTTGGCCGAGCTGGCCAGGGCCCTGCGCACGTTCGGCTGGATCCGCGACCTGCGGAACGGTGAAGAACTGGCTCGCCGCCACCCCGACATCGATCCTCGGTTCCTGTTCGTCAACATCGGCTACAATTTCAAGCCGACGGAACTACAGGCTGCCTTCGGGCTCCACCAACTGCCCCGCCTGGACGGTTTCATCGCCGCTCGGCGCGCCAACGCTCAGTTCTGGAGCCAAGAACTCAGCCGCCTCGACCACGTGTCGGTCCACCGAGAGCGTCCCGGTACGACCCACGTCTGGTTCGGTTACCAACTGACCGTCCAGCCCGGTGCTCCTTTCTCCCGGGCCGAGCTAATGGCCTTTCTGGAGAGCCGGGGACTCGAGACAAGGCCCATCGTGGCCGGGAATATAGCGGAACAACCGGCCCTACGCCTCTTCCCCCACCGCAGCGTGGGCGACCTCGCCAACTCGCGTCTCATCCACCGCAACAGCTTCTACTTCGGCAATCACCAGGGCGTCGGGCCAGCCGAGAGACAGGCGGTGGCCAGCTACCTACAGGAGTTCATCGAGGGCGCAGGCGCACATACGGATCTCAAGAGACGTAGCGTCCATGCTGCTGGGGACCGGTCCGAAGCTGTTCAAAAAATCATCTGATCGGCGCTGAGCCAGACGGTAACTATCCGGCCAGCCGATGAACACAGAGCATGTGGTTTACATAGAACCCACCTGGGGGCTGCACTCAGCTTACAAGAGTCTGATACGGTGGCCCCCAAAGGGGTATCGCTTCGAGGCGGAGTGCGGGCGAGAGAGAGCGGCGATCAAGGCGGCAAGCCGATTTCCGCTCACCTACTCTTTGCTCTACGCCCTGGACCGGGTAGTACCCGTTCATCTTCTCAAATCCTACTGGAACACACTGAAACGCCCCCCTGCGGGAACGAAGCTGACCTACAGCATCATGCACTTGCTCCTCAGGAATGAGCCCTGGGTGCTAGACCTTCCGTGCGAGCACGTGACCAATGTCCTCGGCGGCTTCAGACACTTCAAGAGGTTCAGAGGATTGGTCAAGCGAGTCCTGGCTGCACCCAACTGCCGAAAGATCATCGTCAGCATCGATGCCGGCAGGAAGGCTCTGCAAGCCACCCTGGGCTCTGATCTGGTGGGAAAGACGGATGTAGTCTACTGGGCCGTCCCGAAGAAAGAGTTCGCCAAGAGCTTTGACGAGAACAAGGTCAAGTTGCTCTTTGTGAACTCAGGCAATATTCCTGGGCAGTTTCACGCCAAGGGAGGGAAGGAGGCCCTTGAAGCTCTTTCCCTCCTGCGCAGGCGCTATCCCCACGTGGAGATGGTGGTGCGCTCCGATGTTCCCAGCCCGATGCTGAAGCGCTATGAGCAGACAGGGGGACTGAGGATAATCGATAAGGTGGTGCCATGGGAGGAAATGGAGCGGGAGTTCATGACCGCGGACATATTCCTCTTGCCTTCTCACCTTACTCCTCAGATGGCGTTCCTTGACGCCATGAGCTACGAGTTGCCAGTGGTCACTACCGATGTTTGGGGTACTCCCGAGATTGTGGAAGACGGCACGACTGGCCTTCTCGTGCACGACTCGCGGGTGGCCGCCCATTACGAGAAGATGCTGCCCCGGTACTTCGTCCCTCCCGTCGGCTCCCCCGAGTATCGCGACATAGTCGCGTCCACAGATCCTCAGATGGTTGAGCAACTCGTGCAAAGGCTCAGTCTCCTTATCGAAGACCGCGAACTCAGGAGGAGGTTGGGCAAGGCGGGCAGAGAGGCAGTCGAGAATGGAAGGTTCTCGATACAACAGAGGAATTCTAGGTTGAAACGCGTGCTGGACGAAGCCACCAGCCTTGCAGAGGCAAAGGAGTACAGCGTCGCATGACCGCCTTGGGGCTCGAACGGCGGGAGCAGCGGCAGCCCGAAGAGGCGCCACAGGCGACGGTGCTGGCTCTCGATTCGGCGTCGGTTCCCCGTGGCGGCCAGGCGAAGCGCCTGGACGCCGTCTTCTGGGCTGGCGTCCTCGCATCCACCCTTCTACTTATCTGGAGCACCCTTTCCACCCGCATAGACAATGTCGACGAGGGGGTGCTCTCCATGGCCCGCCTGTTGCCGCCAACCTACTGGGCGGGCTTCGCCCTGCTGCTAGCCAGCACCATCATCTGGTACTTCGGGGGCGAGACGAAGGGTTTTCACTTCCTGCTGGTGGCCTTGTGGATGGGTTACCTCTTCCTGGGCCCCGAGCTGATGGAGGCGCATCCTCGCGCGATCTCGTCCTACGGCCAGGCGTGGGGGATCAGATGGGTTCTAGAGGGTCGGGAGCGAGACTTCATCTATTTCCCTTGGTTAGGCTACCACTTCGCCTTCGCCGCGGTGAGCGAGCTTACGGATATCGGGTACCTCGCCATGATCAGGGTGGGCTCGTTGGTCATGTATCTGGCCCTGGCGGTGGGGGTCATCGGCTTCTTCGGGCGGGTGCTACCCGACAAAAGATCCATATTACTGGCGACCCTGGCGGCCCTGGCTATGTTCGCGGTCCTGGGCGTCGGCTTCACCCCACACCAGATGGCGTTCGCCCTCATGCTATTTGGTTTCTTCTTTCTGGCCAGCCTGGATGCCTCCCCGGTCGTCAACCGCCTGGTGCTTATCGGCATCTTCTGCGCCATACTCATCACCCACGGCCTCTCGGCTCTGATCGTCATCTACGTCGCCGCCGTGGCCGCCCTCGCCCGCTGGAAGCCCTCGGCCATCGGGCGCTGGAGTCCCAGCACGGCGTCCCTCTCCCTGTTGTTCGCCACCCTTTTCGTAGGCTGGCTCCTGTATTCCAGCGATTTCTGGTTCGGGACTGCCGTCCGCGCTTTCAGGGATACGGTGCTGCGCGAACCGACCGCCTTTACATCACCCTTCGGCCACGTCTCCCCTGCCCGGGCCGGTCGCGCCGAGGTCTCCTTATTGAACTTCGCGTTCCTCGGCGTCTTGCTGGTCTGGTTGGTGAGCATTGTGGCGAGAAGAGGGTTCTGGAACGGCCTCAGTCGCGACCGCCTTTTCCCGCTGCTGGCGGTCTCAGGCATGCCGGTCCTGATCATCGGCACGGGCAGCTTCACCTATGAGGGATTCCTGCGGGCCTTTTTGTACGCTAGCCCCTTCCTGGCCTGGTTCCTGGCCAGGGAATCCGTGGCTCGCAGAAGCGCCGCCGCTTTCTTGGTGGTGTTGCTCGGTCTGGGCTTTGTCATTCTCTACGCCCGGGAGTTCGAGGAGCTGCCGACAAGCCAGCAGTTCGCGGGAGCGAATTTCCTTGTAGACGCCGCGGACCCCAACGCCAGCGTCATCCAGGGCGATTGCCTGCCCCTGGGGGCGGTCACAAACACCCCGGACGCCCCGTACACCGCTTGCCCGGTTCCCCAACCCGGAGACCCGCAACTAGAACTAGCGCCGGGCCCCGGCGACTTCACCTTTATTGTGCTCTCCGACATCGGTGAGAGAACGGCAAGTTTCGCCTTCGGCAAGCCCTGGTGGGAAAGCCTGCGGAACTCCGTCCAGGGCGAGGGCTTCGCCAAGATCTATTCCAACGGCGGGTATGACGTCTTCGCGCGCCAGCCGCTCCTGGAGAGAAGCCAGGAAGAGGTCTCTGTGGCCCCGGCGATAGAGGCGCAGGACCGGTGATGGCGTAATGGGCAGGTGCAGATGTATGTTCCGCGGTGATAGAGCAAAAGAACTCCTCACCCGCGTGGAAGCTAACGGAGGGAACAGCAATGCTAAGTGGAATGACGCGTGCGGTGAAGCTGTGGGCAGGCGCAGTTACGCAGCCTCGACAGCTACTAACACACCTGCGGCAACCACGGTCGTTACTATTGACGACATTAGCCCACGCAAGGCAAGGGATGGTAGATGTGAGTCAGGCCGACCTCATCAGCTATCTAGCTCCCGGCGTAGAGATTGAAAAGATAGAGGCCCTCTTGCGGGAAGTACGGGGAAATGCCTCGCTCCAGCGCAATTTGGAGCGTTACGAAACTGAGAAGGCTAAGGCGCCGCGTGGCGCGGTAGCCTACGGTATGTCCTACGTCGAGGCTGAGGCCATCTACGCCCTGGTAAGGATATCCAACCCCAATTCTATTGTTGAGACCGGGGTCAGCGCCGGGGTGTCCTCGACTTTCATTCTGCAAGCGCTGGAGAAGAACGAGAAGGGAAAGCTTTACTCGATCGACTTTCCGGCGACAGGGGTGATTGAAGATAGCGTCAATTACTGGCGGCCGCCGGGCATGGATACAGGGTGGATGGTTCCCGATTCTCTCCGTGGCAGGTGGCGTCTGATTCTTGGGAAGTCGGAAGATATCCTAGGGCCTCTATTGGACGAGCTGGGCGAAATTGACATTTTCCTCCATGACAGCCTCCACACGTTTCCACACATGGAATTTGAGTACCAAACCGCGTGGAGGTTTATCCGAAGAGGCGGTTATCTCTTGTCCCATGACGTGGGGACCGCCTATCTCAGGCTTTGCCGCAGCGTGGATACCGTTCCCATCCGGCACGTACGGTTGGGCGGAACACGCAGAGACCCCCAGGAGGATTGAGTTGAAGGCGGCCGGCGACGACCAACGTGTTCTATGACAATGGGCAGGGGCATCTGTACCTGTCGCCAGACGTGGAAGATGTGCAGGTGAGGCATGCTAGCACGCGTCGCTAGAGCATTTCGTTCATTCCTCCCCCTCCCATCGTGGTGGACGATCTCGAAACATCTGGACAAGGAGAGCGAAAGCCTCCTAGACGTCGGCTGTGGCCGCGGAGGGCCCATCGAGCGCATCAACCGAAAGCGGAAACTGTTCTCGGTGGGAGCAGACATCTTTCAGCCATATCTGCTCCACTGCCGGGCAGTGGGGTTCTACGACGACCTCGTTCGCTGCGATGTGCGGTTCCTACCCTTCGGCTCTGGGACGTTTGACATTGTTCTGTGCAGCGAGGTGTTGGAGCATCTGCAGCCACACGAGGCGGCGCACCTCATCGCCGATATGGAGGAGAGAGCCCGCCGCCAGGTGATCATCACAGCTCCTGTGGGCCGCTGTCATCAGGACGAGTATGATGGCAACCCCTATCAGGCGCACCACAGCACGTGGCTACCCCAGGATTTCCGCCGGCTAGGCTACGCAGTCCGCGGATCCGGCCTGCGAGGCATGGGAGGCCTGGTAGCCCAAGAGACTTCACCCTTGCCCGAGTGGCTGCGGCTCGTTGCCAACGCCGTCTGGATGCTGGGCACGCCCTTTTCCTACTACTTTCCTCGGATAGGGGGCAACATGGTCTGCGTGAAGAACCTGGATGGGCAGGTCTTGAATAACGCGAGAGGGGACCCAGGTTCCTCGTCTCGGGTTGAGTAGTCCTCGGCTGGTTGGACACGAGAAGACGCGGGAGATGTGAGACGTTGGAGAAGAGGGGAAAGGACCCGGCACCCGCCAAGAGACGGCTCGCGGACATGCGAGTGTTGATCGTCGGCGGCCACAACGTTGCCTGCGCACTGCCCGATCTGCTTCAGTTCCTGGCCGACGGCCCCAAAGCGCGAGAGGTCATCTTTTTGGGCCATCCCTTTGCCCAAGATCTTGTGCGGCGATCCCAGCTTGTGGCCTGTCAAGACGGCCGGCGACGGGAATGGACTATTGCCCGCGGTCGAAGCAGGGGGCCCATCTCTTATGCGGGCGATGTTCTTATCACGCTCTTCTGGCTGCTGCTTCTCAGGCGGAGATACGACCTGTACGTCTCGGGTAGCCCCCATTTGGTTCTGCTCGGCCTGTTCCTACGCTCCCTGGGTATCGTCGAACGCACAGTCTCTTGGACGCACGACTACCACCCCAAGCGGTTCAGAAACAAGGTTCTGAACGGTCTGTACTTGAAGCTGGACGAGATCTGTGCAACTCGCTCCGACTACAACTGGGACGTGGTGCCCCAGATAGTGGAGCACAGGCGTCAGCGAGGCATTAAGCTATCTCGCGACAAAGTACAGATAGTCGGAGACCCCGTGCTGGCCGAGCATCTGAACTGGCTCCCGCCAGAGGACGTGCCGACGGCCTCCATCATCAACTCGGGATTGGTTGAAGCAGGCTATGGCTTTGACCTTTTGCTGGAAACTCTTCCCTATGTCGTTGACAAGCAACCCAAGACTCGGGTCACGGTCACGACCTACCAGGAGTTTCCCCAGTCGCTGCGCAGCCGCGTGCGGGAATTGGGCCTGGAACCACACTTCGACGTGCTTGGCTACGTGGCTGATGAGGAAGAATACACCCGGGTCGTGCAGCGCCATCGAGTGGGGCTCGCCCTCTATGAGCCGAAGGCCAGCACGCACAAGAGGTACAGCGACTCTCGGGCCAAGCCCTATCTAGCGCGCGGTGTGCCCGTGATCATCACGCGTGTGTCTCCGATAGCGGCCGAAATCGAGAGAGAGGGCGCGGGCATCGTCATCGACTACGACAAGCAGCAGCTAGCGGGCGCCATCCTCAAGCTCCTGTCCGACGATGAGTTCTACAAACGCTGCCGGGAGAATGCCATCGCCCTTGCACAGCAATACCGGGCAGACAGAGTCTTCTCCTCCGCCTTCGAACGCATGGGAATCGAGGTCTAGTCGGAGCCAGATAATACGAGGCTATCGGGACCCTGAAGGTCGGCGCGGGGAAGCGAGCGCTGCCGTTGCTACCGCCCTCCCCAAGCGAGTGCTTTCATAGATGGAATGGGCCAGTCCGATCGCCGCCAGGCCGTCCTCTCCGTTGGCCGAGGGCTCTCGACCCTCGCGGATCGCGGAAGTGAACTCCCGCCATTCCTCCTCCCAGGAACGGTCCTCCCCACGGAACTCGATGACCTCCTCGCCGAAGGGCGCGACGAAGTCCCGCCGCCCGCGGATCGCCCGTTCATTGCCGTAGGCTCCCCCCAACCCCTCGACGATGAGATAGCCGTCGTGGCCAAAGATCTCGAACGAGAACAAGGGTTTCCATTGGGTCCAGCTCACGTGAAGGGAGGCGATCTGGCCCTGGGCGGTGCGCAGCAGGGCGAAGGCGTTGTCTTCTAGAGGGGCCACGTCCCAGAAGTAGGTTGCCACCATGCTGCTCGCTTCAGCGAAGTCGCCGAGAAACCAGCGGCACAAGTCCAGAAGGTGGATGCCCTGGTCCATGAGCTGGCCGCCGCCGCTGACCGAGGCCTTGGCTCGCCACTCCTGGTCATAGCCTGGCCGGCCGCCGATCCCGTAGCGACAGCGTATCCAATCGATCTCGCCGATGCTGTCGCCCTCACACCACTGGCGCACTTGGCGAATGGCGGGATGATAGCGTAGATTGAAGCCGCACTTGAGCGTCACTCCAGCCTCCCGAGCCACCTTCACCATCTCTCGACCCTCATCCACATTGCGGGCCAGGGGCTTCTCACAGAGGACGTGCTTGCCCATCTTCATGGCAGCAATGGCGATCTCAGCGTGGAGGTGTGGCGGTGTGCACACGGCTACCGCTTCCACGTCATCGCGGGCCACCACGTCCTCCCACTGGGACGTGGCCAGACAACCAGCCTCCGCCGCCAAGGCAGCGGCCGCATCTTGCCAAACATCAGCCACGATCATCAGATGCGAATCGTCTACTGCCTTAAGTGCTCTGGCGCGTCGCCTGCCCTGAAGGCCCGCGCCGACGATGCCAACCTTCATCGCTTGCTCTCCACCACCCGGCGCAAGGTATACAGATCCGAGCCCATGATTTGATCGATGCGACCGTTCATGGTCTCCCAATCGTCCCAGACGGCGCTGATCAGCCGCCCGGTCAGAGCATCGGATTCATCCGAGGCGAGGAAGACGGCTAGGGCAGCCGCCCTCTCGGGCGGCACGCCGCCGGTCTCCTTCTGCCGACGCGTGCGAGCCAGCATCTCTTCGCCAGCAGCAGCCCCGGCGGCAAAGATTTCGTCCGTCAGTCTGGTGTTCACCCCTCCCGGAGCGATGGCGTTCACCTGAATGTTGAACCCCTTGATTTCCTCAGCCAAGGTTTCGGTGAGGCGCACTATGGCCGCTTTGGATGCGGCATAGGCGGAGAAGTTGGGTAGAGGCGACGTGGCTCCTCCTCCGGAAAGATTGATGATCTTGCCGTGCCGCTGTCGAATCATGACCGGGAGAACCGCTCGGGCACAGAAGAATGAACCAAATAGATTGATCCTGACAGTTTGCACCCACTTCTCTGGGTCGTTGTCGACAAGAGGACCTATGGACCCATAGATTCCGGCGTTGTTGACCAGAATGTCGACCTTCCCGAACTCCTCAAGGGCATGGGCGACCATTCTTTCCACTTCGTCTCGGTTGGTTACATCAACCTTCAGGGTAACGGCATGTCGCCCCAGCGCTTGCGCCTCTTCGGCCGTCTCCGCTAGCTCGGACAGCGTGCGTGACGCGACCAGCATGTCCGCTCCCTCGTGGGCGAAAGCGAGAGCGGTGGCCTTGCCGATGCCTCGGCCAGCGCCCGTGATGATGGCGGCCTTGCCTGCCAGCTTCATGCCTCGTTCCCCCTTGATCCGACAGGCGCTGTGCTTCCTTTTCCCACCCCGAGATACTGGAACCCCATTTGAGTCATTTCCTTCGCGTCGAGCATGTTCTGGGCGTCAACAAACACTGGGTGCCTCATGGCTTCCTTCATGGCGGCGAAGTCCAGATCGCGGAACTCTGGCCATTCGGTAACGATCACCAAGGCATCGCTTCCGTCGGCAACCGCGCATGGGTCAGGGCAGAACTCGAAGCTCGCAATATCAGGGAGTTCTTCAAGATTGGCCCGGGGGTCATGCGCCCTGACTGCCGCGCCCAGGGTGGTCAGCTCGTCAATGATCTCCAGGGCCACAGACCGTCGGAGGGTGCTGGTGCCCGGCTTGTAGGTAAGCCCCAAGACACCCACTCTGAGGCCCTGCAGCGATCCGTAAACTCTAGTCAGCTTTCGAGTGACTGCATGGCTCTGCTGCTCGTTCACCCTTAGCACCCCTGTGATAAGGGGCGTTCCATTCTCGCCTCGCTTGCCGAGTCTTTGCAGCGTCTTCAGATCCCTGGCCAGCGTGCCGCCAGCAAAACCCAGGCCCGGCCGCAGTGGTGCTAGCGGCCCTACCCGTTGGTCAAGGTGCAGCGCCCTGGCTACGTCCAGCGCATCCGCGCCAACTTCGTCACAGAGGTTCGCCATCTCGTTAGCGAAGCTTATACATGTCGCCAGGAAGGCGTTCAGAGCATGCTTCGTCATTTCAGCCGTGCGGATGCCAACCTCCACTCGAGGAGCGTCGATGCCTTCGAGAAGTTCATTGACGGAGCTGGCTGTAGAGGGGTCCTCAGAGCCGATCACTATCATATCCGGCTTCTTGAACCGCTCGATCGCCCGGCCGAGCTGCAGATTCTCCGGAACATAGGCCAGGCCGAAATCCCGTGACGGTTTCCCCCGATGGATGGCCGCCTGGATCCGCTCGCAGGTGCCGACTGGGACCTGGCTGTTGACGACGACTATCGAGCCATCTCCCAAGTGCCTGGCCAGATGTGAGGCAGCCGCCATCACCTGCGACAGGTCCGACTCATCGCGCTCGTCCACCGTCGTGTCGTGAGCTATCATGGCATACTTGGCTCCGGCCAGCGCCTCCTGCGGGTTCGCCGTGAACCAGAGCCGTCCCTCTGCGATACCCTTCGCGACCAGCTCCTCCAAGCCTGGCTCGAATAGGGGAAGGCGATGGTTATGCAACCCCTCGATGAGTTGAGGATCGCTGTCGAAGCCGACGACCATTCGCCCCAGATCGGCGAGGCAGGCCGACGTGACCAGACCGAGATGCCAGAGGCCAATGACGCAGACTCTTTCGCTATCCATGCTCACTGGTTGAGCTCTCATCTCCCGCCAGATCAACTGGTTGCGACCGGCACTCCAAGAAGATGTCTCGCTGCTATGCGTACGGCCTCGTCCGACGTGTGCCTGGCCTGCCAGCCAAGCTTCTTCATCTTGCTCACGTCCAGGCCCACCTGCGGCACGTCTCCCACCCACCCTCTTCGTCCACCCGTGTACCTGAAACGAGCGCCGCTAAGGCCCATCTCCTCCGTGACTATCTCTGCGACCCGGCTTATCTTCGTACCGGAAGGGCAGCTCAGATTGAAGACATCACACCAAGCGTCGGACCTGTGGAAGGCGCAGAATATGCCCTCAATGCAGTCCTCGACCAAGAAGAAAGTCTTCTCCTGCTGACCGTCACCGAGGATCTCCAGCTCCTCCGAGTTGCGCTTCAGCTTCTGGATGAAGTCGTAGATCACCCCGTGTCCCATCCTGCCGCCAACCACGTTGCCGAAACGAAACATCCAGGCCTGTATGTTGAAGATGTGACAGTAGGCGCTGATCAGGGTCTCGCAGGCCAGCTTGGCGCCACCGTAGAGAGAGATTGGCAGAAGGGGGCCGACGTGCTCCGGGGTGGGAATCACCGGCGCTTCACCGTAGACAGCGGAGGTGGACGCAAAGAGCAACCTCCTGATACCAGTAGCCCTCATGGCTTCCAGCATGTTGTGGGTGGCGATGGTGCAGTTATCCAGATCCTGGCGCACGTTCTGATTGCCGCCGGGGATGTCCGTGTTGGCGCCCAGGTGAATGACTAGGTCGTGCCCAGCCATTGCCTCCTTCAATCTCTGCGCATCTAGGAGATCGGCCTCAATAAAAGTGAAGCCCGGCTGGCCGATATTGTGCTCGATCCACTCTCTGCGTCCGGATGATAGGTTGTCGTACACCGTCACGGTCTTTCCTTCGGCCAGGAGCCGATCGACTAGGTGGCTTCCGATGAAGCCAGCGCCCCCGGTCAGAAAGCATCTCTCGAACTCGGAATTGCTCGACATCTGTTGCTCCTCCTACGATTCCAGGCCGCTTGCTCAGGAGACCCTCACCGCGGTGGACGGCACCCTATCGCAATAGCGGTAGACATCCTCGATCAAGCGAATGGTTCCGAAGGCGTCCTTGGCGCCCACCGCAGGCTCTCCCCCATTGTTCAGACACTCGAAGAAGTGGCGCTGCTCCTCTACGTACGATGAATAGAAGTAAGTATAGCTCAACGGTTTGATCCGCCGCCCCGTTATCCTGCGCAGCATGTTCGCGATGCCTTCCTTGGCCGCGTGGAGGCGCAGATTCTGAGGCACAAGCTGGTCGGTCGAAAGACATCCGGCCGTGCCGTGCAAGATGACGCGGAAGTCGAATGCGGGGAACACCAGCTTGGCGAAGTAGCCAGTGTGCAAAACTCCCTTGGGGCCTGTCTTGGACTGGAGAACAACTATCGCATTGTCCTCATAGGGGAAGCCATAGTGGTTATCCAGGCGAGCATAGGCCACCTCGGCCTCTCCAAAGAGCCAGCGGAACAGGTCGACCACATGGTAACCCAAGTCCAGCAGCCACATCCCAATCTTGTCCGCGTCGAAGTACCATTCAGGCACTGGCTGGGACTCCAGCGATGGTGCCAGAGGGCCGTGCACCAATTCGAGCGTTGAAAGCACAACGTCACCGATAGCGCCGGAGTCGTAAGTGGCCTTCAGCTTCCGAGTTGCGTCGAAGAAACGGTAGTTGTGACCGACCATCAGCTTGACATCCTGCCGCCTCGCCGCGTCATCGATCCGCTCGCAGTCTGCGCTGGTCATCGCCAGAGGCTTTTCCACGAAGACGTGCTTGCCAGCCTCGACTGCTGCCAGGGTGGTCTCCAGGTGCATGAAGTTCGGCAAGGTGATAATGACCGCGTCGACATCCGCGCGGCGAAGCAGCTCGTGGTAGTCGTCGTAAAGGTCCCGGATTCTCTCTTTCTTGGCAGCGCGCAGCGCTCTCCGAGACGGATCAGCGATGGCCACGACCTTTGTATCCTTCATGTAGTGGGATACCCTCAGGTGCAGCTTGCCCATTTTGCCAAAGCCGATGATGCCAACTTTAATGCTCACGTGTGTTCGGGCTCCTCTCTAGTCCAGCAGCGGCGGCACCGCGTCCCCCGACAGCTTAGCGTAGAGCCGCAGCATCCATAGCTGGCCGCTCCATGTCAGCTTGAAAGCCAGCGGACTCCTGGAGGGGAAGAGCTTCGATATGGCCTTCACGTCTTCGCCAACGACGCTGATGTTGTGAGCGCTTCCCACGCCCTCCTTTTCCGCCAGGCGGATTTGCCGGACGCTTGACGGCCTGTAGCGCATCATGCGAGCGACGACGGAATCGACGGCCACCGGATCACGGCCCGCCACGACGAGCCCCAGCTTCACAGGACGCTGTCCCAAGGCTACGATGCCGTCGACGACGTTCAGGTGGGGTCGAATGAGCTTGTTCAGGCCGGCGATGACCTCGTTGATTTGAGGATGCCAGCCGACTTTCCTGGGCTTGGAGATACACCCGAAGAGGTTCTTGAGAGAACAGGTGATGTGGAGGGCGTTGCCGCTGGCGTAGGGGCCCACCTTGAACTTTGGGCAATTGATGAAAAGGTCCGCATCGAATAGCATTCGGGGCAGCGGAAACGTGAACTTGTGCCTTCCAACAGCCACCTCTTTCTCACATACTTCCCCGTCGCTCAGGTTGACCAGTTCCACTCCCTTCTCGTTGGCAAGGCGGTCGTAGTGGAGCATGGGAAAGGCATGCCGCGTCCGCATCGCCGATGCATCAGCTTCGACTACGGCGATCCTGGCCCTCGTGTTCCACCGCTCGCGCACGTAGTCGATCACAGACGCTACCACCCGCGGGTCGGTGGTCTCACCTGTCGAGTAGTCCCAGTAGAAGCGCAGATTGGGCTTAATGGCGACGGTCTCCACCGGCCCGGACGGCTCAAAACCGACCAGATCTAGCGCCCGGAAGACAGCATCCCTGATGCCTCCCTCGTCGATGGTGCTGGTTCGGGTCACGCCTACGGTCGTTGTCATTGTCACCTACATTCGGCTAGCTGTAGTACCTCCGGGTGAAGCCCGCCAGCCGGGGCCGGGAGGCAGCAGCATATCCTAGAGCTACATGAAACAGGGCGTTGGCTGTGATCGTCAGCTTCTTGCGTGCGATGGTGGGCGAGCGGAAGAGCTCCCCAAGGGTTCGAGGCAACAGCCGCAGCATAATGCGCCGCAGCAGATCGTACTCGCGTACAAGGGCCCGTGTGTCCTCGTCCTCGCGATAGGTTCTCCGAAGGAGCGCCTTTGTATATCCTTGCCAGTAGGCCTGTCCGCGAACGAAAGTGAAGCCCAGCCGATAGGGATAGACCTTGTGCCATACCCGCACGTTCGGGTTGTAGACTATGGCTTTGCCTGTTCTCAACCTGAGGTTGATGGAGAACTCAGCGTCATCGACGGGCCCTGCCTTCCAAGCAGCCTGACCCCCCGTCGTCTGTCCGAAGTCCTCCGAAAACGAGCAGTAGTCGAATGCTTCCCGCCGGAAGGACATATTCATCCCCCAAGCGCTCCGCACCTCTCTCATGCCGTTCCAGCCAGTGAAGGCCGTGCAGCTGATGATCCAGTACAGCTCTTCTGGCAGCCACGCCTGCGATTCGTCCTTCCATCGCGGAAACCCCGGTCCCGTGACGCCTATCGTTGAGTCTCCCCTGGAGTAGCTCTTCACCATTTCTTCTGCCCAGTCAGGAAAGAGCACGACGTCATCATCAGCGAACGCAATGATCTCGCCACTCGCCTCTCTCACCCCGACGTTCCTTGAGGCCGAGAGCCCGCTGGGACCATCGTTGAAAATCACCTTCGCGTTGGCCATGGATCGCTGCTTTGCGTAGCACTCGACCCGTTCCCGAAGCTCCGCTGAGCGCTCGGCGACGAAGATCACCTCCAAGTTCGGATAGCACTGACCCTGGACGCTGTCGAAGAGCTCGAAGATGTCTTCCAATCTCTCGGCTGTGTGGGAGGTGACCACGATCGACAGTCGAGCGTTCGCTTTAGCCACGGAATCGTTCCCTGATCACTGTCCTGACCGCCCCAGAGCCCTGCCGCCAGCTGGGCTGTTTGGTCTCGCCACCGGTCCTCCCTCTGTCGTGGTGTCCCACCTCTATCACCTTGAGGCCCGCTTTCCTCACTCTCGCGTTCAGCAGTGGCTCCTCCTGGTCAGTCCAGCCCGAAAGGTCAACACGTGCTATCGCTCGTTTCCAGAAGGCGTTGTACCCGGCGCAGAGGTCGGTGTAGTCTGTGCGGTAGAGGATGTTATGAGTGGTGACGATGACCCAGTTGCCAAAGATCCGGTGCCGTGGTTTGCCCACGGGCCGAGACAACGCAAACCGGGAGCCCTTAACGAAGTCGTAGCCTGTCAGCAGAGGCTGGACGAACCTCGGCATGTCCTCAGGATCGGTGGTGCCGTCCGCGTCGAGGGTGACGATGATGTCACCGCTCGCATGCTCGATGCCGTACTTGAGAGCGTCGCCCTTGCCGCGGCCCGGCTGACTAATAACCTTCGCGTCCGCGCGCAGCCGCCGGATCGCCTCGACCGTACCATCAGTCGAGTGACCGTCGACGATCAACACCTCGTCCACCCATTTCGGTAGCTTGGGCAAGACGTGAGGCAGATTCTCCTCCTCATTGAGGGTGCAGATTAGAGCTGTAATGCTCAGCCCTTTCTCCGCCTTCGCCTTCAAGATAGGATCCGCCATCTTGCCTCCAGGTTTCGTGGGCCTGTTACGTTGCCTTCGCATCGCCGCTACCTGGTGCGTACTGATGGACTTCCACCTGCGATGGCCCGGCGAGACTCGTCAGAAGCCAGCGTACTCTTTCCGTAGTTGTCCCTTGGGAAGTAGCCAAAAGCCTGCCCAGTATGATGACCAAGCCAAGACTCTGCCCGAGCCCATGGCCGACACCTGCCCCCGCCAGGCCCATCACTGGCAGGAGGGCACAACTCAGCGTCACCGTCGTCACCGCTACTATCCCTGCGACAATGATCAGCTCGCCGGTCCGTTTCATGACCCTCAAAGCCCCAAGGTAGACATTCACTACTGCAGCGGGAAGGGCTGCCAGAGCCACAATGCGAAGAAGTGTCGCACCTTCAGTAGCGTAGTCAGGGCCAAAGATCAGAAGCGCCTTATCGCTCAGTAAGAGCAAGAACAGGGCGCCGGCGGTGGCTACCGCCAGTGCAGCCAGCACGGCGTTGCGGGACAGAACGCGCAGCGCCCCTGGTCCCTGAGAACCCTCCGCGAATAGGGAGAGGCCTAGGTAAGCCGAGGCCGCTGTGAGGAGGTATCCCAGCAACCACGCCATGTAGAAGTAGGCTCCTTGTGTGGAGCCCAGTAGGACTACCACTATCAGCGGTAGAATCAGACCGGGCGTCAGAAGCAACGAATCAGCAACGTAGTTGGCCACGGAAAAGGGGAAAACCCTGGTCACAGAGGCCGGATCGATTACTCCCGCTGGCCGATATCCTGCGAACCCTCTTGTCAACAGGATAAACCCAGCCGCCGCTCCCAATACTGCTCCCATGCCTCCCGACACCACTATGCCGAAGGCGCCGAAGGAGATCACCATGAGCGGCAGGGCGAGGCGAGTGGCTTGCAGGAATATCACCTGAACCAGAATGTACTTCGCCTTTCTTATCGCCAAAAAGGCATGCGTCTGTACAATATGGAAGGTGGCGGCAACCACAAACGAGATGAAAGCCAGCGCGAATAATGGCTGCTCGCGCAGGAAGTCGAGGCTGGGGGCCCACAAAGGCACGCCAACAAGAAACACGGTCGACAACACCACGGCACCGACAGCGCTCGTCGTGAACACGGCGTTCGCTAGCCGTGGACCTCCTTTGCCGGAGTCCGGCAGGAAGCGAATAAGCCCCATCCCTAGGCCCAAGTGTGAAAACGTGGCGAGCAGAACAACGATCGAAAGGGCCGCTGAGCCCAACCCAACATCGTCGGCGTCGTACAAGCGGGCCACTAAAGCCCAGAAGGCAAATCCGGCGACTGCTGCTCCTGCCGCGTTGACCCAGAGGTAGAATGCGTTGGCGTACAGCGGTGTCCGGAGGAGGTGTAGAGCCCTGCGTCCGTGTGAGAGTACGTCCGCTGGGCCGGTGCTACGTTCCCCTACGTTGAGTCCCTCCACGGCCTTCCTTCAGTGTGTGTTGACAGCCTGGGGGAGCCACGAAGACTTGCCTCGTGAGCCAGACCAATCTCCTCCTGCCTCTCCCCACCTTCTCAAATCTGACTCACCTGGCAGTGGGCAATGGACGCTCTGACAAGTTACGCCGCCGAATTCCCGTTCGGCTCCGTCTGGAGCCGCGATCTAACGAACGGCACGACTCCCCCACGGCCAGGGAAACTCACCCGCAGAGCGGCCCCTACCGTTTGCCTCCCGTCCATTCCGCCCAGGTCGAGCTCATAGGGCCTTTCGACCCGCAAGCAAAACCCTTAGCCAATTGGTAACGCGCGTGATTCCCGAAGGAAAGCCAATATCTGGCAGCAGTGCATGAAGGTCTTGTGAAGGTTGAGTGAATCCGCCGCTGCCGTACCGACAACCGCTAAGATCGCGAGGACGTTGTCAGATCTAGATGCTTCCAGCAGCTATCAGGCGTCGAAGGCGCGGCCATTGGTAGAGCTTCGCCTTGACGGCCAGAACCACCAAAGCTGCTAAGCCACCGGCGTCGATGAGAAAGGAGCGGACGCTCGCTCGGCCATAGGTGCTGAACATGGCTTCGAGCCGGTCTCCCACTCGGTCTGCGTATGGTTGTCCTGCTGTCGTTCCTAAGCCGTCGGGTATGTGGACGTTGCTCAAGTCGGCTCCCAAGAACGGCCAGAAGAACTGTTCAGCCGGCAGGCCCTCCAGATCGAGCAGCAGGTGAAAGAGTGGCAGCACGCCGTATATCCATAGGTCCCTGCGGATTGCCACCAGCATGGCCAGGAGCACCAGGTTGAACAGGAGCGTGTGGGCGAAGAGCCTGCCGCCCTCGGCGCCGGGTATGACGAAGGCATACAGCGTCCGGTCTATGACATCGGGCAGGATCGCCATGAGGACGACGAGCCGATATCCTAACAGCGCCTGTGGTGTACCCTATGTGCGCCAGTATGAGCAAGAGCACATCCCGCCAGATGTCATCTGTTCAGCGCTAGCCATTTCCAGGCCGCCAGCCCTGCGCAGAACCTCTGCGACCTCCCGTGTTGCTCGGCAGCCGCTACTCTCCAACGAACTTCTTGCTTTGCTCATGATAGGATTCCTGCACCCGCTCCACAACGTGGCTCATCCGCTCGGACTCTTCCGGGGCAAGGTATCGGCGGCCGCCGGTCGCCAATGGGTCGCGGCGGTTGTATGGTCGTGGATGCCCTTCTGATCGGCTCCTCCAACCTCCGTCTTGCTCCCATGCTATCATTGTCATAGTCAGTGCCACTCGACGGAAGATCTGCCCATGCCACAAGGACGAATCGCTACAAGGCGCGGCCCGCATGCTCGGCTCACAGGCCTCGTATTGCTCGTGGTCTTGGGGGCGCTCGTATCTGCCTGCGCTGGCGAAGAGGGGGTATCGCGAGCGGATGGTACGGCCGTTGCGCTCGACTCGTCTGCGCTTGCCGTGCCGGCATCCCTGGCCGTCGATAGCAGCAGCAATCGCATATATGTAGCCAGCGAGTCACCTGACGCCATATCCGTCATCGACGGCAGCAGCAAGTCCGTCGTGGGCACGCTGCCCGCTGGTCTCTTCCCCCAGGCCATCGCCGTTGACCAGAGCAGAAATCGAATCTACGTGGCCAGTCGTCGCTCTAAGCTCTGGCTGATCGACGGCACGACCAACAGCGTTGACGCTTCTATTGCCTTGGACCATAGCCCGCTGGCCTTGGCCGTCAACCCTGACGCCGATCGCGTCTACGTGGCCGACTTCGAGGGCACGCTCTCAGTCATCGATGCCGAGACTAACGCTGTGGTCGCCAGCCTGCCCGTCGGCCAGAACCCGCTGGCGATCGCCGTCAACCCCAGCACCAATCGTATCTACGTCGCTACCTATGGCAGCCCCGAAATCTCGGTGATCGACGGGGAGAGTAACACTGTTGTCGCCAAAGTGAGCGTGGGCGAGCTGCCAATCGCTGTAGTGCCGAATCCGGAGACGAACCGCATCTATGTAGCCGACGGGGCGGCCGGCAATGTCGTCGTCATCGACGGCTCAACGAACACGCTGCTCGCCAGCGTCAAGCTAGGGGGCATGCCGAGCAGTCTGGTCCTGAACCCGGTCACTGGGCGCATCTACGTGGCGGAGGCTAATAGCGACATCATTTCCGTTCTGGACGGCGACAGCAATGCTGTGACTGCAACCGTTGCTGTTGGCAGTTCCCCGCGGGGTCTGGCAGTCAATGCTGTCACCAACCGCATCTACGTCGCCCGTTCGCTGACTGCTGATGTGCTGGTGATCGATGGCGCTACCAACGCCGTCATCGCCACCGTAGCGCTGGCTGGTGCCATTGAGTAGTTAGCGGCAGGGGTCAGGGAGAACCATCGTCTCGGCGGGCCCGCCGCCGCAGCCAGGCCCTGGGGAATCTAAGAGGGGCACGAATAAAGGCGGCCAGGCTGGGAGCAGCCCTGAGAAGCTCCGACAGTAGCCGAGACGGGAAGTCGACATCTCCGTAGCTGTTGATTAGTCCTGCCAACCTCTCGCTCTTGAGCTTTGCCAGCAGGCGCTCTAGGTGGGCATTGCTGAGGGCGGCAAATAGCCGCTGGAGGTCTGCCCCTCGCTTCAGCTCGTCGCCTGCGTCGTCCATGAATCCCTTCTGATAGCGCGAGAGGAAGGCTGCCGAGAAATCCTCTCGTTGCAGGGATTGCACAGCCACCCTGGCGGCATGTCTGGCACCCACCAGGCCCATATAGACCCCTCCCCCGGTTGTGGGCTTCACCTGCCGAGCGGCATCGCCCACCAGCAGGACGTTATCGCTGTACAGTCTCATGGGGCTCCACAGTGGTATGTGGCCGCCCGCCAGCCCCAAGATGGCATCGTCGCGGAAGTATTGAGGGAGCCTGGCCCGCAGACGACGAAGCGAATCCATGGGCTTTAGACCGTTAGCGGTTCCGGTTCCCACCCTGAAACGTCCATCGCCCAGGGGAATCACCCAGGCAAACCAGCCGGGGGCCACATCCCTGTCCACCAGGATCATCACTCGGTCTCCGGCCGCCTCTCTGGCTCTTACTTCAGCCGCCAAGCCGAGAACCGTCCTGCGGGGCCGGTGTACGCCTAGCTGCTTAGCCACCTTCGACTGGGCACCATCGGCGCCAATGAGCAGCTTGGTCAGGATCCTCGTTTGCCGACCCCGCCTCTCTACGCAGGCGCTCACCAGGCCGTTAGCTGGCTCCAGCCTCAGGAACCTGGCATCCAAGGCAAGCTCCGCCCCTCTCTCCTGCGCTTGGCTAGCCATCGCTTGGTCCAGGCGCACGCGGTCGATGGCGAGGGCGTGGACCCTGCCGCCGCCGATGGGAAGCTGCGTGCCCAGCGGGGACTCTATGATGGCTCCCCGGAGCTCATTCTGGACGACCTGCTCACCCACCTTGGCCAGGGTGAGAGCGCGGGGAGTCACCAAGCCGGAGCAGTGTAGAGGCTGACCAATGATGTTGTGCTCCTCAAGGAGCAGGACGTTGAACCCATTGCTAGCGACATCCCTGGCCACCGCTGACCCGGCAGGGCCAGCCCCCACTACTACTGCGTCATAGCAGTGCTTCATGCTTGACCCCCTCGCCTTGTGCTTGCGCTGTGCGCTAGTGAGTGGGAGGTTCCGGGAGGCGTCTGATCGCGCCGTCCCCGACTGAGGATATCTCCTGCCGACTGGGGCTGTCTACGGGGTCGCACCGGGAATTGCCACCTCACGCCCGGCGTAGATCGTACTTGCGTCTGCGATCCCGTTGGCCTCCATTATCGCCGCTGGCGTAACGCCGAAGGCGGCGGCGATGGAGGTCAGGGTGTCGCCTGCCTGCACTATGTAGGTGATTCCCGGAATTACCAGCTCTTCGCCATCCAGAATAGGGCCAGGCTCAGGCATGCCGTTGGCGGCTGCTATCGCCTCGGGGCTGACGCCGAAGCGCTCCCCGACCGAGGTCAGCGTATCGTCGGGTTCAACCAGATAGATCAGCCCACCAGGGCCCGCCGTCAGGACGGGCGGAGGTGGTACGGGCAGCGGCGTTGGGGTGGGGGTTGGCGTTGGCGTAGGTGTAGGCTCTGGCGTGGCTTCCTCAGCGAGCGCCAGCGTGGGGGGTTCTTCCACGTCAACCCATAGATGGACAGCCCTGTAGGCCTCGCCCACCCCATCCATCTCCTCCCTATGGAGCAGAAACTCCAGCTTCTGGCTGGTTCCTGCCTGGTTGGGAACCAGAGTCACCAATTCTTCCCATTGTTCCCCGTCCTTGAGACTTACGCTTTCAATGAGACCGGCTGCCTCTCCGTCTATTAGCGCTTCTACTTCGTAGGCGACCTCGGCTCCCTCGTGGTTCACCACGCCCAGGATGACCGCCAGACTGTCCCCTAGCTCCAGGGTTTGTGGGTAGCCCTCGGCTCTGCCGTTTGGGCCTAGGATGTAGAACTCGGTGAAGCTCTCCGAACCGCCTCGCGATGTCGCCAGGAAGGCCACCGCCGCGCCAAACCCGATCAAACAGAGCACCACGATCAGGGCTGAGGCCACCGTAGCCAAGTGAACTTGAGACCACCTTGGCAAGGGGACATTGATGGCGAAGGCTTCCTCCGCCGGAATGGCCTGCCTTCTGTAGATGGCAGCACCTGCGCCCATCACGATGAACAGGCTCACGAAGGCCAGAATTGGATTGAGCCGTATGCCCCACGGCGAGTAGTTGAGGGCCAGGCCAATGAGGGGGACGATGGCGATGCTCAGGCCGATGCTCAGGGCCGCTCTCTCGACGGAATCGAGATCCTCCTTGCGGGGATACAGGGTTGCCACCAAGACATAGCCGGGGAGCAAGAGGACGAAGGGCAGGCCAAGGACGATACGAATCGGCTCCAGCGAGGGAGCCAGGAGCACGATCGCAACGGTCACCAGGGCGCATGCGGCTGCAATGACAAGGTCGATATTTCTGGTGAACATCAGCCCCTCCGCTCCTGAACGCTGTCTGCAGGGTAGTGCATTTCCAGCCGACTTGTTCTATAATTTGGCGTTAATATTCCGTACGTCCTCGGGGGTAGCTCTTTCCACAAGCGGGAGCCGCGCAAAGGGGCGCGGCCTCCAAGGGGAAGACCGGCCCGACTGGTGCGGCAGTCAATGCCGGTGAAAAGGGCTGCATCCCGAGGATTTTCGATCTTGACCCTTGGGGTCGGAAGGCTGAACCACATGCGCAGTGGTGGCCACCAGGCGGAGGCAACTGTTATCAGCCGTCCGCTTCCCATCTTTGGCGCCCTGGCTGTTCGCGTTAGGGCCGTACCTTTAATGCCCATCCTGGCCGTCTTCTACGTTGTCCTCATTACTGTCGCCGAGCTTCTCACTGTACTAACCGATGCCCGCTGGGGCCTCGCCCTGCACATCGGCATCCTTACAGCCCTTCTCGTGCAGGCCTCCCTCGTAGTAGACCAGCCCTACCACAAGCTGTTGCTGGCGCTGGCACTTGCCCCTCTCATCCGCATTCTCAGTCTGTCCATGCCGCTGCAGGACATCGATCTCATGTACTGGTACGCCATTGTGGGCGCGCCGATGATGCTCACGGCCCTGGTGGTGGCCCGTACTCTTGGCCTGAGCTGGCGCAATCTTGGCTTCACCCTGCGGTCCCTTCGTATTCAGGCGCTGGTAGTCATCGCCGGCCTCGCCTTCGGCGTCGCCGAGTACTTCATCCTGAAGCCTGAGCCCCTCATCGACGAATTCAGTTGGGGTGTCTTCTGGTTACCGGCTCTCATCCTGCTGATCGGCACCGGCTTCAACGAGGAGCTGGTGTTTCGAGGCGTCATGCAGTCGGCGACCAGCGATGCCTTGGGGAAGTCTTCCATCCTGTACGTGACGGTCATCTTCGCCGTCCTCCACTTGGGCTACAAGTCGGTGCTGGACGTGGCCTTCGTATTCGCGGTGGGCTTGATGTTCGGCTTGGTAGTGGCCAAGACGCGTTGCCTCTTAGGCGTGACTCTTTCCCACGGCATAACTAACATCGCACTATATCTCGTAGTGCCCTTCCTGGGGATTGCCGCTGTCACCGCCCCCAGTATTGGTGTGCAGAATGTGAAGGTTTATTCACACGAGTTTTCACAAGAAGTGCAGCGGATGCTGGCCTTTGCGCCGCCTCCTCAGACAAAGTCGGTCCTCTCGGCCAGCGCTATGCCTACGCCTACCCCCACCCCCACTCCCGTCCCCACACCCTCTCCTACCGCCACGCCTGAGCCGACAGAGGAGCCCAGCCCGACAGAAACCTACGTTGTCCAGCCCGGTGATAGCTTGTCCGATATCGCCGCTATCTATGGGTCGACCGTCGACGAGCTCCTGCGGCTGAACGACCTGGCGGAGCCGAGTCTCCTCTACGAGGGGCAGGCCATCCTCGTCCCCCGCGGGCCCGAAGCGGCCGCCAGTACGACCGTGCACTTAGTGGAGGCGGGGGAAACGCTTGGCCTTATCGCTGAGATGTACGGCACAACCATCGAGGTCTTGCTGGAGCTGAATGATCTCGCCGAGCCCGATATCGTTCCTGTGGGTACGTATCTGGTAGTGCCCCAATCGCCGTAGGCACGGCCCTTCAGCGCGTTGGCCAGAGCCTAGCACGGCTTGGCGTTCTGACAGCCTGAGGACGAACAAGAAGAAACTGGCTCCCCCAGAGGGAGCCAGTTCCCAATCGGGTACGGCAAGCGTGCTACAGAACTTCTACGACCTTCGCCGCCGCAATGGCACCGAAGACGAGAAGCAGAGGGATGATCCCTACGTTGAGGGCACGACCCAATGTCCGTAACCGAGGGCGACCGTCGGCGCCCGCTAGCTCCTTGACCACGAGGAAGGTAACAAGAGTCAACACGGCCATGAGCCCTAAGGACGCCGCTATCCCTACGGCAGTGGTTATAGTAGACACGGTTGTCGTCGTCACGGTGGATATCATATGTCTCACCCGCCTTTCACGACGACTCCCGATTTCCATTCACCGTAGCATGATTCTTGATCTCTTGTCAATGCTGTCTAATCGTCCACAACTTCTCCCCACACTTCCGTCTTTCGGATAACGTGAGGTGTCAAGTTGCTCAGGCTGGAGCCGACAGGTATTGCTAATCTAGATGGTAACTATACCATGAATGTAGAAGCTTGTGGTAAACTAGATACCGATATTGATCCCTTCGGTGCACTTTCAGGCTTACCAATTATTCCGGGAGGGCCAGGACAACTTATGAGGTGCCCAACTTGCGGACAGAATACGCCGGATGACTGGAAATTCTTCACTGTCGAGCAAGCGCCCCAGGACTGGGAAGATACAGAGCATGAGATTCATGGGCCACACGCCTATACTTCAATCGACTGGATGCGGTGTGCAAATCCCGATTGCGGAGAAATTGTGATTCGTATTCACGATACGACGAGAGAATTTACGGGCGGCATTCCACTCAGTCGCACTGACAGTTGGGTTGCTAGGCCCCGCCACGGCACCGCGGGACGAACTATCGACCCCATCGTGCCGAAGCGCTTCCGTCGTGACTTTCTAGAAGCTGCTGCCATACTTGAGTCCAGCCCACGCATGTCCGCTGTGCTGTCGCGGCGCATTTTGGCGGATTTACTTGAGGAATTCGCAGGGCGTGATGAATTCCGCCTGGGTTCTAAGCTCAAGGCCTTCTCGGAAGATACTCAATACCCTTTTGCTGTACGTAAGAACGCTCAATCCCTCAACGAAATCGCCGACTTTGGTGCGCATACCCAGAAAGACGACCAAGCACAAGTCATCCATGTAGACAGGGATGAGGCTGAATGGACTCTGAATCTCCTGGAGCGATTATTCGATCTGTTCATCATCACGCCCGCGCACGATGAGGCTATGAGAAAGAGTATCGAAGAGAAAAGTAAGCAGGCCCACCGGGCTGACTTACCGCCCATACCGGATGAGCCAAAAGGCAACCCATAGATGATAGAATTGAGCCATGGCGGACGAATCCAAAGAACCAAAACAGCGGACCCGAAAGGGACACGAAATCCCCGTACCCAAACGCAAGGATTTCCTTCGCGACCTCAAGAAGATCAGCAAGGCCAAACGCTCAACTCCCGACAGCACGAAGAAGTAGGGTCTGAAACTGAGCGCGGCCATCGTTTCGGCGGTTGTAGCGCCAAGCATACTCATTCAGGTAGCCCTGAAGATGCTTAGCCGATACGACATGGTAGACGCCGCCGATTCCCCGCTTCACCAGCGACCAGAAGCCCTCAATGGTGTTCGTGTGCACATCCCCACTGACGTAGACCTTCTCAGCATGGTGAATCCGGTCGTGGAAGTAACCCGACTTCCCAAGATTCCTGTAGGGCCTCCACTCGTCAGTGTAGACAGTGGAGCGGGGCAGCACGCGCTCTCGAATGATGGGCAAAAGGGTTGCTGTGCGTGCATCAGCGACTCTCCTGGCGATGACACGGCCTTGCCGTTCAACGATACCAAATACGGCTACCTTATTGGGTTCGTCAGGCCCAGGGCGACCTGCTCGCCCGTCTCGGCGCTTCCCGCCGATATAAGTCTCGTCGGCTTCCACTATGCCTTCAAGGGGCGCGTCGCCGTCCTCATTCATGAGTTCGTGGCGAATCAAGTTGGCCATACGCCACGCGGTCTTGTAGGTGACACCGAGTTCGCGCTCGATCTGCTTTGCGGAAATACCACAGCGGGTGCTCGTCATGAGGTACATCGCGTAGAACCACAGGTGCAACGAAGTCGAAGACTTGTGAAAGACCGTCCCCGCCGTCGGGTGAATGTGGTAGCCGCAGGCTGTGCAAGTCCACGACTGGCGGCGCTGCGCGGTCTGATAGCGCTTGAATGGCCGGTTCGTCTCGCACTTCGGGCAGTCAGCGTGAACGCCATCTGGCGAGTATCGGTTACGCCACAGCCATTCAAGGCAGGTGGCATCGTCGGGAAACTCACGCATGAAGTCCACGAGCGTGTAGCGAGACTCAGACGACTCGGCTCGGATTGGCTTGTTTCGATTCACTGGTGGCATTTCCGTGTACCTCCAATTACAAGGGTAACACAGAATGCCTATACAGTCAAGGGATAGTTGCCATCTAGATTATTGTGGAGGTCAATTTGTCCTGTAAGGTGTTCTTACGCTATCATGGATGCGTGAAGGCATTTTCCTTCAATCTTGACAAGGCCAGCGTTTGCCTGTGCCCTGCGAGGAGGTCTGGACATGGTCGCTGCCCTGCCGAAAAACCTGGATGAGGATGGCTTCTACGGCATTCGCCTGGAGTCCATCGGTGGACTGGGTGCTCACCTGGCTGGCCAGATCCTGGCCGAGACCGGGGTTCTGCGCCTGGGCCTCAACGGTTCCCACTTCTCCTCTTACGGCTCCGAGAAGAAGGGCACACCCCTGAAGTCCTTCATCCGTTTCTGCAGCCCCGATCAGATAGTGCGCACCAACAGCCCCGTCGAGCGGCCCCACGTGGTAGCGGTCTTCCACGAGGCGCTCATCGGTCGGGAGAAAGTCACCCTGGGCCTGCGACGGGATGGGATCATCATCGTGAACAGCGTCGCCTCGCCTGGCGAGATGAAGGAGCGCCTCGGGCTGCCGGGCGGCACCGTCGGCGTGGTGGACGCTCTCGGCATCGCCGTGGCTGAAAAGAGCCGCCCAAACATGGCGATGCTCGGGGCGGTGACCCGTGTCGCCGACTTCATCGACCTCGAGGTGGTGAAAGCCTCCATTCGCGAGACCTTCGGGCATCACTACCCTCACCTGCTGGAAGGCAACATGCGCGCCTTCCAGCGGGGCTACGATGAACTCCGCCTGGAGACATTCCCGCTGGAAGGGGAGTGGGCGACCGGCGTTGCTCGTCCCCAACCGGCTTACGGCTATCTCAATGCTCCCTGGGGTGGCATGGTGACCAACCCGGGCAACGCCGCCGTCAAGGATCTATCGGCCTCCCGCCAGGGCTTCCTGCCTGGCCTGGATCTGGAGAAATGCGTCCACTGCGGCCTTTGCGACATCGTCTGCCCAGACTACTGCTTCGTCTGGGAGACCTACAACAAAGACGATGGCAGGGTTGCGGCGCGCCTCGTTGGCATCGACTACCGTTACTGCAAGGGTTGTCTGAAGTGCGTCGAGGCTTGCCCCACGGACGCCCTTGTGGAGATGCGGGAGACGGAGGGCTACGCCGAGGCTCATAGGGTGGCCCTGTTTCCCAACCTCGAACAGGACAAGTAGCCACCCCAGGTGACTCTGAGCTGATTGGGCAAGGAGGGAGATCATGACTCAGCTAGTCGGCGAAGAAAAGGCGAAGCTCGCTCAAAAGGTGGACTTCCGCACCGGTAACGAGATGGCCGCGCAGGCGGCCAAGCAGATCAACTTCCACCTCATGGGCTACTATCCCATTACGCCCTCTACCGAGGTTGCCGAGTTCCTGGACGAGATGAGGGCGGCGGGCGAGCACGAGATCCGCATGATCCCCGCCGACGGCGAGCACGGAGCCGCTGGCATCTGCTACGGCGCTACCAGCGGCGGCGGGCGCGTCTTCAATTGCACCGCCTCCCAGGGCTTACTCTACTCTCTGGAGCAGCTCCCCGTTCAGTCGAGCAGCCGGTTCCCCATGCTCCTGCAGCTCGTGAACCGCACCGTCAGTGGTCCTCTGGACATCCGCTGCGATCACTCCGACCTCTACTATGCCTTGACCACCGGCTGGATTATCCTTTTGGCTCGTGAACCGCAGGCTGTCTACGACATGAACATCGTGGCCGTGCGTATTGGTGAGCACCCCAAGGTTCGCCTGCCGGTCATCGTGGCCTACGACGGCTTTTTCACCAGCCACCAGAAGCGACGGGTGCAGTACTTCGAGAACGATGAGGCAGTGACGGACTTCATCGGGTCGCCGCCCGAGTTTCCCCACGCCTTGGACCCTCGTAACCCCATCACCTTCGGCGCCTACATGAATGACCCCGACTTCATCAACACCAGGTACCAGTTGAAGCTGGCTATGGACGCCGCCCGCGAAGTCATCCCCCAGGTCCTGGAGGAGTATGGTCGGATCAGCGGACGGAGCTACTCCTTCCTTGACCTCTACAGAATGGACGACGCCGAGGTCGCTATCCTCCTTCTCAATTCGGCCGCCGAGACGGCCAAGGACATGGCCGACCGCTTGCGCAAGCAGGGCCGGCGCGTGGGCGTCGTCAGTCTCAATGTGCTGCGGCCCTTCCCAGCCGAGGAAATAAGACAGGCCCTCAGGGGCGTCAAGGCCCTGGTTATCGGCGAACGGGGCGACTCCTATGGTGCTCAGGGTGGTCCCCTTTCCCACGAGGTGAAGGCGGCCATCCAGGAGGACCCCCAGAATCATACCCTTTGCCTCACCCGCATCTACGGCTTGGGGGGCAAGGACTTCTACGCCGAGGACGCCGAGGAGTTCTTCAACCTCGCTCTGAAGGCGGCCGAAACGGGCCAGGTCGAGACGCGCTTCGCCTATCACGGCGTCACCCCCGGCGATCCCGATAAACTGCCAATGCAGGTGCTGCCGCCTCTCACCAAGGAGGAGGTATCGCCTGGCCTGGTGCAGGTCAGCCGCAATGAAGAGACGGGAGAGCTTAAGGTGAAGCCTGTTGCGCGCTGGCAGCTACCGGTGCAGACCAAGCGTATCGCCGCCGGCCATGGCGCCTGCCCCGGCTGCGGCATCCTGCCCGCCCTCAACCTGTTCTTCAGAGGCATTGAGGGCGATGTCGTCATCGTCAACCAGACCGGTTGCGCCGAGATCGTCACCAGCGGCTACCCCTTCAGCAACCATCGCGTGACCTATATTCACAACCTCTTCCAGAACGGAGCGGCTACTCTGTCCGGCCTGGTGGAGATGTTCCAGGAGCGCCAGCGTCGGGGGGATCTGCCTGCCGGTGAAGACATCACCTTCGTCATGATCAGCGGTGACGGCGGCATGGACATCGGCATAGGCGCTGCCCTGGGCGCCGCCATCCGCAACCACAAGATGATCATCCTGGAGTACGACAATCAGGGATACATGAACACCGGCAGCCAGCTCAGCTACTCCACGCCCCTCGGCCACATGACCACCACCAGCCACGTCGGCCCGGCTCAGGCCGGCAAGGCGTTTCACCATCGCGACACGCCCCAGATCCTGGCTGCCTGCCACATTCCTTACGTGTTCACCGGCACGGAGGCCTTCCCCGATGACCTGGTGAAGAAGGCGGCTAAGGCCCAGTGGTACGCCAAGAACGAAGGGTTGGTCTACGGCAAGGTCCTCATCACTTGCCCTCTCAACTGGCGCAGCGAGGAACGGCTGGGGGCGAAGATCCTGGAGACCGCTGTCAACTGCCGCTTCTTCCCCCTGTACGAGGTGGAGCAGCACATCACCAAGCTCACCCATGACCCCGACAGGGCGCGTCATCACGTTGATGTCCGCGACTGGCTGGGCCTGATGGGCAAGACCAGACACCTGCTCCAGCCCCAGTATGCCCCTCAGCTCGAAGCCTTGGAGGCGGAGATCGAGCGACGCTGGCAGCGCCTCAAGGCCATGCACGAGCATCCCCAGCTCTAGGAAGCGACATCGACCGTCCGGGCAGTCATTGCCCATGCACGGCGGAGCGAGTATAATTCGCTCGATTTGCATAACTAGTGCTATTAGGAGGTACACTTTGAAGTTCTCGCTGAGGTTCGTTCTGATCCTGACGGCTCTCGTCGCTGCTGCCGTCCTCGTGCTGGCGGTCGCCTGTGGGGGGGATGACGAGGAGGGGCCAGCGGCAGGGGAAACGCCTGCCGCCGCTGGCGAAACGCCTGCCGCTGCCGAGGAGACCCCGGAGGGGCCGTCGCCGAGTGAGGAGGGAACCCCAGTGGAACCGCCGTCCGGCGAGGCGGGCGAACTCCCGTCCATTCCCGTCTACCCCGGAGCGGAGGAGGTTGAGAGCGGGACGCTCACCGGGGAGGAGGCCTATATGGTTACCATGGCCGGCGAAAGCGGGGACATCGATCCCCAGAACTTCAACGCTGTCCAGTACGCCATCTACTATAGCAGCGACTCCCCTCAGAAGGTCGGAGACTTCTACAAAAAGGAGTTCAAGGACTGGAAAGAGGAGTGGTCGTACACCGCGGAGGGAGCGCTCGGGGACACGCTAGGGACGTGGAGCAAGGACGGCGGGAATATCGCCGCTTGGCTGCAGGTCCTCGAGATAGGGGGAACGACTAACGTGATCATTGGCGTAGGAGCCCGCCAGTAGGCGGAGCGAGTGTAATTCGCTTGATTTGCAGGAGTAGTGCTATTAGGAGGTGCACTTTGAAGTTTTCGCTGAGATTCGTTCTGATCCTGACGGCTCTCGTCGCTGCTGCCGTCCTCGTGCTGGCGGTCGCCTGTGGGGGGGATGACGAGGAGGGGCCAGCGGCAGGAGAGACGCCGGCCGCTGGCGAGACGCCGGCTGCCGCCGAGGAGACTCCGGAGGGGCCGTCGCCCAGCGAAGCGGGCGAGTTGCCAGACATCCCTGCCTACCCAGGAGCTGCCGACGTGTTCAGCGGGACGTTCACCGGGGGAGGGGGCTTTCCCGTTCCCATGATCGGTGAAGGGGGCCTCGATCCCGAGGACTACGGCGCTGTCCAGTACACTATGTACGAGACCAGCGACTCCACTGGTAAGGTCGTTGACTTCTACAAGAAGGAGTTCAAGGGCTGGAAAGAGGAATGGACGTTCAGCATGGAGGAGACGGGGCAGCAGGGCGAGATAGTGATCTGGAGCAAGGATGACGCGAAGCTCGCCGCTTGGCTGTCGGCCTTCGAGGACGAGGGAACGACCAGCGTGGTCGTTGCCATGGGAGCTGGTCAGTAGCAGAGGCCAAGAGCAGCATGGCGCTGCAAGCTGCCTGTGACGGATGAGCGTCAACTATGGAATGAGCAGTAGCCATCGAGAGATGGGGAGGCCCCTGGCGACATAGCCAGGGGCCTTTTCTGTTCTAGATGGGAAGATCGCTGTAGGCTGCGGTCGCTCGCGGATGGTCACGCTGATGATGGGCTCTGGCCAGGGTAACGGTTGTTGGCTCTCGCGGCAGGGGTTATAATCCCTCTGACCGTCCGCGGTGTGATCTTCAGGGGGGTGTCACATGAAGCTCCGAACTTGGTTCCTGCCACTGGCAACGTTAGTCGCTGCCGCCTTCCTCCTGCTGGCCGTCGGCTGCGAGGAGGAAGCGCCGGAGATCGATAAGTACCCAGACGCCGGAGACGTCAAGAGTGGCAACCGTGGCACCTTCCCCATAGCGTTGCTTGGCGAGGATCCCCTCGAACCGCACAAGTTCAGAGGGAACATGCGCTACAGGACCTTCGAGACCGAGGATTCGGCCGAACAGGTCTTCGACTTCTACAACGATAAGTTCCAGGGTTGGACCACGGAACTCACCTTTGATGTGGATGAGGCGGGGATGAAAGTCCGCGTTTCGGTCTGGAGCAAGGACAACCGCAAGTCCGCTGCCTGGATGGCAGCCACGGAGGCAGGGGGGACTACAGAGGTCATCGTGATGACAGGGGCTCGTTAGCTCGCTCGCTAAGAGATCAGCGGACTTGGGAGAAATTGTCGGGGAAGTATTGACAACGGACGACGACCCTTTAATATTTAAACAGGCCTCGGTTGCTGCCTGTCAACTGGCCTCTTTGACACCTGGCGAGCACCCTTGGGTCTAGCGGGTGGGGCAGAGTATCCCCCATACCGATGCCTAGGCCGTTGGCGCCTTGAGATTCTCTCGGCTTCAAGGAGAACGTCATGGCGAATAACGGCGGCCGTATCGTTTCTCGGGTTGTGGGCGCTCTTAAGGATGCTTTCAACCGCAATCCAGTAGCCTTCAAGGTACAGGCTCTTCGCTTCCAGCAGAAAGAGGGAAGGGTGAATCTGTATCTAACCGTCGTCCCCGTTAGTCAGTTGCTGCAGCAGTGCCGGGTGGACTACTTTCGGGAGGACAATCCCAGAGGCTATCAGCGACCTCTAATGAAGACGAGACTCAAGCAAGTCTCAGCCTTCATCCAGCATGAGGAGGGCATACTGCCCATCTCTATCCTTCTGTGTATTCGTCAGCCGCACCGAGCTGAGTTCCAGCCGGAGAATTTTGT
>Ga0315553_10000327_pt1 | contig 43464 bp, 43 predicted proteins | sample SalMarSW160140MG_FD_203099 | JGI IMG/M metagenome (GOLD analysis project Ga0315553, IMG submission 203099) | Salt marsh sediment microbial communities from the Plum Island Ecosystem LTER, Massachusetts, United States - Salt Marsh Sediment SW1601-40 ...
AGCAGATCGTCGACGCTCACGTCCTCAGCCAAAGCGGCGGGCGCGAAGAGAAGCGCGGCGGCCAAGGAAACAGCCACGAAAGCGCGGCGATCGATTCTCATCATCTCGTCATCCTTCCCGGCCCCCCGGGATTTCCCGCGCAGAACTGCGCCGAAGCTCTTGAACGCAGGCTGAATATCGGCCGGCTTCAATAGGCTATGACCGCCCGGCGCGAAACGTGCAAGTCGTCACGATCCTGAGAGAATCCGCCGCCCGAGCGTGCGAAGCGATTCGCCGAGCGGCCCATCGACGCGGTCGAGCCTTTCCGCCAGGCCGGCCGGAACGGCGCGCTCTTTCCGCGCGGGGGCTGCAGGCTTCGGCTCGGCGCCGATCCGATGCTGCACGATCTTCACCGCGCCGACTGCCGGATAGCCGAAATAGGCGTTGAGGCGCTCGCGGACGCGCCCCGTCTCGTGGGCGAATTGCAGCGCGAGCGAGGGATCGCAGCGCACCACGAGCGTCGCCGCACGGCCGTCGCGCGCCCAGCGGATGCGCTCCGGCGCGGTGCGGCCCGCATAAGCCGCGCCGACGATATCGGGCCACCAGGCGATCAGCTCGGCGCGTGCAAGCCCGCGCTTCCGCGCCACCGGGTCGAGCGACTTGGCGATGAGCTCGGCGACGGATCTTGCGTTCGGTCGCGACGGGTGTGCCACTGGCTGACGCTGCTCCTTCCGCCTCTCGCCCTGGCCTCTTGCCTTGGGCGGCATGCGCGCCACACATGGCGGCATGCCCGCCACGCTAGCGAAGCCGCCTGCGCCCGCAAGGCGAAATCAGCAACCCTCCCCAGCAGCGCTACTCGCCTGGTACGAGCGGCATGCGCGGCCCCTCCCCTGGCGCGTCGGCCCGAAGGCGCGGAGTGGTGGCGCGCGCGCCGAGCCTTATCGCGTCTGGCTTTCCGAAGTGATGCTGCAGCAGACGACCGTCAAAGCCGTGGCGCCCTATTTCCTCCGCTTCGTGGAGCGCTGGCCGACGGTCTCAGCGCTCGCCGCCGCAGACGAGCGCGACGTCATGGCCGCCTGGGCGGGGCTCGGCTATTACAGCCGAGCGCGTAAGCTGATCGAATGCGCGCGCGTCGTCGCGGCGCGACCGGAGGGGCTGTTTCCGGAAACCGCAGCGGAGCTGACGAAGCTTCCCGGCATCGGCGCCTACACCTCCGCGGCGATCGCAGCGATCGCCTTCGGCGAGCCCGTCGCCGTCGTCGACGGCAACGTAGAACGCGTCATCGCGCGGCTCTTCGCGATCGACACTCCTTTTCCCGCAGCAAAGCCGCTGATCCGCGAGACGCTGCAGCCGCTCGTCCCGGAGGCGCGCGCGGGCGAGTTCGCCGAGGCGCTGATGGATCTCGGCGCGACGATCTGCACGCCGCGAAAGCCCGCCTGCGCGCTCTGTCCGTGGTCGGAGGAATGCCTGAGTCGACAGAAGGGCTTGGAGGCTGTTCTTCCGGTGAAAGCTCAGAAGAAGGCGCGACCGACGCGCTACGGGACGGCGTTCGTCGCGCGGCGCGCCGACGGCGCGATCCTGCTCAGGCGCCGCCCGCCCAAGGGGCTTCTCGGCGGAATGAGCGAGGTTCCGGGCTCAGAATGGGGTGCGGAGCCGGCCTCCCGCATTAATCCTCCGCTCAAAGCGGGCTGGACACGGCTGGCCGTCCCGGTCGATCACGTCTTCACGCATTTCGCGCTCAAGCTCTCGGTCGAGCGGAGCGAGGTCGGGGCAAAAACACCTGCGCCGCCAGGCTGTTGGTGGGCAACGGCGCCTTCAGAGGAGGCGCTCCCGAGCGTTATGAAGAAGGTCATCGAAGCGGCCTATCCGGGCGCGACGAAGACACAGGCGACGAAGACAGAGGCGACTCGGGCAAAAGGGTACGAGGGCAAAGGGGCATTCGTGAGCGAAATCCGCCACATCGTTTTCGACGTCGGAAGGGTGCTGATCCACTACGATCCGCATCTCGCCTATGTCGATCTCATCACCGACGAGGAGGAGCGCGCGGCGTTTCTGCGCGAGGTCTGCACCAGCGACTGGAACGCCGAACAGGACCGCGGCCGCGCCTGGGAGGACGCTGAGGCGGAAGCGATCGCCCGTCATCCCGACAAGGCCGATCTCATCCGCGCCTTCCGCGGCAACTGGCACCGGATGGTGTCGCACGAATATGCGGAGAGCGTCGCGATCCTGCGCGCGCTACTTGAGCGCGGCCACGACGTGACGCTCCTCACCAACTTCGCCGCCGACACGTTCCGCGAAGCGCAGGAGCGCTACCCCTTCCTCAAGGAGAGCCGAGGCGCGACCGTCTCGGCTGAGATCGGGCTGATCAAGCCCGATCCGGCGATCTACGCGCACCACACCGAGACGTTCGAGCTCGCGCCGGAGTCGACGCTCTTCTTCGACGATTCGCCGGCCAACGTCGAAGCGGCGCGGCGCGCGGGGTGGAAGGCGGAGCTTTTTACGAGCGCGGAGAAAATGCGCGAGGATTTGAAGGGCTACGGCTTGGAGCTCGGCTGAAGTCAGCAATCACGGTCGGGCGCATCGCGACGCGGGCGAGTAGCTTCGCCGCATGAGTCAAAGCGGCGCCCAAACCACTGAAGGCCGGGACCTGCAGCGACGCGTTCAGGTTGTCCGGCTCGCGCGGGCGATCCGGCAGATGCTGGCGTCGCTGGACGAGCCGTTCGACCTTGATCGGCTGGCGCGCGGCGCCTGCCTGTCGCGCTACCATTTCGTGCGTCAATTCCGCTTGCTCACCGGCTGTTCGCCCGAGCGCTTCCACCTGCGGCTTCGCCTGCAGCGCGCCGCCTGGGCGCTGACCGCCAGCGACGCGAGCGTCACGGAGATCGCGCTCGCGGCTGGGTTCAAGAGTGTCGAAGGATTCGGCCGAGCTTTCCGCCGCGTGTACGACGTCTCGCCGACGACCTTCCGGAAGCTTGGGGCCGATCCGTGGGCCAAGTTCTCGCGCTTCGGCTACTGGCGGCCGAGCGAGCTCCAACACCCCGCAGCCAGATCAGGAGCGACCGTCATGATGGAACTCAAGGAGCTGCCCGCCATGGTCTATGCCGGCGTGCGCAATCTCGGCCCCTATTCCACCGTTGGCCCGGCCTTTCAGAGGATCGTCGGCTGGGCGGCAAACGCCGGCTTGATGAAGGGCAACACCAAGGTCATCGGCCTTTCCTGGGACGACCCGTCCACCGTTCCAGCCGAGAAGCTGCGCTACGACGCGGCGGTGACGCTCGACCGGCGTGTCGAGACGCCCGATGACATCCGCATCGCCGCGCTGCCCGCGGCGACCTGGGCGATGACCCGGCACAAGGGCAGCTACGCGACGATGACGCAGAGTTTCACCGCGCTTTTCGAGGAGATCGGCAAACGCGGCGACCTGGTCGCCATTCCGATCGGATGCCTGGAAATCTACCTGAACGACCCGGAAGGCACGGCAGAAGACGACCTTCTGACCGACATCGGCGTCGCCGTCGTGGAAGCCGGATAAAGGGCCTCAGCCCGCCATAAGCTGCCTGATCTCAGCCCTCAGCACGTCGATCGGCCGGAGCGCGCCGTCCGCCTCGCGGTGCCAGAAGGTCCAGCCATTGCATGCTTCGAGTCCCTGCACCGCCGCGCCGACGCGATGGATCGAGCCGACATGCTGGCGGCCCTCCGCCTCGCAGAAGAGCGAGGCGTCGGCGCGCACGGTCGCGGCGAAGCGGCGGCGGGAGTCGGTCAGCACATCGCCGGCGGCGACCAGTCCCGCCTCGATCAGCGAGCCGAAGGGCACGCGCGGCTCGGCACGCTTTCCTTCGAAGACCTTGAGCACGGCGCCGGCAGCTTCCGGCGTCGCGGCGATGCGTTTCTCCGCCGCCGCGACGTATGCGTCTTCGCGCTCGATGCCGATGAAGTGGCGGCCGAGCTTCTTCGCCACAGCGCCGGTCGTACCGGTCCCGAAGAAGGGGTCGAGCACGACGTCGCCCGGCTTCGTCGAGGCAAGAAGCACACGATAGAGCAGCGCCTCGGGCTTCTGCGTCGGGTGAATCTTGGCGCCTTCCGCGTCCTTCAGCCGCTCCTCGCCGGTACAGATCGGCAGCGTCCAGTCGGAACGCATCTGAAGATCGTCGTTGAAGACCTTCAGTGCATCGTAGTTGAACGTGTAGTTCTTGGCGTCGGCTGAGGGCGATGCCCAGATCAGCGTCTCATGCGCGTTGGCGAAGCGGCGGCCGCGGAAGTTCGGCATCGGATTGGTCTTGCGCCAGACCACGTCGTTCAAAATCCAGAAACCGAGGTCCTGCAGCACGGCACCGACACGGAAGATGTTGTGATAGGAGCCGATCACCCAGAGCGCGCCGTTCGGCTTCAGAATTCGCTGGCACTCTCCGAGCCAGGCCCTTGTGAAGGCATCGTAAGTGGCGAAATCGGCGAAGCGGTCCCAGGCGTCGTCGACGCCGTCGACGCGGGTCTGGTTAGGGCGGTGTAGCTCGCCGGAAAGCTGTAGGTTGTAGGGTGGATCGGCAAAGACCAGGTCGACGCTCGCCGACGGAAGCTTCTGCAACTCCTCCAGGCAGTCCCCCACCAGGATCACGTCGCGACGAAGGGCCTCAACGCCCTTTCGCGCCACCGTGCGAACACCCATCACGCCACTCCCACACAAAACCGGCGGAAATCCTGGCAAATCAAGGTGAAGCGGCGGCTAAGGAGCGTGGTGAAGAGGAGGTAAATCCTGGGCTTTTCCGGCCGGATGCCTTTAAAATCACGGATTTAAGCTGGTATAGACGCCGATCGGACAGGGAGGACGTTCCGTCGATGCCGTCATTTCGACCGGCGCGGCTCGCCGCGGCTTCAGCCGTCGCGCTTGGACTTCTCCTCTTGGCCCTCGGTGGCTGCTCGGTGGTCGACCGCCTCCGGCCCGGCTCCAAGGCGTCGAAGGCCGAGGATACGGCAGACGCGGAGCAGATCGACGTTCGCCGCTACCTCGGCCCCAATTACTGTCCGGAACTGCGCATCTACGACGGTGCGCAGCTGATGCGCACCTACGAGCGGGGGCACCAGGGCGACCAGGATTTCGTGGTCTGGCAGGCGTCGTTCGGGAAGACCGCGCGCGAGTGTCTCTACGACGCGCAAGGCAATCTGACGGTCAAGGTGGGCGTCTCGGGCCGAGCCGTGCTGGGACCGAAGGGTGGCGCCAATGCGATCACCGTCCCGATCAAGATCGCCATCGTGAAGTACAAGGAGGCCCTGCTCGCCACCGACCGCTTTGCGCCGTCGGTCGCAATCCCCCCGCAAGGCTCGACCGCCTTCACCGAGGTCCGCGAGGTGACCGTGCCCTCGCCGGGGAGAGCGCGCGACTACCTGATCTATGTCGGCTTCGACGGGGAAGACTGGGATCCGATGCACCCGACCGGCCCGGCCGTCGCGGTGATCGACGAGCCGCCGATCCAGGAAGAAGCGCCTCCCCCCGCCGCCCCGCCTCCGCCGCCCAAGCGGACGACGCCGAACGAGCTGCCGGTGCCGGCCGGCGGATTCGTCCTCAGCCAATAGGCGAGCCGCCCGCCCGCGAGGTTGACGGGCTCGGCGTTTGCCCCCATGACTCGCCCGCGGATCACGTCGCGATCCGCCTTTGACGACGCCGCGCGGGAGAGGTTCCGCCGATACCGGTCACCGGGCTCGGGGGAACGCCGAAGGAGCAACCGCCCCGGAAACTCTCAGGCGACAGGACCGCGCAACGGCGAGCGGCGCTCTGGAAAGCGGCGACCCGGACCATTGGGAAGCCCACCGAAGGAGTAACCGGCAACACGCGCCGGGAATCTCTCAGGTTCTCGTGACAGAGGGGGCACGAACGGACGCGTTTCTCGCGTCCTCGTGCAATGCTCTGACGCGGGACGAGATGGCCGAAGATACCCAAACGCTCCACCGCACTCCGCTCCACGACCGTCATGTCGCGCTCGGCGCGCGCATGGTGCCGTTCGCGGGCTACGAAATGCCGGTGCAATATGAGGGCATTCTCGCCGAGCATCGCTGGACACGCGAACACGCCGGCCTCTTCGACGTCTCGCACATGGGCCAGCGCTTCCTCGTCGGCCCCGACCACGCGACGACCGCCGCCTTCCTGGAGACGCTGACGCCAGGCGACTTCCAGTCACTCGGCCTCGGGCGGATGCGCTACACGCTGCTTCTCAACGACAGCGGCGGGATCATCGACGATCTCATGGTCACGCGCGCCAACACGACGGACGAAGACGGCACGCTTGGCCTCGTCTTCAACGCCGGTCGCAAGGAGCTCGACGACGCCCATGTCGAGGCGCGCCTCCCCGCCGGCTTCTCGCTCACGAAGGCGGACGACCGTGCGCTCCTCGCTTTGCAGGGACCGGACGCGGCGACGGTGCTCGCCCGACATTGCGGTGCCGCGCTTTCGTTCATGGGCGCGACGGCGACCGCGTTCGACGGCATCGACTGCCATGTCTCGCGCTCCGGCTATACGGGCGAGGACGGATTCGAGATCTCGGTGCCGGCGAAGGACGCCGAGCGCGTCGCGCGGACGTTGCTCGCGGAGCCCGGGGTGAAGCCTGTCGGGCTCGGCGCGCGCGACTCGCTCCGCCTCGAAGCCGGGCTGCCGCTCTACGGCCACGACCTCGACGAGACGACGTCGCCGGTCGAAGCGGACCTCACCTTCGCCATCGCCAAGCGACGGCGCGTCGAAGGCGGCTTCCCCGGGGACACGCGCATCCTCGAGGAGCTTGCCGACGGGCCGTCGCGGAAGCGGGTCGGTATCCAGCCTTCGGGGCGCGCGCCCGTGCGCGAAGGCGCGGAAGTCGTCTCCGAGGCCGGCGCCGTCATCGGCACTGTGACCTCAGGCGGCTTCGGCGGCACCGTCAACGCACCGGTCGCGATGGGCTTTGTCGAGACCGCTTTCGCGAAACCCGGAACGAAGATCATGACGCGCGGGCGGCGCGGGGACGAGCCCGCCGAGATCGCCGCTCTCCCCTTCGTGCCGCACCGCTATTTCCGATCGAAGAGCTGAGGAAGCTATCCATGTCCAACACGCGCTACACCAAAGAGCATGAATGGGTGCGCCTCGACGGCGACACCGCGACCATCGGCATCACCGCCTACGCCGCCGACCAGCTCGGCGATGTCGTCTTCATCGAGCTGCCGGAGGTCGGGCGCAGCGTGAAGAAGGGCGAAGGCACGGCGGTCGTCGAATCGGTCAAAGCGGCAAGCGACGTCTATGCGCCGATTTCCGGCGAGGTGGTGGAGACCAACACCGCGCTCACCGACGACCCCGGCGCGGTCAACAAGGCGCCCGAGGCCGACGGCTGGTTCATGAAGCTCAAGCTCTCCGACAAGAGCGAAGTCGACGGTCTCCTCGACGAGACGGGCTACCGCGCCTTCGTCGACTCGCTGTGAGGTTCGGCCATGGCTCGCGAATACCGCGCGACCATCGTCTGGCGGATGCAGGGCGAAGATTTCGCCAAGGGGCGCTACACGCGCGCGCACGAATGGCATTTCGACGGCGGCACCGTGGTTCCCGCATCCGCATCGCCCGGCGTGGTTCCCGCGCAGTTCATCCGTGAGGACGCTGTCGATCCGGAGGAGGCGTTCGTCGCCGCGCTTTCAAGCTGCCACATGCTCTTCTTCATCGATCTCGCGCGCCACGCCGGACTGATCGTCGAGTCCTACGTCGACGAGGCGGTCGGCGTCCTGGGTGACGTCGCCCCGAAGAAGAAGGCGGTGACCGAGGTGACGCTCAGGCCGAAGATCGTGTTCGGCGGCACGCCGCCCGACAAGGCGAAGCTCGACGCGCTTCACCACGAGGCGCACGAGCTCTGCTTCATCGCCAATTCCGTCACGTCGAAGATCACCATAGAGCCGCAATCGTGACAGTGCGCCGCGCCGAGGAACGCGATCTTGCGACGGTGGAGGCGCTCACCCGCGCCGCCTACGCGTACTACGTGCCGCTTCTCGGGCGAGAGCCGCTGCCGATGACGGAAGACTACCGGCCGCGGATCGCCGCCGGCGAGGTGTGGCTTCTGGAGGAGTCCGGCGACGCAATCGGCCTCATTGTGCTCGAAACGAACGGAAAGAGCCTGACGATCTTCTCCGTCGCGGTGCTGCCGGAGCGGCAAAGCGCCGGACTCGGGCGCGGGCTCTTGGCGTTCGCCGAGGAAGAGGCGCGGCGGCGCGGATTCACAGCACTTCATCTCTACACGAATACGATGATGACGCGGAACATCGCGATCTACCGGCGCTACGGGTTCGAGGAAACCGGCCGCTCGCCGAACGAGAAGCGCCCGGGGTGGGCCCGCGTGGACATGGAAAAGGCGCTCGTCGCCACCGAAGACCGGAGGTCTGCCTGAGATCATGCGCTATCTGCCCCATACGCCCCAAGACCGCGCCGACATGCTCGCCAGGATCGGGGCGGACTCGATCGACGAGCTCTTCTCCGACATCCCCGCGGAGAAGCGCCTGAGCGAGCCGCTTGACCTGCCGAAGCATCGAAGCGAGATCGAAGTCGCGCGGCTGATGCGCACGCTTGCCGGCATGAACCGCGCCGCCGGCGACGGGCCGTTCTTCGTCGGCGCCGGCGCCTACCGCCATCACGTGCCGGCCGCCGTCGACCACATCATCCAGCGCTCGGAGTTCCTCACTTCCTACACGCCCTACCAGCCGGAGATCGCGCAGGGCACGCTGCAATATCTCTTCGAGTTCCAGACGCAGGTGGCGAACCTGACCGGCATGGAGGTCGCCAACGCCTCCATGTACGACGGCTCGACGGCGACCGGCGAAGCGGTGCTGATGGCGCATCGCGTCACGCGGCGGAAGAAGGCGGTGCTTTCCGGCGGGCTGCATCCGCATTACCGCGAAGTGGTCGAGACGCTGTCGAATATGGCGGGCGACGACGTGGTTGCGCTCGATGCCGACCCGCTCGGGACGGAGGACATTCTCGCGCAAATAGACGACGAGACCTCCTGCGTCGTCGTGCAGTCGCCCTCCTTCTTCGGCCAGCTCGTCGATCTTCAGCCGATCGCCGAGAAGGCGCACCAGCACGCCGCGCTCCTCGTCACCGTCTTCACCGAGGTGGTGTCGCTCGGGCTTTTGGAACCGCCCGGCGCGCAGGGCGCGGACATCGTCTGCGGCGAAGGCCAGGGGATCGGCAATGCGCTCACTTTCGGCGGACCCTATGTCGGGCTCTTCGCGACGAAACAGAAATATCTCCGGCAGATGCCGGGGCGTCTTTCCGGCATGACGGTCGACGCGGAAGAGAAGCGCGGCTTCGTGCTGACACTCTCGACGCGCGAGCAGCATATCCGCCGCGAGAAGGCGACCTCCAACATCTGCACCAATTCGGGACTCTGCGCGCTCGCCTTCACCGCACACATGACGCTTCTCGGCGAGACGGGATTGACGCGCCTGGCGGAAGCCAATCACGCGCGCGCCTGCCAGCTCGCCGACGCGCTCGCCGAAGTGCCGGGCGTCGAAGTGCTGAACGAGGCGTTCTTCAACGAGCTCACGGTGAAGCTGCCGAAGCCGGCTGAGGCCATCGTCGAAACCCTGGCGAAGGCGGGGATCATCGCCGGCGTGCTGGTGTCGCGGCTTCTCCCCGGGCGCGGGCTCGACGACCTCCTTTTGGTGGCGGCGACGGAGACGGTGCTGGAGAACGACATCGACATGTTCCGCGTCGCGCTGACGGAGGCGCTGAAATGAACGACCAGGGCCGCCCAACCCGCGCCGAGCCGCAGGAGGCGAAGCGCGAGACCTTCACCGGAAACCGCGGGCTCGCCATCGAGGAGCCGCTGCTTTTCGAGATCGGCCGCACGGAAATCTCCGGCGTTGACGTCGACGTGCCGGAGACGAAAGGCGACCGCCTCGGCAAGCATCGTCGCAAGGCGCCGATCGACCTTCCCGCGCTCTCCGAGCCGGAGGCGATGCGCCACTATGTGCGGCTCAGCCAGAAGAACTACGCGATCGACCTCGGCATCTATCCGCTCGGCTCGTGCACGATGAAATACAATCCGCGCCTCAACGAAGCAGTGGCGCGGCTGCCGGGCTTCGGCGACATCCATCCGCTGCAGCCGGCGTCGAGCGTGCCCGGCGCGCTGGCGCTGATCCACGAGCTCGGGCGCTGGCTTCTCGAGATCACCGGCATGCACTCCGTCGCCATGAGTCCCAAGGCCGGCGCGCATGGCGAGCTCTGCGGCATGATGGCGATCAAGGCAGCGCTCACCGATCGCGGCGAAGCGCGCACCAAGGTGCTCGTGCCTGAATCGGCGCACGGCACGAACCCCGCGACCGCGGCGCTCCTCGGCTACTCCGTGGTCACGGTGCCGGCGCGGCCGGACGGGACTGTCGGCGCGGAGGACGTGCGCGCCAAGCTCAAGGAGAACGAGGGCGAGGTCGCCGCACTGATGCTGACCAACCCGAACACCTGCGGCATCTTCGAGCCGGAGGTGGCGGAGATCGCCGACGCCGTCCACGCGGCCGGCGGCTATTTCTACTGCGACGGCGCCAACCTCAACGCCATCATGGGCAAGGCGAAGCCGGGCGCGCTCGGCGTCGACGCAATGCACATCAACCTGCACAAGACCTTCTCCACACCGCATGGCGGCGGTGGACCGGGCGCCGGACCCGTCGTGCTTTCAGAAGCGCTGGCGCCCTTCGCGCCGCTTCCCTTCGTCGTGCGCGACGGACAGAAGTTCCGGCTCGTCGAACATTCGGGAGATTCCGGCGACGCCAAGCCGCTCGGGCGCATGACCGCTTTCCACGGCCAGATGGGGATGTTCGTGCGCGCCTTCGCCTGGATGCTCTCCCACGGCTCGGACGGCATGCGCCAAGCGTCGGAAGACGCGGTCTTGAATGCGAACTACGTGCGCGCGTGTCTCAAGGACGTGATGACCGTCTCCTTCCCCGACCACCCGGCGATGCACGAGGCCCTCTTCGACGACCGCTTCCTTAAGGAGAGCGGCGTCACTACGCTCGATTTCGCCAAGGCGATGATCGACGAGGGCTTCCATCCGATGACGGTCTATTTCCCGCTCGTGGTACACGGCGCGATGTTGATCGAGCCGACGGAGTCGGAATCGCGCGCGAGCCTCGACCTCTTCGTCGCGGCGCTCCGAGATCTCTGCTTCGCGGTGACGGGAGGGAAGACGGAGCGCTTCAGCGAAGCGCCTCGCTTCGCTCCGCGGCGTCGCCTCGACGAGACGCGCGCCGCACGCTCGCCCGTTCTGAAGTGGACGCCGGCGACGCCTTACAAGGAGGCGGCGGAGTAGCGGCGTTCGCCATCCGCCGGGGTCCTTGCCCGAACGCTCCGCCAACCTCGCCGGCATCGGCCTGATGCTGCTGGCGATGCTGCTCTTCTCGATGAACGACGCCCTCGGGAAGTGGCTCGTCGCGACGTATTCGGTAGCGCAGATCCTTCTGATCCGCTCGATCGCGGCGTCGCTGATGCTCGCGCCTTTCGTGATCAGGTCCGGGCTTGCTCCGTTCCGCAATGCGCCCCGGCCCGGACTGCAGGTACTCCGCGCCGCACTGGCGACGCTCGAAACCGCCCTCTTCTATCTCTCCGTCTGGTTCATTCCGCTCGCCGACGCTGTGACCTTCTATCTTGCCGGGCCGATCTACGTGACGGCGCTTTCCGCCCTGCTCCTTCGCGAGAAGGTCGGCGTCTACCGCTGGAGCGCCGTCATCGCCGGGTTCATCGGCGTCTTGATCGCGCTTAAGCCGTCGGCGGCTTCGCTCGGCGCGGGCTCGCTGATCGCGCTCGCCGGCAGCTTCTGCTACGCGGTGCTGATGATCGCGACGCGGCATTTGCGCGAGACGTCGAATGTCGTGCTCGCCAGCGCGCAGGTCGCGGGCGCGCTCGCCTTCGGAGCGATCGGCGCGCCCTTCGCCTGGACCGTGGTCGCCGGCACCGACCTCCTGCTTCTCCTTCTCCTCGGCGTCGTCGCCATCGTCGCGATCGTACTCGCCAACCAGTCGCTGCGGCTCGCCCCCGCTTCTGTCGTCGCGCCCTACCAATACTCGCTGATCGTGTGGGCGGTGCTCTTCGGCTATGTGGTGTTCGGCGACCATCCCAAGCCGCATACGCTCGTCGGCGCGGCGGTCATCGTCGCCTCAGGGCTCTTCATCTTCCTGCGCGAGCAACGGCTCAAGGTTCCCGGCGCAGAAGAGCCGGCGCTGGCGGAGCGCTAGCGAAAGGGGAACAGGTCGGCGTGCTCCCAGGGACCGTCGCGGTAGCGCCAGAGATGCAGGCCGACGGCGCGCAGGCGGCGCGGCAGGGTGCTACGGCTGAGACTCTTGCGAGTGCGCCGCGCTTCGGCGTCGCTCTCCGTCGTCTGGATGGTGATGTGCGGGCGGAAGCCGGCCCTGTCCCTATCCTCGAGCCACAGCCACCACTCCGCCGCCAGGCGCTCGCGAAGCGAATGAAGGCGAGGCGCGTCGAGGAAGACCGCGACACCGCGCGCAAGCGCCCTCGCCTCTCCGACCTCCACCTCGATTGGTTTTTCTGCGCTCGCGACAACGCGAAGCAGCGCCTTGATCTCCCGCGACCGCTCGCCCGGCAGACGATGAAACAGCGTCACATGCGCCGGAACGAGATTGCGCTCGGGTGCGTAGTGCCTGCGACGGAGCGCCTCGAAGGCGGCGAACGCTTCGCCGTCCATCTCGAGCGTCAGGACGAAAGGCCCAGTCCGGGAAAACGTCCCGACGTTCACGCCACCGGCTGACGCCATTCGCGCAACGCCTCGATCGTCGGCGGCACTTCGGCGAGACGGCGCACCACCGTGACCGCGCCGGAATCCATCAGCGCCTCGGCATGACCGGGCCACGAATGCGAGGCGCCGGTGAAGCCGATCACGCGCATGCCGGCGGCGACGGCGCCGGTGACGCCGGTAGTGGAGTCCTCGACGACGACGGCCTCGGCCGGATCGGTCTCGAAGACTCCCGCCGCGTGGAGGAACACGTCGGGCGCCGGCTTGCCGCGCTTCGTGCCGACCTCCTGTGCGGAGAACACGTAAGGGCGAAAGCGATCCCATAGCCCGACCTTGCCGAGCGAGACCTCAAGACGCTCGGAACGCGAGTTCGAGCAGATGCAGCGCGGAAGGTCGAGCGCATCGAGCATCTCGTGTACGCCGTCGATCGGCTTCACTTCCTTGCGGAGCTTTATGTCGGTCTCGCGCTTGGCGCGGTCGAGAACCTCATCGGGGAATTCGCGGCCTATCTCTTCGCTGATCATTTGGAAGATTCCGCCGGTGGTGATCCCAGCGAAGCGATGCGCGAGCTCTCCCGGAGAGATCTCGTAGCCGTATTCCTTGAGGATCGCGGCATCCACTTCCGCAGAAAGAATCTCGGAATCGATGAGCACGCCGTCGCAGTCGAAAATCACAAGCATGCGGCCCGTTTAACAGGCTTTCGCGGCGCGGCAAGCACCGCCGACGCTGCTTGCCGCGATTCGCCCGGCCCTATAGGCTCGACCCTCGATTTGGGGACGGAGTGCATCGAGAGTGCGGTATGTGTCGACCCGCGGCGAAGCGCCGGCGCTCGGCTTTTGCGACGTCGTGCTCGCGGGGCTGGCGCGCGACGGGGGACTCTACCTACCCGAGACATGGCCGGCGCTGAGCAAGCGCGAGATCGCCGAGCTCGCCGGCCTCTCCTACGCGGAGACCGCCTTTCGCATCATCGAGCGCTTCTCCGGCGGCGAGGTTGCCGCCCCGGCGCTCAGACGCATGATCGATGACGCCTACGCGACCTTTCGCCACAATGCTGTCGCGCCGCTCGTGCAGGTTGCGCCGAACCATTTTCTGCTCGAGCTCTTCCATGGGCCGACGCTGGCGTTCAAGGATCTGGCGATGCAGTTCCTCGCCCGACTGATGGATCATGTGCTCGCCGAGCGCGGCGACCGCGCGACCATCGTCGGCGCGACGTCGGGCGACACCGGCGGCGCGGCGATCGAAGCGTTCCGCGGCAGGAGCCGTACCGATATCGCGATCCTCTTTCCCGAAGGCCGCGTCTCGGCGGTGCAGCGCCGGCAGATGACGACGGCACGCGAGAAGAACGTGAAGGCGATAGCAATCGAAGGCAATTTCGACGACTGTCAGGCGTTGGTGAAGGCGATGTTCAATGACTCCCGTTTCCGCGAGCGTGTGCGGCTCTCGGGCGTGAATTCGATCAACTGGGGACGGATCGTCGCGCAGATCGTCTACTACTTCACCGCCGCGGTTGCGCTCGGCGCGCCGGCGCGCGCCGTCTCCTTCGCGGTGCCGACCGGGAACTTCGGAAACATCTTCGCCGGCTACGCCGCGAAGCGCATGGGGCTGCCGATCGAGCGGCTCGTCATCGCCACCAACGTCAACGACATCCTCGACCGCACAATGAAGAGCGGGCGCTACGAGGTACAGGGAGTAACGGCCACGACATCGCCCTCCATGGACATCCAGGTCTCGTCGAATTTCGAGCGGCTGCTGTTCGAGGCGGAGGACCGCGACGCTGCGTCGGTGCGCCGGCTGATGGCGGGGCTCTCGCAGTCGGGCGCCTTCAATCTCGACGAAGCGGCACGAAGGAAGCTCGGTGAGGATTTCGTCTCCGACTCCGCCGACGAGGCGACGACTGCGGCGACGATCAAGCGGCTCTTCCGCGACGACGGTATCCTCGTCGATCCGCACACCGCCGTCGGCGTTTCGGTGGCGGAACGACATCTCGGCGCAACGCCGATGGTGACGCTCGCCACGGCGCATCCGGCGAAATTCCCCGATGCCGTCGAAGCGGCGACCGGTCGGCGCCCGGAGCTTCCCGAATGGGCGCGCTCGATCCTGACAGCCAAGGAGACCTACCGCACGCTTGCCCCCGACCTCTCGGCGGTCGAACAAGCGGTCGAAGCCGGCATCACTCCCGCCGAGCAAGTCGCATGAGCGTCGAACTCTCGCGGCTCAAGAACGGCATCACCGTCGTCACGCATCACATGCCGCACCTGGAGAGCCTGGCGCTCGGGCTGTGGGTCGGCGCCGGAGCGCGCTCGGAAGCCAAGCGCGAGCACGGCATCTCGCATCTCCTCGAGCACATGGCCTTCAAAGGCACGACGCGACGCAGCGCCCGCGACATCGCCGAGACGATCGAAGCGGTCGGCGGCGAGATGAACGCGGAGACGAGCGTCGATCACACCACCTACTATCTGCGGCTGCTCAAGGACGACCTTGCGCTCGGCCTCGACGTGCTCGGCGACATCATCTCAGATCCCGTCCTCGACGCGGACGAGCTGGCGCTCGAACAGCACGTCATCCTGCAGGAGATCGGCGCCTCGCACGACGTGCCGGAGGAGTGGGTCTTCGAGCTTTTCCAGGAGGCGGCTTTCCCCGAGCAGGCGATCGGCCGCACCGTGCTCGGTACGCCGGAATCGATCCGCGCGCACACGCCTGACGATCTCAGGCGCTTCCTCGGCGCGCATTATTGCGGACCGCAGATCGTAATCGCGGCGGCCGGGAACCTCGACCACGCCGAGGTCGTGCGGCGCGCCGAGGAGCATCTCGGGGGCCTGTCCGCCCGTTCGCCCGCGCCCGAAGAGCCCGGCTATTATCGGGGCGGAGAGCGGAGAGAGCAGCGGCCGCTGAAGGAGGCGCAGATCCTCATCGGCTTCCCGGCTCCCGCCTATCTCGACGCCCCTTTCACGACCGCGCACGCCTTCTCCGCCATTCTCGGCGGCGGCATGGCGTCTCGGCTCTTTCAGGAAGTGCGCGAGACCCGCGGACTCTGCTATTCCATCTATTCGTTCTACTGGCCGTTCATCGATACCGGCGTCTTCGGCATCCAGGCGGCGACCTCGGAAGAGGATATCCCCGAATTGGTGAGCGTCATGCTCGACGAGCTTCGAAAGATGACCGACGGCGTGAGCGCAGTCGAGCTCGCGCGCGCCAAGACGCAGCTTCGCGCCGGACTCCTGATGACGCTCGAAAGCCCAATCGCGCGAGCCGGGCAGATGGCGCGGCATGTGCTCGTCCACGGCCAGCCGCTCGCTCTTGAACAGATGGTGGCGCAGGTCGATGCGGTGACACAGGCGGACCTCGTCGACCTTGCGGCGAGCTTCCTGGAAGGCGTGCCGACGCTGGCGGCGATCGGCCCGGTGAAACGGCTGCCCGGCGTCGACGCCATCGCTTCTACGATGGCCGGACAGAAGGCTGCTGTGGGCTGGTAGCTATGGCGTTCCTGCGGGCGACGTCGACCTTCGAATCCCCGGTCGTTCCCGGCGAGGGCCTCTTTCTGCGGATGCCGAGCCTTGCCGACTATCCGGCCTGGACGGCGCTTCGCTCCGAGAGCCGCGCCTTCCTGACGCCGTGGGAACCGACCTGGCCGGCCGACGATCTGACGCGCACGGCTTTCCGCCGACGCATTCGCCGCTACCACGCAGAAGTGCGCGAGGACCGCGCCTATCCCTTCTTCATCTTCCGCCAGAACGACTACGCGCTGCTCGGCGGGATCACGCTCTCCAACGTCACGCGCGGCATGACGCAGGCCGCGACGCTCGGCTACTGGATGGGCGAGCGCCATGCCGGCCGCGGCTACATGACCGCGGCGGTACGGGCGGTCGCGCCCTTCGCCTTCGGGGCGCTTCGGCTGCACCGGCTGGAAGCGGCCTGCCTGCCGCACAACGCCCCGTCGACGCGGCTTCTGGAGAAGATCGGCTTTCGCCGCGAGGGGCTGGCGCGCGGTCTCGTCTGCATCAACGGCCGCTGGCAGGATCACATCGTCTTCGCCCTCCTCGCGGACGATCCGCTAAGTTAACGGCGGCCAGTTTTTCGCCCGGATTCCGGCGTTTCTGCCATGTCCTCGTCCAACGTTGTCGACTTGTGAACATTCGCGACGCGCATTACAGCTTGGCATTCGGACCTGCCGGAGGTGGCGCGTTGCGCGCTGGACCTATTCTCACGCGCATAATCTTCGCCGTCGCAGCCCTCCTCTTCGCAGGCCGCGCTTTCGCCATCGACGCCGTCTCGCTGCAGGTCGAAGACCCGGTCGTCGATCTCAGCGGCTCCTACGAGCGCTACCTCAACCAGGGCGACCGCATTCAGGTCTCGACCGCGCCCGGCGCCGACGGGATCGTGCGACGCATCGAGGTGCCGTCGGAGAACTCGGCGGGAGTGTCGGACTGGATCGTCTTCGCGCTCGCCAACCCTTCCGACGAGCAGCTGGAACGCCTGATCGTCGTGCCGCACTACAAGCTCGTTGGCTCGGGTCTGATCTGGCCGGATCTCGGATCGGAGCGCATCCGCGCGGTGACGCCGAGCGAAGGGTTCGCGCCTGAGCGCGTGCCGAGCGGAGACGCCGACATCTTCCGCATCACCCTCGACCCGGGCGCCATCGTCACCTACGTCGCCGAGCTGAGCAATCCGGCGGTGCCGGAGATCCATCTGTGGCGGCCCGACGCCTACGAGAGCATGGTCAACAGCTACACGCTCTATCGCGGCGTCGTCCTCGGCATAGCCGGGCTTCTGGCGCTCTTCCTGAGCGTGCTCTTCGTGGTGAAGGGCACCGCCATGTTCCCGGCGACCGCGGCGCTCGCTTGGGCGGTCTTCGCCTATATCTCCATCGATTTCGGCTTCTGGGGTCGCGTCTTCCAAAGCTCGAGCGGACACATGGCGACCTGGAGGGCAGGCACCGAGGTGGTGCTCGCGGGCGCGCTCCTCGTCTTCGTCTACACCTACCTGCACCTCCACCGCTGGCACGTGCGCTACAGCCATCTCGCCGTGCTCTGGCTCTTCGGGCTCGCTCTCCTCGTCGGCGTGATCGCCATCGATCCGAGCGTCGCGGCCGGCGTCGCGCGGATGTCGCTCGGGCTGACGGCCGTGGTCGGTATCGGCATCGTGCTCTGGCTCGCGCTGCGCGGCTTCGACCGCGCGATCATGCTGATCCCGACCTGGATCATCCTGCTCTTCTGGGTGAGCGCGGCGTGGCTCGCGGTGACCGCGCGCATCGGACATCCGGTGGTGCAGCCGGCGCTCGCCGGCGGCCTCGTGCTCATCGTCATGCTGATCGCCTTCACCATCATGCAGCATGCGTTCGCCGGCGGCGCCTTGGCGCAAGGTCTGATCAGCGACGCGGAGCAGAAGGCGCTGGCGCTGGTCGGCGCCGGACATTCGGTCTGGGACTGGGACGCGGCGCGCGACCACATCGAGACGGGTCGCGAGATCGAGCACGCGCTCGGCTTCAAGCGCGGCTCGCTCGACGGGCCGGCGCGCAATTGGCTCGGCCTCATCCATCCGAGTGAACGCGACCTCTTCCGCGCGATGCTCGACGCGGTCGTCAATCAGCGCCGCGGCAAGATCAATCTCGACTTCCGCATGCGCGCGGAGGACGGCCATTTCCTCTGGTTCGCGATCCGCGCCCGCCCGATCGTCGGCGCCGACGGCGAGGTCATGCGCTGCTCCGGCACGATCGCCGACATCACCGATCAGAAGATCGCCGAGGAGCGACTGCTGCACGATGCGGTACACGACAACCTGACCGGCCTGCCCAACCGGCAGATCCTGCTCGACCGGCTGGAATTCGCGCTGACGCGCTCGCGCCTCGAACAGATTGCCGCGCCGACCGTGATCGTCTTCGACCTCGACAACTTCAAGGAGGTCAACGCCAATTTTGGCCATTCGGTCGGCGACTCGGTGCTTCTGGCGCTCTCGCGGCGGATCGTGCGGCTCCTGCCGCTGCAGGACTCGTTGATGCGCCTCCACGGCGATTCCTTCGCGCTGCTGATCGTGTCGGAGACCGACCTTGCGACGATCGAGCAGTTCACACGCGAGCTCGTGCGCAGCATCAAGGCCGCCATCTCCATCGGCGACCACGACGTCTTCCTGACGACGTCGGTTGGGATCGCCCCGCCGACCAACGAAGGCACCGCCGAGGAGCAGATCCGCAGGGCCGAGGCCGCCGTCTATCAGGCGAAGCGCTCCGGCGGCGACTACATCCAGTTCTACGAGCCGGCTTTCGGAATGCGCAGCCGCCGCATCGATCTCGACTCGGAGCTTAGGAAGGCGCTCGAAGCCGGCACCATCGACATCGTCTACCAGCCGGTGGTGCGGCTTTCGGACAACTCGATTGCCGGCTTCGAGGCGCTGACGCGCTGGGAGCATCCGCTGCATGGGCGCATCCCTCCGCAGGAATTCATCGCCGCGGCGGAAGAAAGCGGCCTCATCGTGCAGTTCGGCCTCTATGTGCTCGAGCACGCAGCGCGCGAGCTTGCCTCGTGGCAGAACGCCCTTCCCTCCTCGCCGCTTCCCTTCGTCTCGATCAACGTGTCGAGCCGGCAACTCTTGCGCCACGATCTCCTCAACGACGTGAAGGCGGTGATCGCGCGCACCGGCGTCGCGCCGGAAACGTTGAAGCTCGAGGTCACCGAGTCGCTCGTCATGCAGAACCCGGAATATGCGGCAAAGGTGCTGACGCGCTTGCGCGAGCTCGGCGCAGGGCTGGCGCTCGACGATTTCGGCACCGGCTATTCGGCGCTCTCCTATCTGCAGCGCTTCCCCTTCGACACGATCAAGATCGACAAGTCCTTCGTGCGGCCGAACGGCTCGCCGGCGCGCGGGATTCTGCTTCGCTCCATCGTGACGCTCGCCCATGACCTCGGCATGGAGGTCATCGCGGAAGGTGCGGAGACGGAAGCGGATGTGACGGAGATCGCCGATGCCGGCTGCGAATATGCGCAGGGCTACATCTACGGGCGGCCGATGTCGGCGCAAATGGTGCAGCAGATGATCCGCCGCCGCCCGGCGGTCGCGCGCGCGAGCTAGCCACTCGTCCGCGCATCGATTCCGCCCCTTCGAGGCTTCTTCATCCCTCATGCGGAGGTGCGAGCGGAGCCTCGAAGCGCGGGTGAAAAGCACCTCAGGATGGGGGCGGCATGGAATGCCGGGTCCGATCCCGGATCAAGTCCGGGACGGCAAAATGACGACTGACGTGGAAGAAAGCGAGGCTGCCGCCCCCCTCAGGCGTGGCCGGCCTCGATCGACAGCATCGCAGGCTCGATGCCGATCTTGGCGAGAGCGCGATCGTATTTGGCGTCGATGTCATCGTCGAAGAGGATGCCGCAATCGGCCTGGCTGTGGAGCCAGCCATTCGACTGGATCTCGAACTCAAGCTGGCCCGGCCGCCATCCGGCGTAGCCGAGCGCGAGCAGAGCGCGGTCAGGGCCGCGGCCTTCGGAGATGGCGCGCAGAATCTCAAGCGTCGCCGTCAGACAGACGCCGTCGGCGATCGGCAGCGTGGCGTTCTCGATGAAGAAATCTGAGGAGTGCAGCACGAAGCCCCGCCCAGTCTCCACCGGCCCGCCGCGGTGAACGCGCACATTGTCGACGCCGCCGGGCAGATCAGGCTCGTTTCCGGGCTGGACGATATCGAGCTGGACGAGGAGATCACGAAAGGTCACTTCGCTTGCCAGCTTGTTGATGACGATGCCCATGGCACCGTCACCGGAATGCGCGCAAACGTAGACGACAGAGCGGGCAAACCGCTTATCCGCCATACTTGGCATGGCAATCAGGAGCTGCCCGTCCAAAAAGCCCTCAGGCCGCGTGCGCATCTTCATTTTCAAATGCTACCAATCCCGCCCGAAGTTGGATAGGCGTCGAGGGGCCGCTCTCGGTATTCTATGTCTACGCGTAAGCTAGGGTTGAATTCCATGGCCGCAATGGCGTTCCGCATCGCTCTCCTCGTCGGCCTTGCGGCCCCGGCGGAGGCACTCGCAGCCCATTCCGACTGGGTCGAGGCCGACGAGGCACAGCTTCGCCTTCTTCTTGCCGCGTCGGAGGAAGGCGGAATCGTCGGCGGCATCGAGATCGCGCTCGAGCCTGGATGGTACACCTATTGGCGGAATCCCGGCGAGACCGGTGTGCCGCCGCTCTTCGACTTCTCCGGCTCGACGAATGTGAGCGACGTCGAATTGCGTTATCCGGCGCCGATGCGACACGACGACGGAGTGAGCGTCTCGCTCATCTATTCCGACGCGGTCGTGTTCCCGCTCACCGTCGCGCCGCGCGATGCGACGCAGCCGGTCACGCTCAAGGTGGAGGCGCGCTTCGGGGTGTGCAGCGAGGTCTGCATCCCGACGCACGCGAGCGCGGAGGTGACGTTCTCGCCGACGCCGGACCCGCTTTCGAAGGCGCGGATCGCAAGCTTCGCGCCGCGCGTTCCCGGCGCGCCGGAGCCGGGGCATTTCGACATCGAAGCCGTGACGGCGGAAGACGATTCACTCCTCATCGACGTGCGCATGCCGGACTCGTCCTACATGGACCTCTTCGCCGATCCGCCGCAGGACTGGTTCATCGGGCAGCCGGCCTTCGTGGAGCGCTCGAACGGCGTCTCTCGTTACCGGCTCTCGCTCGCCGGCCGGCCGGAGAATGCCGAAATCGCCGGCCAGACATTTACTTTCGTTGCCGTCTCCGGCGGCGAGGCGATAGAGAAGACGGTCGATATCCGCTGAACCGCAGCGCGCTGCGCCACCCGCACCTTTTCTGCCAGGGAGAATTCGATGACCATTTCCGTGGGCGACCGCATGCCGGATGCCGGCCTCTTCGAGCCGGGCGAGCGCGGACCGGAGAAGCTCGCCACCAGCGACCTCTTCAAGGGCCGCAAGATCGTGCTCGTCGGCATGCCCGGCGCCTTCACACCGACCTGCCACCAGCGGCATCTCCCCGGCTTCATCGAGAACAGCGACGCGATCCTCGCCAAGGGGGTCGACGAGATCGTCGTCATCTCCACCAACGACACGCATGTGCTGCGCGCCTGGGCGGAAGCGAGCGGCGCGAAAGGCAAGGTCCGCCTCGTCTCCGACGGCAATCTGGAACTGATCACGCGGACCGGTCTTTCCTTCGACGGCTCGGGAACGGGCATGGGCACGCGGGCGCGGCGCTTCGCCATGATCGTCGAAGACGGCGTGGTGACCATGGTCGCGGTGGAGGATCAGGGGGGATCGACGGCGGTGAGCTCCGCCGCGCAGATTCTGGAAAGGCTCTAGCGCCTACCGCCCTTTCCCAGATACGGCGCCATGCCCTCGCGGGCGAGCGTGTCGGCGCGCTCGTTCAGATCGTGGCCGGAATGGCCGCGCACCCAGCGCCAGTCGATCTCGTGGCTCTCAGCCAGCCGCTCGAGCTCCTGCCAGAGGTCGGCATTCTTCACCGGCTTCCTGTCGGAGGTCTTCCAGCCGTTCCGCTTCCAGCCGTGGATCCACTTGGTGATGCCGTCGCGCAGATAGACGGAATCGGTGTGCAGCTCGACGACGAGCGAGCCCTTCAAGGCCTTCAGCGCCTCGATGGCGGCGGTCAGCTCCATACGGTTGTTGGTGGTCGCGGGCGCGCCGCCGAAAAGCTCCTTCTCGCGCCCGTCATATTCGAGGATCGCCGCCCAGCCACCCGGGCCCGGATTGCCCGAACAGGCGCCGTCGGTGTGGACAACGACGCGCTTCGCCCCCTTCGTCATGCGGCCACCCCATAATCGGCGGCGCTCGTCACTTTCAGGTGGAAGCGCAGCTTGCGGAGATATTCGCGCGGGTCTTTGGGCGTGACCAGCGCGCCAGCGGGCACGGTCAGCCAATCATAGAGCCGCGTCAGCAGGAAACGGAGCGCTGCGCCGCGCGCAAGGATCGGGAGCGCCTCAAGCTCCGCCGCATCGAGCCTCCGCACGTTCGCGTAGGCCCGGATCATCGCCCGCCCCTTGGTGATGTTGAAGGCGCAGTCCGGCTCGAAGCACCAGGCGTTGAGGCAGACCGCGAGATCGTAGGCGAGGAGATCGTTGCAGGCGAAATAAAAGTCGATCAGCCCGGAGAGCTTCCCTCTCAGGAAGAAGACATTGTCGGGAAAGAGGTCGGCATGGATGACGCCCTCGGGAAGCCCGATCGGCCAGGCCGAAGCCAGCGCCGCCAGCTCCTTGTCGACGAAAGCGGCAAGACCGGTCTCGACCTCGTCGGCGCGCTCCCGCGACATCTCGAAGAGCGGAGGCCAACCGGCCAGGGACAGCGCGTTCTCGCGGCGGAGGGGGAAGTCGCGCCCGGCCTGATGCATCTCGGCGAGCGCTTGGCCAACGGCGGCGCAATGATGCGGCTGCGGCCGGCGGACCCACATCCCCTCCAGGAACGAGATCAGCGCGGCCGGGCGCCCGGCGACGCGGCGGAGGGCCAGGCCGTCACGGCCGTGAACCGGAAGCGGGCAGCGGATCCCACGCTCTGCAAGATGCTCCATGAGGCCGATGAAGAACGGCAGATCGCCTTCCGCGACGCGCCGCTCGTAGAGGGTCAGGATGTAGGTGCCGGTCTCGGCGCGAAGCAGGAAGTTGGAGTTCTCGACGCCCTCGGCGATCCCCTTGAAGGACAGGATCGTGCCGAGATCGTAGGCCCTGAGCAGCTCTTCGAGGTCGGCGTCGCCGACTTCGGTGTAGACGGCCATGAAGAAGCCTGTTCTAGGGTCGTTCAAGCATGATCTGATCCGAAAATCGGTTCCCACTTTTCGGGATCATGGCTTGCTTGAGCATGATCTGATCCGAAAATCGGTTCCCACTTTTCGGGATCATGGCTTGCTTGAGCATGATCCGATCCGAAAACCGGTTCCCACTTTTCGGGATCGTGGCTTGCTTGAGCATGATCCGATCCGAAAACCGGTTCCCACTTTTCGGGATCATGGCTTGCTTGAGCATGATCCGATCCGAAAACCGGTTCCCACCTTTCGGGATCATGGCTTGCTTGAGCATGATCCGATCCGAAAACCGGTTCCCACTTTTCGGGATCATGGCTTGCTTGAGCATGATCCGATCCGAAAACCGGTTCCCACTTTTCGGGATCATGGCTTGCTTGAGCATGATCCGATCCGAAAACCGGTTCCCACTTTTCGGGATCATGCTTAGGCCGCGGCCTCGCGAAGCTGCCTCGGAAGGCTGAAGACGATATTCTCTTCAGCAGTGCTGACGAGCTCGACGTTGATGTCGAAGCGCTCGGCGAAGGCGTCGAGCACCTCCTCCACGATGATCTCCGGCGCCGACGCGCCAGCGGTCACGCCGATCCGCTCGGCGCCCTCGAACACCGACCAGTCGATCTCGGAGGCGCGCTGAATCAAAACCGCGTGCGGGCAGCCGGCACGGCTCGCAACCTCGACCAGGCGCTGAGAGTTGGACGAGTTCGGCGCGCCGACGACGACCATGCCGTCGACGAAGGGCGCGACGCGCTTCACCGCTTCCTGGCGGTTGGTGGTGGCGTAGCAGATGTCGTCCTTGTGCGGGCCGATGATGTTCGGAAACCGCTCCTTCAGCACCGCGACGATCTCGGAGGTGTCGTCAATGGAAAGCGTCGTCTGCGTGATCCAGGCGAGGTTGTGCGGCTCGCGCGGCTCGAAGGTGCGCGCGTCGTCAACTGTCTCGACGAGATTGATCATGCCCGACGGGAGTTGCCCCATCGTGCCCTCCACCTCGGGGTGGCCGGCGTGGCCGACGAGGACGATCTCGTGTCCGCGGCGAGCATGGAGGATGGCCTCCTTGTGGACCTTCGACACGAGCGGGCAAGTCGCGTCGAGCACGGAGATGTTGCGGCTGGCAGCGTCCTCGCGCACCTTCTTGGAAACACCGTGGGCGGAGAAGACCACCGGCCGGTCGGCCTCCGGTATCTCCTCGAGCTCCTCGACGAAGACAGCGCCCTTCGCCTTCAGGCTCTCGACCACGTAGCGATTGTGGACGATCTCGTGGCGCACATAGACGGGGGCGCCGAAGCGCTCCAGCGCTTCCTCGACGACCTGGATGGCGCGCTCCACACCCGCGCAGAAACCGCGCGGGGCGCAAAGGAGGATGTGAAGCTTGGGGCCGGGCATCTCTACCGCAGTTAGGGAACACGCCGGGGCGGCGTCAAGCGCGCATCTCGCCGCTCGCTCAGCCGTCGCCAGGCAAAAGCGCCGAAAACCGCGGCGAGCGCGGCGGCGAGGCCGTACCACGTCAGTGCATATTGAAGGTGGTTGTTGGTATACACCATGCGAGTCTCGCCGGCCTGTGGCAGGCCGCCGGGCGGCGTCTCCGACGCGATCAGATCGACGGTGAAGGGCGCGACCGGTGGCGAGAGGCCCCTTTCGGCGGAAATCGCGGCGACGTTACGGGCAAAGAACATGCCCTCGTCCGGCCGGTCGTCGGGGGTGAAGAACGAGCGCCTCTCGTCCGGTCGCATGAGTCCGGTCACGGTGACGGGCTCGCTCGACAGCGTCTCGCCGCGCGCCGAGGGAGTGCTCCTGTCGACCGGGACGAAGCCGCGATTGACGAGCACGATCCCGCCGCTCGTCAGAGCGAACGGGGTCACGACCCAGTAGCCCGGGCCGCCATAGCGTCCGTGCGGATCGGGAAGGCTGGTGAAGACGCGCGCCTCCTTGTCGTGGAGGAAGCGGCCGGTGAGCCGGTACGGCCGATAGGCGTCGTCGCCCAAAGGGTTCAGCGTTCCCCATGCGGAGGGCGCCGGCAGATTGCGCACGGCTTCTCGCGGGCGCATGGTGGCGGCCGCGATCAGCTCCTCTTTCCAGGCCAGCCGGCGAAGCTGCCAGTTGCCGAGGGAGACGAGGACACCGAAAGCCGCGACCACGAGCACCGCCGGGATCAGAAGCCCCCCCAGGCCGCGCGAGGTCGTTTCAGTCAACGTTATTGATGCGGCCCTCTTCCGCCTTGTGATGGTACTGGAGCGCGATCAGGACGCCCTTCAGCGGCCTCAGCGTGCCGAGGCACAGGATCAGCACCAACGGCCCCCACAACACGATATGCACCCAGATCGGCGGGCTGTAGGCGACCTCCACCAGAAGCGCGGCGCCGGCGATGACGAAGCCGACGATCAGGATGACGAAGACCGCCGGGCCGTCGGCTGAGTCGGCGAACGAGAAATCGAGGCCACAGGCGGCACACTGGCGGTTGAGCGTGAGGAAACCGGAGAAGAGCCGCCCCTCACCGCAGCGCGGACAGCGGCCACGCATGCCGGCGGAGATCGGATTCTGCGGCGCGTAGAGCGCCTTGTCCTCGGCCATATCGAGTCCCGAACGGCCCCCCTGAGGAGCGCTAACCGGCGTATAGGCCGCCGTGATTCCCCCACACGTAGATGCAGGTGAAAAGGAACAGCCAGACCACGTCGACGAAATGCCAATACCAGGCGGCCGCCTCGAAGCCGAAATGCAGCTTCGGCGTGAACTGCCCGAGGAACGCGCGCACGAGGCACACGCACAGAAAGATCGTGCCGATGATGACGTGGAAGCCGTGGAAGCCGGTCGCCATGAAGAACGTGGCGCCGTAGATGTTGTTCTTAAAGCCGAACGGCGCGTGGATGTACTCGTAAGCCTGGATCGACGTGAACATGATGCCGAGCACGATGGTCAGCGCGAGGCCCCATTTCAGCCCCCTGCGGTCGTTCTGAAGAAGGGCGTGGTGGGCCCAGGTCACCGTGGTGCCCGAGGTCAGCAGGATCAGCGTATTGATGAGCGGCAGGTGCCAGGGGTCGAGCACCTCCAAGCCGGCCGGCGGCCACTCCCCGCCGGTCACGTCGACGCGCGCATATTGCGCCACCTCGCCGGTGAAGAGGCTGGCGTCGAAGAACGCCCAGAACCAGGCGACGAAGAACATCACCTCCGAGGCGATGAACATGATCATGCCGTAGCGCAGATGCAGCTGCACGACGGGCGTGTGGTAGCCGTGATTGGCCTCGCGGATCACATCCGTCCACCAGCCGAACATCGTGTAGAGCACGCCGAGCACGCCCGGCACAGTCCACCAGTAGCTGGCGCCGTGCATGGCGGAGATGAAGGCGAGCGCCAGAGCCAGCGCGGAAACCGCGCCGATGATCGGCCACGGGCTCGGATCGACGAGATGATAGTCGTGATGCTTCGCGTGCGCCTCAGCCATGGTCGTCCCGTTCTTTTCCGTCGCGATCCGGCTCAGGCAGCCGGCCCCCGCTTTGTTTCTACAGCTTTTCTTCGCCGATATCGCCTTCCGCCCGCGCGACCGGTTGTCCTCCCGCCGGACCCTGTTTGGCGGCAGGGAAGAACGTATAGGAGAGCGTGATCGCGCGCGTGCCGGCGAGCTCGCGGTCATCGGCCAACTCGGGTGACACGAAGAACTGCACCGGCATTTCCACCCGCTCGCCCGGCTTCAGCGTCTGCTCGGTGAAGCAGAAGCACTGGAGCTTGTTGAAATAGGCGCCGGCGATGTCGGGCTGGACGTTGAAGGTCGCCGTTCCGGTCACCGCCGTGGAGCTGGTGTTCTCGGCAACGAAGTGGATCAGCTTGACCTCGCCGAGCTTCACCGAAACCTGCGGCGTCTCCGGCTTGAATTCCCAGGGGACGCCGGCGACGTTGCCGTCGAAGCGCACGACGATGGTGCGATCCAGCGTGCGGTCCGCGCCGGTATCGGCGCGCTGCGGCGTGCCGGCGAAGCCGGTTGCCGCGCAGAAGAGGCGATAGAGCGGCACGGCGGCGAAGGACGCACCCACCATCGCGAGCGAGAGGGAGAGCAGCCCAACGGCGAGGGCGAAATTGCCGGCAGATTTCGTGGGGGCCGTCATCAGAAACGCCGGTCAGATCTTGTGGAGCACGCCCGGTCCGCGCACGAGCGCGAGCACGTAGAAGACGACGACGAGGAAGGCGAGCAGCAGCGCGAGCGCCACCGATCGCCGGCGCCGACGCCTCGCCTGCTCCGGAGTAAGAGTCGCCCGCGCATCGGGATCAGCCACCGAAAGGCCCAGGCAGCCCCAGCTCGACAAGACGCACCGAGAAGAGGCCGAAGAGATAGAGGATCGAATAGCCGAAGAGCCGCTTGGCGGCGGCGTTGTTGTCGGCGTCGCCGCGGCGCCAGAGAATGAAAGCGCGGCGGACGAACTCCACCCCGAGCAGGAGGGCGGCGACACCATAGATCGGACCGGCGTAGCCGAGCACGAAGGGCAGCACGCCGATCGGCGCCAGCATCGCGCTGTAGGCTAGGACGTGGCGCCGCGTCGCCACGTCGCCGGCGACATTCGGCAGCATCGGCACGCCGGCCGCCGCGTAGTCGTCACGCGAGAAGAGCGCGAGCGCCCAGAAATGCGGCGGCGTCCACATGAAGACGATGAGGAAGTAGATGAGCGGCTCGAGCGCGACGTTTCCAGTCACCGCCGCCCAGCCGATCACCGGAGGCAAAGCGCCGGCAGCGCCGCCGATCACGATGTTCTGCGCCGTGAAGCGCTTCAGCCACGCGGTATAGATCACCACGTAGAAGAAGATGGTGAAGGCGAGGAGCCCGGCGGCAAGCCAATTGGCGGCGAGGCCCAGAATCGCGACCGCGAAGGCGGCGAGCACGATGCCGAAGGCGAAGCCCTCTGCCCGACTCATGCGGCCGGCCGGAATGGGCCGGCGGCGCGTGCGCCGCATCAAGCCGTCGATATCGGCGTCGAACCACATGTTGAGCGCACCGGCCGCTCCGGCCCCGGCGGCAATCGCGATCAGCGAAATCACGGCGACGGCGGGATGGACGGAGGACGGTGCCGCCACCATGCCGACCAGCGCCGTGAAGACGACAAGCGACATCACGCGCGGCTTCAGAAGCGCGAAATAATCTTCAACGTCGGCACCGCTCCAATCCGCCGCGAGGAGCTTGGCTTCCGTCTCGTTGGCCGCTGCTGTCATCTGTCGCCGACGTGCGCCCCTAGCGGATCAGGGGCAGCTCCTCCCACTGGTGGAAGGGCGGCGGCGAGGGAAGCTGCCACTCGAGCGTGGTCGCGCCGTCGCCCCAGGGATTGTTGCCGGCGACGCGCTTGCGGGCGAACGCTTCGAAGATCCCGTAGAGGAAGATCAGCACGCCGACGCCGGACAGATAGGCGCCCCATGAGGAGACCTCGTTCCAGCCGGCAAACGCGTCGGGATAGTCGATGTAGCGGCGCGGCATACCGGCGACGCCAAGGAAGTGCTGCGGGAAGAAGACGAGATTGACGCCGATGAACATCACCCAGAAATGCGTGCGGGCGATCATGCTGTTGTACATGTAGCCGGTCATCTTGGGGAACCAATAGTACCAGCCGGCGAAGATCGCGAAGACGGCGCCGAGCGACAGCACGTAGTGGAAGTGCGCGACGACGAAATACGTGTCGTGCATGGAGCGGTCGAGACCGGCATTGGCGAGCTGAATGCCCGTCACGCCGCCGAGCGTGAACAGGAAGATGAAGCCGATCGCCCACAGCATCGGAGTGCGGAAGGACATCGAGCCGCCCCACATCGTCGCGATCCACGAGAATATCTTCACGCCTGTCGGAACCGCGATCACCATCGTGGCGAAGGTGAAGTAGGCCTGCGTGTCGACGTCGATGCCGGTGGTGAACATGTGGTGCGCCCACACGATGAAGCCGATCACGCCGATCGCTACCATGGCGTAGGCCATGCCGAGATAGCCGAAGACCGGCTTACGCGAGAAGGTGGAAACGATATGGCTGATCATGCCGAAGCCCGGCAGGATGAGGATGTAGACCTCAGGATGCCCGAAGAACCAGAAGAGGTGCTGGAAGAGAATCGGGTCGCCGCCGCCTGACGGATTGAAGAAGGTCGTGCCGAAATTGCGGTCGGTCAGAAGCATGGTGATGCCACCCGCCAGTACCGGCAGCGAAAGAAGCAGCAGGAAGGCGGTGACCAGGATCGACCACACGAAGAGCGGCATCTTGTGCAGCGTCATGCCCGGCGCGCGCATGTTGAAGATGGTGGTGATGAAATTGATGGCGCCGAGGATCGACGAGGCGCCGGCGAGATGAATCGAGAGGATGGCGAAGTCCATCGCCGGGCCGGGCTGGCCGGAGGTCGAGAACGGCGGATAGAGCGTCCAGCCGCCGCCGACGCCGTAGCCGCCGGCGGGGCCGGGCATGAACATCGACATGAGCAGGAGCAGAAAGGACGGCGGCAGCAGCCAGAACGAGATGTTGTTCATACGCGGGAAGGCCATGTCCGGCGCGCCGATCTGGATTGGAACGAACCAGTTGCCGAAGCCGCCAATCATCGCCGGCATGACCATGAAGAAGATCATGATCAGGCCGTGCGCCGTAGTGAACACGTTGTACATGTGCTTGCCGTAGTCGAGCGCCTCGCCGGGGGAGACGCCGTAGACCATCTGGGCGAGCCCATAGAAAATCTGGATGCCGGGCTGCTGCAGCTCCATGCGCATGGCGATGGAGAGCGCGCCGCCGATGATCCCCGCGATGATCGCGAAGATCAGGTACATCGTGCCGATGTCCTTGTGGTTCGTCGCGTAGACGTAGCGCTTCCACCCGGTGGGGTGTGCGGCATGCGCCTCGTGAACTGCTGCGTGGGCCATCGTCAGCTCCTGCGCTCTTGCTTCGCCGGCCTCAGCGGGCGGCAAGCCTCTGTTCTTGTTTCTGCTCTTCGATCGCGCGCGCCAGCGCCTTGTAGGCGCCGGAGAGATCGGCCGAGGCCTGCGCCGCCCAGGTCTTGAACTGGTCGGCGGAGACGACGCGGATCTCGATCGGCATGAACGCGTGATCCTTGCCGCAAAGCTCCGAGCACTGGCCGTAGAAGACGCCTTCGCGATCGGCCTTGAAGTAGGTCTCGTTCAAGCGGCCCGGAACCGCGTCCTCCTTCAGGCCGAAAGCCGGCATCGCGAAGGAGTGGATGGCGTCGCCCTCAGCCGTCACCTGTACGCGGACGAACGTGTCGACCGGAACCACCGCCGGATTGTCGACGGCGAGGTTGCGCGGCCTGCCGTCGAGTTGGTCGTCGGGTACCGGCAGCATGAAGAGCGAGATCGGGTCGGCGACCCCCATCGTCGCGTTGTCCTCATCATTCGCATAGGCGACGTCCCAGGCCCACTGCACGCCGGTGAACTTCACGGTGAGGAACTTGGTCGTCTGCGGATCGAAGTCCGCATAGAGCTTCGAGGGGTCGTATTCGGCGTAAAGGAGCTTGAACGACGGGATGGCGATGGCGACCAGGACCAATACCGGCACAACCGTCCAGACGACCTCGATCGTCGTGTTGTGGGTCACGCGTGAGGGCTGCGGGTTGGAGCGCTCGCCGTAGCGGATGATGCACCAGCCGATCAGCGCCAGGACGAACACGACGATCAAGGCGACGATGATCAGCGTGTAGTTGCCGAACCACTCGATGTAATCCATCACCTTGGTGGCCGGATTCTGGAAGGTCATCTGCCAATTGAAGGCGCCGTCGGGGCGGTCCTCCGCCAGAGCCAAGCCGCCGCCTGCCGCAAGCCACGCAAGAGCCGCGATCAGTCTCGTCGCAACCGCCATCGATTCGTAACTCCGCCCTACGGCCCCGCGCCCCACGGGCGCGCAACCAAGCCCTTGAAACGCCGAGTCGCCCAGCGCCGTCCGCTGTCGCCCGAGTAACCACAGTCGGCCGCAGCGCGCAACGCGCAAGCCCGTCGTCTTATGCGGCAAATTTGCGCGCAACGCGGCCTGTCTGGGCGGTTTACCGCCCCTTTCTTGACACGCCGGGCCGCTCTGCTAGGGCTTCGTCAAGCCTGCGACCGCATTCACAAAGCGAAGCGGCCGACCGCTTCCGGAGGCATCCTTGCATCGCTTCGTCCTGCTGCTCATTCTGCTGCTTCTCGCCCCCGCCCATGCTGCGGCGCAGGGCGAGGTCAAATCGAAACACGGCGACTGGGACCTTCGCTGCGACACGCCGGCCGGCTCGACCACCCAGCAATGCGTGATCATGCAGTTCGTGACCGCGCAAGACCGCGAGAATGTCGGCCTTTCCGTCGTCGTCATGAAGACGGCGGACAAGCAGGCGCGGATCCTTCGCGTGCTGGCGCCCCTCGGGGTGCTCCTGCCGCGCGGGCTGGGTCTTCGGATCGACGACACCGACATGGGAACGACGGGCTTCATCCGCTGCCTGCCGAACGGGTGCGTCTCGGAAGTGCTGATGGACGACCAGCTCATCGACAAGCTGCGCACCGGCAAGCAGGCGATGTTCATCATCTTCCAGACGCCGGAAGAAGGGATCGGCGTGCCGATTTCGCTTGCCGGATTCGGCGAGGGATTCGACGCTCTCCCCTGACGCTCCGGCCTCCGTCGGAGCGCGCGCCCGGCGCTGAGGACGGCTACCGGAATGCCTGAAGCAAGCGACGGTCACAGCTTTGCCTTCAGCGAGCCGCTGATTCTGCTGCTTGCCGCGGTGGTCGGCGTCGCCATCACGCGGCGGCTGGGTCTCGGCTCGGTGCTCGGCTACCTCGCCGCCGGCGTCGTGATCGGGCCGATCCTGCGGCTCATCACCGGCGCCGAAGAGATCATGCAGGTCGCCGAGCTCGGCATCGTCATGTTCCTCTTCATCATCGGCCTGGAGCTCAAGCCAGCGCGGCTGTGGGCAATGCGCACCGACATTTTCGGCTTCGGGCTCGCGCAGGTCCTCGTCACCGGCGCGATCCTGACCGCGATCTTCGATTTCGTCGGCTGGCGGATCGAGCCTGCCGTCATCATCGGCTTCGGGCTGGCGATGTCGTCGACGGCCTTCGGCATGCAGGTGCTGACGGAGCGCAGCGACCTCGTCACGCGCTACGGCCAGAAGGCGACCGCCGTCCTCCTCTTCCAGGATCTCGCGATCGTCCCGCTGCTCGCCATCGTGCCGCTGCTGGCGCCGGGCGGGGAACGATTCGGCTCCGGCGGCCCGATCCTGATCGTGCAGGCCGTGGGCGCGGTCGCCGTCCTCCTTCTCGGCGCGCGCTATCTGCTCAATCCGTTCTTCCGCGTGCTGGCGCTCACCCGCGCACGCGAGGTGATGACCGCGGCCGCCCTTCTCGTCGTACTCGGCGCTGCGGCGCTGATGGAGTTCGCCGGGCTCTCCATGGCCATGGGCGCCTTCCTCGCCGGGCTGATTCTCGCCGATTCCTCCTTCCGCCACGAGCTCGAGGCCGACATCGAGCCGTTTCGCGGCCTCCTTTTCGGGCTCTTCTTCATCGGCGTCGGCATGGCCATCAATCCCGACTATTTGCTGAAGAGCTGGTGGCAGGTCGGGCTCGCGGTCGTCGCGGTGATGCTGGTCAAGGCGACGGTGCTTTACGCGCTCGCCAGGCTCTTCCGGGCGACGCACAACGACGCCGTCCGGATCGCGCTGCTGCTGCCGCAGGCGGGCGAATTCGCCTTCGTGCTCTTCGCCTCCGCCTCGGCGGTCAGAGCGCTGTGGCCATCCGAGACGGCATTCGTCGCCGGCGTGGTGACGGTGACGCTGGCGCTCACCCCCCTCTCCTTCATGCTGGAGCGCTTCCTCCTCACCAAGGAGGAGGAGGAGGACGACACGATCGAGGAGGATTTCGAAGGCGCCGGCGGACAGATCCTCATCATCGGCTTCGGCCGCTTCGGGCAGATCGTCAGCCAGGTGGTGCTCGCGCAGCACATCGACGCGACGCTCATCGACGCCAGCGCCGAGCGCGTGCGACAGGCGTCGCGCTTCGGTTTCCGCATCTATTTCGGCGACGGCACCAGGCGCGACGTCTTGAAGGCGGCGGGGGCGGAGCAGGCGACGATCATCTGCGTGTGCGTGGCCAAGCAGGAGGTGTCGAGCCGCATCGTCGAGCTGGTGTCGGAGGAGTTTCCGAACGCCAAAGTCTACGTGCGCTCCTACGACCGCAACCATTCGCTGGAGCTTCGCTCGAAGGGCGTGGACTACGAGATCCGCGAGACCTTCGAGTCTGCCCTCGCCTTCGGCTCGGAGACGCTGCGCGGACTCGGCTTCGGCGCCGACGAAGCGGCAACGCTGGTCGCCGAGGTGCGCCGCCGCGACGGCGAGCGGCTGGAGGAGCAGCTCGGCGGCGAAGCTACGGGCATCGAATCACAGCCGGGCCTGAAGCCGGAGCCGCTCACGCCGCCGACCCGCCGCCTGGAGGGCGGCCAGCACGCGGAAAACGCCCATCGTCCCGCCGCCGAATGACGCACACCTTGGCCACAGGCGGCGCGCTGGCTAAAAGGCTCGGATGAACAGGCATGAGTTCTTCGGCCGCGGCGGCGAAGCCCGGCTTCGTTACCTCGACGCGGATTTCCAGGTGGTCGCCCCCGGCGCCTACGTGACCTGCGCCGTCACCGGCAAGCGCATCCCGCTCTCCGAGCTTCGCTATTGGAGCGTCGACCGGCAGGAGCCCTATGTCGACGCCGCCGCCTCGCTCAAGCGGGAACTTTCTCTTCGTCGCCGGAAATGACCGGCCGCAGGCGATAGGTGCTCGCGTGCGCTGCGACCGCGTCGGCGATGAGCGCGATCAGACGCCGCGGCTCCTCGAAGCGCACGCGCACCGGAAACGTCTCCGTCGCGGCGGCGAGCTGCTCCGCCGCTTCGCCGGCGCCACTCAGGCGGGCGCGGTCCTTCTCCGTGGTGATCGGCGCGAGGTCGCGCGTCTTCGCCCCCGTGAGAATTTCCTCGCAGTCGGCCGGCGTGAACATGTGATGATCGGGGAAGCTCATCGTGTGCCCGACGGTCGCGCCGGCGTCGGCGAGCGAGTTGAAGAACTTCGACGGATTGGCGATCCCCGAAAAGGCGAGATACGGGCGCCGTTTCAAGCCGCGCTTGCGCTCCGGAGCGGTGACGGCGTGAAGCGTCGGCCGGCCGGCGCGGGCGGCAAGGCGAACGGCGCGGACAGCTATCCCCTCGCCGAGCACCACGAGCGCGTCGGCCATGCGGATCTGCTGCGCGAGCGGCGCACGCAGCGGGCCGGCGGGAAATACGAAGCCGTTGCCGACGCCGCGCTCGGCGTCGATCACGACCAGCGAGAGATCCTTGCGCAGCGACGGATTCTGGAAACCGTCGTCCATGACGACGACATCGACGCCAAGCTGAACCAGAAGCTTGGCCCCCGCCGGCCTGTCGGCTGAGACCACGGTCGGCGCGAACTGCGCGAGCACCAGCGCTTCGTCGCCAACCTGCGCGGCGGTATGGGTTCCGACCGAGACGCAGAGCGGCCCGCGCTCGCTGCCGCCATAGCCGCGGGTCAGGAATCCGGGATTGAGCTTCAGCTGCCGGCAGACGTTCGCCACTTCGAGCGCGGTCGGCGTCTTTCCCGCGCCGCCGACGACAAGGTTGCCGACGCAGATCACCGGCACTTCCAGCGTCGCGCCGGGCCGCTCCATCAGCCTTCCGCTGATTTGACCGTAGACCATGCCGAGCGGGGCCAGCGCGAAGCCGGCCAACGGGTGGCGATGCCACCAGAACTCAGGTGCTTGAGGCAGCTTCATCGGGAAGACCAAGCTCGGTGAGATAAGGCCTAAGAGCGCCGAGGGTACGCTCAAGCGCACCGCCGAACCGGTCGACGCAGGCGCGCGCCTCGCGGGCGAGGCGCTCACGCTCGTCGGGATGTGCGATCAGGCGCTCCACCGCGTCGGCGAGGGTGGCGGAATCCTCGACCGCCATCACGGCGCGCGCCTCGATCAGCGCGTCGTAGACGTCGCGGAAGTTGCCGACGTGGCCGCCATGCAGGATCGGCACGAGAAGCTTCGCCGGCTCGATCGGGTTCTGGCCTCCATGCGGCACCATCGAGCCGCCAAGGAAGGCGAAATCCGCGAGCCTGTACCATAGCCCCATCTCCCCGATGGTGTCGGCGAGATAGACGTCCGTCGTGGCGCCGAGCGGCTCGTCCTTCGAGCGCCGGCTGAAGGTGAGCCCGGCGGCGGCGACCTCCTCGGCGACCTCGTCACCACGCTCGGGATGCCGCGGCGCGAGAATGGTAAGGAGCCGCGTGCCCTCCGCCGCGAGCTTGGCGTGGGCGGCGATTACCGCTACCTCCTCGCCGCGATGTGTGCTCGCCGCGACGAGCACCGGCCGGCCGCCGATCGCCTGCTTGAGGGCTGCGACCGCCTCCTCGTCTGCGGGCGGCGGCGGCGCGTCGAACTTCAGGTTCCCGCACACGACTACGCGGCTCGCGCCAAGCGCCGTCAGCCGCTCGGCGTCGGCGAGCGTCTGTGCCAGGAAGAGCTCCGCCTGGCCGATGACCGCGCGCGCCAGCGGCGATACCGCGCTCCAGGAGCGGAACGAGCGCTCCGACATGCGCGCATTGACGACGGCAAGCGGCAGCGCGCGCAGCCGCACGGAGCGGAGCATCGTCGGCCAAAGCTCCGACTCGGCGAAGAGCGCGAGGCCGGGCCGCCAGTGGTCCAGGAAGCGGCCGACCGAAGGCGGCGTGTCGATCGGGACGAACTGGTGGATCGCGCCCTCCGGCAGGCGCTGCTTGGCGACCTCTGCGGCGGTGACGGTGCCGGTCGTCAAAAGCACGGCCGATCCGAAGCCGATCAAGCGGCCGACCAGAGGGATCGCCGCAACTGTCTCGCCGACGCTTGCCGCGTGCACCCAGACGAGCGGCCCCGCCGGTCGCGCAAGCCCGGCAACGCCGAAACGCTCGCCGCGGCGGGCGCTGTCCTCCTTGCCTTCGCGCTCGCGCAGGCGGAGCGCTGCGCCGACGACGGGAGCCGCCAGCCGGCCGACCGCGCCGTAGAGCGCGAGAGCGGCCTCGCCGAAGAGGCCGGTGGAGTTTCCGCCGGCGGCGATCTCAGCCTCCGGCAAATGCCGGCTCCGGCTCGTCGTCGAGGAGCTGGGTCTTGACCATGCGTGCATATTTCCCGCGCCGCGCCACAAGCTCCTGATGCGTCCCCGATTCGAGGATCCGCCCGGCTTCCATGTAGAATATCTGATCGGCTTTTTGCACCGTGGACAAGCGGTGCGCGATCATCACGACGGTGCGCCCTTGCAGAAGCCGCTCCATGGCCTCCTGCACCCGCGCTTCGGATTCGGCATCGAGCGCGCTCGTCGGCTCGTCGAGAAGCACGATCGGCGTGTTCCTGAGGATAGCGCGGGCAAAGGCGATGCGCTGGCGCTCTCCGCCGGAGAGCCGGTTGCCGGACTCGCCGACGCGCGACTGATATCCGTGCGGCAGTCGGGTGATGAAGCCGTGCGCCGCGGCGGCCGCGGCGGCGGCGGCGATCTCCTCCTCGCTCGCGCCCTCCGAGCCGTAGGCGATGTTGGCGGCGATCGACTCGTCGAAGATCACCGGATCCTGCGTGAGCAACGCCGAAGCGCCCCGCACGCTGGCGATCGTGGCGCCGCGCAGGTCCTGCCCGTCGATCTCTACGCGCCCGGCGAGCGGATCGTAGAGCCTGAGGATGAGATTGAGCACGGTGCTCTTGCCCGCCCCGCTCGGCCCCACGAGGGCAACCTTGCCGCCGGCCGGGACTTCCAGGTCGAAACCGGAGAGAACGGGCGTGCCGCCCTCATAGGCGAAATCCACGCCCTTGAAGCTGATCGCGCCACCGGCCATCTTGAGCGGCGCTGCCCCGCGGATCTCCGTCACGTGCGCGGTGTAGTCGATCAGCGCGAAGACGCGCTCGGCCGAGAGCAGCCCTTCGGCGAGCGAAGCGTGAATGGAGGCGAGCGCCTTCATAGGCTGCAGGGCCAGAAGCGCAGCGGTCATGAATCCCATGAACTCGCCGAGCGTGAGCTGGCCCGCGACACCGCGCCAGCCGGCATAGAGCACGCCGGCGGCGAAGCCGAGTCCGGTGAGGATCTCCCACAACGGACCGACGGCGGCGCGCGTGCGCGTCGTCTTCATGAAGTACTTTCTGATCTGGTGAACGATGCGGCCGAGCCGCCGCGTCTCGTTCGCCTCCTGCCCGTAGGCCTTGACGACGCGCATGCTCTGCAGCGTCTGCATCAGCACGCTGTTCAGGTCGCCGGCTTCGCGGATGCTCTTCCCCGCCGCGTGCCGCAGCCGCCTGCGCTGGCGGCCGAGATTGAAGACCGCAAAGGGCGCGCCGAGCATCACGATCAGGCTGAGCAGCCAGTCCATGTAGAACATGGCGCCGATCAGAAAGACCATGCTCGTCACGCTCTTGAAGATGCCGATCAGAACACGCGTGCCGTTGCGATCGATCGATGCGGAATCGCCGACCAGCACCGATACGAAGCGGCCGGAATGAATGCCCTGAAGCCAGGCCAGGTCGCCCGCCGCGATGGTGTTGAACATGCGGATGCGGATCTCCGCGACCATCCTGGCGCCGAGCGAGCCCTCCGCGACGGTCGCCACCCAATCGGAGAGCGCGCGCACCGCAACCGCGAGCACGATCAAAGCAGGCAAGACGAAGACGAGCGCCTCGTTCTTGGCGACGAACACGTCGTCGCCGACCCGCTTCAGGAGAAACGGCATTGCGCCGGCGGTCGCCCCGTTCACGATCAGTGCGGCGACGAGGATCACTCCGGTACGCCAGTGCGGCAGCATGCACTCGCGGATGAGGCGCACGAAAACGGGCCAGCGGGAGTGGCCCTCGTCCAGAAGCGCGTCGAAGCTGAAGCCGGGACGCGGGCTGGCAGCCGTCAGGTCGGCCCTACCCATCGGCCACTTCGGGTTCGAGCAGCCGGTGCAAGTGCACGATGAAATAACGCATCTCGGCGTTGTCCACCGTCATCTGCGCCTTCTCCTTCCACGCCTTGTAGGCTTCGGCGTAGTTCGGATAGATGCCCACGATATCGAGTGCAGTGAGGTCGTGGAAGCGCGTCTTTTCGAGCGATTCCAGCTCCCCGCCAAAGACCAGGTGTAGAAGCTGCTTCGGCGCTTTCGTCTCTTTCATTCCGGCCTCCGGCGGCGCTCATGCCTTTCGCCCACGCGCCACCTCCCGACCCGCTTTTTCCACCATCACCAGAAGGTCGCCGTGCAGCCGCGCATTCGCGGCCGCAAGCGCGCCGTGGCGGGGGACCGGCATGTTATAGCGCGGCGGATTGCCGTCGAGCCCGGTGAGCCGGCCGCCCGCTTCGTGCACCAAAAGGTCGGAGGCCGCAAGGTCCCAGTCATGCGCCCTGGGGCTGGCGAAAGCTGCGTCGATCTCACCCGTTGCCACCTCGGCGAAACGATAGGCGAGCGAGGGAACATACTCGCGCTGCGCGGCCCCGCTTTCGCGCACCGCGTCGGTCCTGAGCCACCCGCGCGGGCCTGCAAGCCGAGCGCCGACGAAGCCCGGCCGCTCGGAGACCGAAAGACGGCGCTCGCCGCTCCAGGACCCGCCGCCGCGTGCGGCCGCCAAGAGCTCGTTCCGCACCGGAGCATGGAGCGCGGCGGCGATCGGCCGTCCCTCCTCCACCACGGCGATGCTCACGCACCAGATGTCGTGTCCCTCGATGAAGCCGCGGGTTCCGTCGATCGGATCGACGACAAAGATGCGGCTTCGCTCTCGGCGGGCGGGATCGTCCTCGGTCTCCTCGGAGAGCCAGCCATAGTCCGGCCGCGCGGCGAGCAGCCGGGCGCGCAAGTATACATCAACCGCGATGTCGGCTTCGGTGACAGGCGAGCCGCCGGCCTTGGCCCACGCACCGGGCTCGTTGCGGAAGTAGCGCAAAGCGAGGCTCCCGGCCCCGAGCGCGGCGTCCTTCAAGAGGTCCATGTCCGGATCGTTCACGCAGCCCGTCGCCTTCGTCGGTTCGGATTTATCATTGGATTACCGTGATTTGGGGTGAAATTGCATTAACCACGGAAATTAAGCAGTTTAGGAAAATTCGACGCCATTCTCGCGGATAACACGAGGCCAAACGGCCTCCACAAAAAAGCATCGGCGTCGAAGAGATATGGGTCAAGCTCAGCCAGCATTGGCAGGCTGTTCTGTTGAACAGCCTGCTTCCTTCCCGGACGTGCTCCTATACAGGTGCAATTCCGAAGATGGCGCAGATTGTCTTGTGACGTTTGACCGGAGGACCATTCTCATGTCGCGACCCGTAGCCGGCCTTGCCTGCCGTATCCGCGTTCCCGTCCGTCAGTACCAGGCGGTGGCGCTGGTCGTCAGCGGCGACGCCAACGTCGTCAGGCTCATGCATCGCGACGCCGGCCTTTCCCTCGACGTGGAGTCCTTCGACAGCGTCGCCACGGCGAAGGAATACCATGATCGGCTCGCCGGCTTCCTCGATCTGCCGCAGGTCGTCGTGTCGGCGACGCCCGACGTGGAGCGCGACGCGGAGACGGGCCCCTGCGAGCGCCGGGTGCGGCCCGCTCGGGCGCGGCGGCCGCGCTTCCTCGCGCGGCGGCGCTCCGGCGGTGCGGTGACGATCCGCAAGGTCGAAGGCCGCGAGATCATCGCCCGCAGCTGAGCCGGCCGATCTCTAGAACCTCAAGACAGCGTCGGCGACGAGGCCGGCAAAGACGATCCATCCCGTCGTGCTGTTGGCGCGGAAGCGCTTGAGGCAGTTCTCCGGATCGTCGGGATCGAGCGTGACGATCAGGAAGGCGGCGTGCAGCAGCCCGGCGCCGAGCCCGGCGAAGGCGAAGATGCCGGCGTCGGCAAGCACGCAAGACACCCCGAAAAGCACGAAGGCGGCGACGTAGAAGAGCGCGATGCCGGCGCGGGAACGGCGGCCGAAAAGCCGCGCGGTCGAGCGCACGCCGATCAGCGCATCGTCCTCCTTGTCCTGCAGCGCATAGATCGTGTCATAGCCGATCGTCCATAGCACCGCGCCGAGATAGAGCGCGATTGGCGCGGCAGCGACGCTGCCGAAGACCGCCGACCAGCCGACCAGCGCTCCCCAGGAGAAGGCCAGCCCGAGCACGAATTGCGGCCAGTCGGTCACGCGCTTGGCGAACGGATAAAAGAAGACGATGACGAGCGAGGCGATCCCGAGCACGATCGTGAAGCGGTTGAACTGGAAGAGCACGAGCGCGCCGATGAGCACCTGCAACGCGAGGAAGACGAGGGCCAGGACCGGCGTCACCTGACCGGACGGCAGCGGGCGCATGCGAGTGCGCTCGACATGCGCGTCGAGGTCGCGGTCGATCAGGTCGTTATAGGTGCAGCCGGCGCCCCGCATGGCGATGGCGCCGACCAGAAACAGGAACAGGTGCCAGACGTTCGGCGCGCCGCGCTCGCCGGCGACCGCGGCGAGCGCTGCCGACCACCAGCAGGGCCAAAGAAGCAGCCACCAGCCGATGGGCCTATCCCAGCGTGCCAGCCGGCCGTAGGGCTTCAGCCAATCCGGCGCGAAGCGGTCGAGCCAGTTCTTCGGCGGCGCATCGGGCAGCGTGAGCGAGGGTGCGGGCATGCCGCTAGCTGGCGCGGGAGCGGCCGGCCGTCAAGCGGAGGTTTGTCGTCGCGCACCCACATGATAAGCGAGCGCGCGACTTGAGCGGGCGGGCGGCGATGCGGGTTCTTCTGATCGGATCGGGTGGACGCGAGCATGCGCTCGCCTGGGCGCTTTCCGCTTCACCGCTCCTCACCAAGCTTTTCGCCGCGCCGGGAAACGCCGGCATTTGCGAGTTGGCCGACTGTGTGGCGCTCGACCCGGCCGACCATGCCGCGGTCGTTTCCTTCTGTAAGTCCCAACGGATAGACCTCGTCGTCGTCGGCCCGGAAGCGCCGCTCGTCGCCGGGCTCGTCGACGATCTCGACGCCGCCGGCATCCGCGCCTTCGGCCCGACGAAGGCCGCAGCGGAGCTCGAAGGCTCGAAAGGCTTCACCAAAGACCTCTGCCAAGACGCCGGCATTCCGACCGCAGCCTATCGCCGCTTCACCGACCGCGCCGAAGCGCGCGCCTATGTCGAAAGCCACGCGCTGCCGGTGGTGGTGAAGGCCGACGGGCTCGCCGCGGGCAAAGGCGTCACCGTCGCGAGCGAGCGCGCCGAAGCGCTTACGGCACTCGATGCGATCTTCTCCGAGCCCGGAGCCTCCGTCGTCGTCGAGGAGTGCCTCGAAGGCGAAGAGGCGAGCTTCTTCGCGCTTTCGGACGGCAAGACCGTCGTCCCCTTCGGCACCGCGCAGGACCATAAGCGCGCCTTCGACGGCGACGAAGGACCAAACACAGGCGGCATGGGCGCCTATTCGCCGGCGCCGATCCTGAGCGAAGCCATGTGCGAGCGGGTGATGGCGGAGATCATCCGCCCGACCGTCGCCGCGCTTTCGAAGCGCGGCATCGCCTATCGCGGCGTGCTTTATGCCGGGCTGATGATCGACGCGGAGGGCCCGAAGCTCATCGAGTACAACGGCCGCTTCGGCGACCCGGAATGCCAGGTGCTGATGATGCGGCTCAAGGACGATCTCCTGACGATACTCACAGCCGCCGTCGACGGCGTGCTCGACCGAACGAGCGTGCGCTGGCGCGACGACGTGGCGCTCTGCGTGGTGATGGCGACTAAGGGCTATCCCGGCGCCTATCCGAAGGGCTCGGAGATCCGCGGCCTCGATGCCGCAGCGGCGCTTCAGGGCGTCGCGGTGTTCCACGCCGGCACGAAGCGCGCCGACGGGAAGGTCGTGGCGGCAGGCGGACGCGTACTCGGCGTCACCGCGCTCGGGAAAACCGTCGCTGCAGCGCAGCAACGCGCCTATGAAGCGGTCGACTTGATCGACTGGAGGCAAGGTTTCTGCCGCCGCGACATCGGCTGGCGCGCGGTCGCCCGCAAAAAAAGCGCCAAGTAGGCGCACTCAGCGCGCGAGTTAACCCACCTTTTCAATCTTTTTCATAAAGTTGTCTTGTCGGGTCCTGGGCGGCCCGCCAAATTCCTCCTGTAGAGGAAATGTCAATGCTGTCGGAGTCGCGTATCGGTCTTGCTTTGGGCGGCGGTGGCGCCCGCGGGATGGTGCACATCCTCGTCTGCGAGGCGTTCGACGAGCTCGGCATCAAGCCCTCGCTCATCGCCGGAACCTCGATCGGCTCGATCATCGGCGCGGGCTACGCAGCCGGCTTCACCGGAAAAGAGATGCGCGAGGCGGCGGTCGGCTTCTATTCGAAGCGCCGCGAGGTGCTGGCGCGGCTGTGGCGCGCTCGCCCGCTCGCTTTCACCGATCTGCTGCGCGGCCGTTCGATCACCCCGCAGTTCGACGCGCGCGTCATCCTCGACTCGTTCGTTCCGGGGCTGGAGTTTCTGCCGGAGCGGATCGAAGACCTGAACATTCCGCTCAAGATCATCGCCTGCGACTTCTACGCCTGGTGCGAGGTCATCCTGGACGAGGGCGAGCTTCGTCCGGCCATCGCCGCGTCGATCGCCATCCCCGCCCTCTTCCGCCCGGTCAATCTCGACGGGCGCGTGCTGATCGACGGCGGCGCCACCAATCCGCTTCCGTTCGACCACGTGGCGGACTGCGACATCACGATAGCCTGCGACGTCGCGGGCGGGCCGGCGGAGACGCAGGGGCGGCAGCCGGGCCTGCTCGAATGCGTGGTCGGCGCGGCGCAGATCTCGATGCAGTCGGTGATCCGCGAAAAGCTCAAGTGGCATCAGCCAGACGTGCTGCTCCGGCCGGAGATAAACGGCGTGTTCATCCTGGATTTTCTGAAGACGCAGGCGATCCTCGACATGAACGAAGGCTTCAAGGACAACCTGAAGCGCCGGCTCGACCACATCATCAACACGCCGTTCGATCTGCCGCTCGCCTCAGCGAAGGGCCGAAAAAAAGCGGCGAAGAAGCGCGGCGGCCGCACTCTCGCCGATGCCGGAATAAACCTCTGGCGCATGGTGGCAGGTGGGCGCGACAAAGAAGCGGACGCCATGCTCCACGGC
>Ga0315553_10000328_pt1 | contig 43419 bp, 28 predicted proteins | sample SalMarSW160140MG_FD_203099 | JGI IMG/M metagenome (GOLD analysis project Ga0315553, IMG submission 203099) | Salt marsh sediment microbial communities from the Plum Island Ecosystem LTER, Massachusetts, United States - Salt Marsh Sediment SW1601-40 ...
GGCGCGTAGGCTCGGTGCCTGCGAGCGGCTGCGGGGCGACGCAATGGCCGGCTGTTCTCCGGGGCTGAGCGCGTGGTGGGCATGGCCTTTGGCGAGGCGAAGGCTGGCGCGATCCATCAGGCGATCTACCGTCGGGATTCGGCGCTGCCCGTCGCGCGGGTGTTGCGAAGGGCAGGGCGGTCCGTGGTGTTCGTGGACGAGGCAGCTGCGTCGCTGATGGGCCGGTGCCGGCGCTGATTGGAAGTGTCCTGGGGCTCCTCGGAGAATTCTACGACGTGTGTCGCGATCGAACCCAGCTGGGACCGGCTAGCTATCAGGCGATAGATCGTGACGGTGACCGAGCTCGTTTGTCTCTCCAGGGAAGGGGAGTACCATCACTCTCGGGTCCATCCGGGAGGGCTCGATGACGAGCCAATCGGTAGAGGGTCCGAACCAACACATTTCCGACGGGGGGCGGCAGCCGATCCGTCACGTGGGCGTGTGCGTCGATGGCTCTCCCATCGGAGATCGGATCGTTCCGCACGGCGTCGCCCTGGCGCGAGCCTTCGGCGCGAAGTTGACGGTCTTGCACGCGCTCGAGCCGCCGCATGAGGGCGTGAAGGCGACGCCGACCGACCCGCTCGAGTGGGAAGCTCAGCGCACGGAGGCCCGAAGGCACCTCGCCGCGGTCGAGTCCGAGCATGCGGCGTCCGGCGTGCCCGTCGGAATCGAGATCCTCGAGGGGCGCCCGGCCGAGGAGATTCGCGACTGGGTGAGCAGCCACGGTATCGACCTCACTGTGCTGGCCAGCCACGGGGAGAGCGGATGGACGGAATGGAGCCTCGCTAGCACTGCGCGCAAGCTCATCGAGGGGATCTCCGGGTCCGTGCTCTTGGTGCCAGCCGCGTCGGTCCAGGAGCCGCTCAAGGGCGACGTCGCCTACAGCCGAATCCTCGTGCTCCTCGACGGCTCTCCCCGAGCCGAGAGCGGTCTGCCACTGGCCTCGAGCATTGCCCGCGTCCACGGCTCCGAGCTGCTCCTGCTCCACGTCGTTTCGAGGCCCGAGCGCTCCTGCCCCTGTCCTCTCGAGGAGGAGGAGCAGGATCTCGAGCAACGCCTCGTCGACCGCAACGCGCGCGCTGCGGAGGTCTACCTGGAGAGTGTGCGAGGGCACGTCGCCGGAGACGGCTTTCGGGTACGCACCCTTGTGGCCGTCGACGGCGATGTCCGCGGCGAGATCCTGCGTCGCATTGCCGAGGATCACGTCGACCTGGTGGTCTTCTCCGGACACGGCCGCGGCGGGCGTGCGGAGCTCCCCTTCGGCAGCGTCGCGAGCTTCCTGCTGGAGCATGCCACTGCGCCCCTCCTCGTCGTTCGCGAGCGGATCCCTGAGATCGCCCGGACGCTGCCAAGAAGCCGTAGCCGCGGAGGCGTGCGACTCCCGCATCTTGCGACGTCGTGACCAGCCCGGACCTGCCCTGGGATGCGCCCACCGGTCTGGCGTCCGCGGGCGACACCCTCGCTCGCTTGCACGCCCTCTCGGATCAGCAGCCCCTCCCGATTCCCTCTCTCTCCGGGCTCCCCGCCATCTCCCGGTGGCTCTCCGACGCCCACGCCATCCTTCCGAAGGAGCCCGCAGCCGCCAGGGCCGCCGAATGGCTGATGGACAACGCCTACAGGGTCGAGCGCGCGGTGCGGCAGATTCGCAAGGACCTGCCCCGCGGCTACTACACGCGGCTGCCCGCGCTGGCGATCGACCACGAGTCGCGCCCGCCACGCGTCTATGCCCTGGCGCACGGAATCGTGGATGCCACGAGCCTCCAGCTCACGGCCGAGTCCGTCACCCGCTTCGTCTCCGCGTACCAGAAGGTCGAGACGCTCGAGCTCGCTGAGCTGTGGGCGCTCCCGACCATGCTCCGCTTGATCTGCATCGAGACGCTCGTCCTGGCGCTGGAACGCCTTGCCCCGGAGCTCCCCGCTCCCTTCGAGATCACACCGAGAGAGGAGTTTCCGCTCCGTCTGGACGAGACGGAGTGCGTGGCGCGCAGCGTCCGCGGTCTCGCGACGCTCGATGCGATCTTCTGGCCGGCGTTCGTGGAGGCAACCAGCGCAATCGACGCCGCGCTCCGGGACGATCCCGCAGGTGCCTACCCCAGGATGGACGTGCAGACCCGCGATCACTACCGACGGGCCGTCGAGGACCTGGCCCGACGTTCGAGTCACGGCGAACCGGAGGTCGCTCGACGCGCGCTGGCGCAAGCGCGCCGCAGCACGGATCGCGGCCGATCGGCACATGTCGGCTTCTGGCTCGTCGCAGAGGGGCGCGAACGGCTCGAGCGTTCGCTCCGATACAAGGCCGGCTGGATCGAGCGAGGCCGACGCGAGCTTCGCAAGCACGCAACGGCCGTGTACCTGGGCGCGCTGCTCTTCCTCACGGCAGCGTCCGTCCTGGTGCCGGGCTTCTACCTGGCGCAGGTCGGAGCCAACCCGGCAGCCTGGGGTGCCGCGCTGGCTCTGCTCCTGCTGCCGGCTTCGATGCTCGCGGTCACGGTGCTGCACTGGGCGATCTCACGGATCCTCCCCCCCACCGTGCTTCCCAAGCTCGCCTTCGAGCACGGCATCCCGCCCGAATACAAGACCGCCGTGGTGATTCCGAGCCTGCTCGGCAGCCCCGAGGACGTGGAGCATCTGCTGGGCCAGATCGAGCGTCACCGGTTGTCTAACCCCGGCCCGAATCTGCGTTTCGTGCTGCTCACCGGCTTCCCCGAAGCCGATGAGCCGCGGCGCCCCGAAGACGCGGCTCTTCTCGACCAGGCCGTGCGCGGCATCGCGGAGCTCAATCGCCGCCATGATCCCGATGCTGCCGGCCCCTTCCACCTGCTCCACCGGGAACGCCGCTTCAACGCGGTCGAGGGTCGATGGATGGGCTGGGAGCGCAAGCGCGGCAAGCTCGACGAGTTCAACCGGCTGCTCCGGGGCGACGACGATACCGGCTTCGCAGTCCATGAAGGCGAGCCCGCCGAGCTCCAGGGGATTCGCTTCGTGATCACCCTCGACGCCGATACCGCGCTGGCCCAGGGAACCGCGGCCCGCCTCGTCGGGACGCTGGCCCACCCGCTGAACCGCGCGGAGGTCGATCCCGCATCGGGCCGGGTTCGCGCCGGGTACACCGTCGTTCAGCCCCGCATCGAGACGTCTCCCGAGAGCGGAAACCGCTCGCGCTTCACCCGCCTCTACTGCGGCGACACTGCGATCGACATCTACAGCCGAGCCGTCTCGGACGTCTATCAGGATCTCTTCGGCACGGGGATCTACGTGGGGAAGGCCATCTACGACGTCGCGGCATTCTCACGGAGCCTCGCCGGGCGCGTCCCCGAGAACGCGCTCGTGAGCCATGATCTCTTCGAGGGAATTCACGGCCGGGCCGCGCTGGCGACCGACATCGTCCTCTACGAGGACTATCCGCCGAGCTATCTGGCGTTTGCGCGCCGGCTCCACCGCTGGGTGCGCGGCGACTGGCAGCTCCTCCCGTGGCTCGGCCGCCGCGTCCCGGGCGCCGACTTCGACTACCTGCCGAACCGCTTCGCGTGGATCGACCGCTGGAAGGTCCTCGACAACCTCCGGCGCAGTCTCATTCCTCCGGCCCTTCTCCTGTTGATCGCCTCGGGCTGGACCTGGCTGCCGGGGCACCCCTTGGTGTGGACGTTGTTCGCGATCCTGGCACCCGCCGGCCACCTCGGCATCGACTTTGCGACCGGTCTGGCGCGCGAGCGATGGCGGCTCTCCCGAGACGTCTCTCGCACCCTGTCGGAAGGTGTCGGGCGCTGGCTCCTGCTCCTCGTGTTCCTTCCCCACCAGGCGGCAGTGACGGCCGATGCCATCGTCCGCACGCTGATCCGCGTCGCGCTCACGAGGCGCCATCTGCTCGAGTGGACCACCTCGGCAGACGCGGCGGCGGCAATCGCCCAGCACCGCGCGGTGGCGCTGTACTGGAGCGAGATGGCGATCGCGCCTCTCGCAGCGTTTGCCACGGCAGCCGCGCTGCTGTTCTGGCGCCCCGGTGCGTTACCGTTCGCAGCTCCCCTCCTGGCTCTGTGGGCCGTGTCGCCCGAGATCGCTCGGCGAATCAGCGGGCCCACTCCCGCGTTGCGCGAGCAGCTCGAAGCCGACGACGTGGCATTCCTCCGCGGAATCGCGCGCCGTACCTGGCTCTTCTTCGAGTCCTTCGTCGGCCCCGATGGCCACTGGCTCCCGCCCGACAACTACCAGGCGGATTCGGGTGGCGAGGTCGCTCACCGGACCTCGCCCACCAACATCGGCATGCTCCTGCTTTCGACGCTCGCGGCAACCGATCTCGGCTATCTCGGCCTCGAGCAGCTCGCCGTCCGTCTGCGCAACACGCTGCGGACGCTCACACGCCTCGAGCACTATCGCGGCCATCTGTTCAACTGGTATCACACGCGAACACTCGAGCCCCTTCCGCCCCGCTATGTCTCCACCGTCGACAGCGGGAATCTGGCGGCGGCGTTGCTTGCGGTTGAAGCGGGCTGCGCGGCAATGGTGGGCGTGCCCTGCCTGCGCCCCGAACGCTGGCGGGGCCTTGCGGACACGATCGCTCTGCTGCAGGAATACCTCTCGGAGCTCCTCGGAGAGAGCGACGCATCGCAGATTGCTGACCTCGAGAAGCGCGTCGTGGCGATGCGCGACCTTGCGCTCGACGTCCGAGACAAGCCGGACGCGTGGGCCCGCACGCTTCAGTCGCTGGAAGCGCTGTGCGCCGAGCTCGAGAGGATTCTGCTCGACACGGTTGCGAATCGCCGGGGGTCGGTCGGCGCGACCGCGCTGCGCGAGGTTCGGCTCTGGCTGGCACGCGTGCACGACCACGTTCGCGGCATGCAGCACGAGATCGAATCCCTCGCCCCCTGGCTCAAGGTGCTGGATGCGACACCCCCCCTTCCCCGAGGCCATCCTTGCGTGCCGGGACTGATTCGCACCCGCGCAGAGCTCGCCGACCTGCTCGACCCGTCGGCTCCGCTGGGCATGCTGGCGCTTCGTTGCGAAAACGGTTTGACCGTGATCGCCAGGGCGCGCGAGCAGCTCTTCAGCGAGCGGGAAGACGGCGACGGGGAGCCGGGGATCGGCAGGTGGCTCGACGACCTCGAGAAGGCCGTCGCGGCGGGTGCCGGCAATGCGAAGCAGCTCGAGGGAGATCTCGCGGATCTGGCCAGCCAGGCGGAACGTGAGGCCCTCGGGATGGATTTCGGCCTCCTCTACGACCCCAAGGTGCGACACCTGTTCATCGGGTACAACGTCGCTGCCGACCAGATGGACTCGCACCACTACGACCTGCTCGCCTCGGAGGCGCGGCTGGCGAGTCTCGTTGCGATCGCGAAGGGCGACGTCCCGGCGGAGCACTGGTTCTCGCTCGATCGCCCGCTGACCCGGACGGAGGGTACGGTCGCGCTGCTCTCCTGGGGCGGCACGATGTTCGAGTACCTGATGCCCCCGCTCCTGGTCCACAGCTATCCGGGTACGTTGTTGGCCGAGAGCGAGCGTGCAGCCGTGGCGAGGCAGAAGGCGGACGGCGAACGCCGCGGCCTGCCGTGGGGGGTGTCCGAATCGGGATTCGCGGCCTTCGACGCGAACCACAACTACCATTACCGCGCGTTCGGCGTGCAGGGCCTCGGGCGCAAGCGGGGGCTCGACGAAGATCGCGTCGTCGCTCCCTACGCGACCGCCCTTGCCCTCCCGTTGTTTCCGACGTCCGCGGTCCAGAACTTGAGGCGCCTTCGCGACCTGGGAATGCTCGGAAGCTACGGCTTCTACGAGGCGATCGACTTCACCCCCAGCCGACTTCCGGAGGGGCGGGACCATGCGATCGTCGCGTCCCACATGTCCCACCACCAGGGGATGATCCTCGCCGCCATCGACAACCTCCTGTGCGGCGACGCGCTGGTGAGGCGCTTCGAGGCGAACGCTCGCGTGCAGGCGGTGGGCCTCCTCCTCCAGGAGCGGGTTCCCTGGCGGTTCCCGATCGAGGAGCCGCGGAGCTCGCTGCCCGGGGTCGAGCGACCTCGACGCGAGCAGCCGGTCGCGCTGTTGCCGTGGCGCCCGGATCCGAAGGGTGCGCGACCGAGCGTCCACCTGTTGGGGAATGGCCGACTCGCTTCCCGGGTGACCGAGGCCGGCGGGGGTGTGCTTCGCTGGCGCGAGCACGCACTCACTCGCTGTCTGCCCGATGGAACCCTCGACGACGCCGGGCTCTGGATCTACGTGCGGGATCGGGAGACGGGAGCCACCTGGTCGGTCGCGTGCCAGCCGACGGGCGGCGATGGGGCGGAAGTCGACGTCGTGTTCCACGCCCACATGGTGGAGCTGCACCGACGTCAGCACGGAATCGCCATCCGGACGGACATTGCGATCAGCGCCGCCGACGACATCGAGGTTCGGCGGATCACGGTGGTGAACGAGACGGATCGACGGCGGTCGCTCTCGTTCACGAGCTACGGCGAGGTCGTGCTCGCGCCGCCCCGGGACGACGCCCAGCATCTGGCCTTCAGCAAGTTGTTCGTGGAAGGAACACACGTCCCGTCGCTCGATGCGCTGGTCTTCGCGCGTCGCCCCCGAGACCCGAGCGAGCATTTCCCGGTCGTCATGCATCGGCTGGTCGCGGATTCGGCGTCGGTGGCCTTCGCGGGGTTCGAGACCGATCGGGAGCGCTTCCTGGGTCGCAACGGGAGCATACGCCGGCCGCGTGGCCTCGAGGAAGGTCCTTCTGGCAGCCAGGGGGCCACGCTCGATCCGATCATGGCGGTCTGTGCGGAGGTGAATCTGGCGCCCTACGCCACCGAGCACCTCGGATTCGTGACGATCGCCGGGCCGTCGCGTCAGTCCGTCGACGAGACGGCGGCGCGCTACGAGACGCTCACCTCTTTCGAATGGCTCCTGTCGGATGCGCACGCCGAAGCCGGGCGGGAGGCGGCACGCCTGGGTCTTTCGGCCGCGCGGTTGCCCGAGCTGCAGGCACTGCTCTCCTCGCTACTGGCCCCGCGCGCCGAGCTTCGGGCGACATCGGAGCAGATGTCTGTCAACACGCTGGGACAGCGGGGCCTCTGGGGGCTCGGCATATCGGGAGACCAGCCCCTGCTGCTGGTCGAGACGACGAGCGGTGGCCAGGGGACGGTCCTCGCCGACCTGGTCCGCGCGCACCAGCTCTGGAGAAAGGGGGGGATGGCGGTCGATTTGGTGCTGCTGTCACGCACTGCGACGGGCTACCTCGACGACGCGTGGGAAGATGTGCACCGCCTCCTCGAAGAGCAGGGTGCCGCCGAGTGGCTGGGTCGACCGGCAGGGATCCACCTGGTCCGCGCGGATCAGATCTCCGAGGAGCAGCGCCTACTCCTCGAAGTGTCGGCTGGTGCTGTCCTCGACACGGAGAAAGGGCCGCTGCGCGAGCAGATCGCCGCCCGCGCGCTCGCGTCTCGCCCGCTGCCTCACTTGGATCCGACCCGGTCGGCCGCGGAGCTCGATCCCACGCCCGCCCTGGAGCGTCCCACCGACCTTCTCTTCGACAACGGCCTCGGGGGCTTCTCTCCGGACGGTCGCGAGTACGTGATTCACCTCGGCCCCGGCCAGGCGACCCCCGCTCCGTGGTGCAATGTGCTGGCCAACGACGATTTCGGCTGCCTCGTGACCGAGGCCGGCGGGGGCTACACCTGGTCCGGCAACAGCGGAGAGTTCCGGCTGACCCCCTGGACGAACGATCCCGTGCTCGATCCCGCCGGAGAATCGCTCTACCTGCGGGACGAGGAGACCGTCGAGGTCTGGAGCCCGACGCCCGGGCCCGCTGGCTCGCAGCTTGCCTGTCAGGTACGCCACGGCGCGGGTTACTCCGAATGGAGGCAGCATGGCAGGGGCCTCTCGTGTCGTGTCCGAGTCTTCGTCCCGACGGACGATCCCGTCAAGATCGTCGAGCTGCGCGTGCACAACCACACGGACCGACCGCGGAGGATCACGGCCACCTACTACGCACGCTGGCTGCTGGGTCGCGTCCCCGAAGAGGGCGTCTCTCGCATCGTCGTGAGCTACGACGCCCCGACACGATCCCTGTGCGCACGCAACCGCTGGAACTCCGACTTCGCCGACCCGGTCGCCTTTCTGACCGCCGACCGGGAACCCCACGGTCTGACGGCGGACCGCTCGGAGTTTCTCGGGCGCGAAGGCGACCCCCGGGCCCCTGCGGCGCTTGGTCGCGTCGGTCTGAGCGGTCGCGTCGGCGCCGGCCTGGATCCCTGCGCGGCCCTCCAGGTCCACCTGGACATCGCACCGGGTGAGGAGGTCCGCACCCACTTCGTTCTCGGGGCGGGGCGCGACAGCGACCACGCCGCCCAGCTCGCGCAGCGATGGCGAGAGCCGCCCACCGTCGCCGAAGCCTCGCAGAAGCTCGCGGCCCACTGGGACTCGCTGCTGTCGGCCGTCACCATCAAGACCCCCGAGCTCGCGATGGACCTGCTGATCAACCGCTGGGCCCTCTATCAGGTGCTCTCTTCTCGGATCCTCGCACGCACCGGCTTCTACCAGTCGAGCGGCGCCTTCGGATTCCGCGACCAGCTCCAGGACGTCCTCGCCCTCTTGCACTGCGACCCGTCCCGGACGAGAGCGCACATCCTCGAGTGTGCGAGCCGCCAGTTCGAAGAAGGCGACGTGCTCCACTGGTGGCATCCGCCGCTCGGTCGCGGGATCCGGACGCGCTGCTCGGACGATCTCCTCTGGCTCCCCTACGTGACGGCGCGCTACGTCGAGGCGACGGGAGACCTGGGCGTGCTCGACGAGGACGTCCCCTTTCTCTCCGCGCCGCCGCTGGGCGCGGATGAGCACGATCGCTACGACCTCTTCGAGCATGGGCACGTGCGCGCTTCCCTGTTCGAGCATTGCCGCCGCGCGCTCGAGCGCGGCCTCACGCGCGGCTCCCATGGGCTGCCGCTCATCGGGGACGGCGATTGGAACGACGGCATGAACCGCGTGGGGTCGGAGGGCCGCGGAGAGAGCGTCTGGCTGGCGTGGTTCGCCGGGACCGCGGCGAGAGGGCTCGGAGATCTGTGCGAGCGTCGCGGCGAGATCGACGCCGCAAAGGTCTGGCGCGGGCGCGCGGAGGAACTCTTCGGCGCGGCGCGCGCCGAAGGGTGGGACGGGGAGTGGTACCGCCGCGCATTCGACGACGAGGGGATGCCTTGGGGATCCGCATCGTCCGACGAGTGTCGGATCGACTCGATCGCCCAGTCGTGGGCCGTGCTCTCGGGCGGTGCGCCCCGCGAGCGAGCGGAGCGGGCCCTCCGGTCGGCCGAGTCGGCGTTGATTCGCGAGGACGATGAGCTCGCGTGCCTGCTGTGGCCTCCCTTCGACCTCACAGCGCGCGATCCCGGCTACATCAAGGCCTATCCCCCCGGCATCCGTGAGAACGGAGGCCAGTACAGCCATGCTGCGGCCTGGCTGGCGTGGGCGTTTGCCGAGATGGGAGACGGCGACCGCGCGACCCGGGTGTTCCGCATGCTCAACCCGATCGAGCGCGCGCAGAGTCCAGAAGCGATCGCGCGTTATCGGATCGAGCCCTACGCCCTGGCGGCGGACGTCGGGAGCGTCGATCCCCACGTGGGTCGCGGCGGATGGAGCTGGTACACGGGCTCGGCCGCGTGGTGCTGGCGACTCGGGGTGGAGGCGATTCTGGGACTTCACCGGGAGGGAGACGCTCTCCGGATCGAGCCTCACATTCCGCGGCGCTGGCCCGGATTCGAGGCGACGCTTCGCACCGAAGGCGGCGTTCTCGAGATCGTGGTCGACAACACACCGAGCTCGGGGGGGGACGCCGTCGAGATTCTCATCGAAGGCTCTCGGATCGAGGGCAACCGGGTGGAGCTTCCCTCGAACGGGGCGACGCGTCGGGTCACGGTTCGCCTGCGATCGCCCGTGGACGGCTCTTCTGGGGCGGTAGCGCGATGAAGAGCACGAGAGCGCAAGGGCGGAGTGGCTGAGCCCGGGTCGCCCTCCAGAGCGGCGGGCCCTGACGGCCGGCGACCGCTCCCCCGCGCTATTGCGGAGCGGTGACCGGCCCCCGCGTGGCGATTCCCCGGAGCAGCCGCCCGGGGATGTCCGCCCCGGTCAGCACCCGCTTCTCGGAGGGTGTCCAGAGAAGGATCACGTCCCGGTCGATGACGTCATCCTCGGAGGTGCACGGCTCGACGCGGAGCCGGTGCAACAAGTGACCCAGGCGCGTCGCGGGATCGCGTACGACTAGCTGTGGTTCCTAAGCACGTTGTTCACGGGCTTCTCTGGGCCGGGCCATCGAGGTCCTCATTCCGATGCCGCGGTGGGGTCGCTTGTGATTGTAGTGGCGGATCCAGTGTCATGCTCTCGGAGCCGATCGAGGAGCCTGCGGAGTCGGGGCAGGGCGAGGCGGTCTTTCTCCCGGCCAGCGGCCTCCTTCGAGCGAATGATGTCCGCGAGCGATGCCACTAGGATGTGCAGCCGCTCCGCCGCTTCGATCTCGATCGCATCGCGGCGGAGGTCGCGAAAGCCCTGCGTTCCGCTCGGACAGAACGTGACGTCCAGATCGCCCGCCTCCGTCGTCATGTTCACCATCGAGTCCGGATACAGGTTTCCGAAGAACTGCGCCGAGCAGTCGAACGCCAAGCCTTCCGGCTCGCCCTCGGTCCGGATGCGTGCCCCAAGTGTTTGCAGGGCTCGCGCGAGACGCTCGAGATTCGCCGCCTCGCGGTCCGGAACCACATCCAGGTCGACGGTGACGCCCACATCGCCGTGCAGGATGGCCGCCATCCCGCCGATGAGCACGAACTTCACCCCTTCCTCTGCCAGAACGGAGAGCATCCTCTCCGGGTCGAAGTCGCGACTAGCCATCGGCCGCGGCTGCGACTTCGCGCCTGCCGCGCAAGACGAAGCGCGCCGCTCGGGTCGCATCGGTGAGCCGCTGCGCGGGGGTGCGACGCAGCGTGCGTTCGAACATCGAGTCCGTGCCGGGGTCGGACTCGGAGAGGGAGACCGTGACCTCGAGCCCAGCCGCCCGCACGAGCCGCTCCACGAGGTCGGTCGAAGGCGTTCGCGCTCCGGACTCGATCCGGCCCACCGTGGATTTGGGAACGCCCGCCCGGTCCGCAAGCTCCGCCTGTGTGAGCCCTGCGCGGCGTCGAGCCTCCCGGACGATGCTCGCCAGCGACATTCCGTGACGGTAGCCAATCGGCTACCAGGGCGCCCAAGTGCCCTCCCGCCGGTCGGGATCCACGCGGGATACAAGGATCAGGGCTCCCGACCCCTGCGTTTTCTGGGCACTTGCGGGCGGATTTTCTGGGCACTTGCGGGCGGAGGTTGGGCTTTCGAGTCCCGTCCGCCCCGCCACGAGTCGCTGAGATCGTTCGGCGTGATGCTCGACGCCCGAACCTGTGGATCCCGTCGGGCTCAGGCGAGGAAGCGACGATGACCGGCCCTGCTACGCGCGGGGCCTGCTGCCCCTCGTGGCGGATGTGGGCTCACCGTCGCAATCGTCAGACATCCTGTCGCGAGCTGGCGATCTCGCGGGTGGCCGGCTTTCGAGGCGAGCGCGACATCGCGGTGGGACACGCCGTCGGAAGCCCTCGCGATCCTCGGCGCATCCTCCCGGGACGCTCCCCACACGTCGCGGCTCCTGACCGCAACGCCTCTTGAGTCCGAGAGAACGGCGGGGGCGCGACCTCGTCGGTGTGCCGGATCGAGAACAGGAGAGCGGCGACGGCCGCGTCGGCGAGGGCGGTGCCGGCGGTGCCCCGCTCGTCCTGGCGGACCGGGCATGGAGGAAATCGTCGCGAGCTTGGGGGTTTGGCCACCATGCCCGCTCCGTCCCGCTCCGAACTGTCACGCCTCCGACATGATGCGAAAACCCATCATTCGAGGCTCGGCGGCCTCTCGTTGGTGCGCATCGCCCACCGCCCGTGAGGTCGCGACGAGGGCCGCCTAGCGCCGATCGCCGCGGCCGTTACCGTGCGGCCTTGCAAGCGGGCACGAGCACGCGTACCTATTCCGATCCATCCCCACCGGGAAGCGGACCTCGACGAGGTCTTGAGAAGCCCCCAGGGCCAGAAGGAAACCATGCGTAAATCACTACGGCTCATTTCGATGGCTGCAGGCTGCCTGGCAGCCGCTTGTGCGACACCGGCGGTGAGACCAGTCGACGTCCAACCGATCGCGGCGGGACCCGGCGAGAAGGTCGTGGTCGACCAGTCCGTCGTGATCATCGACTCCTCCAGCTCGGTCCGCAGCGAGTTCCCGACCGAGAAGGCCCTCTCCCAGTCCCTGGTCTCGTCGATGCCCGCGGGTGACTACAAGGCCGGCGCGATCCAGTTCGGCGGCGTCCACCGCAACGTCTATCCCGTGGGCACCTTCGACCGCAGCGGGATGGCGGGATACGCGGCGGACATGTCCCAGATCGGCGAGGGAACGCCGATCTACAACTCGTTCGACGAGGCGGCCGGCGCGCTCGCCAGCGTCGAGGGGCACACGGCCGTCACCGTGATCTCGGACGGCGTCTTCACCGACGTGGGCGGTCGCCCGGTTTCGGACGAGAGCGTCATGGCCGCGGCGCGCGGGCTGGCGTCGAAGAGCAACGGCGAGGTGTGCTTCCACACGGTGCAGGTGGGCAGCGACAAGGAGGGCGCCGAGAACCTCCAGAAGCTCGCCAACCTCACCGACTGCGGCTCCTTCCGGCCGGCCAGCTCGCTGACGACCGCCTCGGCGATCCAGTCCTTCCAGCGCGAGGTGTACCTCGCGGCAGCTCCCAAGCCGGTCGCGAAGGCCGTGCCCGGCGACGCGGACGGCGACGGCGTGCTCGACAACAGCGATCAGTGTCCGAACACGCCCAGGGGAGCCCGTGTGGATCCGCGCGGCTGCTGGGTGCCGGCCGACGTCTTCTTCGCCCTCAACAGCGACAAGATGGACCAGACCTCCAAGGAGCTGCTGCTCGAGCGGGGCATGCCGATCCTGAAGCAGAATCCGGATCTGCGCGTCCGCATCGACGGGTACACCGACTCCAGCGGTACGGAGGCCTACAACCAGCAGCTCTCCCAGCGCCGTGCGGAGGCGGTCCGCAAGTTCTTCATCGACAACGGGATCCCCCCGCGTCGCCTGGAGGCGCGCGGCTTCGGCGAGAGCAATCCGGCCTATCCGAACGATTCGCCCGCCAACATGGCCAAGAACCGGCGCGTGGAGTTCACGCCGCTCTAGGCTCAGGGAGTGCAGCGATCGCGGCGGATTTCGTCGCACGCGGCCCAGTGGATCCTCGCAGCCGGCGCCGGCCTCGCCGTCGCCGGCTGCGCGGAGCTGGGCCTCGGGCCCGGTGCTCTCGGGACGACCGAGAGCACCGCCGAGGTCGTCGCCGGCCTGAAGGAGGCGCTGCGCGTCGGGGCCGAGCGGAGCGTGGCACGCACGGCGCGCCCCGGCGGCTTCCTCGACGACCCGCGCATCCGCATTCCGCTGCCCGAGCAGGCGCGCAGTGTCGCCCAGGGCCTGCGCGCGGTCGGCTTCGCGGGCACCGTCGACGAGGTCGAAACCGCGATGAACCACGCGGCGGAGAAGGCGTCGGGCCAGGCGATGGAGCTGCTCGGCCCCGCCATCGCGGACCTCTCGATCCCCGACGCGGTCGCGATCCTCGACGGTCCCGACGACGCGGCAACCGCCTACTTCCGCAGCCGCACCCAGGACGCCCTGCGCGAGCGCTACGCCCCGGTGGTGGAGAAGGCGATGCGCGACGTGGGCGTCTACCGCGCCTACGACGAGCTGCTCGAGCGCAACCGCGTCCTGCAGCTGCTCGCCGATCCGAGGGTCGACCTCGATCGCTACGTCACCGACGAGGCGCTCGACGGCTTGTTCACCCTGATCGGAGACGAGGAGAAGCGGATCCGCACCGAGCCCGCGGCTCGGACGACCGACCTCCTGCGGCGTGTCTTCGGTTCCTTCGGAGGCTCCTGACGCGGGATCGTCGTTGACGTCTACCCGTCGCTCCACTTCGAGTCAACCAGGAAAGGACAGAACCCATGGGCATGGTTTCCGAGTTCAAGACCTTTGCGATGCGCGGCAACGTGGTCGACATGGCCGTCGGCGTCGTGATGGGCGCCGCCTTCGGCAAGATCGTCACCTCGTTCACCAACGACCTGTTGATGCCGCCGATCGGGCTCGCGACGGGCGGCGTCGACTTCTCCCAGCTCGCCATCAAGCTCCAGGGCGCCGTCGGAGACCAGCCGGCCGTCACGCTCAACTACGGCGTCTTCATCGACGCGGTGATCCAGTTCCTGATCATCGCCTTCGCGATCTTCCTCGTGATCAAGCTGATGAACACCGCCATGAGGAAGGAGAAGGAGTTGCCGGCACCGGCCCCCCCGTCGCGGGAGGAGGTGCTGCTCACGGAGATCCGCGACGCGCTGCGCCGCTGACCGCCGAACGGGGCGGGTGGGATCCGGTTAGAATGGCCGGCGGCGGGCGAGGGCTCGCCGCCGGGAGGACGAGTCATGCGTTGGCAGCGACGCGGGCGCAGCGAGAACCTCGAGGATCGGCGGGGGCGCGGCTCGCGCGGCGGCGTGGCCGGTCTGCCGAGCGGAATGCGGCTGCCGATGCCGCGGGGGCGCGGCGGCCGCTTCAGCCTCGTGGGCTTCCTGGTGATGATCGGCGTGTTGTGGCTGCTCGGTGTCGACCCGCTGACGCTGCTCGGCGGCGCCGCCGGACCGAGTGTCGGCATCGATCCCGACGCCGGCTTCGCCGGGGCGCCGCCCGTGTCCACGGGAGAGCCCTTCCGCGCGTCGCCCCAGGAGGAGGAGCTCGTCGACTTCGTCTCCTTCGTGCTCGACGACGTCCAGAGCACCTGGTCGCAGCAGTTGCCCGACTACCGCGATGCGCGCCTGGTGCTCTTTCGCGGTGCTACCCGCTCCGCCTGCGGCCAGGGGGTCGCCGAGATGGGGCCCTTCTACTGCCCGAACGACCAGAAGGTCTACATCGATCTCAGCTTCTACGGCGATCTGCGCTCGCGCTTCGGCGCGCCGGGAGATTTCGCCCAGGCTTACGTCCTCGCGCACGAGATCGGGCACCACATTCAGCATCTGAATGGAATCGACGAGCAGGTGCGGCGTCTCCAGCAGCGCGATCCGGGCCGCGCGAACGATCTCTCGGTGATGCTGGAGCTCCAGGCGGATTGTCTCGCCGGCGCGTGGGGTCACCACGCGGCCTTGAGAGACATCCTGGAGCCGGGCGACGTCGAGGAGGGCCTGCGCGCGGCGGCGGCGATCGGCGACGATCGCATCCAGCAGATGTCCGGTCGCGGCGTGCATCCCGAGTCCTTCACCCACGGTTCGTCCGCCCAGCGCAGCGAGTGGCTTCGCCGCGGCCTGGAGAGCGGCGACCCGGAGCGGTGCGACAGCTTCGCAGAGTGATCGCCGGGTCGCGCCGAGCGCAGTCCGCGTCGAGAAGATCGTGGTGAAACCGCAGCGCGCGGAGCGACGTGCGCGCTACCGCATTCGAGCGGCCCGGTTATAGTGCTCGCCCCACCTGGCGAGGTGCCTTCGACGATGATCGGGCTTCGATTCCGAACGGGTGCGCACCGGGCCGCGGCCCTTGCGCTCGCAGCATCCTGGCTCCTGGTTCCCTTCACCGCTGCGAGCGAGGCGCGTCTGGGAGCGAAGGGCGACGTCCTGCACGGCGAGGTCGTCGACCTGACGCCTGATGGTGTCGTCTTCGAGCTGATTCAGGGCGAAGGGAAGGTCAAAGTGCCCTGGGCCGACGTCGAGACCCTGGAGACGGACGGCGATCTCATCGTGATGTATGGCGATGAGGGTGAAGTCCACGGTCGTGTCGTCGGGGTGGAGGGCGGCGCCATTCTCGTCGGCAGCGATCGTGCGACCGCTCAACGGATCGAGGTCGAGACCCTGTTCGCCGCCGAATCCATGAAGAAATACGACGGCAGCCTGCGCGACCGCCTGCGCAGCCGCTTCCGATACTGGACCGCGTCGCTGAACGCGGGCGCGTCCTACACCGACGCCACCACCGACACGTTGCTCGGCACGATCGGCGTATTCATCGATCGCCGGAAGGACCCGACCTATCTGCTGATCCAAGGCGAGGCGCGCTATGGCAACCAGAAGCAGGACGGAGAGGGACGGACGCTGACCGACGGGCTGGCCTGGGGCTTCGTGCGCGGCGAGTACGACTTCTACGAGCGGCTCTACGGCTACACCTCGACGCGGGCCACCTACGACGACCTCCAGAACCTCTCCCTGCGCCTCGAGCCGCGCGGTGGTGCCGGCGTGCACATCATCAAGAGCTCCGACTTCAACTTCTCCTCCGACCTCGGTGTCGCGTGGGTCTACGAGAACTACTTCGGCAGCGAGCCCGTGATCGACGGCTTTCCCCTTCCCAAGCGCGGTCGCCGCAGCCAGAGCTTCTGGGCCGTCGCCTTCGGCGTCCAGGCCGACGCGAAGCTCCCCTACGGCATCAAGTGGCGAGCGCGCGGCGACTACCTGCCGGCGGCGGACGACTGGACCGGCGAATACCTGCTCCGCGGCGAGACCTCGCTCGACTTCCCCCTGCTCGACTGGCTGGCGTTCCGCATCAGCGTGATCGACGACTACGACAACACGCCAGGCGAAGGGACCCAGCGCAACCGCTTCACCTCCACCGCGGGGCTCTCCTTCGGCTTCCCCTGATCCGGTCCGCGGGCCGATCGCGACCCGATCCTGCGACGTTCGTCACGTTTCCCCCTCGCGCGTGCGCCGACCCGGAAGGCGTCGGCGGCGGGGGACCCGGCGACGAGCCAGGCGAGGAGAGCGCGATGGCGGAGGAGATGGCGAGGCCGGAGGAGACCCGCAGGCCCGCCTGCGACGGCTTCGAGCGGTTCACGGTGAGCCTGATCGTGGTGCGCGGGCCCTGCGAAGGCGAGGAGCACGTCGTCGATCGCCGGCGCTGGCTGATCGGACGCGGTCCGGACGTCGACGCGACCTTCGACGATCCGGCGATGTCCCGGCTTCACTCGGCGATCGAGTTCGAGCGCGGGCGCTTCCACGTGAGCGATCTCGACAGCACCAACGGCACCGAGGTGAACGGCACGGGCGTGATCCGCAGCGAGCTGTGCCACGGCGACCGGATCCGGCTCGGGGGCCACGTGCTCCAGATCCTGATCGAGCGCAAGGAAGACGTCCCCGCCTACGTGCTGTCCGAGGACCGCCAGCTCTCGTAGGACACCTGCCGAGCGTGCACGACGTAGCGCTGGGGCGCGCTGCCCACGTAGTAGAAGGGGTAGCAGGTGACCAGCGTGAGGGTGGGGTCGTTGGTCTGCTCGAGCACCTCGACGCGTGCCGGGGAGACCACCTGCGTCGCCTCGACGCGGTAGTGGGCGACACCGTCTAGGGTGGTGAGGATGATCTCGTCGCCCGGCTCGACGTGGCGCAGGCCGCGGAAGTAGCCGTCGCGGTGTCCGGCGATGCCGAGGTTGCCCGGCTCCCCGGGGCGCGCCGTCCCCTCGATGCGTCCGACGGCCCGGTCGAGCGTCGTCTCGTCCGTCCCCTCGAGCACCATCACCGAGACGCCGGCATCGGGGATCTCGAGCCGTCCGAGGGCCCGGACCGGGGCGTCCAGGCTCGCCTCGTACTTCTCGACGCGTGCCGCCGACCACTCGCTGCGATTCGGCGATTCGGCCTGGATCTGCGCCAGCCGGGCCGCGAGCGCCGCGTCGAAGGCAGCGCTCGAGGTCGACTGGGTCAGGGAGGCTCGCGCGCAGGCCCCGCCGTAGGCCAGCAGGCAGGCGAGCCCGGTGGCCGCGAGGCCGTACTCGAGCGTGCGCAGGGCCCCGCGCAGCGCCCGATGGCGTCGGTGTCGAACGGGTCTCGGTTCGCCCATGCTTCGGCTACCCGGATCGGAATGCGGCGGAGGGGCTGAAGCCCAGCCCCCCGTCCGTTCCTAGCGGATCCGCTTCCGGACGCCGCGGAGGATCCCGGCCCCGGCCAGGGCGACGAGCCCGGCGAGGCCCAGGGCCGGCAGCGAGCTGGCGGTCTTCGGCAGCTCCCGGACCTGGGGCGGCGGCGGCTCGTAGACGGGCGCGGGCGGCGGCGGGGCCGGCTTGGCCACCGGCGGCGGCGGCGTCGGCGGCGGCGGCTGAGTCTCCGGCGTACTCGCGCAGGCGAACCAGAATGCGACCAGACCACAGAGGAGAAGGAAACGGATCATGTGACTGCCTTTCTGAGGGACGGAACGGCCGAAGCATCGCATACCCTCGGGGGCTGCGCAGTCCTTCATTTCTCGCGGCGGCTCCTCCACCCCTCGAGCCGGGCGGCGATCTCCGCCTCCGCGCCCTCGGAGCCCGGCTCGTAGAAGCGCGTCGATCCCGAGCCGGCCACCGCGTCGGGGAGGTTGCGCCGGGCGACGAAACCGTCCGCCGCGTCGTGGGGATACTCGTAGTCGCGCCCGTAGCCGAGCTGCTTCATCAGGCCGGTCGGCGCATTGCGCAGATGCAGCGGGACCGGCTGGGACCCGTGTCGCTCGGCGGCCTCCCAGGCCCGACCCAGCGCCCGGTAGGCCGCGTTGCTCTTGGGCGCGCACGCCAGGTGGGTGATCGCCTGGGCGAGCGGGATCCGGCCCTCGGGCATCCCGATCCGCTCGAGGGCGAGGTAGGCGGAGGTGGCGACGCCGAGCGCGGTCGGGTCGGCGGTGCCGACGTCCTCGGAGGCGAACACGACCAGCCGGCGCGCGAGGAACAGCGGGTCGTCGCCCGCGATCAGCAGGCGCGCGGCGTAGTACAGGGCGGCGTCCGGATCGCTCGCGCGCAGGCTCTTGATGAAGGCCGAGGCGAGGTTGTAGTGCTCCTCGCGGTCGCGATCGTGCAGCAGCGTGCGCTGGCCGACCGCCTCGCGCACGGCGTCCAGCGACAGCTCCTCCGCGCCGGGAGCGGTGCGCCGCTGGATCGCCGCCGCGGTCTCGAGGATGCCGAGCGCGCGCCGACCATCGCCGTCCGCGGCGGCGGCCACCGCGCCGACCACCGCGTCGGGAACCCGCGGAGAGCTTCCCAGACCGCGCTCGCCATCGTTCGCGGCGCGCCGGATCAGCTCGGCCAGCGCCGGCTCTTCGAGGCGCGCGAGCACGAACACCCGACAGCGCGACAGCAGCGGGGCGATCACCTCGAAGGAGGGATTCTCGGTCGTGGCCCCGATCAGCGTCACGGTGCCGCGCTCCACGTGGGGGAGCAGGGCCTCCTGCTGGCCGCGGTGCAGGCGGTGGATCTCGTCGAGGAAGAGCACGGTCCGCTCCCGCCGGAGCGCCGCGCGGTCCACCACGGCCCGGATCTCCTTCACGCCCGCCATCACCGCCGACAGGGGCTCGAAGCGCGCGCCCGAGCCCTCGGCCAGCAGGCGCGCGAGCGTCGTCTTCCCGCAGCCCGGAGGACCCCACAGGATCAGGGACGGCAGCCGGCCGCCTTCGACCAGCGCCCGCAGCGCCGCCCCCGGCGCGAGCAGCTTCGGCTGCCCCACCACTTCGTCGAGGGAGCGGGGGCGCATGCGCTCGGCGAGCGGCGCCGACGGATCGCCGGCGCCGGGCGGCGACGTCGCGCCGCCGTCGCCCGCGAACAGGTCGAGCGACTCGTCCGGGGACATGCGCGGACACTAGCAACGTGTGATTCTCTCCGGCGTGCAGTTCCATTCCGTCGGCATCTGCGTCAAGCCGGATCAGCCGCAGGTGGCGGAGCGGGTCGCGGAGCTCGAGGAGTGGCTGCGCAAGCGCGGCGTCGAGGTCCTGCTCGACCCCCAGGCGGCGAGCTGGCTCGGCCAGCCCGCGCTGTCCCTCGACGAGCTCGCCGGCCGCGTCGATCTGCTGATCTGCCTCGGCGGCGACGGCACCCTGCTCTCCGCGGCGCGCGCCGTCGGCGAGCGGCCGGTGCCCCTGCTGGGGGTGAACCTCGGCACCCTGGGCTTCCTGGCCGAGACCTCGAGCGACCAGCTCTTCGACGCTCTCGAGCAGGCCTTCTCGGGGCGGCTGGTCGTCGCTCTGCGCATGCGCCTCGACGTCGTCGTGGTGCGGGGCGGGCGAGAGATCGAGCGCTGCCTGGCCCTCAACGATGCGGTGATCGGCAAGAGCACGCTCTCCCGGATGATCGATCTCGAGACCCGCGCCGACGGCGCCTTCGTCACCACCTATCACTCCGACGGCCTGATCGTGGCGACGCCCACCGGGTCGTCGGCCTACTCGCTCTCGGCGGGCGGTCCGCTGCTGCTGCCCGAGGGCGAGTCGATCGTCCTGACCCCGATCTGTCCCCACACCCTCACCCAGCGGCCGCTGGTGCTGCCCGACCGCTGTCGGATCGAGATCCTGGTGCTGGACACGCGCGGTGGGGACGTCCACCTGACCGTCGACGGCCAGGTCGGGGTGCGACTCGAGCAGGGGGACCGCGTCCGCGTGGCGCGGTCGGACCACCCGGCTCGGCTCCTGGTGTCGCCGGGCCGCAGCCGCTTCGCCGTCATGCGCGAGAAGCTGCGCTGGGGCGAGCGTTGATCGAGACCCTGCGGATCGCGGAGCTGGCGATCGTGGAGTCGGCGGTCCTCGAGTTCGCGCCCGGCCTCAACGTGCTCACCGGAGAGACCGGTGCGGGGAAGTCGATCGTGCTGGGCGCGCTGTCGCTGCTCGCGGGCGGCCGCGCGTTGGCGCGGTCGGTGCGCGAGGGTGCCGAGCAGGCCACCGTCGAGGCCGCCTTCCGGACCGAGGGGCTTCCCGACCTGGAGCGCGAGCTCGCAGAGCGCGGCCTCGAGGGCGACGCCCACGAGCTGCTCGTGCGGCGCGCGGTCGGGAAGTCCGGTCGCAGCCGCGCCTGGGTGGCCGGCCAGCAGCTCCCGATCACCGCGCTCGCCGAGCTCTTCGCGGGGCGGATCGAGATCTCGAGTCAGCACGACTCGCAGTCGCTCCTGCGCGTCGAGCGCCACGGCGAGCTGCTCGACCGCTGGGCCGGGCTGGAGACGGCGCGCGCGGCGGTCGCGGCCGAGGTGGCCCGCTCGCGGGAGATCGCGGGGGAGCTGGCAGCGCTCCGCGCGGCGACGCGCGACCGGGAGCAGCGGCGCGACTTCCTGGCCTTCCAGGTCCGGGAGATCGACGAGGCAAAGCTGGATCCGGGCGAGGTCGAGTCGCTCCAGGCGCTGCGCTCGCGGCTGTCCCACGTCGACCGGATCGGGCGCGAGGCCGGCGGGGCGCTCGCGCGTCTGGTCGGCGATCCGAGCGATCCCGAGGCGCGCGGGGCCGCCGACCAGCTCGCCGAGGCGGCGCGGGCTCTGCGCACCCTGGTGGCTCTGGACCCGGAGCTGGCGGCGCTCGCCGAGGGGCTGACGGGCGCCTTGGCCGAGCTGCGCGAGCTCGCCTCGGATCTCGAGCGCCGGCTCGACGGGCTCGAGGCGGATCCCGAGCGCCTCGCCCAGGCCGAGGAGCGGCTCCACCGCATCGAGCAGCTCCGGCGCAAGTACGGTGCCAGCGTAGAGGAGGTGCTCGCCCATCGCGCCGCGTCGGCGGCCGAGCTGGCGGCGCTCGAGGGGGCCGACGAGCGGGAGTCGGAGCTGGAAGAGGAGCGGCGCCGCGCCGCGGCGCACCTCGCGGAAATCGCAGCCGAGCTATCGCGGGGACGCGAGCGGGCCGCCGGCGCTCTCGCCCGGGCGGTGGAGCCGGTGCTGCGCGAGCTCGCGATGCCGGAGGCGCGCTTCGACGTGGTGCTCCACCCGGCATCGCCCCCCGACGGACTGCCCTGCGGACCGGGCGGCGCCGAGGTTCCCGAGTTCGTGCTCTCCGCCAATGCCGGCGAACGGCTCCAGCCCCTGCGTCAGGTGGCGAGCGGCGGCGAGCTGTCGCGCTCCTTCCTGGCCCTGCGACAGGCACTGCGGGAAGGGGCCTCGGGAATGGTCCTCGTCTTCGACGAGGTCGACGCGGGCGTGGGCGGGGAGGCCGCCGACCGGGTCGGAAGCCGACTGGCCGATCTCGCCCGCCACCACCAGGTCCTGTGCATCACCCACCTTCCGCAGATCGCGGCCTACGCTGCGCGACACTTCCGCGTGCAGAAGGGGACGGGTCGGCGACGGGCGGCAGTGTCGATCGAGGTCGTGGAGGGCGACGAACGGGTGGCGGAGCTCGCCCGCATGGCCAGTGGCGAGCGCGCCGGCGAGGCCGCCCGGGAGTACGCCCGGGAGCTCCTCGCCACCCGCGGGGAGCGCTGACCGCCCCGACCCTCAAGAGGCGCCCGCGCGGGTCCGATGTACCCGGTGTGACGAGGCTGGAACCCCACGCCGGGTGTGTCGGGGGTCACCGGCCCGACTGCCGGGACGGACGATGAGCGTCGATGCCGCCAAGCGTGAGAGCGAGCCCGCCGGGCCCGTGCCGTCGGGAGGCTCGATCCGCGTGCTGCGCGGCTTCTACGAGGGTCTGGAGATGCCGGTGGATCGGGATTGGATGGTGATCGGACGCGGTCGCGGCGCGGACATCGTGATCGCCGAGCCCACCATGTCGCGGGCTCACGCGGCCATCGGCTTCGACGGCGCGCGCTTCTTCGTCCAGGACCTGGGCAGCACCAACGGCACACGGGTCAACGGCAGCCGCGAGCAGAAGGCGGTTTTGAAGAACGGGGATGAAGTCCAGCTCGGCAAGCTCGCGATCGCGGTGCACTTGCCGGGTTGATCGGGGGGCGATGATGGACACCCTTTCGCTGATCGTGGTCTCCGACGAGACCCAGCCGGTGCGCCGCTTCGAGCTGCGCAAGGTGCTGATTAAGCGCGCGGTGATCGCCGCGGCCGTCTCGGTGGTGGCCCTGCTCGGGCTCGGCATCGACTACGTCCGTCTGCGCATCGACAACCGCGAGCTCGACTCACTGCGCGGCGAGACGATCGCGCGACGTCAGCAGGTGGGCGAGTTCGAGAAGCGTCTCCAGCAGGTGAACGGGCAGCTCGCCCACCTCACCGAGCTCGAGCGCAAGGTGCGCATCATTGCCAACCTGCCCGGTTCCAGCGCCGCGGGCGGCGACGAGGTGACGGCGGTCGAGCCCGAAGTGGAGCCAGGGGGGCAGGGCGGCCTGGAGGAGCCCCCCACCGAGGATCTTCCGCCGGGGCACTCCTCGCGGCTGCCGGTGATTCCGGACAACGCCGGCGTGCCCGAGCGGGTGAGTCTGCTCCAGCAGTCGGCGGAGTATCTCGGGGCGATCGCCGACTCCCAGGGCGACAGCCTGGAGGATTTGCTGGTGTCGCTCGAGGGCAAGCGTGATCGCCTGGCGTCGTCGCCCTCGATCTGGCCCGCGAAGGGTTGGCTCACCTCGCGCTATGGCTATCGCATCTCCCCCTTCACCAACCGCAAGCAGTTCCACGCCGGCCTCGACATCGCCGGCGCCCCCGGCACCGACGTGATCTCGCCGGCGAAGGGCCGGGTCGTGTTCGCCGGGAAGAAGGGCCCGCTCGGCAACTGTCTGATCATCGATCACGGCTACGGCGTCCGCACCCAGTACGGCCACAACCAGCAGCTGTACGTGAAGCTGGGAGAGACCGTCGAGCGCGGCGAGAAGATCGCCGCCATGGGCAGCACCGGTCGCAGCACCGGTCCGCACCTGCACTACGTGGTCGAGGTCAACGGGAAGACGCGCAACCCGCTCGACTACATCTTCGACTAGGCCGGTCTCCTCCCGAGCTCCCGGAGCCCGATCCGGGCCCCTCGCGAATTCGTTTGCCGGATCGAGGGTTTGCCCGCCTTTTGCGGCTCCCGTACACTCGGCGCTCGCCCCACCCCGCGAGCGAGCCGCAGGCCCATCCGCTGATGCCCAATCTTCTCCACACGCTGTTCGGTAGCCACAACGATCGGGTGATCCGGCGGATCATCCCGCTCGTGGAGCGGATCGGCTCGCTCGAGCCCGCGATGGTCGCGCTCTCGGACGCGGCGCTGCGCGCGCGCACGGGCGAGCTGCGCGAGCGGCACGAGAAGGGCGAGAGCCTGGACGACCTGCTTCCCGACGCCTTCGCGACGGTGCGCGAGGCGGCGAAGCGCGCCCTCGGCCAGCGCCACTACGACGTGCAGCTGATCGGCGGCACCGTGCTCCATCGCGGCGGCATCGCCGAGATGCGCACCGGCGAGGGCAAGACGCTGGTGTCGACGCTCCCCGCCTATCTCAACGCGCTGGCGGGTCGCGTTCACGTGGTCACCGTCAACGACTACCTGGCCCGCCGCGACGCCGAGTGGATGGGCGAGGTACACCGCTTCCTGGGACTGGAAGTCGGGGTGATCCTGCACGACATGAGCGACGCCGAGCGACGTGCCGCCTACGGAGCCGACATCACCTACGTCACCAACAACGAGCTCGGCTTCGACTACCTGCGCGACAACATGAAGTTCACCAACGCGCAGCAGGTCCAGGGGCCGCTCGATTTCGCGATCGTCGACGAGGTCGACTCGATCCTGATCGACGAGGCTCGCACGCCGCTGATCATCTCCGGTCCCTCCGAGCACAACACCCAGCTCTACGCCCTGGTCGACCGCGTGATCCCGAAGCTGATCAAAGGTGAGAAGGGCGAGGCGTCGAAGGAGATCGAGGAGACCGGCGACTTCTGGGTGGACGAGAAGGCGCACAGCGCCACCCTCACCGAGGAGGGCGTCCGCAAGGTCGAGCAGATCCTGCGGGTCGAGAACCTCTACGACCCGGCGATGATGCCCGTGCTGCACGGCGTGAATCAGGCCCTGGTCGCACACCAGCTGAAGGCGCGCGACGTCGACTACGTGGTGCGCCAGGGCGAGGACGGCCGCCCCGAGGTGGTGATCGTCGACGAGTTCACCGGGCGCATGATGCCCGGGCGCCGCTGGTCCGACGGCCTCCACCAGGCGGTCGAGGCGAAGGAAGGCATTCCGGTGCGCAGCGAGAACCAGACGCTCGCCTCGATCACCTTCCAGAACTTCTTCCGCATGTACTCCAAGGTGGGAGGCATGACGGGCACCGCCGACACCGAGGCGGCCGAGTTCGCGAGCATCTACGACCTCGACGTCACGATCATCCCCACCCACCGCCCGATGATCCGCGACGACATGCAGGACGTGGTGTTCAAGAGCAAGCGGGAGAAGTTCGACGCGGTCATCGAGGAGATCAAGGAGCGCCACGAGACGGGGCAGCCGGTGCTGGTGGGCACGATCTCGATCGAGACCTCCGAGATGCTGGCGAACAAGCTCTCGAAGCGGGGCGTGCGCCACAACGTCCTGAACGCGAAGCACCACGAGCGCGAGGCCGAGATCGTGGCCCAGGCCGGTCGCAAGGGCGCGGTGACGATCTCCACGAACATGGCCGGCCGCGGTACCGACATCGTGCTCGGCGGCAACCCGGAGATGCTGGCGCTCGCGAAGTGCGGGGGCGACAAGGCGCATCCGGACTTTCCGGAGACCTTCGCCGCCTTCGAGGCGCCGTGCGCCGCCGAGCGCGAGGAGGTGGTGGCGCAGGGCGGCCTGCACATCATCGGCACCGAGCGACACGAGAGTCGGCGGGTGGACAACCAGCTCCGCGGCCGCGCCGGCCGTCAGGGCGATCCGGGTTCCAGCCAGTTCTTCCTGTCCCTCGAGGACGACCTGCTGCGCATCTTCGAGGCCGACCGCGTCAAGCAGTGGTGGGAGCGGGTCGGCGTGGAGGAGGGCGAGGCGATCGAGAACCGCCTGCTGACGCGGGTGATCGAGAACGCCCAGAAGAAGGTCGAGGCGCGCAACTTCGACATCCGCAAGCACCTGCTCGAGTACGACAACACGATGAACTCCCAGCGCCAGGCGTTCTACGCCCGCCGGCGCCAGGCGATGGAGCAGGATCCCCACTCGGAGATCCTCGACATGGCCGAGGGGGCGATCGTGGCGCTGCTCGACACCCACTGGCCGGAGAAGGGCGACCCCGAGCCCGAGGCCGTGGTCGATTTGGCGAAGGCCTCCACCGCCCAGTTCGGCGTCGAGTTCGACCCGAACCAGGCCCCCTTCGTCGAGGGCGACAAGGTCGCGGGCGACCGCCACGCGCTCGGGGGCGCCGTGCTCGACCGGGTGACTGCCGTGCTCGAGGACAAGAAGAAGGAGTGCGACGCCCTCGCCGAGCAGTACACGGCCGACGGCTACCCGAGCTTCACCGACTGCGAGCGGCAGATCCTGCTCCAGATCCTCGACACCCAGTGGAAGGACCACCTCCACTCGATGGACGGACTGCGCTCGGGCATCAACATGCGCGCCTACGGCCAGCGCGATCCGAAGCTCGAGTACCAGCGTGAGGGCTTCGTGCTGTTCGAGGAGATGAACGCGCGCATCGACAGCCAGACCCTGGAGCTGGTGTTCAAGTTCGCGCTGCCGCCGCCGCCCGACCAGGCGCCCCGCGCCGCGGCGCCGCTGCCGGCCTCCGGTCCGCCGCCCGAGGCCTCTCCGCCGGGCGCACGACCGGGCGCGGCGGGCCGCCGGCTGCCGTCGAAGGTGGAGAAGGTGGGCCGCAACGACCCGTGTCCCTGCGGCAGCGGCAAGAAGTTCAAGAAGTGCCACGGCGTGGCCTAGCGCCGGCCGGCCGGATCCCACCGCCTTGTCGACCCCTCCCTTCGAAGTCCCGGGATTCCGCGCCGCCGGCGTGCGCTGCGGCATCAAGAAGAGCGGGCTCGACCTGGCGCTGATCGCCGCCGACGCGCCGGCCAGCGCCGCGGGTGTGTTCACGCGCTCGACGGTGGTCGGGGCACCGGTCGAGCTCTCCCGGGCGCGCGTGCGCGCTGGGCGCGTGAGCGTCGTCGCGGTGAACAGCGGCTGCTCGAACGTGGCGATGGGCGAGCGCGGCCGCCGCGATGCCGAGGCGATGGCCGCCGCCGCCGCCGCCGCGCTCGGCGTGCCCGAGCGCGAGGTGCTCGTCGCCTCGACCGGCGTGATCGGCGAGCCGCTCCCGATCGCGAAGATCCGCCGCGGTGTCATTGCCGCCGCGGGCACACTCGCGCCCGCCGGCTTCGGCGACGCCGCCCGAGCGATCATGACTACCGACACGGTCCCGAAGCACGCGTCGACGCGCGTGGCGATCGGCGGCCGTGACGTCACGGTGGCGGGCATCGCGAAGGGAGTCGGGATGATCCAACCCGACCTGGCCACGATGCTGGCCTTCCTGGTGACCGACGCGGCGGTCGCTCCCGCCTACCTGCGGCGCGTGCTGCGCGAGGCGGCCGGCGTGAGCTTCAATCGTCTCACCGTCGACGGCGAGGGATCCACCAGCGACACCGCGCTGCTACTGGCCAGCGGGCGGGCGGGCCACGCCGTGCTGCGCGGCCCGCAGAGCCCGGGCGCGCGGCGCTTCGCCGAGGCCGTGACCCGCGTGGCCAGCGACCTCGCTCGCCAGCTCGCCCGGGACGGCGAGGGCGCCACCAAGCTGGTGGACGTCTCGGTGCGCGGCGCCCGCAGCCACCGCGACGCCGAGCGCGCGGCGCGCCGGATCGCCAACTCGCTGCTGGTGAAGACGGCGCTCTTCGGCGGCGACGCCAACTGGGGCCGGATCCTCCAGACGATCGGCGCCGGCCGCGTGCCTCTGCGCCTCGCCCGCACCCAGGTGCGCCTGGGCGGCGTCGTGGTGTTCCGGGACGGAGCCTCGGCGGGTCCCGCCGCGCGGCGCCGAGCCGAGCAGGCGATGAAGGGCCCCGAGGTGCGGATCGAGGTCGACCTCGGCCTCGGCCGCGGTGCCGCCCAGATCTGGACCTGCGACCTCAGCTACGACTACGTGCGGATCAACGCCGAGTACACGACCTGAGAGGTCGCCTCGAGGTCGCACTTTGCCCCATGACGCGAGCTGGGTCCGGCCCGGCCGCGAGAGGGCCGCAATTCGAGGGCCGATGCTCTCCTGTGTGGGTGATAGGCGCCCTGATCACGGAATGGTCAGCAACGCAGCGCCGATCGGGTGGTATAAGGGAAGAGAGCTGACCGGAGGCTTCGACTCCAGCGAGTAGCTCCTCCGGGTGCCACGACACAGGGGGATCTCCCATGCGCCCCTTCCCCGTCAGTCTCACGCTCACGGTGCTGCTCGCGCTGCCCGCCCTGGCGGCCTCACCCCCGGTCGTCTTCCACAGCCCCGCGGACGACGGCGTGAACCCCGGGACGCCCTACGTCCTCGCTCCGGGAGTGCAGACGCTCTTCCTGTACGCCGCCCCCGGCCCGAAGAGCTCGCTGGCCGGCGAGACGGTGTGCCAGAACGGCACGGGCGACGAGATGTGCGGGCTGCTCGTAGAGCTGCTCGCCACCGGCGACGTGACGCTGGGCACCTTCGTGCCCGACGGCGGCGCCGACCTGGTCGTGAACCCGGTGTCGAACGCCCGGCTGCTGTTCGAGTGGCAGAACGCCGTCACCGGTGCGTCGGCACCGGTGCGCCTGGGGGCGCTCACCGTGTCGATGACCTCGAACGGGACGGTCGAGCTGGGACCCGACAGCGCCTCGCTCGGGGCGATCCTCCAGCAGGGACCGGCTGCGTCCAATGCCCCGATCGCGATGCCGGAGCCGAGTGGGGGGCTCGCGTTCGCCGCCGGCGCGCTGCTGCTCCTCGGGCTCGCCCGCCGCCGGCGGCTCGCCGGCGCGACGCGCTGGCTCGGTCTGCTGGTGTGCGCGCTCGGCGTCGCGTCGGGTGCCGCGCCGGCGCGGGCCGTGTCGGTCCAGACCAGCGTCCGGATCGCCCCCGGCGAGGCGGGCTTCCCGACCGGTCTGCTCGAATCGGGGGATGCCTTCGAATCGGTCGAGGCGATCGGCGACCTCGACGACGACGGGGTCGGCGACCTGGCGGTGGGGGCGCCCTACGACGACGACGGCCAGACCAATGCGGGGGCGGTCTACATCCTCTTCATGCAGGCGAACGGCGCGGTGAAGAGCGTCGCGAAGATCTCGGACACGTCGGGGAATCTGACGCCGGACAACGCCGGCGGCCTGCTCACGGACACCGGCCTATTCGGCAACTCCATCGCAGCCCTCGGCGACCTCGACGGTGACGGAGTGGAGGACATCGCCGTTGCGCAGATCACGGAGTTCAACCTGCACCAGATCGGTCACGTCTACGTGCTCTTCCTCAACACGGACGGAACGGTCAAGTCCTATACCCGGATCGGGAGTGGCGAAGGGGGCTTCACGGGCTCGATCGTCGCCGACGATCACTTCGCCGCTGCGGTCGCCTCGCCGGGCGACGTGGACGGCGACGGCGTGGTGGACCTCGCCATCGGCGCCTCGCTCGACGACGACGGCACGGGCAACAGCGGCTCGATCTGGATCCTCTTCCTGCAGCCCGATGGCACCGTCAAGCCGTCTGGCACCCACCGCATCAGCCGCACCTCGGGCAACGGCCCGGTCACGGGCAACGACGATCAGCTCGGCAACGAGCTGACGGGGATCGGCGATCTCGACGGCAACGGAACCCCCGACCTCGCGGCCGGCGCGCGCGGCACGGACGACGGCGGCTCCCGGGCCGGGGCGCTGTGGATCATCTTCCTCCAGCCGGACGGCACCGCGATCGCCGGCAAGAACGTGAAGATCTCCAAGGGCCACGGGGGATTCCACGGAACCTTCATCGGCGCCAACGCCGAGTTCGGCATGGACCTGGCCTGGCTCGGCAAGCTCACGCCGGCCAGCCTCGGCGCCGGGGTGCTGGCCGTCGGCGCCTGGGGACAGGACAACCTCTACTTCCTGAACCTCGCGGCCAACGGCACCGTGGTGGGCGAGTCGCGGGTGGCCAACGGGCTGAACGGATTCTCCACGCGCCCCAGCGCGGAGACGGATCGGCTCGGCATCGGCGTCGCCCCGATCGCCGACTTCGACGGCGACGGCATCCCGGACGTCGCGGTCTCGGCGGGAGCCGCGGACACCGGCGGCCTGGTGGACGACGGCGCGATCTACCTGATGAGCCTGATCGACGGGGTCGATCCGTTCGCGGACGCCGTGCACCTCTACCAGCCGGTGATCGTGAACGGGCAGCCCACCGCGCAGTACCGCACCCCGCAGTACATCGTCGGCGGTCCCGACGGTGCCGGCGTCACGCTGGGCGACGGCGGGTCGATCACGGTGCGCTTCGACGACAACTATCTGCGAGGCGACGGCACGCCGGCGGTAGATCTGCGCGTGATCGAGATCGGTCCGCAGACCGAGTGGACCGACGTCTACGTGAGCGAGGACGGCAATCAGTACACCTACGTGGGCAAGAACCAGGTGCAGAGCGGGCTGCTCGACGTCGACGCCGCGGGCTTCGATGAGAACTCGCGCATCCGCTACGTGAAGATCGTCGACGACACCAACCAGGGCGACCAGACCGGCGCCTCGGTGGGCGCGGACATCGACTACGTCGAGGCGCTCTCGGTGGGCTTCTCTCCCGAGGACAGCGACTTCGACGGCTTCGCGGATCCCTTCGACACCTGCCCGGACCTGTACAACCCCAACCAGGAGGACCAGGACCAGGACGGGATCGGCGACTTCTGCGACAACTGCAAGTACTTTCCGAATCCGACGCAGGCCGACAGCGACGGCGATGGCGAGGGCGACGCGTGCGCGTGCGCGGCGATCTCGCTGCGCCGGGACCTGTTGGCGCCGACTCCGACGTTCGACCTCCGGGTGGCGTGCGGGGGACAGGCGCTGGCCGAGCTGAACCTCGGACTGCTGCTTCCCTTCGCTGCGTTGCCGTCCTCGGCGGACTTCGGCGGAGGCTGTCAGGCGCCGGTCAGCCCGCCGGCGGGAGTGCCCCCCGGCACCGGCTGCGTGGCGAATCCGCTTCTGGGGACCACGGTCGACGCGCCCAGCTCGGGCGCGTTCGGGCCCGGACTGGGGCTGCCCGGAGTGCGGGACGATACGAAGTACGTGTCGCTATTGGGCAACGGCCTGGATGGGCGACTGTGCGACCCGCTGGCTCCCCCGCTGGTCCTCGGCCGCTACACGACGGGGGCGGTGCCGGGCTACGGGAGCTCCGCGCTGACCGAGCAGGGGATCGCCGCCCTGGGACTCTCGAAAGCGCTGGACGTCGACGGGCAGCCGGTGTGTCTCGCCTTCTTCACGTCCGGGGCCGACGATCCGGACCTCACGATCGAGCTGCGTCCCGCGGCGGGTGAGGATCCGGACACCGCCACGCGCTGGGATCTGTGCATCGAGTCGGACCAGCGGATGCACCGGGTCGCGCTGGGATTGCTGCCGGCGGACGGGACCTCGATGAACGACTTCCGTCTCGAGGGCTGCAACCCGACCCCCGACGGCTCGGGTGTGCGCGCCTGCTCCCTCGATCCGGTCGGCGTGGGACCCACCGTCGATGACTCCGTCTCGTTCACCCTGGGGCCATCGTCCAGTCCCCCGACCGGTCTGGTCCCGGGGGCCATGTACGTGGTTCTCGAGGGAAATGTGGCGGCTCCGGGCGCAACGACGCTCAATCCGGTGCTGTTCCAGGAGACGTGTCTGGGGGTCATCTCCCAGGACGTTCCGCCCGCATCGCCGGGAGTGGCGCCCACACTGATCAAGGAGGGGCTCGCACTGCTTCCCTACCACGATGCGATCCAGGAGCCCTACCAGACGTCATCGGCGTTGCTCACGCCGCTCTCGATCGATGCCGTCTCGCTCGACAATCACTGGAACCAGCCCGAGGACTCCGACGGCGATGGCGTGGTGGATCTGTCCGACAACTGCCGCTTCGAGCCGAACCCGGGTCAGGACAACAACGGGGGCCTGCTCGACGCCTCTGCCGGGGCGGATCCCTACGGCGACGCCTGCGAATGCGGCGACGGGGATGGGTCGGGCGCGATCTTCCCGGCGCCCACGGAGGACGACCTCGGGGAGCTGCGCCGGCACCTGATCGAGCTCTCGCCGCTCGATCCGCTGATCGGCAAGCGCTGCAGCGTGGTGGACGGTCCCGAGTGCAACCTGCGCGACGTGGCCGTGCTCGAGCGCGTCCTGGCCGGGGCCCCCGTCTCCCAGGGCATCGCACCCGTGTGCAACGGCGCCCTCCCCCCGGTCTGCGATCCCGACGTGACACCCGACTGCCCATAGACCGTGCATTCCGTTACCAGACATCGCGCCGCGGGTCGGTACATCGCAACGGGTGCCGCAGCGCTGACGCTGGCGTGGACCGCACCGGCGACGGGGCAGGTGGTGTTCGACGGGTCGCTCGGCCCTCCGGGTCCGGCGCCCGCCGGTGCCCCGGGATCCGGCATCGATTTCCTGATTCCGCAGGACCGCGGCCAGCTCCGCGGCACCAACCTGTTCCAGAGCTTCTCGGAGTTCAGCATCCCGACCGGTCTGCGGGCCGAGTTCACCGCAGCGGATCCGGTGGACGTCGTCGTCGCGCGCGTCACGGGCGGCGTGCCTTCTCGCATCGACGGAACCCTCGCCTCGTCGATCTCCGGTGCCGACGTGTACTTCCTGAATCCGAGCGGGGTGTTCTTCAGCGAGACGGCGGTCCTCGACGTACCGGCGTCGTTCCACGTCGCCACGGCCGACTCCTTGCGATTCGCCGACGGCGCCCAGTTCGTGGTCGACGATCCGGGACCGCCCGTGCTGAGCGCGTCTCCGCCGGCGGCCTTCGGCTTCCTGCCCGGAGATGCGTCGGAGGTCACCTTCGACAAGCCGCTTCCGGTCGCGGTGGCGCCCGGCGAGACGTTGACGGCGATCGGCGGGAAGGTCTCGGTGCTCCGCACGGGCACCCTGTCCGCTCCAGGCGGCTCGATCCAGCTCGCAGCGGTCGGGAGTGCGGGAGTGGAGGTCCCCGTGGATGTGGCCGACTTCGCGCCGGCCGGTGGGGAGCTGGGAGAGATCCAGATCGACCATGTCGCCGTCGATACGCTCGATCTGACCCATCCCGATGCGCCCCAGGGGCGGATCGTGATCCGGGGCGGGTCCTTGGCGATCGATCGCAGCTTTCTCTTCGCGGGCGGCCAGGGCGTTGCAGACGGTCGTGCGATCGACGTCGAGGTCTCGGGAACGGTCGGAGTCGGGGACGGGAGCAACGTGTTTGCCTTCGGCGCGGGCTCATCTCCCGTCGGTGGGCTGCATCTCACGGCATCCGACGCGCAGATCGGGGACCTGTCCGTGGTCGGCGTTCAGAGTTCGGGGTCCGGACCGGCAGGATCCGTGGAGCTGGCCGTGGACCGCCTCGAGATCCGAGACGGGTCGCAGCTCGTCTCCGAGGCACTGGGCGATGGCACGGGCGGAGATCTGCAGGTCGCTGCGAAGGACAGCGTGTCCGTCCTGAGCGCCTCGGAGATCGCAACCCGCAGTGCGAACGGCCCAGGTGGAGCGCTGACCGTCGTCAGCGGAGATCTCACGGCCGAGGGTGGAAGTCAGATCTCGACGACCACCAACGGCTCCGGATTCGCGGGGTCGCTGACCGTGCATGCGAGTGGCGATCTCACTCTCTCTGGTGTCAATCCGGTCTCAGGGTCTCCCTCGGGCATCTTCGCGCGCTCGGGGAGCGGCGTCGGATCGCCTGCGACGGGCGACGGTGGCGACATCGATGTGACGGCCGCAAACCTCGCGGTGACGGAAGGCGCCGTCATCTCCACGCGCACCTTCGGCTCCGGCGCAGCGGGCGGCCTGACGCTCGCGGTGGACGGGACGGCTCGCATCTCGGATTCCGGCTTCGTGAGCAGCGGTGCCTTCATCGGAGACGGCGGGCCCATCGCGCTGAACGCCGGCAGCGTCCAAGTGGTGGACGGCGGACAGATCTTCGCAGCCACCTCCGGCACCGGCCGCTCCGGGGACATCCGGGTCGACGCGGGCAGCCTCCAGGTCTCCGGCACCTCCGCGCTGGGCGCTCCGGCGGCGATCACCGCCGAGACGACGCTGCCCGCGACCGCCGGCGACGGAGGCGATGCCGGTGTGATCGAGATGAGCGCCGGGGACGTGACGATCGCCCAGGGCGGTCTGGTCTCCACGCGCTCGGAGGGGACCGGCGCGGCGAACCGGATCTCGATCCAGGCACAGAACTCGCTCCTGCTCGACGGAGCCCAGGTGCGCTCCCTGGCGCAATCTCCCACGGCCTCGGCGCCGGGCGGTGCGATCGCGCTCCACAGCGGGCGCGACGCGACGCTGCACAACGGCGCCGTCGTGAACGCCCAGTCCCTGGGGCAGGGCGACGCGGGGAGCATCAGCATCGATGCGGCCCGTCACCTGGATCTCTCCGACGCCTTCGTCACCACCGAGGCGGCGTCGGCGCTGGGGGGCAACATCGCCCTGGAGGGCGGCGAGCGCCTCACCCTGACGCGCTCCGAGGTCACCACCAGCGTGCAGCAGGGCGTCGGCTCCGGCGGCAACATCGACCTCGGGAACCTGCGCGTCTCGGTGAACGACAGCAGCGTGCTGGCCCGCGCCTTCGCCGGCAACGGCGGCGACATCCGCATCTTCGCCCCGGACGCCTATCTCCAGTCCGCCGACAGTCTGGTGGACGCGAGCTCGACGCTCGGCGTGAGCGGCCGGATCCTCGTCACGTCCCCCGACACCGACATCGCCGGCGAGCTGGCGCGGCTGCCCGAGAGCTTCCTCGACGCCTCCCAGCTGCTGCGGCGCGAGTGCGCCGCGCGCACGCGCCGCGCGGGGAGCTTCGTGGTGGAGGGGGCGCCGCTGCCGCCGCCGCCGGACGGGCCGCTCGGGCAGAGGCCCGATCGCGAGCCCGGTGCCTGTCCTGCGCAATGAGTCCGCGCGGTGCCGCCGGTCCGTCCCGCGCCGCGCGCGCGGGACCCGGGTCGCGCTCGCGCTGGGGATCCTCTGGCCCTCCGTGGCGGCGGCGCAGGCCGGTCTGCGCCCCTCCGACCGGCCGCTCGAGGTCCCGCCGAGCGAGGGCAGCGAGGAGCCGGCGCCCGCGCTGCCCGTGATCCCAGCGCCGGGCCCCGGGCGCCTGTCCTCGGGGCTCCAGCTCACCGTGCGTCGCTTCGTCGTCGAGGGCAGCACCGTCTTCTCGAGCGAGGAGCTCGAGGCGTTGACGCAGCCCTACACGGGACATCCGATCGGCAGCGAGGATCTCCACGCCGCGCGCGATGCGATCACCCACTACTACATCGACCACGGCTACGTGACCTCCGGCGCGACGATCCCGGACCAGGACCCCCGCGACGGCGTGGTGCGGATCCGCGTGGAGGAGGGGCGGCTGGGCGCGATCGAGCTGCACGGGCTCGAGACCTTCCGCGAGTTCTACCTGCGCCAGCGGCTCGAGCGCGCGGGCCGTGCCCCGGTCTCCGTGAAGCGCCTGGAGGCGCAGCTGCTGCGCCTGCAGCAGGATCCGCGCATCGCGCGCATCGAGGCCGTGCTCGCCCCCGGCGCGCAGCGCGGCGAGAGCCGGCTCATCGTGACGCTGGAGGAGAACCCGCGCTGGGCCGCGTCGGCGCGCTTCTCCAACGGCCAGACGCCCAGCATCGGCGAGCTCGCCGGGTGGATCGGCGGCGAGGTGGGAAACCTCGTCGGCTGGAGCGACGTCTTCCGCGCCTGGTTCCAGGGCACCGAGGGCCTGCTGGAGGGCGAGGGCCGCTACGAGATCCCGGTGACACCCTGGGACACGCGCCTGGGGATCGCCTACCGCCAGAGCCACGCCGACGTGGTGGAGGATCGCTTCGACGCCCTCGACATCGAGTCCCGCACGCGGACCGCGCGCATCGACCTGTCGCAGCCGGTGCTGTGGACGGCGAACCGGCGCGTGGACCTGGTGCTGGCCGGCGAGTACCGCGAGAGCAAGTCGTCGGTGGTGGGCAGCGCGTTCTGCTTCCAGGCGGGCGTACTCGACTGCACGCCCTCGCTGGCAATCCTGCGCTTCGAGGCCGATGCCTCCTGGCGGAGCGCCGCCGACGTGGTGGCGGCGCGCTCGGTGCTCTCCTGGGGGATCGACGCCCTGGGCGCCACCCACTCGAACTCCGACTCGGTGCCCGACGGCCAGTTCGTGGCCTGGCTCGGGCAGGCCCAGTGGGTGCACGGGCTGCCGCCGATCCTGCTCGGATCGCAGGTCGTCACGCGGCTCGACGTCCAGCTGGCCGCCGATCCGCTGCTGTCCATCGAGCAGATCGCCGTGGGCGGGTCGCACAGCGTGCGCGGCTACCGGGAGAACCAGGTGGTGCGGGACAACGGCGTGGTGGGGTCCGTGGAGGCGCGCATCCCGGTCTGGCGAGAGCCCCTGGGACGGCCGCAGCTCGAGGTCGTGCCCTTCACCGACGTCGGCTATGCGTGGGACGTCGAGAGCCCCACCGCCGCCGAGACCCTGGTCAGCGTGGGCCTGGGCCTTCGCGCGTCGCCGTGGCGGTGGCTGCACGGAGCGATCTACTGGGGCGTTCCACTGGTCCACCAGGACCGCGGCGACTCGGGCCTCCAGCAGTACGGGCTCTACTTCGAGGTGGGCGTCGATGTGCCCTAGGTCAAGCGCGGCGAAGCCGCGCGCGGAGCGAGGCGCAGCCGAGCAGAGTCGAACGGTGGCCTCCGACGACGCAGAGAGGACCCGCCGAAGCCGCGTGCGGTCTCCCGGCGCGAAGGTGCGGATCGCGGTCGGCGTGCTGGTGTGGCTCGCCGGGATCGGGGCCGCGGCTGCCGAGCCCACCCAGTGCGAGGAGCCCGCGTCTCCCGCCTCGCCGCTGGCCGAGGGCAACGCGCGGCTCGCCGCAGGGCAGTGGCAGGAGGCGCTGGCGTCCTTCGAGCGTGCCGCCGAGACCGCCGCCGCGGCCGGCGACGCGGCGGGGGTGGCACGCGCCCGGGCCAGCGCGGTGCGGGCCGAGGCGGGACGTGCCCCGCGCAGCGAGTGGCTTGCCCGGCTCTCGGAGGCGACCGCCTCCGCCGAGCAGCTCCCCGATCCGCTCGAGAGCGCGACGCTCCAGATCCACCTCGGGCGCAGCGCGGCGATCGCCGCCGCCGCCTCGGAACCGCCCGACGCCGCCCTGGAGGCCCGCGCCAGCGCGCTCTTCGAGAGCGCGGCCGCGCGCGCCCGCGGCGCGGGAGACGCGCGACTGGAGTCCTTCGCGCTCGGCTATCGGGCGGAGGTCTACGAGCGGTCGGGCCGCTCCGCCGACGCCGAGACGCTGGCGAGCCGGGCGCTCTTCCTCGCCAGCGGGGCGCCCGCACCCGACGCGCTCTACCGCTGGCAGTGGCTGCTCGCACGGCTGCGCAGCGCCGCCGGCGACGAGTCGGGATCGCTCGAGGCCTACCGCCAGGCGGTCGCCACCCTTGCGGCGCTCCAGCAGGCGCCGAGCGAGCCCGACTCCGATCACGCCGTCCGCTTCCGCCGCGAGGTGGCCCCGGTCTACCTCGGGCTCGTCGATCACCTGCTCCGCCGCTCCGCCCGGCTGGAGGACGACGCAGCGCGCCAGCCGTTGCTGCACGAGGCGCTCGACGCACTCGAGGGGCTCAAGGCCGCCGAGCTGCGCGATCTCTTCGACGATCCCTGTCTGGCGGTGCAGCGGGTGACGACGCCGACCGAGATCGCGGGCGCCGTCGTCGTGTATCCGGTGCTGCTCGACGACCGGGTGGAGCTGATCACGAGCTCGTACGGGCGTCTGGCCCAAGTGCGCTCGCCCGCCACGGGACCGGAGGTCGAGCGGGCGGCGCGTCGGCTCCGGGATCTGCTGGTGCAGCGCACCACCCGCCGCTACCGGCCGGTGGCGGCGCAGCTCTACGAGTGGATCGTGCGGCCGATCCGGCCGATGCTCGACGCCCATCCCGATGCGCTGGTGTTCGTGCTGACCGCCGGGCTGCGCTCGATTCCCCCGGCGGCGCTGTTCGACGGCGAGCGCCGCCAGTTCCTGGTGGAGCAGGTGCCCGTGGCGGTCGTGCCGGGGCTGACCCTGATCGAGCCGCGGCCGATCGACCGCACGTCCACGCGCCTGCTGGCAGCCGGGATCAGCCAGCCGCACCAGGGGTTTCCGGCCCTGGAGGCGGTGCCGCGCGAGCTCGCCGCCGTGGCGCACGCCTTCCCGGGCCAGACCCTGGTGGACCGCGCGTTCTCCGAGCAGGGCTTCGACCGCGCCCTGGGCGAGGCGCCGTTCGGGATCGTGCACATCGCCTCGCACGGCGAGTTCGGCCGCCGTCCCGAGGACCGCTACGTGCTGACCTGGGACGGCCGCATCCCGATGGCGCGCCTGGCCGACGCGATCGCCCAGACCCGCTATCGCGATGAGCACCCGCTGGAGCTGCTCGTGCTGAGTGCGTGCCAGACCGCGGCCGGCGACGACCGCGCCGCGCTCGGCCTCGCGGGTGTGGCCGTGCGCGCGGGGGCCCGCAGCGCCGTCGCGACGCTGTGGTCGGTGAGCGACGAGGCGGCGGCGGATCTGATGACGATCTTCTACGACGCGCTGCGCGAGCCCGGCGTCTCCCGGGCCCAGGCCCTGCAGAGGGCCCAGCTCGCGCTGCTCCGGGAGCGTGCCACCCGCCACCCCTTCTACTGGTCGCCCTTCGTGCTGATCAACAGCTGGCTGTAGGCGCGCGGGCCCCGCTGCAGCTCCCGCGGCCATCTGCTAACCCTCTGCGAATCCACACGTTCCAGGGGCGCCCCGGCGGTGCCCGCCAGCCGATCGAAGACCCCTTCGGGTCCCGCGGCACGGCGGGTCGGGGAGGCACACCCCGGAACGGACGCACAACCGCGAAGGAGATTGCCATGGCCGAGACCCCGGCCCCCCCCGAGGCCGCGGCGGAGACGCCTGCCGCAGCTTCCAGCGCGACCGCCGAGGCGGTCGCGCGCGAAGCCCTGACGATCCGCGACCTGCTGGAAGCGGGCGTCCATTTCGGACACCAGACCCGCCGCTGGAACCCGCGCATGAAGCGCTTCCTGTTCGGCGAGCGCAACGGCGTCCACATCGTCGACCTCGACCAGACGCTGCCGCGCTTCCAGCGGGCGCTCGACTTCCTGCGCGAGACCGTGGCCGCGGGCGGCAAGGTGCTCTTCGTCAGCACCAAGCGTCAGGCTCAGGCCGTGATCGAGACCGAGGCCCAGCGCTGCGGGCAGTACTACGTCAGCCGCCGCTGGCTCGGCGGCATGCTCACCAACTTCAAGACGGTCCGGAAGTCGATCGAGCACTTCAAGGAGCTGCTCGAGCTGGTGGGCGACGAGGAGAAGGTGGCGGAGCTCTCGAAGAAGGAGCTCTCGCGCATCAATCGCCAGCTCGAGAAGTACAAGAAGTCGCTCGACGGCATCAAGGAGATGACCCGGCTCCCCGACGCCCTGTTCGTCGTCGACGTGGGCCGGGAATCGATCGCGGTGAAGGAAGCGAACCGGCTCGGGATCGCGATCGTGGCGGTGGTCGACTCGAACTGCGACCCCGAGGCGATCGACTACGTGGTTCCCGGCAACGACGACTCGGCCCGGGCGATCCAGCTCTACTGCCAGCGCGCGGCGGACGCCTGTGCCGAGGGCGCGATGCTGTTCAACGAGCGCGTGCAGAGCGAGGTGTCGGAGCAGGAGCGGGTCGCGGGCGAGGTCGGCGAGAAGCGCGGCACCGGGCGCGTGGTGGTGGAGATCAAGCAGCAGCCGCGCCGCGGTCGCGGCACCCACACGGCGGCTCCGCGCAAGGGAGAGCGGGAAGAGCCCGAGGAGCCCACCGAGGCGAGCGCAGCCCCCCCGGCGGCGCCCGGCGAGTGATCGCGCGGCGGGCGGCCGGCCGGGCCGCGCGTCCGGCCCCGGGCCGAATCCGGGCATCCAGTCGAGCAGGCGAGAGCAGGCAAGGAGAGTGACGTGGCGGAGATCTCCGCAAAGGACGTGAAGACACTGCGCGAGCAGACGGGCGCGGGCATGATGGACTGCAAGCGCGCCCTCTCCGACGCGGGCGGCGACCTCGGCAAGGCCGTCGAGGTGCTGCGCGAGCGCGGCCTGGCAAAGGCCGGCAAGCGCGAGGGCCGGGCCACCAGCGAGGGCGTGATCGCGATCTCCCTGGTCGGCAGTGCCGGCGGCATGGTGGAGCTGGGCTGCGAGACCGACTTCGTGGCGCGCACCGACGACTTCGTCGCGCTGGCCGACCGCCTCGCCCGGGCCGTCGCCGAGGACGCATCGATCACCTCGGTGGACGCGCTGCTGGCCTCGGCGATCGACGGCGAGAAGGTGTCGGACCGGATCGTCTCGGCGATCGCGGTGATGGGTGAGAACGTGGTGGTGAAGCGCGTCGCCCGGCTGGCCGCGGAGAAGGGTGTCGTGGGCGGCTACGTGCACGCGGGTGGGAAGCTCGGCGTGCTGGTCGCGATCGAGTCTCCTGCCGCGGGCTCCGAGATCGAGGCCCTGGCGAAGGACATCTCGATGCACGTGGCGGCGGCCGACCCGAGTCCGGTGGCGGTGAGCCGCGAGGGCGTGTCCTCGGAGCTCCTGGCCGCCGAGCGCGAGATCTACCGCAAGCAGGCACTCGCCGAGGGCAAGCCGGAGAAGATCCTCGACAAGATCGTCGAGGGGAAGGTGAACAAGTTCCTCTCGGAGATCGCGCTGGTCGAGCAGGCCTTCGTGAAGGACCCCGATCAGTCGATCGGTGATCTGCTGCGCGCGCGCGGCGACTCCCTGACCATCTCGGCCTTCGAGCGCTTCAAGCTCGGCCAGGCGGAGGAGGCCGCCGCGGAGTGAAGCCGGCGTACCGCAGGCTCCTGGTCAAGCTCTCCGGCGAGCAGCTCGCCGGGAAGAACGGTTTCGGCATCAGCCCGACCGTGATCAAGCGGATCGCCCGGGAGCTGCGCGAGGTACACGAGCTCGGCGTCGACCTGTGCGTGGTGATCGGGGGCGGCAACGTGATCCGCGGGATCACCGCCGCCTCGGAGGGAATGGACCGGGCCAGCGCCGACTACATGGGCATGATGGCGAGCGTGATCAACGCGCTCGCGCTCCAGGACGCACTCGAGAACGAGGGGCTCGTCACGCGCGTGCTCTCCGCCCTAGAGATCCAGTCGGTCGCCGAGCCCTACATCCGCCGGCGCGCGGAACGCCACCTGGAGAAGGGGCGCGTGGTGGTGTTCGCCGGCGGGACCGGAAATCCCTACTTCTCCACCGACACTGCCGCCGCGCTGCGCGCCGCCGAGATGCATGCCGAGGTGATCCTGATGGGGAAGAACGGCGTCGACGGGGTCTACTCGGCCGACCCGAAGCTCGACCCGAAGGCGGAGCGCTACGAGCGCGTGCGCTTCGACGAGGCCCTCCAGAAGAATCTGCGGGTGATGGATCAGACCGCTCTCGCCCTGTGTCGCGAGAACAAGACCCCGATCGTGGTGTTCGACATCAGCCAGCCCGGCAATCTGCGGCGGGTTGCCGCGGGCGAGGAAGTCGGAACGCGGGTGGAGGAGTAGAAGGATGGCAGCCGAGGACCTGGAGGTCGTCTTCTCCGAGGCGAAGGATGCGATGGACAAGTCGGTGCGCGGCCTACGGGTGGAGCTCCAGAAGGTGCGCACCGGACGCGCCAGCACGGCGCTGCTCGAGGGCGTGCAGGTCGACTACTACGGCACCCCCACCCCGATCAATCAGCTCGCCAACATGAGCACGCCGGACCCGCGGCTGATCGTGGTGTCGCCCTACGACAAGAGCTCGATCAACGCGATCGAGAAGGCGATCCTCGCCTCCGACCTGGGGCTCACCCCGAGCAACGACGGCAAGGTGGTGCGGATCCCGATTCCGCCGCTCACCGAGGAGCGGCGCAAGGAGCTGGTCAAGCACGTGCACCGGCTCGCCGAGGACCACAAGGTAGGAGTCCGGGAGGGGCGGCGGGACGCCCTCGCGATGCTCAAGGACCTGGAGTCGGATGGCTCGGTGCCCGCCGACGACCGCCGGCGCGAGGAGAAGCGGATCCAGAGTCTCACCGACGAGCACATCCAGAAGATCGACGAGATGAAGGCCCAGAAGGAGGAGGAGATCCTCCAGGTCTAGGTCGAGGTGGGTTCCGGGGAAGGCAATGGGCAACGACGCGCTGCGATCCGAGGGATGCCCCCGGCACGTCGCCATCATCATGGACGGCAACGGGCGGTGGGCCGAGCGCCGCGGCCTGTCGCGCGTCGAAGGTCACCGCGCCGGCAAGGAGGCGGTGAGCGAGGTCGTGCGCACTGCGGCCGACCTGGGCATCGAGGTGCTCACGCTCTACGCCTTCTCGCTCGAGAACTGGAACCGGCCCCAGGCCGAGGTGACCGAGCTGATGCGCCTCGCTGAGCGCTACCTCGACGAGGAGCTGCCCGAGGTGATGGCGAACGACATCCAGGTGCGCGCGATCGGCCGCCTCGAGCGCCTGCCCCCGCGCGTGCGCGAGCGCGTCGGTCACGCCGTCGAGAAGACCCGGGACAACGGCTCGCTGAAGCTCGTCTTCGCCCTCTCCTACGGCGGGCGGGCCGAGATCGTCGACGCCGCGCGGCGCCTGATGCGCGACGCCGAGCAGGGTCGCGTGGATCCGGAGGTGCTCGACGAGAAGATCTTCGCCTCCTACCTGTACGACCCGGAGCTGCCCGACCCGGACCTCCTGATCCGGACCGGCTGCGAGTCGCGCGTGTCGAACTTCCTGCTCTGGCAGATCGCCTACGCCGAGTTCTACGCCGTCGACGTGATGTGGCCCGACTTCCGCGCCGAGCACCTGCGCGAAGCGGTCTGCGACTTCTCGGGCCGCGAGCGTCGCTTCGGTCTCACCAGCGCACAGATCGCGGGCAACCGGGACCGGGGGTCCGCGTGACGCCGAAGCGACTGGCGGTGCTTGGCAGCACCGGCAGCGTGGGCGAGCAGACGCTCGCCGTCGCAGCTGCACATCCCGAGCGCTACGCCGTGGTCGGGCTGGCCGCTGGGCGCCGCGTGGAGAAGCTGGCCGAGCAGGTGCGCCGCTTCCGCCCGCGCTGGGTGTCGGTGGGCGACGCCGAGGGGGCGGAGGCCCTGCGCACGCTGCTCGGCGCGGACGCGGCGCCCGAGATCGCCGTCGGGGTGTCGGGCCTGGAGGCCGTCGCCACCTGCGACGCGGATCTGGTGGTCGCCGCGCTGGTCGGGGCGGTCGGCCTCGCACCCACCCTCGCGGCGGTGCGCGCCGGCCGCGACGTGGCGCTCGCCAACAAGGAAGTGCTCGTGATGGCCGGTGCGCTGGTGCGTCGGGAGGTCGCCGCCCACGGCGGGGCGCTGCTGCCCGTGGACAGCGAGCACAGCGCGATCTTCCAGGCCCTGGCCGGCGAGGATCGCGACGCGATCGCCCGGCTGATCCTCACCGCCTCGGGCGGCCCGTTTCGCACCTGGAGCGCGGAGCAGATCGCGCGCGCCACCGTCGCCGAGGCGCTGCGCCATCCCAACTGGGAGATGGGGCCGAAGATCACGATCGACTCGGCGAGCCTGATGAACAAGGGGCTCGAGGTGATCGAGGCGCGCTGGCTGTTCGACGTCGAGCCCGGACGCGTCGAGGTGGTGGTGCACCCCCAGTCGATCGTCCACTCGCTGGTCGAGTTCCGCGACACGTCGGTGATCGCCCAGCTCGGGCTCCCGGACATGCGCGTGCCGATCGCCGTGGCGCT